>Ga0210378_10000014_pt1 | contig 98602 bp, 71 predicted proteins | sample PLM1_60_b1redo_FD_155465 | JGI IMG/M metagenome (GOLD analysis project Ga0210378, IMG submission 155465) | Groundwater sediment microbial communities from an aquifer in East River, Colorado, USA - PLM1_60_b1 redo | ecosystem: Environmental > Terrestrial > Soil > Riparian zone | place: USA: East... | reverse complement strand
CCTCGGCCTGTCGGCACTCGCTCGCTCGGTCTCGTCGGCCTTCCTTCCCGTCGCCGCGCTCTGGCGCTGGTGGTACGGCACCGAGAAGGGTCGCGTGAAAGCGGCGGCGGCGCTGCTGGTCTCCGGCCTCGTCCTGATCCTCCCCTGGTCGGCGCGCAACGTGCTCGTCATGGGCGACTTCGTCCCCATCGAGACGACCGCCTACGAGAACATCTGGTACGCGAACCACTTCACCGATCCCCAGCGCTTCCATCGCCAGATGCAGATCATCGGCGAGCAGCCGACGCCGGCCGCCAAGCGCACCACCGCGATGTACTTCGCCCTCCGCGGCATCCGCCGCTCTCCCGGCGCCTTCTTGAATAAGGTACGCTCGAACTTCTGGCATTTCTTCCGACCCGAGGGTCTCCACAACCTCCTCACGATCGAACGCACTCAGGAGCCGTGGCGGCACGCGTTCTACGTGGTGCTCGAGGACGGCATGATCGCCGTGTTTCTCCCACTGTTTCTCGTGTACGTCGCGGGTGCGCGCCGGACGGCGGCGTGGGCTTTCATCGCGCTCTGGACCTCGTACTACCTCTTCTTCGAGGTGGTCGTGTTCCTCAACGAGGTCCCGCGCCATCGCGCCGGGTTCGTCCCGTTCTTCCTCGCGGGAGCCGCCGGGGGCGCGGCGCTGCTCGCCAATCGAGACGCGCGGCGATGGCCGGTGGTGATGGGGCTCGTTCTCGGCGGCGCGTTCTCGCTCTCGCTCCTGCTGCCCTACGTCGCACCCGCCTGGCGCGCGGTCGGCGCCAAGCGCGCCCTGCGTCCGGCGCGCGAAGCCGTCACGCGGGGAGACCTCACCGAAGCCGATCGCCTCGCCGCGGCCGCCGCGCAGCGCGCCCCTCGCTCGCCCCGGCCGTGGTTCGACCATGCCCAGCAGCTCTACCGCGCGGGCCATCCCGCCGAGGCGCTCGCCGCCTACGATCGCGGCATGGGGCTGGCCACGCTCCTCAACTGGCGCGCCGACGTGGCGCGGCCGCGGCTGTTGCGGGAGCTCGGACGCGAGGCCGACGCGGCGACGGCGTACCGCAAGCTCGACGAGATGTCCTGGGGAGGCGATCCGTGGCTGGTGGAGGAGGCTGCGTGGCGAGAGCTGCCACCTCCGGTCGGGCACGAGGTGCGCCTGGGCGATGCCGACTACGGTTTCGTCCGCGACTTCCATCACCCGCGGGGCGGCGACCCGAGCCTCCTGCGCAATCGGATGGAATGGAACCATTACGACGAGCGGGGGAAACCTCAGCCGCCACCCGGGACGCACCGATGGACTCGCGGCCGCGCGTCGGTCCGCATCGTCCCGGACGATCGCGACCGTGCCCACGAGCTGACGCTGTTCATGGGCTCGCCGTTTCCCTCTCCCCTGTCGGCGCCGACGGTCGAGGTCCGGGTGAACGGCGGGTCGCCCCTGCGCTTCCCCCTCTCACCCGAAGTGAAGGCCTACACGTCGCGGATCGACACTCCGCCCGGAGAGCCCGTCTTCATCGAGATCTCTTCCCCCACCTGGTGCCGAGCCGGGGAGCCGGCCGACCAGGGCGTTCGCCTCGACCGCGTCGTGCTCGCGCCGGTGCGCTGACTCTTCCTTGCGTGGCCGCGCGGCGCTGGGGTATAAATAATGTTCTGCCGGTGGCCCGCTAGCTCAATTGGTAGAGCAAGAGACTCTTAATCTCTGGGTTCATGGTTCGAGTCCATGGCGGGTCACCATCCTTCTCCACTGATTCCAGGCAGTTAGCCGGCGCGTGGTACACGGCCGAGCTCCGGAGGAGCATCGCGTGTACCACCGGTGTACCACAGAGGGCCGAATTCCCTGAAAGCCTCCCGAGACCTCTACTGTTCGGAAGCGAATTCCTCACTGATTACTCACGACGTCGTGGCGACGGCTCGCTGTCGCTCACCGCACTGGAGGCGCCGTCGCGTGGAAGGCCGAAGCCACACCGCACCAAGAGAGCCTTGAAGTGGGGATCGGCTCGATATGGATCCCATTTGGGATCGACAGGCAGGAAAACGAGGTGCACGTCGCGGGCGGCGTAAGCCCGCTCGAGCCACTCGTGGACCGCCTCCCGTTCTCCCAGCCCGGCATACACGAGCGCCATACTTGTCGGCGGTAGGTACCGATCGCGCGAGACGGCCCCCAACGTCTTCAGCACCTCCCGGGCTTCACCCGTCCGTCCCAGCCTGGCCAGAAGGTAGCCCCTGAGCGCCAGGGTCATGCTCTTGCCCCCTGAGAACCGTGCCGCCTTCGCAAGGGCTTCCAACGCCAGATCGGGTTTGCCCAGTTGTTCGTAGGTCTGGCCCTGCTGCGCGTGGCCGATCCAGAAATCGGGGTCGACGACGACGGCCTGGCGCGCGTGCTCGAGAGCGGCGGAATAATCGCGCGCTTGAAACGCGACCTGTGCCGAGATCGCATGGTTCATCGCGTGAAGCGGGTCGAGCGCTCGCGCGCGGCGCAGAGCCTCAGCGGCCTCGGAGTGCCGGCCGCTTTGGGACAGCACGTGGCCGAGCATGAGATGTGCCGAGGCGTAGGCGGGATCCACGACGATCGCCTGTCGGAATGCACGCTCCGCCGCAGGCCAGTCCCAGTCGAGCCAGAAACTGACCCTGCCCAGCGCGGTCTGTGCCTCCGCGAGGCGGGGCTCGGCGCGCACGGCCCGTTCGGCCGCCGCCCGCGCCGTCCCACGGACGTCCAGGGGCTGAAAATCGCTGTTGATCGGGCGTGAGGTGTAGGCGTCGGCAATTCCGGACCATGCGAGCGCGTAGGTCGGATCGAGGACGGTTGCCTGGCGGTAGTGCTCGAGGGCTCGCGCCACCATCGCCGGGGTCCGCTGATTCGCATAGTACCGGCCGCGCAGGTACAGATCGTACGCGTCCGGCTTTCGAGTGTGCCGGCGTGCGATCGCGGCCACGCGTTCCGGCGAGAGGCGATCGTGGATCTGCTCCGCGATCGCCGTGCTCAGTTCCCTTTGCAGCTCGAGCAGGCTGCCGGGCTCGCGATCGTAGGAGTCGGACCAGACCTGCACCTGGTCGCGGGCGCGAATCAACTTGGACGTGACGCGCAGCCGGCCGTTCTCGGCCCGAATGGAGCTCTCTACGACATAGTGCGCGTCCAGCTCGCGAGCGATTTCCCCAAGCGACTTCGCGCTGCGCTTGTAGGCCATCGTCGATCGACGGCCGATTACGCTGATGTGATCCGGATCGATCTGCCCCAGCGCGACGATCGCTTCCTCGGTCAGGCCATCGGCCAGGTATTCACGAGCCGAATCCCCAGTGAGGTTCTCGAACGCCAGGACGGCGACCCGGACAGGCTTTCGCGCGGCGAGCCAGGCCCACGTGGCGAAACCGGCGACGACCGCGACCATCCAGACTCCGGCGGTCACACGTGCCCGTCCGAGCCTTCGAAGCCGGTGCATCGGAGCTGGGGGATCCGGTCTGGTGACCGGTGCTGCTGGTGCGGTCGACGCTGTCGAGAGCGCCGGAGCGCCGTCGACTGCCCCGATGAACCGATAACCCTTGCCGACAATCGTTTCGACGAACGCCGGCGCCTCGGGCGAGTCTCGCAGTGCCTGCCTGACTTTGCTGACCGCGATGTTGACACCGGTCTCGACGTCGACGAAAACGTCTTTCCCCCATAGACGCTCGGCGATGTCGCTGCGCGAGACGAGCCGGCCTCGCTTCTCGATCAGCAGAATCAGGAGATCCATCGGCCGGCGCTCGAGCTTGATCGGTTGTCCGTGCCGCCGAAGCTGGTAGGCGCCGAGATCGAGCTCGAACTCGCCAAAGCGGAGCGTCTCGCCTGAACCGGAGGTCGGCATCGCAGGTGTCCGAAGCCCTCCTACACTGCCACAATCCGAGATCTGCCCGCCACTTGCCGCTTTACGAAAGATCAAGCCTTTCTGAAGCTTGTCTTAATGGCCAGGACGCGGCCACCACTGCAGAATCCGGCCGCGGCTCAATAAGCGCAGCAAACTGACATGGAGGTTCACGTGAGGAACAAGCCAGGATCGAAGATCGCAATCATCGTGAGTGGTCTGCTCATCGGCTGCAGTGTGCTGCTCTGGGGCCCTGCTGCCGTGGCACGCCCGGATGAGAGCCGGTGCTCGAATCGGACGCTTCGGGGTAGTTACGGTGGCTCTTTCGACGGCCAGATTCCGGCCGGGCCCGGCACCCTCCTGCTTCGTGGCCTCGTTATGACGCAGTTCGACGGCGAAGGCAATCTGAGCCAGGTGGAGTTCGTCACCATCAATGGTGCCCCGCCTTCCAGCGAGTGGAGGGCTTCCCAAGGCACGTACGAGATCGAGGCGAATTGCACGGGAGAGGCGGAAATCACCCAGAGCGACGGGAGTATATTGCGGCAGCGGTGGGTCGTGATCAACCGCGGCCGGGAAATCCGGGCCGTGGTCGAAGGTGCAGCCGCGGGCGGCACCCGGATCAAGGTCGATTGACTTCTCGTGGGCGGGAGGGGATGGCTCCGTAGGTAGGTTCGAACCTGTTGCGGGTTTCGAAGCTGAAATGGGCATTGGGCACGATGACCCATCAGCGCTCCACCCAAACAGGATGCGTGCCCTCCACGTGCTTCCAGCGCGGTTTCCGGGTTAACCGCGACGACTATGGGTAAGTCCTTCGTCCACCGCGGAGTGGACGCGGAGCGGACGGGCGGGTTAACTGCCTTTATCTTGAAGCGCGGATCCGTTGGGCAGGTGCGGGTTCGAGACCTATGGGAAACGCTCCCACGCCATGGCGGCTAAGCGGTAGGGCGGACGAGGCCCGCGGCCGGAGCGGCGGCCAACTCAGGATAGAGAGACTCCAAGCCTCGTCCGCGCGAGGACGGCAGGCCCGCGAGCGCCAGACCGCCTTTCGTGGGTCCGCGGAGCCTGGCCGCGGGACAAATCGACCTGTTCGCGGGGCAAGCCCCGTCGGAGGTGACCTCGAAGAGCGGGTTGCGCGCCTTGGCGACTTCGCGCAGCCCCGCCAGCGGCTTGAGGGGACCTACAGCGCGTCGGCGGAGATCCGGGCGCTCGGCTTCCTCGAGGGGCTCTCGCCGTCTGGTACGGGCTGTATTCGAGCCTCGCCACCCGCAGTTCCGCCGGCTGCTCCGGTCCGACGGCCTCACGAATGGAGGTGGCGATGGCTGGACCGACGCCCGGCACCCGCGCCAACGCCGCCGCGTCCGCCCCGGCGGCTGCCTCGACGCTGCCGAAAGCGGCCAGGAGCGCGGCCGCGCGCCACGGGCCTACGCCGGGGAGTCTCTGCAAGATGTAGAGGGCCCTCCTTCTCCAGCCCTTGGGTCGATAGCCCGGCCTGACATAGGGGATCGACACGGGCTCGCGGAGCTGGCGCGCCGCCGTTGCGATCAGTTCAGCAGTTTCCTCGGGACTTGCCGACCGCAGGATGGGCACGCCGAAGGCCACCGAGACGCTGACAAGGGCGCCACGGAGCGCCGGCCACGGCACGCCGAGGACATCGCTGCCGTCGGCCAATGCTTCTACGAGAAGGAGGGGCCGCCGATATCGCCGGCGCAGCGGGCCCATCTGGCGAAAGAGCCGGCCGTCCACCACCGATCGCGCGAAGTCTTCGCCGGTCTTCCGTTCGATCCCGAGGATCTGGCGGATGGCATAGTCTCCCGACCGGAGGACGGCTGTCCGGATCGAGAGCCACGAATACCGCGTTAGGGAGGCCAGCACGGGCGACGCTCTCTCATGCTGATCGACGACCAGGGTTGTGATCGGTTCGACCGGCATGCCTACGATCTTCGCGCCGGGAGGTGTCGCGGCGGGTCCGTTAGTCAGCGCCGTGTTCTTGAGCTTCGCGCCGAAAACTAGGCCAAGACGCTCTGGAGCGCCTCTTCCACGAGAGTCGACTGCTTGACGCCACGCTCGGCCGCTTCCTTCCGCAGGCGTTCGTAGGTCTCCGCCGACAGATAGAACTTCGCCTGCACAGTGTGGCGTCGCTTGCCGCGCCCTGGGGAGAGCAGGTCGGCGAAGACGCGATTCACCTGGGCCATGTCACGGGCGTTGAAGGCCATACCCAGATCGAACCAGTATTCGCCGCTCGGCAGGCGCTTGAGGTTCTTCACGGCGTACCCGCGGTGGATCTCCTTCAGGCGCCGATTTAGCTTCGCCTCCAGCTCCTTGACGCTCATAACGTCTCCTTTCCCACGACCAGCTCCATGCCGCTATCGACGAGGATAGCCACAGCCTCCTGATCGGCCTCCCTCGCGACCCACTCGGCCAAGTGCACGAGGCCGGGCTTGTACCTGTGGAAGTCGGCGGTGGTGCAGTAGGTCCAGACCTCCTCGACCTCCTCCACCGTCACACCACCGGCAGAGCCCCAGCGACCGCGCAGTCTCGGACGCATCTGCATGCGGTCTTCGGTGCTTCCCGGAAATGCTCGGCCGAACCAGTTCGCGACAGCCCCGCGGATCACGCGCCGCGTTCCACTTGGCAGTCGCCGACCTCGCCGGTCCCGCGACGGCAGGATGATGCCGAGACGGTGCGGCAACCGGCTTACGATTGGCACGCTGTCGAACCATAAGAGTAGTACTGTAGTACTGCTGCTAGGACCATGGTACTGATCCCGGGCTCAGCGCGCAAGCCCTCTTATGCCGGGGCGCGAGTCGTGTAAAGCTCATTCGGGCTCGAGCAGGCTGCTCTGCCGCCACCGCGGTTCGCCGCCGCCCACATGAGATCCAGCGTGTCGACGCTGGCCCGATCTCGCAACGCTCCCCGTGCATTCCGGCTTCGCCTTGAGCATGACGGCCACGTATCGACCCCACAGGTCCAGCGCCTCCCGCTTTTCCTCGAGGAAGTCGTACTTCGCGTAGACGTGCGTCAGCTGCCCGATGCCCTGGATCGTATGGTCCAGGACCCGTGAGATCGTCACCGGAGTTACCTTGAGCCTGCCCAGGCCGGTGGCAACGGTCCGCCGGATGTCGCGGATCTGGAGGTCGTGGATGCCGGTCGTCTCGCGGATGCGCTGGATAGACTTCTGAGGGCTGAAGAGGTTCCGGTCGGCGTCCGCGATCGCGCGACGGGGGCTGCCGCCAGGGAACACGTAGTCGCTGTGCGCCGAGAAGGGCTGGAGCAGCTTCAAGACAACGATCGCCTGGGACGACAGTGGAACGATGAAGGGTTTACCTATGCCTTCTGCGGAGCCGCGAGCCTTCTTCGTGACCGGGACTTCCCAGAGCTTCCTCGCCAGATCGATGCGGGACCACCTGGCGGCGAGCGCTGTGCCTGGCCGGACGGCAGTGTAGAAGAGCAGCTCCCACAGCCCCGCAATGATCGGCCGCTCGAGCCGGAGGGCCGAGAACACCGCCTGGATCTCGTCGTCCGAGAGGACCCGGTCGCGAGCTACCTCAGCCGCGGGCTTATGGATGCCGACGAACGGCGAGGACTGAACGAGGTCGCGACCGAGGGCCCACTCGTACGATCGCCGCATGACCGCAAACGCGCGATTGGCGACGATCGGCTTCACCTCGGCGAGCCTCTCCGACCACTCCCTCACCTCGGTGCGCGTGATCTCGGCGGCCCGGCGGTGTCCGAACGCGGGAACAATCTCGGCCTCGATGAGCCGGCGGTAGTGCGGCAAGGTCGAGGCGGCACGGAGCTTCCCGCCGCCGCTCGGGTGGAGTAGGTACGCCTCGCAGAGTTGCGTCACGGTGAGCCCGTCGGCCATGATGACGGTGGCGTGAGCAGGCCGGGCGGGGTCGCGTTCCTTGCGCGGATCCTTCCCGAGCTGGATCTCGGCCTTGAGCTTCTTGGCCAGGTCACGCGCCTGCGCCAGCGAAAGCGGTGGATAGGTGCCGATGTCGACGCGCTCCTTCTTCTTCGTCCGACCACCCTTCATGCGGTAGAGCAGCGTCAAGACCCTGCGCCCGCTGGGAAAGATGCGGACGGCGAAGCCTGGGAGCGACTCGTCGAAGTACTCGACGCGGCCGCGCGACGGAAGCGGCAGCGTGTCAAGTGCTCGGGCGGTCAGCCTGATGGTAGGCACATCTCCGTGGTACACGCGCCTGGTACAAGGGGAGGTCCATTTCGATGCGCGTGTACCACCGGTGTACCACCGAGACGAAGTTTCAGTGCGGCGCGGGAAGCGCCGCGGTGTTTCGAAGCTTTGATGGCCTAATGAATTGGCTCGAGCTTGGAACGCTGTGCAACTCTGCGGAACAGAGGTCAAACAAGACTCTTAATCTCTGGGTTCATGGTTCGAGTCCATGGCGGGTCACCAACAACCCCCCCCCAACAGCCGGGCGCCGGAGAGCAGGAAGGACTGACATGAATCTCATGCGAAGCGCCGTTCTGTCGCGCCGCGAGTGGCTGCAGATCGCTGCGGCCGGCCTGGGAACCTTGCCGATCCCCGGCGGCCGGCGGACCCCCGTGCCGCCCATCGTCGCGCCCGAGGCTTCCGAAGCGATCGGCACCAATTGGGCCGGGAACGTCACCTATGCGGGGACGCATCTCTACCGCCCCGGGACGCTCGATGAGGTGAGGCGCCTCGTCCGCGACAGCGACAATGTGAAGGCGCTGGGCGGCCGTCACTCCTTCAGCACCATCGCCAACACGCGCGGCGCGATGGTCACCCTCGAGCAGTTCAACACCGTGTCGGACGTCAACCGTGCGGCCGGCGCGGTCGAGGTTGGAGCCGGCGTGAAGTACGCGCAACTCTGTCCGCAGCTCCAGCGCCAGGGTTTCGCGGTCGCCAACCTGGCCTCCCTGCCTCACATCTGCGTGGTGGGGGCTTGCTCCACGGCCACGCACGGCAGTGGGACCGGGAACCTCGCCATGCAGGTCGCCGCGCTCGAGTTCGTCAACGGCCGGGGGGAGGTAGTGACGCTGTCCGAGGACCGGAACCGCGACGAGTTCCGCGGCGCGGTGGTCGGTCTCGGCGCGATCGGGTTGGTGACGAAGGTCACCCTCCGCGTCGTGCCCGCCTTCGACGTGCGCCAGTGGGTGTGGGAGAACATGCCGCTCCCGCAGTTCACCCTCAACTTCGACGCCATCATGAACGCCGGCTACAGCGTCTCGGCCTTCACCACCTGGCGCGACAACCAGGTGTCCGAGGTGTGGGTCAAGCGCCGGGCCGATGCCGGCGACTGGGACCCGGGCCGTCAGTGGTTCGGGGCGTCGCCGGCTCCGCGCGATCGCCACCCGATCATTACGATGGATCCGCGGCCCTGCACCCGGCAGATGGGGGTGGCCGGTCCGGCGTGGGAGCGGCTGCCCCACTTCCGTCCCGACCACCCCCCCTCCTCCCAGGGCCGCGAGCGGCACAGCGAGTACTTCGTGCGGCGGCGGGACGCCGTGGCCGCGATCCAGGCTTTGTACGGCATCGGGGGGCAGATCGCTCGGGCGTTGCAGATTTCCGAGATCCGGACGGTCTCGGAGGACCCCCTGTGGATGAGCACGGCGCAGGGCCGGGACAGCGTCGCGCTCCACTTCACCTGGACCGACAACGATCCGGACGTGGCCGCCGCGATGCCCATCGTCGAGGCGGCGCTCGAGCGCTTCGGGCCGCGTCCGCACTGGGGGAAGATGCACACCCGGACCCGACAGCAGGTGGCCGCGCAGTTCGACCGGCTCGGCGATTTCCGTAACCTGTGCCACCGGCATGACCCCGACGGGAAGTTCCTGAACGAGTACTTGCGGCGGTACGTCTTCGGGAGCTGAATCGGGAGGCCTGCCCCGCCGGCACCAACTTAGGCGGCGGGCCAGCTTGCGCTTGCGGTGGTGCCTTCGCCGCCCCCACCACTTCTGAGGTCGAAGATGCCCCCCGATGCCTCGATGATTCCCTTGACGAGAATGAGTCCGAGGCCCGAGCCCTGTTGCTCCAGAACGGCTCGGTCGAATTGGTGAAACGCGCCCACCTCGCGGATTTGATCGAGCGTCATGCCGCGGCCGGCATCCGCGACCGCCAGGGTTACTCTCTGAGCAGGAGCGGTGACCGACACCTTGATCGGCTTCCCGACCTCCGAGAACTTCAGCGCGTTGTCCACGAGCTCGGACACGATCTTGCGCACGTAGGGCTCTGCGACGGGCAGGGTCGCATCGGCCAGGTCCATCTGCATGTCCTGTTCCCTCCCGTACTCTCGCGCCTGGGCGTAGGCAGCATCCCGGACCACATCCGCCCCGGCGGCGCCAGACAGCGCTCGAGCGGGCGACTCAGCCACCGTCAATCTCTCCAACTCCATGCCTACGTGCAATAGGTAGTTCTCCGCCATCCGATGGAGCCGCTGGGCGGCCTTGTAGATCGCGGTGGCCATTTCCCCGATCTCCTCCGGGGCCATCTCCTGATGCAGTTCCCGGAGCATCTGACTTCCGCCCAGGATGACCGTCAGCGGAGTGCGCAGCTCGTGAGGAAGGAGGAACGTCACGGTGCGCCGCAGCTCCGCGACCCGCCGTTCTGAATCTCGGCTCCCGGCCGTGCGCCGCGCCAGGCGCGCTTCGACCGCCGCGACGAGATCGTCCTGGCGCACGGGTTTCGCGAGATAGTCGTCGGCGCCCAGGCTCATCGCCGCACGGAAGTGGTGCCGACCGTCGAGCCCGGTCAGGAACAAAAACGGCGTCGAGGCGAGCTGTGGGTGGGCGCGGACGGCCTCCAGTACCGCGTATCCGTCCATTCCGGGCATGTTGACGTCGCAGATGACCAGGTCGGGTCGGGCGGAGCGGATCGCTTCGATACCCGCCGCGCCAGTTGCAGCATGCATCGTCTGATGGCCTGCGATGCCGAGCAGCTCAGCGTGAACCTCGCGGACCGCATCATCGTCATCGATCAGCAGGACCCGCGCCATACGATCTCTCTCCCCGGCATCTCCACTTGCGGCTTGATGGTAGCAATCGCCACGGCCCATGTACACGATCAGGTCACCAATGTCCTCGACCCGTATGGCTGGGGGTATGATCGACACCCCGTGGCGGAGAAGCCGGCCGACAACACGCCCAGGGGACGGCTACGCGCCCTCTACGACTGGGTTACGGGCGCAACGCCGTCTCCGACACTCTCTCCGGGCGCCGCGATCACTCCCCCTCGAGAGGGCGTGCCCGCCCGCATCGGGCGCTACGCGATCGCCCGCAAGCTGGGGCAAGGCGGGATGGGCGTCGTGTACGCGGCGCGCGACGAGCGGCTGGAGCGCACGGTCGCCCTGAAGACGATGTCGTCGCTGGCCAACGACGAGACGGCGCGCAAGCGCTTCTGGCGCGAGGCCCGAGCCGCGGCGAGCGTCAACCATCCGAATGTCTGCCAGCTCTACGAGATCGGCGAGGACGGCGACGACCTTTTCATCGCCATGGAGCTGCTCGAGGGTGAGGCGCTGGGCGAGCGCCTGCGGCGGGGACCGCTGAGCGTGTCCGAGACGGTGCCGATCGGCCTCGGAGTGCTGGCCGCGCTCACGGCGTTGCACGCGCGCGGTATCGTCCACCGCGACCTCAAGCCGTCCAACGTGTTCCTCACGCCCCACGGCGTGAAGCTGCTCGACTTCGGCCTGGCTCGGCCGACGGATCCGGGGCTGGCGCGATCGCTCAGCTCGGCCGCCGAGCTGACACGCACCGGGATGCTGGTGGGCACCCCGCGCTACATGCCGCCCGAGCAGGTGAAGGGCGAGGCCGTCGACGCCCGTTGCGATCTGTTCGCGGTGGGTGCGATCCTGTTCGAGATGCTCGCGGGGCGCCCGGCGTTCGGCGGCCACAACGTCGTCGAGATCCTGCACGCCACGCTCTACGAGCAGCCCCCGGCGCTCACCGGCTCCCCGGCCGTGGCGGCGGCGGACCGCGTGATACGCCGGGCGCTGGCCAAGCGTCCCGCGGAACGGCCGGCATCGGCCGACGCGATGGCCGAGGAGCTACGCGCCGTTCGCGGCGGCTCGGGCGAAGACACGCCGGTCCTGGCCCGCGCCCTGACCCGCCTCGTCGTGCTGCCGTTCCGGGTTCTGCGCCCCGATCCCGAGACGGACTTCCTGGCCTTCAGCCTCGCCGACGCCATCGCCACGTCGCTGTCGGGCATCGGGTCGCTGATCGTGCGCTCCAGCGCCAGCGCGGCGCGCTTCGCCGGAGACGCTCCGGACCTCAAGGCGGTGGCGGCCGAGAGCGACGTCGACCGGGTCGTGATCGGAACCCTCCTGCGCTCCGGCGATCAACTGCGGGTCGTGGCGCAGCTCGTCGAAGCTCCCGGCGGAACCCTGCTCACGTCGCACACCGTCCAGTCGTCGCTCGGCGACCTGTTCCAGCTCCAGGACGACCTCGCCCGCCGCGTGGTGGAGGGGCTCTCACTCTCGGGCCGGGACGCCTCGCCCACTCTCGACGCGCCCCGCAACGCCCGCGGCTATGAGCTGTACCTCCGCGCGAACGAGGCGGCCCGCACGTACGACGGGCTCCGGGAGGCGCGCGACCTGTATCAGCAGTGCCTGGAGCTGGATCCGAACTTCGCTCCGGCCTGGGCCAGACTGGGCCGCTGCCACCGCGTGATCGGCAAGTTCATCGAGGACTCCCCCGACAGCGACGCGCGCGCCGAGCAGGCCTTCCGGCGCGCCCTGGAGCTGAACCCGCGGCTCTCGGTGGCGCACAAGTACTACGCGAACCTCGAGGCGGAGATGGGTCAAACGCGGCCCGCGCTGGTGCGCCTGCTGAACGAGGCCGGTCGGCGCGGCAACGATCCGGAGCTTTTCGCGGGGCTCGTCCACGCGGGCCGCTACTGCGGGCTCTTCGAGGAGTCGATGAGGGCGCACGAGGAGGCGCGGCGCCTCGACCCGAACGTGCCCACGAGCCTGGAGCAGACGCTGCTCCTCGCCGGCGACGTGGACCGGATCCTGACCGTCGAGCGGCCGCTCGTCGCGGGCGGCGGGGACGAGGTCATCCGCATCATCGGGCTCGGCCTCGCCGGCCGCCGCGAGGAGGCCCTCGTGCGGCTGCGGGCGCTGCGCCAGGCGCGGTCCATCCCGACGTTCCAGTCATGGACCGAGTACCTGATGGCCTGGCTCGAACGTCGTGTCTCGGACATGCTCGCGGGGACGTCCGCGTTCACCAACCTCAAGATCAACAACGACCCGGAGGCCATCTTTCAGGACGGCTGGCTGCTCTGCGACGTCGGCGAGCACGCCCGCGGCCTCGTGGAGCTGCAGCGCGCAGTGGCCAAGGGTTACTTCGTGGCTCCTACACTCTCGGCGAGCCGGCAGTTCGACACGCTGCGGGGCGATGCTGCGTTCAAGAAGCTGCTGGCGGAGGCCGAAGCGGGCCGCCAGCAAGCGCTGGCCGCGTTCCGCGAGGCCGGCGGAGAGCGACTTCTGGGCCGGTGAGGGACCGGCATGAAGACCCTGGCCCGATCCCGCGACAAGGCAGAGATCCTCCGGAGGCTACGAGACGTGCGGCCGGAGAGTATCCGTCGCTGGGGACGGATGTCGGCGCACCAGATGGTGTGCCACTTGAGCGACGCCCTGCGCATGGGCATGGGCCACAAACCCGTGAGCCACGCCACCAGCCTGCTTCACCGGACGATCGTCAAGTGGATCGTTCTCTACCTTCCCCTGCCCTGGCCGGCCGGAATCCTCACGAGGCCGGAAATCGATCAAGAGTGCGGAGGCACGCGGCCGCTCGACTTCGCCGCGGACGTCGCGCAGCTCGAGGCGCTCTTGGAGCTCGTCACCGCGCAGACGAGGAGTTTCGATTGGCAGGTGCATCCGCTCTTCGGCCGGATGTCCGACGCCGCATGGCTCCGTTGGGGCTACCTCCATATGGACCACCACCTTCGTCAATTCGATGCTTAGCCTCGTGGCGACGTGACCGGCAACCTATCGGTTCAGCTCGGCGCTCCAGTTGAAGACCAGCGTGATGGAGGGTGGCGCCTCCCGACCGTGCGGCAGGTTGGCGAGGAAGCGCTGGCCGTCAGGCCTTACGTCGTAGTTGAAGCGGTCGAAGTCGATGACCTCCGGGGGAAAAGTGAAGAGCGGCCGTGCGGCAGCGAAATCGAAGCGCTCGCCCGGCTTCACCTCGACCACCATCAGCTTGCCGTCGGGGGCAAAGTAGAACAGCTCCCGGCCGTCCGCCCGCCAGCATGGCCGCGACCCGCCGCCGGCCGAGACCAACGATTTGGCCTGCGAATCGGGGAATGAGCGGAGGTAGACCTCCGGCCGGCCGGACTCGTCCGCGGTGTAGACCATCCACCGCCCATCCGGGGACACCCTGGCATCGCTCTCGTTGAACGGAGTGCGCACGATCGGCCACGGCTTGGGCTCTCCGCTGAGCGGCATCGCCCACAAATCCCAGGCCGTCTTCGGGTCCATAAGCCGGTAGACGATGAACCGTCCGTCGCGCGACCAGTCCACGGGCGCGATCGGGTATGACGACGACGAGGACATCAGGGTCCTTTCCCCACCGGCCCCGTTCAGCGCCTTCTCGCGCAGCTCGTAGCTCGGCACCTTCAGGAAGACGAGCCGCTGGCCCTCCGGCGACCAGACCACCCCGGCGTAGAACCCGGGTTCGAACGTGACCCGCGTCGCGTTCCCGCGCGCGCTATCGTGGACCCAGATGTGCCCATTCTGGGTAGGATCCAAGCGCAAGAAGGCGATGGAGCGGCCGTCCGGAGAGACTCGCAGAAGGCTCCCGAACGTCCGCTTGATGGTGCCGGCGCGGTCCGGCTCCTCCACCGATCCCACGTCGCGGCCCGCCCGGTCGAGCCAGACGAGCCGCGACTCGCGCACGGGAGCGGTCTGGTAGGCGAGGATCCCGTTCGACGAGGTTGAGAAGGCCGAGAGGTCCGCAGATTTGACGTAGGCGACGTCGCGGGCGATCAACACCGGCTCGCCGCCGAGGGCGAGCCGGTTCGCATCGAAGGGGACGGCCAGCAGGTTGCCCTGCCGTGCAAAGACCAGATGGCCGGGCGCCACGTACTCCGCGTTCGAGGCGTCGCGGAGGAGCAGCCGCGTCTCTTCGGAATCGAGCGAGCCGACGTAGACGTCGGCGGTCGGCTCCTCGTCCGTCCTGCCACTGATGACGAAAAGGAAGTGGCGGCCGTCAGGAAGGAAGAAGGGCCAGCGGTGGATGATGTCACCTCGTTTCGAGTCGCGCCGCGTGACCGGAGCGGGGGTGCCACCGGACGCCGGGACACGATAGATCACGTCGCCCCCGAGGGGGCTGAGGATGACGCCGTCCCGGTTCCACGTGGCCCCGCGCTGCCGGGGCGCATCACAGAGGTCCTGGACCGCACTCGTGGCCAAGTCCACCTTCTTGAGCTTCCCCCCGGCGCAGAAGCCAAGCTGGCGGCCGTCGGGAGCCCAGAACGGAAGGGCGAACATGTCGGTCTCGGCGACTGGCTGCGGAGCCCGCTCCGAGAGCGCGCGGACCCAGAGCCAGATCTTTCCCTCCCGGTTGCGGGCCAGAAAGGCGATGCGTCTTCCGTCGGGCGACAGAGCAGGATGCACCTGGCCGCCCGAGACGAACGACGTGTTCTCCGGAGGGAGGATCGAGGCGCGCAGCGGCCGGCGTTCTTCCGGGTCGCGTCGTTGGAGGAAGACGATCGTGATCACGGCGGTCACGGCCGCCAGCACCACGACCGCCCAGGCGATCCCGCGCTTCGCCTTCAAGACGGGCGGCCGGGGAGAGCCCTCGGTGGCCTCGAGGGCAAAGGCGAGGTCGCGCGCGGATTGGAAGCGGTTCTCCGGGTCTTTCTCCAGGCACCGGCGCACGATGCGCTCGAGCAGAGGCGGGACCTGTGGGTTTACTTCCAGGATCGGCGATGGCTCGCCATTCAGGACCGCGTTCATCGTCTCCACGCCGCTTTCGCCCTTGAACGTCCGCCGGCCGGTGAGCATCTCGTGAAGGATCGCCCCGAAGGAGAAGAGGTCGCTGCGGTGATCCGCGGGTCGCCCCCGCACCTGCTCCGGCGACATGTATCCCGCGGTCCCTACAACCGTTCCCGCCTCCGTCCCCCGCGTTGCCGTGGCCGCCTCGTCGATCGCTTCGTCCGGCCTCGCCGGCTCGATCAGCTTCGCGATCCCGAAGTCCAGGATCTTCACCCGTTCGTCCCTGGTCACGAAGAGGTTCTCCGGCTTGAGGTCGCGGTGCACGATCCCCCTGTCGTGCGCGGCCGCCAGGCCGCGGGCGATCTGCACGGCGTAGTCGAGTGCCTTTGAGACGCTGAGCGGACCTCGGGCGAGCTTCACGCGCAACGTCTCGCCATCGAGCAGCTCGGAGACGATGTAAGGCGTTCCGTCGTGGCGGCCTACGTCGTAGAGGGTGAGGACGTTCGGATGGTTGAGCGCCCCGGCGGCCCGCGCCTCCTGCTCGAAGCGCCGAAGACGATCGGGATCGGCGGAGTACGAAGCGGGCAAGACCTTCAGAGCGACTTCGCGCCCGATCCGGGTATCGCGGGCGCGATAGACCTCACCCATCCCTCCCGCGCCTAGAAGCGCGGTGATCTCATAGGGGCCGAGGCGCGTGGGGACGCTGAGGGACATCGGCTGGAACCGGTTCGGGTGTCAGGCGGAAGTATGCGGATCGCCTGCGCCGAAGGCAAACGGCTGCGCACCCTAACGCGCAGGAAGCACGACGTCCTGTCTCACCCGCCCTGCTCCGCCCGTCTCCCTCTGAACTCGCTGCAGCGCATAGCCGGACTCGGGCCGCGCGGCATCGCCGCGGATCTGCCCGGTCACGAACGGGTCGTCGTCGAACACAATCTCGAAGATGCGCGTGCCATGGCCGTCCGCCGTGACCTCGTAGTGGATGTGCTTGGGCACCCGCGTACCCGGATACGAGCCCGGGCGGATGGTGCGGTACGAGTAGCGGCCCTGGCCATCCGTTCGCAAGAGGGCCATGAGTCGGGGCTCGCGGTTGCCCATGGCGTCGTCGGGCCGGTAGTACCCGCGCGTGTCGGTCTGATAGACGTACACCGAGGCGCTGGCGACCGGGGTGCGGCCATCCGCGGCGTACACGACGCCGGTCACCTCCAGCCGCTCTCCCGGCTCACCCGGCGGGGCCACGTCGGCCGACGACGGCGCGCCCTTCGGGGCGACGCGTGCCGGGTCGCGAGCGAGAAGGGGAAGGGCCAGTAGCGTCAGCGCGACGGCGAGACTCGGAGCCTTCACTTTCATGAACGTACCCTCCCGCGCCCCTGCTAGAGTGTACGCGAGGTGGCGATGCGCGCTTTCTCGTTGGCCCTGGTCCTCTCGCTGGCCGCCGGTGGGCTCGCCGCGCAACCGGCCGACCTCGTGCTCGTCAATGGCCGTGTCTACACGCTCGACCCGAGTCGTCCGTGGGCCGAGGGTCTCGCCATCGCCGGCGAGCGCATCGCCGCCGTCGGGAGCACGGCCGAGATCCGCAAGCGGGCGGGGCCGCGGACGCGCATCATCGACCTCAAGGGTGCTTTCATTGCCCCCGGCTTCAACGACGCGCACGTTCACGTGGACGCGACCGGCGCCCTGCTCGTGGGCGTGAACCTGCTCGACGTCCACAGCGAGCCGCCCTTCGTCGAGCGAGTCCGCGGCGCGACGGCGCGGCTCCCCAAGGGAAGCTGGATCCTGCGCGGCGACTGGGGCGCCTACGAGCAGTGGAGCGCGGGCTCGGCGGGGGCCACGCCCGGCGCCGCGGCGGCGCCGTTCACGCCCGACCGCGGAATGATCGACGCGGTCAGCCCCGACCATCCCGTCTTCGTGAACCGCTTCGACCGCTCGATGTTCCTGGCCAACAGCCTGGCCTTCAAGCTCGCGGGGATCACGGAGTCCACGCCGGCGCCGCCGGGTGGCGAGATCGTCAAGGACGCGGGGGGCCGCCTGACGGGCATCCTGAAGGGCGCGGCCGCGGACCTGGTGCGCAAGGTGATCCCGCCGATCGGCTTCGAGCAGAGGCTGGTGCAGGTGCGCGCGGTGCTGCGCGAGGCGCGTGAGGGCGGCGTGACGACGATCCAGGACCTGTCCTCGCCCGAGCAGGTGATGGCCTACCAGGAGCTGCGGCGCAAGGGCGAGCTGACGGCGCGCATCAACATCCGCCCGCAGCTCTACCGGGCGGAAGAGGTCGCGGCCCTCGGCTTCTCGCGCGGCTTCGGCGACGACTGGCTGAGGCTGGTCGGCTTCAAGGCCTGGGTCGACGGAATCATGGGCAACAGCGCCGCCCTCTTCTTTGCGCCCTTCCACCACGACCCGAAGAATCGCGGCAGCCTGCGCCACGTCATGTTTCCCGAGGGCCAGGAGGGCGCGGCGATGACCATGACGGACAAAGACCACTATACGCGCTTCGCCCCCGGGAACCTCGAGAAGCTGATCAAGGTCGCGGCGCGCGCGGGCGTGCCGCCGCATGTCCACGCCATCGGCGACCTCGGCAACCGCATCCTCCTCGACGTCTACGAGCGCGTCCTGACCGAGGAGGGGCTGCTCGACACGGACCACCGCTGGCGGGTGATCCACGCCCAGCACGTCCATCCGGACGACTTCGCGCGCTTCGGCCGGCTGAAGCTGGTCGCGGAGGTGAACCCGTACCACATCTCGGACGACATGCGCTGGATGGAAGAGCGCATCGGCCAGGAACGCGCCCGCGACGCCTACGCGTTCCGAAAGCTGAAGAACGGCGGCGCCGTGCTCGTCTTCGGCAGCGACAGCCCCGGCACCAACGCCGCCCGCTATTTCTTGAGCCCCGTGTACGGCCTCTTCGCCGCCGTGACCCGCCAGACCCTCAAGGGCGAGCCGAAGGAAGGCTGGTTCCCCGACCAGCGCCTGACGATCGAGGAGGCCATCGAGGCCTACACCAAGGGCCCGGCGTGGGCGTCCTTCGAAGAAGAGCAGAAGGGAACGCTCGCCGCCGGGAAGCTGGCCGACGTGGCGGTGTTCGACGTCGACCTCGTCGAGACGGGACGCACGAAGCCGGCCGACCTGCTCAAGGCCAGGGTTCTCTACACGATCGTCGGCGGCAAGCTCGTGTACGAGGCCGGCAGCCCATAGGGACTCACATCGGCAGCCGTCTTCATTGCTGGCACTGAGCGCGGACCCGAGAAGTCATGTACTGCGTCGTGGGAGGATTCTCCCCCAGGCCGAGGGAGTGGAGCATCTCGTGGATGCTGAGAGCCTCACCATAACTCGAACTCTCGGTCATGGTGCGCTCGAACCGCCGTCCGCAGACGCGAATGACCCGGCTGCCAGGACCGGTCGCGCCCGCGAGCATCGTGCCCTCACAGGCGGACGCGTTGGCATCATAGAAGAAGATGCGGTCCAGGTACCCACCCGCGTCGGTACCCTGCGCGGCCAGAACCGCACGGAGGGGCTGGCCCGACGCGTCGGCGAATTCGTCGAGCAGGCCTCGACACCGGGCGTGGGCGAGCCGCCGAGCCGCGCCCCGTATCGCTTCGGCGACGGCCGCGTTCTCGCGTGGCTGCTTTAGCCGAGCGTTCGTCGCTTCGTTACGCGTCGCCGTCCGACCGACCGGTACCTCCTGCCCTGACACCTGGATCGGTGCGCCCGTCGCCGCCAGGACGAGCGCCAGACCGGCGGCCGGCTGCGCAAACCAGCTCCTGATTTCGTGCATCGCTTCTCCTGCTGTCGGGCCGGTCTTCCGGCATCGACGGCAAGGTAGGCATGCATCGCTCACGACTCCATGGCCGGCGTCGGACCCGTGACGGACACCGATCTGACGGTGTAACCAACTCAGAGTCTGTGACTTCGCGCCAGATGACGCGGCCGCGAAGGGGCGTGGGTGCTACAATCCCGCGACCTGGGCCCTGTTTGCGGGTTCGGCAAGGCGTTCCATGACCGACTCCCAGTCGCGGCCGGCTCGCATCGTCCGTTTCGGCGGATTCGAACTGGACACGGCGACCGGGGAGTTGCGAAAGGGCGGCCTGCCACTCAACCTCCAGGAACAGCCCCGCCAGGTGCTCACGCTGCTACTCGAGCGACCGGGCGAACTGGTGACCCGGGAGGAGCTTCGGCAGCGGCTCTGGCCGGCCGACACCTTCGTCGACTTCGAGCAGGGGTTCAACGCCGCCGTCAAGCGCCTTCGCTATGCGCTCGGCGACGCGGGGGACGCTGCCCGCTTCATCGAGACGCTCCCGCGCCGAGGGTACCGGTGGGTCGGTCCGGTCAACGGCGACGGCAGCGCCGATGTCCCCGCGCCGGCCGATTTGGCGGCCCCCGCGGGAGGCGTGCGCGCGAAAGCGTGGATGTGGGCAGGAGCACTGGTGGTCGCGCTGGGCGCTGGTCTCGCGCTCACGTGGCTCCGAGTCGCACCACTCGATCGCGGACCGCAGCCGGAGCCGGCGCCCGTGCCGCTGACCAGCCTGACCGGCCTGGAATGGGAGCCAGCACTCTCGCCGGATGGCCGCCAACTGGCATTCTGCTGGAACGGTGACGGCGAGGCCGGTCTCTACGTGAAGGACGTCGGCGGAAACGACCACGTCCGGCTGGCCCGAGGGCCGGCGGGCATCCACAGCCCGGCATGGTCACCGGATGGGCGCCAGATCGCCTTCCTTCGGAATTTCGACCCCCCAGCACACGGACCTTCACGAGATCGTCGTGGTGCCCACGCTCGGCGGCCCCGAACACCGTCTCGGCACGACGACGTCCGAAGGCCACGGGCTGGACTGGTCTCCTGATGGGAGCCTTCTCGCGGTCGTGGACGGACCGTCCGCGGGCGAACCCGCCGCCATCTTCCTGATGGCCACGGCAACCGGCGAGCGCTGCCGGCTGACGACACCGCCCCCGTCGTCGATCGAGGGCGACCGGGAGCGGGGACTTCCAGCTCTGGAAGATGGCCTCCGGCGGCGGAGAGGCGCGTCAGATAACGAAGCACGGAGCCGCGGCCGCGGCCGAGACCGCCGACGGCCGCTGGGTCTACTACTCCAAACGCGCCATGTTCGGAAGCCTGTGGAGGGTTCCCGCCGCGGGCGGCGACGAGACGCTCATCGTCGACGAGCGGATCGGGTACTGGAACTGGGACATCTGGAACGACCGCCTGGTGTACCTCCGTGAAGAGGCCGGCCGTGAGCCACGCATCGAGATGCTCGATCTGCAGACGCGGCGCACGGCCGCCGTGGCGTCCCTGGGTCCGACCAGCCGTCCCGGGGTTGGCCTGAGCGTATCGCCCGACGGGCGATGGGCGCTCTACTCGCAGACCGACCAGATCATCAGCGACATCTTCATGGTCGAGAACTTCCGATGAGGGCGTCGCCCGGCGCGCTTCAGGCTGGGTGGAGGTAGTGATTCATCACGGCCAGGTTGTAGAGCCAGTGAGCCACGACCAGGCGCGGGAGACTCCGACTGCTGATGTAGACGAGTCCGTAGACGACGCCATTCGCGAGGACCGCGAGCGTTGATCCCAGCGGGTATCCGTGAATCAGGGCGAAGAGTGCCGCGGCTGCGAGCACTCCCCACGCGTGGCGCTTTCCCAGCAAGGGCCCCAGCCGGGAGAGGAGATAGGCCCGGAACACGACCTCCTCGTACGCCGCCCCGAAGAAGGACGCCAGGAAAAAGATCGGCGCCATGCCGGGTTGCCGAAAGAATGACGACCACCGCGATGGGGCGTCGGGCACGCCCACGCGACGGAGGAGATCGGCAAGCAATGTGTATAGAACCACATACAACGCGAGGAAGAGCAGGACACCGACAAGGACCTCTCGACGCCACTGAGCCGCCAAGCGAGGCATGGGCATCGGCGCGAGAGGGCCTTGTTGTCCCCTTCTAAGCAGCATCCAAGCAATCAGCGTCAGCCCACGAACCAGAAGATGCTGGCGATCAACTGACGCGGCGCGATCGGCGGATCGGCCCCGCTCACAAGGCCCGACACGATCGGATACACGGAGGTGACGAGCAGTAACCCGACGAGCTCGAGGATCTCGAAGGTTCGCGGGCGGCGACCGTCCTCGCGAGAGGGCTCTTCCTGCGCACGCGCCTCTGGCTCGCGCGGCTCCGCCACGCTCCGCGAGATCGTCCGGAGCCGCCGACTGGGCAAGCTCAGGAGGCGGGTCCGCATCCAGGACTGCGCGTGCTGCCGCTGCGTCCCGAGCTTGGACTTGAAGCCCGGTACCAATGGCGACTCCATACGTTGCGCCAATGGCCTCGTCGCTCACCCATGCGCGCAGGCCCGCTTGCTCGAGCGCCATGCGATGCGCGAGAGCGTCGATCGGGTTGAAGTACCGGCCGACCGTCACCAGCGTGCCGCCTTCGCTCTCCGTCTCGCTGGGCTCGGACGTCAGGCCCTCCACGAGCGCCACGTCGCAGTCCTGGCACCGGGTGAACCCTTCGCGGAACTCGTCCTGGCAGCGCGGGCAGAACATTCGTCACCTCATCGCCGGACGCCCCGCGAGGATCTCATACGGGCCGGCTGGCAGGAACCGTGCCCACCAGCCGACCGCACTCTACGTCACCCAAGTCGTTGAGGCCACGCAGGCGGCGCACCCCGCGAGCCTGCGAGTCCCGCTCACTGCGTGGGCGAGGCGCATAGGCGCTGGGCAATGCCGCCCGTCCTTTCGCGGGCCGTAAGGTCCTTACCGCCTTCGTAACGGCCCGGGCCCCGCGTCCCGTCAGCTCCGCCGACAACCGCGCGCAACGGCGCGGCACGCCTCTTGCGACCCTTGTTCCCGGTCGTGTTCCCTGTCCGTCAAACAGACTATAGGAGGACCCATGAATCCCTCTCGGAGCCGTAACTCGTCGATCCTGTTCGCCGCCGCGCTCTCTCTCCTGCTGGCCTCGCCCGGCCGGACGGACGATCACGACTTCGGCAGGGGGGAAAAGTACCGCTTCACGAAGGTGGCGGACAGCTTCGAGGACGGCTTCGATCCCTTCAGCTTCGAATGCCTGTCCATGAACAGCCACGGGGACATCGCGTTCCGCACGGCTCGCGTGCCCGAGGGCGGCGGCTCCCTCATCCAGGGCATCTACCGCGCGGACCGGGACGACGACGGCCGCAACCGGCGGCGGCTGACCACCATCGCGGAATTCGGCGGCGGCTTCGACTTCCTCGGACGCATTCCATCGATCAACGACGACGGCGAGGTCGCCTTCGCGGTCAGCCAGTTCTCGTTCCAAACCGGCGTCGAGGGCAAGAGCATCATGCGGGGAGACGGCCGCCGGCTGAGCATCGTCGCCCGCGCCGGAGAACACTTCAGCAACTTCGGCTTCGAGCCCACCATCAACGACGCCGACGTGGTCGCCTTCAAGGCCGAGACGAACGAGATCGACACCTTCGACTTTGAGAACGGCCTGTTCTCGAGGAGGCTCGGGCCCGTGACGACCTACTAGCTCTCCTCGACCAGCCAGTTCTCGGAGTTCGGCACGCTCTCCCGCCCCTCGATCAACGAGCACGGAGACATCGCCGTCGAGGAGTCGGTCGACGGGGAGTCGCTTCCCGGGATCTTCCTGATCGATCGTGACGGCTTCACGACGATCGCGGCCCCGGATCCCAACGTGATCGTGGACCGGCCGAACCTCAATAATCGCGGCACCGTGGTTTTCCACCGATTCTTCAACCTCGATCCCGGCGAGGAGCTGATGCGCTGGCGCGACGGCCAGCTCACGGTCATCGCCGACACATCGGGGCCGTTCGCGGCCTTCGGACACTTCTTCGGCTTCCAGGCGCCCGGCCTCAACGACTACGACGACGTGGCCTTCACGGCCGATCTCGATTCCGAGACGTCGCCGGCGGCCCGCGGGATCTTCACGGGACCGGACGCGGTCAGGGACCGGGTGATCGCAACGGTGACCGGCTCGACGGCGCGGTCGTCAAGGACCTGCGCATGTGCGAAGAGGGGCTCAACGACGACAGCGAGCTGGCGTTCTTCGCCACCTTCGACGACCCCGACATTCCGGACGCGAGGCGCATCGGCGTCTATCGCGCTACGCCGCGCTCGTCCCGCCGGTAGGGCGAGGGCGGCTATACCCCATACACCAGACCTGACCCCTACGGGCGCTACGGGACAGTCTACGGAACGACGACGAGGCCCCACGGGCTGTCGCCGACCGCGACCCGACCGGTGACCGCGCGGCTCGCGACGTCCACGATGGAGACGTCGTTCGAAGGGCCGTTGGCCGTGTAGAGCGTCCGGCCGTCGGCGGAGATGGCAATCCCCCACGGCCGGGGCCCGACCTCGACGGACGCTACGGGCTGGTTCGTCTTCGTGTCGATCGTGACGACCGTCCGGCCGCGGCCGGTCGTCACGTAGACGTATTGCCCGTCCGGCGACGCGACGGCGCCCATGGGCCGGACGCTCTCGCCGGCGAGCCTGATCGTGCGCAGCACCGCGTGCTTCGCGGCGTCGACGACCGCCACGGAGCCGCCGTTCTCACACGTCACGTACGCCCGCGTGCCGTCCGGCAGGAACGCGGTGGACCGCGGCCGCGGGGCCACCTTGAACTTTGCCAGCACCCTGGGTCTCGCCGCGTCGATCGCGAACACCTCGCCGTCTTCCTCGGAGGTTACGTAGACGACGGCGCCGTCGGGGCGTAGCTCGACCCCCTCTGGCTCGCCCCCCACGGCGACGGTCGCCACGACGCTACCGCTCGGCAGCTCCACGACGCTGGTCATCGCCCCGTCCTCGTTGGCGACGAACAAACGCGAGCCGTCCTTGCTCACCGCGAGCTGCTCGGGATCCGTCCCCGCAGGAATGACCCGCACGAGCTTCCGATCGCGCACGTCGAAGACGCCGATGCCGTCGGCGGATCGATCGGGGGGAGGCAGGGTCTTCTCGTCCACACCGGGAGGCGCGAACGGCGACCCGCTGAGAGCCACGTACAGGGTCGTGCGATCGGGGCTCACGCGAATGCCGCGCGGACGCTTCCCGAGGGGAACGGTCGCGACGACCCGCCTGGAGTCCAGGTCGATCACGCTGAGGTCGCCCGAGCGCTCGTTGGTGACGTAGAGCTGCGGGCCGCGGGCGGCCGCGGGCGCGGCCGGCGTCGCCTCCGGCGTGGCGGCGGGCGGACCCGAGCAGGCGAAAAGCGGGCACAGCGCCGCGAAGAGCGTCGCGTGGGAGAGCCGGATCAATTCGCGCCCGGCCACGCTACTGCGGTAGCGTGAAGGCGAAGAGCGAATCGCCCGCGCCCACGACGACGTACTGCTTGCCGTCCAGCAGGAACGTCTGCGGCCCGTTGCTCGTGTTCGTGCCGAGCCCCGCGCGCCACAGCGGCTTCCCGGTCGCCGCGTCGTACGCCACGAAGTTCCCGGCGCCGTCGTTGCCGAACAGCAGCCCGCCCGCCGTGCTGAGCAGGCCCATGGGACCGCCGGCGGCGCCGCCGGCGGTGGTGGCCAGCGGCCGGCTCCAGCGCACCTTGCCCGTCTTGTAGTCGATGGCTTTCAGCGAGCTGGCGAAAGTGCCGACGCGGCGCTCGGCGGCGCCCCATCCTTGCGGCCGTGGGTCCGTGTCGGTCAGGTAGAACACGCTGGCCGCCTCGTGCGTCCCCACGTAGAACAGACCCGTATCGGGGCTGAAGCTCGGGGGCGGCCAGTTCGTCACGCCGTCCGTCGTGGGCCACACCAGCGTCCCCGAGACGCTCGCGTCCTTCGCCGGGTCCCAGGTCGGCTGGCCCTTGGCGTTGATGCCCTTGTTCCAGTTCAGCGAGCCCACCATCGGCGCGGTGAGCAGGTGCTTGCCGTTCGTGCGATCGAGCAGGAAGAAGTAGCCATTCCGGTTCGCCTGCGCGATGAGCTTGCGCGGCTTTCCGTCGACGACGCCGTCGATGAGGATCGGCACCTGCGCCGCGTCCCAGTCGTGGGTGTCGTGCGGCGTAGCCTGGTAGTACCAGGCCATCTTGCCCGTGTCGACGTTGACGGCCACGATCGAGCAGGTCCAGAGGTTGTCCCCGCCGCGGCTCTGGCCCGCGAGCACCGGGTTGGGGTTGCCGGTCCCGAAGTAGTACAGCTTCAGATCGGGGTCGTACGTTCCGGGCAGCCAGGGCATCCCGCCTCCGTGCGCCGAGGAGTACTCGTCGGGCCACGTCTCGGCCGCGGGCTCCCCCGCCCGCGGCGTCGTGTACCAGCGCCACTGCACCTCGCCCGTCTCCGGATCCCGCGACTCGAGGTATCCGGGCACGTCGAGGGAGTCTCCGCCCACGCCGAGGATCACGTGGTTGCGGACGATGACCGGCGCCGCGGTCGAGAAGTACTCGCGCTTCACGCTGGCGATCTCTTTGTGCCAGCGCTCCTTCCCCGTCGCGGCCTCGAGGGAGACGAAGTAGTTGTCGGGGGTCAGGAAGTACAGCCAGTCGCCGTACATGCCGACGCCGCGGTTGCCGATGTGGATGCCCCCCTTGGTGCGCCAGAAGAAGTGCCACAGCTCGCGGCCGGTGCGAGCGTCGACCGCCCACACGTGGTCGGGCGCCGTGAAGTACAGGACGCCGTTCACGAGGAGGGGTGTGGACTTGATGGACAGCCCGCCGAAAGCGTTGGGGTTGGCGCCCGCCGGCGGCGACTCCGGTCCTTCCCCGGCGATGACCGCGCCGCCCGACGAGGGATTCAGCCGATAGATCCAGGCCAGCGTCAGGTTCTTGACGTTGGCCGCGTTGATCTCTTTCAGCGTGCTGAAGCGGCGGCCCGAGTAGTCGCCGTGATGCGTGGGCCAGGCGTCGACCGGCGGCTTCGCCAAAAGCGTCGGGTCGAGACCCTGCGCGAGGAGAGCCAGCGGCAGGACGACGGTGCCGAGCGACAGCGCGGCCGCCTTCACTTGAGGGTCACCAGGTAGGCCGTGACGTTGTGCATGTCGGGGTCGGTCCATTTCCGCAACAGGTCCACGTGAGCCTGCAGCGGATCCATCAACACCACCTTGGGGACATCGTCCCTGCGCAGCCACGAGCGCGACTGTTGAGTCGCCGGATCGTAGATGGTCACGTCGAAATCCGTCAGGCGCACGAGCGCGCCCGTGAACGACTCTCCCGACGAAAGCGTCACGGTGGCCTTCACGGCATTCCGGTCGGCCCAGGGTGGCGAGCCGCGGCCGGCGGGACCCCACCGCGGTGGCTCGCGCGGAAGGAGCACCCGTCCCTGGAGCACCGCCGGCTCGTACCTCGCGCCGACGCCCTTGAGGTCGCCCTCCGCCGAATGGCAGGAGCTGCAGCGGCCCGCGCCGGTGAAGAACGCGGCGCCCGCCTTCGGATCTCCGGTGACGATGTCGAGGATCTGGTACGTTCCCCGGTTGCCGATCGAATGGATGGTCGCGTGCAGGAACGTCGCGAGATCGGTGAGCTCCTGCTCGGTGAGCTCGAACTTCGGCATGTTCTTTTCGGGCCGGCCGACCCTCAGGAACTCGCCGAGCTGCTTGCCGTTCTCGTCCTCCTGGACCATCGCCGACCGGGTCAGGTCCGGTCCGCTGCTACCCCCGCGCGCGTTGGAGCCATGGCAGAAGCCGCAGCGCGCGACCATCAGCTCGCGCCCGCGCTGCACGGCGGCCTCGTCGAACTGCGGCTCCTCCGGCCGCTCCGTCTGGCGGACCGGCGGCGCCGGCCTTTCCGGGGGGGCCGGCGGGGGCGCGGCGGGTGCGGGGAGCCGCTGCGCTCCCAGGCTCAGGGCCGCGAGCAGAAGGATCGTCGCACACGTCGAACGCGCGATGGGCATTGGGCCTCCCCTGACCAGTGGACCCGGAAGCCTACTTCGCCTCGCGCGTCGCTTCAAACCCGGGCGGCACATGCGCTAGACTCTGCGCCATGTCACCACGATCCAGACGCGATTTCCTTGGCGCGGCCGCCACGTCCATGGCCGCGTTCGCCGCTCCACGGTTCGCCCTCGGTGACGAGATGGCCGATATCCAGGCCGAGATCGTGAAGCGCCACGGAGAAGGCGTGCAGCGGCTCCAGGAATGGGTCCGGCAGCCGTCCATCGCCGCCGAAAACCGCGGCATGACCGAAGGCTGCGAAATGATGATGCGGCTGGCCCGCGACGCCGGGTTCCAGAGCGTCACCCGGGTGCCGACCGAAGGCCAGCCGTCGGTGTTCGCGACGCTGGACGCCGGTGCCCCACGCACCGTCGGCCTGTACTTCATGTACGACGTCAAGCAGGTCGACCCCGCCGAGTGGTCTTCGCCGCCCTGGGACGCCGCCCTCGTCGACAAGCCCGGCTTCGGGAAGGTGCTGATGGGCCGGGGCGCCGTCAACCAGAAGGGGCCCGAGGCCGCGCTTCTGGCGGCGCTGCACGCGATCCGCGGCGCGGGGAAGAAGGTGCCCGTCAACATCGTCCTCGTCGCCGAGGGTGAGGAGGAGATCGGGTCCCCGCATTTCCGCCAGGTCATCGCCCGCCCTGAAGTGAGCGCCGCTCTCAAGCGCTGCACCGGCGTCTTCATGCCCTCGGCCTCTCAGGACCCGGATGGAGGAGTGACCGTTTCGCTCGGCGCCAAGGGTGTCGTCGAGCTGGAGCTCGTCTCCAGCGGCGCGAAGTGGGGGCGGGGACCGAAGAAGGACGTGCACTCGAGCAACCGGGCGCGCCTGGACAGCCCGGCGTTCCACCTCGTGCAGGCGCTGAACACGCTGGTCACGGCCGATGGCGACCCCGCGATCGACGGCTTTGCCGACACCGCGCGGCCCGCCTCGCCGCCCGAGCGCGCGATGCTGGACGCGGCCGCCGCGCGCCTCTTGGAGTCGACGGCGAAGCGCATGCTGTCGACCGACCGCTGGGCCCACGACCTGCCGTGGCGCGCCTCGCTGGAACGGTTCCTGTTCACGCCCACGGTCAACATCGAGGGGCTGGTGGCCGGCTACACGGGGCCGGGCGGCAAGACGGTGCTTCCCCACCGCGCCGTAGCGAAGCTCGACCTCCGCCTCGTGCCCGACATGACGTACGAAGGCGCGATCGCGGCCCTCAAGGCCCATCTCGCCAAACGCGGCTTCGGCGACGTCGAGGTGAACCCGAGCGGCGGCTACGACCCGACCACCACGGCCGCCGACGCGGCCGTCATCCGCGCGGAGCTGGCGGTGTACCGGCGCGCCGGGCTCGACCCCATCCTCTGGCCGCGCAACGCCGGCTCGTATCCTGGGTACGTCTTCACCGGCGAGCCGCTCACGCTGCCCGCGGCCCACTTCGGCCTCGGCCACGGCAGCGGCGCGCACGCCCCCGACGAGTACTACGTCATCGAGTCCTCCAACCCGAAGGTGAGCGGCTGGGACGGCGCCGTCCGCTCGTTCGTGGACTACCTGTACGAGCTGGCCGTCGTGCGGTGAAAGCGGTCGAGCCGTTCCGGGTCCGGGTCGACGAGGCTGTTCTCGACGACTTGAAGCAGCGGCTGCAGCGGACGCGCTGGCCCGGGGAGGTGGCCGGTGCCGGATGGGTCCGCGGCGCGCCTCTGGGACTCGTCCAGACCCTCGCCGACTACTGGCGTGACCGGTTCGACTGGAGGCGTGTCGAAGAGAGGATCAACGCCCTCGGGCAGTTCAGGGCAAGGGTGGACGGCGCCGTCATCCACTTCGTCCACGAGCGGGGGCGCGGTCCACGTCCATTGCCGCTCCTCGTCAGCCACGGCTGGCCCGGCTCGTTCCTCGAGATGCTGGATCTCATTCCGCTGCTGGTCGATCCGGCCAGCCACGGCGCGAGCGCCGAGGACGTCTTCGACGTCGTCGTCCCGTCGATGCCCGGCTACGGCTTCTCCCCGCCGGCGAGCGAGCCCGGGATGAACCCGGCGCGCATCGCCGATCTGTGGGCCGGCCTCATGAGTGAGCTGGGATACGAGCGCTTCGGCGCCCAGGGCGGCGATTGGGGCGCCACGGTATCGACGCGGCTCGGCCTCCATCACGCGGGCCGGCTGGTCGGCATCCATCTCAACTACATCCCGGGCTCGTACCGGCCGCACGCCGGCCCCGGCAGCCCACCGGTCACGCCCGAGGAGCAGGACTTCCTCACTGGCGCCGAGCGGTGGTATCGCGAGGAGGGCGCCTATGCCCACGTGCAGGCGACGAAGCCGCAGACGCTGGGGTACGGCCTGCACGATTCGCCGGTGGGCCTTCTCGCCTGGGTCCTCGAGAAGCTTCGCGGCTGGTCGGACTGCGGCGGCGACGTGGAGTCGATCTTCTCCAAGGACGTGATCCTGGCCCACGTCATGCTGTACTGGCTCACGGAGACGATCAACTCCGCGAACCACCTGTACTGGGAAGCGAGCCGTACTCCTCTGCAGCTCGCCGAAGGACAACGGGTGAGCGTCCCGTGCGCCGTTGCGCGCTTCCCGCGGGAAGAACCCATGCCGCCGCGAAGCTGGGTTGCGCGCGGCTACGACGTCCAGCGCTGGACCGAGCAGCCGCGGGGCGGCCACTTCGCGGCCATGGAGCAGCCCGAGCTGCTGGCCCGCGACATCAGGGACTTCTTTCGGCCACTCCGGAAAGGAAGGACGACATGAAGAGGGTGATCTTGGGGGGTCTGCTCGGCGGACTCGTGCTCTTCGTGTGGGGCGCCATCTCGCACATGGCGCTGCCGCTCGGTGAGGCCGGCGTGCGGTCGATGCCGAGCTCGCTCGAGCCCGCCGTGCTCACGGCCATGAAGACCGCGATGAACGAGCGGGCCATCTACATCTTCCCCGGCATGGAGTCGCACTCGCCCACCGAGGCGGAGCAGAAGGCCTGGCAGGAAAAATACAACGCGGGGCCGGCGGGCATCGTCGTCTTCAATCCCACGCCGCGCGGGAATTTCGGCCGGTGGCTCGGCGTCGAGTTCGTCGGCAACGTCCTCGCCGCGCTGATGGCGGCCATCGTGATCCTGCACGTGCCCGGGTCGGTCGGCCTGGGCAAGCGCGCGCTGCTGGTGGGACTCCTGGGCCTGTTGGAGGGCTTCGACATCGACGTGTCGCAGTGGAACTGGTACTCGTTCCCCACGACCTACATGCTCGCCCAGCTCGTCGACCACCTGGTGGGCTGGTTCCTGGCCGGGCTCGTCCTGGCACGGATCTGCCGGGAATGAAGCGCTCGTGGGAAGCGGGGGCCGTGGCGGCCCTGCTCGCAGCGGCGGCCGCCGCCCAGGCTCCGAGCCCGACCCCGCGCACCTACCAGAGCAATCCCGTGGACACCGCGCACGGGGAGCGCGAGTTCGTGCTCCTCTGGCCCGACGGCGCCCCGGGCGCCGTCGGCGACGGCCCTGAAGACAAGCCCAAGCTGACGCTCTACCGCGTGCCCCCCGACCGGGCGAGCCGCACCGCGGTGGTGGTGTGCCCGGGGGGCAGCTACCGGACCCTGGCCAGCGACCACGAAGGCAAGCAGGTCGCGGAGTGGCTCAACACGCTGGGCGTCTCCGCCTTCGTCCTGCAATACCGGGTCGGTCCGCGCTATCGTCACCCGGCTCCCGCGGAGGATGCGCGTCGGGCCGTGCGCCTCGTACGCGCGCGCGCAACCGAATGGGGCATCGACGCGGCCCGCGTCGGGATCATGGGCTTCTCCGCAGGCGGGCACCTGGCCTCGACGACAGGTACGCGCTTCGACCGGGGCAAGCACGGTGAGGTTGATGGCGTGGACCGGATGGGGTCCCGGCCCGACTTCATGATCCTGGCCTACCCCGTCATCTCGCTCGAAGCGTCCTTTGCTCATGCCGGATCGCGACAGAACCTCCTCGGCGACCCGCCGTCGCCGACGCCGCTGGAGGAGCTGTCGACCGAGAACCACGTCACGGAGCACACGCCACCGACGTTCCTGTTTCACACCGCCGACGATCCTGCGGTTCCGGTCGAGAACAGCCTCACCTTCGCGAGCGCGCTCCACACGGCCGGCGTGCCGGTGGAGCTGCACGTCTTTCCGAAAGGGCCGCACGGCGTCGGGCTGGCGCCGCACGATCCCGTGCTGTCGCAGTGGCCGAAGCTGTGCGCCGCCTGGTTGAAAGCGATGGGATATCGATGACCCTGGCTCGGCTCGCCGCCGCCGGCTCGACGCTGGCGCTCCTGACGGCCGCCCCGCCCGCCCCCGCCGCCGATCCCCCCGCCTGCGCAGCCACCGAGCTCTTCCGCGACGATTTCTCACGCTTTCCCCCGGGCTGGCTCTCCCGCCCGGTGATGATGAACGGAACGCTCAACGGCGCGATCCAGGAGTACCACTATCTTCCCCACCGCGGCGTGCCCGTGGGGCCGTGGGCGAGCGCGATCTGCCACCTCGACGCCTGGGTGGCGGGCGACGAGGACGGGGTTCCGTACCTCGAACAGCACCTCGCCCGCACGGCGCCGCAGTTCTCTACTCCTCTGTTCATCACGGGTGAGCCGGAGTGGGGCGACTACACCGTCGGGGCGAAGGTCCGGCCGCTGGCCCTCGACGACTTCGCGGGCCTCGCGTTCCGGTACGCGACCAACCGGCACTACTACCTCTTCGCGCTCACGGGAGGCAACCAGGTGCGCCTCGCCGTCCGGCAGCCGGTCGAGAAGACGCTGCGCACGGCCGAGTGGCGGGAGCTGGGGACCGCGCCGTTCGCGTACGACACGAAGAGCTACTACGAGCTCGAGATCGTCAACGACGGCCCCCGGATCCGCGCGTACGTGGACGGCCAGCTCCTCGTCGAAGCGACCGACGCGGAGCTGCTGACGGGCAAGGCCGGGCTGGTGGCGAACGTGCCCACGCGCTATCAGGCCTTCGGGGGTGAGCGCGTGCCCGTCGGCGCGGGCGGCGATCGACGGCCGTGTCGGCCAGCGCGAAGCGGAGCTGGCGAGGCTGCGCGCCGGTAACCCCCGCCCCCGGCTCTGGAAGAAGTTCGACACACCTCGCTTCGGCGCCGGCCGCAACGTCCGCTTCGGCGACCTCGACGGCGACGGCGCCCTCGACATGCTCTTCGCCCAGAACATTCCTCGCATCCAGGGCGACACGTTCGACCACATCAGCGCCCTCACCGCGGTCACGCTCGACGGGAAGGTGCTCTGGCAGTCGGGACGCCCCGACCCTCGCAACGGCCTCCTCACCAACGACACGCCGTTCCAGATCCACGACGTGGATGGCGACGGGAAGAACGACGTGCTCCTGGTGCGCGACTTCAAGCTCCAGGTCCTCGACGGCCGGACGGGCGCCGTCAAGAGCTGGGCGTGGATGCCGCCGATCCCGGCGAACGCGCCGGCGCGCCCGTACGAGCTCTACAGCGGCGACTCGATCGTGTTCGCCAGCCTCACCGGCCCCGGCCGGCGCGACCTGCTGCTAAAGGACCGGTACCGCAACTTCTGGGCGTTCTCGCGCGACCTGAAGCCGCTGTGGCAGGGCTCCGACGACACCGGCCATTATCCGTACCCCTTCGACGTGGACGGTGACGGGCGCGACGAGCTGTTCATCGGCCACTCGCTCTGGGACCACATGGGACACCAGCGGTGGAGCCTCGGCGGAAAGCTGCAAGACCACGTCGACGCGGTGGCGGTGGGAAGCTTCGGCGTCGACCCCAAGGCCGCGCCTCGTGTCTACTGGTCGTCGAGCGACGAGGCGTTCCTGATGCTCGACCTGCAGGGCAACGTCCTGAAACAGGTCCGCGTGGGGCACACGCAGACGGCGGCGGTGGGCAAGTTCCGCGAGGACGTGCCCGGGCTCCAGTACATGACCACGAACTTCTGGCGGAATCCCGGCATCATGAGCCTGTTCGACGCGGAGGGGAACCTGCTCCAGCAGGCCGAGCCCATCCACTCGGGCAGCGTCACGCTTCCCGTGAACTGGAAGGGTGACGGCCAGGAGCTGGTGCTGCTCTCCGGCAATGTCCGCGAGGGCGGGATGATCGACGGCCGCTTCCGCCGCGTGGTCATGTTCCCCGACGACGGCCATCCCGATCTGACCTCCGCCGTTCTCGACCTGACCGGCGACGCGCGCGACGAGATCGTGCTCTGGGACACGGAGCGCGTGTGGATCTACACGCAGGACGCTCCCCCGCCCCCGGGGCGCGTCTACGCGCCCGTCCGCAACCCGCACTACAACGACTCCAACTACCGGGCGCACGTCTCGCTGCCGGGCTGGGCCCCGGCGCCCGCGCGCCGATAGGCTATTGGTCCACGTCTGGATCGGCCCCTGAGCGTGCGGGACATCGCTCCTCCGCTCGACGGACCCGGGGCCGGCCAAGGTTAGCATAGGGCGCGTGCGCTTCCCCATGGCCGTGCTCGCCCTGCTCGCCACCACCGGTACTCCCGCCGCCGAACCGGCCGCGCGCACACTCCTCGTCGCCGGCGCGGGGCTGAACGAGCCCTTCGGCGTGGCGTTCGACAAGGCTGGCAACGTCTACATCGTCGAGATGGGCGGCAACCGCGTCAGCGTGCTGAGGCGCGACGGCACGCTGTCCGTGCTGGCCGGCACGGGCGAAAAGGGATTCGCCGGCGACGGGGACGTCGCCGCGAAGGCGCAGTTCAACGGGCCGCACCACCTCCTGATGGGGCCCGACGGCGGGCTCTACATCGCCGACACCTGGAACAACAGCGTTCGCCGCATCGACCTGAAGACCGGTACCGTGACGCGCGTCGCCGGCACCGGCGAGAAGGGCTTCAGCGGCGACGGCGGACCGGCGATCGACGCCCGCTTCGGCGGCATCTTCGCGATCGCGTTCCGGGGGAACGTCCTCTATGCATGCGATCTCGACAACCGGCGCATCCGCGCCATCGACCTCAAGACGGGCCTCGTTCGGACCGTGGCCGGGAACGGCGAGAAGGGCATCCCCCCGGACGGCGCCAACGCCCTTTCGCAGCCGCTCGTCGACCCCCGCGCGATCGCGTTCGACTCGAAGGGCAACCTCTACATCTGCGAGCGCGGCGGCCATGCCCTACGGGTCGTGGACCACGCCGGACGGATACGGACCGTGGCCGGCACCGGGGAGGCAGGCTTCTCGGGCGACGGCGGGCTCGCGCGCCAGGCGCGGCTCAACGGCCCCAAGCACATCTCGGTCGACCCCCAGGACCGCGTCCTGATCACCGACACCGAGAACCACGTCATACGCGTCTATTCGCCGGCGGACGGCACGATCCGGCGCCTGGCCGGCACCGGCGAGAAGGGCGCGGGGGGGCTCGGCGGCCCCCCCGAGTCGTGCCAGCTCGACCGGCCGCACGGCGCCGTGTCGCATCCCGCGACGAAGGAGATCTACATCTCGGACAGCGAGAACCACCGCGTGATCCGCATCGGGAAGCGGTGAGCGCCTCTCCCGCCCTGCGATGGGGCCTCGTCGGGTGCGGCGACATCGCGAACAAGCGCGTGGCGCCCGCGCTGCGGAAGAGCCCGGGCAGCGCACTCGTCGCGGTCGCGCGCGCCCGCGCCGATCTTGCCGCCGAGTTCGCCCAGCGTCACGGCGCCCGCCGCTGGTACGCCGACTGGCGGGAGGTGCTGCGCGACGGCGACGTCGACGCCGTTTATCTCGCGACGCCGGTGCGCCTCCACGCGGAGCAGGCCGTGGCCGCCGCGGAGGCGGGCAAGCACGTGCTGTGCGAGAAGCCGATGGCGCTCGACGTCGCCGGCTGCGACCGCATGATCGCCGCCGCCCGGCAGAGCGGCGTTCGGCTCGGCGTCGCCTACTATCGCCATCATTACCCCGTCGTCGCGCGGCTGCGCGAGATGATCCGGTCGGGCGAGATCGGGCGCCCGGTGCTGGTGCAGGTCCAGGCGTTCGAGCTCTTCGACCCGCCGCCCGGTCACCCTCGCTCGTGGCTGCTGCGGAAGGCCGAGTCCGGAGGGGGGCCGATGATGGATTTCGGCTGCCACCGCATCGAGGTGCTGCTGGACCTGCTGGGCCCGCTGGCCGGCGTCCGCGGCTTCCCCACGAGCGTGCGCTTCCGCGACCGCGAGGTCGAGGACACGTGCGTCGCTCACCTGCGGTTCGAGAGCGGAGCGGAAGCGGTGCTGGCCGTCACCCACGCCGCGCAGGAATCGCGGGATTCGCTGCAGCTCTTTGCCACCGGCGGCTCCGCCTACGTGGACGTGCTCAACCAGGGCGGCCTCCGCCTCGTCGCCGCCGGCGGGGTCCGCGAGGAGCGCCACCCGCCGCACGCCAACCTGCACCAGCCGCTCGTCGAGGATTTCGTGGCCGCCGTCCGCTCCGGACGTGAGCCGGCGGTGACGGGCGATGTCGGCCGCGAAGTCTCGCGCGTGCTCGCCACGATCTACCTCGGCTGATGGCGGGGGCCTGGCTCGCCCTCTTCGCGCCGCCGCTGGCCCTCGGCCTGCTGCGCACGTTCACGGCCGCAGGCGCCGCGCCGCTCTCCTCTGCGCCCGCGCCGAGCCGCCTTGCGTTCGCGCTGAAGCTGCATCGCTCCGGCGCGAGCGCCGCCGGGGCCACCGGCCGCAGGGCCATGCGAAGACGATGCGCGAGGTTGCGCGCGAGGCGGCGCCTCGCCAATGATTGCGGCATGAGCTTTCCCAACGCCCCCGGCCGGCTCGCGGCCATCGTCGTGCTCGGTCTCTCGGCGGCGGTCTACGCCGCTCCCCCGGCGCCCGCCCCCGACTCGCCCGAGGCCAAGCAGGCCCGGCTCGCCTGGTTCAAGGACGCCAAGTACGGCCTCTTCATCCACTGGGGCCTGTACGCGATCCCCGCCGGGGACTGGAAGGGGAAGCGCGTACCCGGTATCGGTGAGTGGATCATGAACCGGGCGAAGATTCCCGTCGGCGAGTACGAGCAGCTCGCGAAGCAATGGAACCCGGTCAAGTTCGACGCCGACGGCTGGGTGCAGCTCGCGAAGGACGCGGGCATGAAGTACATCGTGATCACGTCCAAGCATCACGACGGCTTCGCGCTCTACGACTCGAAGGTGAGCACCTGGGACGTCGTCGACGCCACGCCGTTCAAGCGCGACATCCTGAAGGAGCTGGCCGCGGCATGTCAGAAGCAGGGCCTGCCGCTCGGCTTCTACTACTCGCAGGCGCAGGACTGGCACGAGCCCGGCGGGGCCGGCAACGACTGGGACTTCGGCCCCGACCTCGGACCCGACGGGAAGGAGCGGAAGCCGTACGACAAGTACCTGCGGGAGAAGGCCGAGCCTCAGGTGCGGGAGCTCCTGACGGGGTACGGCCCGGTCGCGCTCATCTGGTTCGACACGCCGCGCATGATGACGCCGGAGCGCTCGCAGCGGTTCACGGACCTCGTGCGGTCGCTCCAGCCCAAGACGCTCATCGACGGCCGCCTGGGCGCCGCCGGCGACTACGTCTCGACCGGCGACAACGTCATCCCGGCCCAGGTCCAGATCGAGTACTGGGAGGTGCCGGCCACGCTCAACCACACGTGGGGGTACCGCACGGACGACCACGATTGGAAGTCGCCCGGCGACGTCATCTTCAAGCTCATCGACATCGTCAGCAAGGGCGGCAACTACCTGCTGAACGTCGGACCCATGGCCGACGGCGTGATTCCGCAGCCGAGCCAGGACAACCTCCGCACCGTCGGGCGCTGGCTGAAGCTCAACGGCGAGGCCGTGTACGGCGCGGGGCCGACTCCATGGAGCGACGAGCTCGGCGAGCCGACCTCACGCGGCGCGAAGGACCTGCGCGGCAGCCCGCTCGTCCTTCCCCACAACGAGTGGCGCGTCACCACCAGGCCCGGCAAGCTCTACTTCACGTTCTTCCAGGAACCGCGGGTGCCGTTCCCGCTGCCCCCGATGAAGAACGCGGTCAAGCGGGCCTACCGGCTCGCGGACTCGCAGCCGATCGAGGTCAATGTCGAGAACGGCCAGCCGCAGCTCGTGATCCCGCGGCCGATCCACGACCCCACGGCCACGGTCGTGGTTGTGGAGATCGAAGGAGACCGGGTAGAGCGGTAGGCCTCACCAGACCAGCAACATCAGGGCCGTGGCCGTGGCCAGCGCCGCGAACGCGGGCAGGACGCGCCGAGCCATTTCCCCGCCTGCGGTCAGCACCACCGCCGCGGCCTTGAACACGAGGTTGGAGACGGTGGCCACGAGGTAGGCGCCCGCCGCGGCCTCGACGCTGGTGCGCGCCGCCTGCCGCAGACGCGCGGCGGCCACCGCGACCGAGTCCACGTCCACGAGGCCGCCCACCGCGCCCACCGCCCAGAGCCCGGCCGTCCCCAGCCGTTCCTGCGCCGCGCGCGCGACCAGGATGACGGCCGCGAAGAGCAGGCCCAACATCACGGCGCGGCCCAGCTCGGCCGGATTGCCGAGCGCAATCGCCTCGCCGGAGCCGGTGCCCTGGCGGCGAAACTGGACCGCCGCGAAGAGCAGGCCCACTCCGAAGAGCACGGCCAGGCGAGGCGCGAGGTGGACGGCGAGAGATGGGTCGAGCAGGGCCACCACGACTGCCCCCCTCGCGTAGAGCACGGTCGAGGCCAGGATCACGCCGACGGCCAGCGCGGGGACCTGGCCCCCACCGTCGCGCGCCCGGGCGGAGAACGACAGCGTGGTGGCGGTCGAGCTGACGAGGCCGCCCAGCCCGCCCGCCACCGCCCACCCGGCGCGATTGCCGAGTATCTTCACGAGAAGGTAGCCGGCCAGGCTCACGCCGGAAAGGACGACGACCATCAGGCCGACCGTCCTCGGCACCAGGGCGCCGTACGGCCCGATGGGGCGGTCGGGCAGAAGCGGCACCACGACCACAGCCACGAGGGCGAACTTCAGGATGGCCAGGATCTCGTCCTCGCTGACGGTGCCGGCGACCCGATGCAGCGGGGCCTTCAGCGTCAGGAGCAGGGTGACGACCACCGCCGCCGAGGCGGCGACGGTAACCTCGCCCCAGGCCACGACCGCGCCGAGCACCGCGGTCAGCAGCCCGCTCATCTCGGTGGTGACGCCGGCGTCCGGCTCGGCCGCGCGCAGGTACGAAGCGAGCCCGAAGGCCGCCACGGCCAGCAGGATGGCCGGAAGCGCCAGCGGCACGCCCTTCTGCGCGGCCAGCCCGCCGAAAAAGCCGCACAGCGCGAATAGGGGGAACGTGCGGATCCCGGCGAAGGCCTCACCGTGCTTGGAGCGTTGGCGCTCCAGCCCGAGAAGCAGGCCGAGCGACAGCGCGATCAAGGCGCCGCCGAGAGGCGTCCGGAACCACTCCACGGCGCTCATGCTAACCGACCTGCAGGATGACGTTCGCGTCGGGCTGTGCTTCAATGCCCGCCCATGAGCCCTGATGCGAGCGCGGCCCCGGCGGTGCTCGTCACCGGCGCCAGCCGCGGCCTCGGCCGGGGCATCGCCGAGGCCCTCGCGGCCGAGGGCTTCGACCTCGCCATCCATTACGCGACCAACCGGGCCGCCGCCGGGCAGACGGAGGCCGCCTGCCGCCAGCGTGCCGCGCAGGCGGGCCAGCGGTTCGTGCTCGTCGGAGGGAACGTGGCCGTGGCGGCCGATCGCCACCGCATCGTGAGCGAGACGCTGACCGGCCTCGGACGCATCGACGCCTTCGTCAGCAACGCGGGAATGGCGCCCCGGGTCCGTGCCGACATCCTCGAAGCTACCGAGGCGAGCTTCGACGAGCTCGTCGCGGTCAACCTCAAGGGTCCCTACTTCCTGGCGCAGGAGGTGGCTCGCCATTGGCTGGAGCGGCGAGGCCAGTCGCGGCTACCCGGCGGCTACAAGCTGGTCTTCGTCTCGTCGATCTCCGCGTCGATGGCGTCGGTCAACCGCGGCGACTATTGCGTCTCGAAGGCGGGCCTGGCGATGGCCGCCAAGCTGTGGGCCACGCGGCTGGCGACGGAGGGCGTGCAGGTCTTCGAGGTGCGGCCGGGGATCATGCAGACCGACATGACCTCGGGCGTGAAGGACAAGTACGATCGAATGATCGCCGACGGCCTCGTTCCCCAGGGACGCTGGGGCACCGCGGAGGACGTCGGCCGGACGGTGGGCGCCCTCGTGAAGGACGGGTTCCCCTTCTCGACCGGCGACGTCATCTACGTCGACGGCGGCCTGCACCTGGAGCGGCTGTAGTGTGATCTGCGACGCCGCCCTGAGCCCGCGCGATCTCGTGCCCGCCATCCGCCGGGTGTTCGAGCTGTCGGGAGCAAAGATCGAGAGGCTCCAGCGCCGGTGGAACCCCGCGCTCGGCACGCCCGTATTCACGGTGCGCGGCCTCTACACGAGCCGCGGCTGGACCGAGTGGACCCAGGGCTTCCAGTTCGGGGCGGCCGTGCTGCAGTTCGACGCCACCGGCGAGCGCCGATTCCTCGACATGGCCCGCGAGGCCACCGTGAGCCGGATGGCCTCGCACCTCACGCACGTCGGCGTGCACGACCACGGCTTCAACAACGTCAGCACGTACGGCAACCTGCTGCGGCTGATGCGCGAACGGCGCCTGGGCGAGGATTCCTGGGAGGCGCGCTTCTACGAGCTGGCCCTGAAGGTCAGCGGCGCGGTCCAGGCCGCGCGCTGGACCCGGCTCAGCGCCGAGCTGGGGTACATCCATTCCTTCAACGGCCCGCACTCGCTCTTCGCCGACACCGCGCGTTCGTTGCGGGCACTGGCGCTGGCCCACCAGCTCGGGCACGTGCTCATGACCGAGGGAGATCGGCCCGTATCGCTCCTCGGGCGGCTGCTGCAGCATGCCGAGACCACGGCGCGCTTCAACGTCTATTTCGGGACCGGCCGCGACATCTGGGACGTGAAGGGTCGCGTGGCCCACGAGTCGATCTTCAACGTCAACGACGGGGCCTATCGCTGCCCCAGCAGCCAGCAGGGCTTCTCGCCCTTCACGACCTGGACGCGGGGTCTGGCGTGGATCCTGTGCGGCTACGCCGAGCAGCTCGAGTTCATCTCCCATCTGCCGGAGCCGGCCTTCGAGGGCCTGGCCGACAAGGCGGCGACTCGCCAGCGGTTCCTCGAAGTGGCCGTGGCCACCGCCGACTTCTTCATCGGCAACACGCCGCTGGACGGCGTGCCCTACTGGGATACCGGCGCGCCCGGGCTGGCCCGGCTCGGCGACTACCTCGGCCATGCCGCGGACCCGTTCAACGACCACGAGCCGGTAGACAGCTCGGCGGCGGCCATCGCGGCCCAGGGCCTGATCCGCCTCGGCAATGCCCTCGTGGCCGGCGGCGAGTCGGAGAGGGGGCGCGTCTACCGGCAGGCCGGGCTCACCGTCGCACGCACCCTGTTCGCCGAGCCCTATCTCTCCGCCGACCCCGACCACGAGGGCCTCCTCCTCCATACGGTCTATCACCGGCCCAACGGCTGGGACCACGTTCCCGAGGGGCGGAAGATCCCGTGCGGCGAATCCGCCATGTGGGGCGACTACCACGCCCGCGAGCTCGCGCTGCTCATCCAGCGCGAGGCCGCGGACGCGCCCTACCTCAAGTTCTTCCTCGCCTAGCTCTACAACGCTTCGGCACGCACGGTCGCTCCGGCCGGAGCAGGGGCGCGAGCCCCCGCGGGGGCGGGCGCCTCGAAAGCCCCCACCGAGCTTCCTGGTGAGAGCACGAACTCGGGATACGCGAGGGCGCCCACCTCCGGCAGGTCCAGCCCGGCCAGCTCAACCTCCGCGGAGACCCGGTTGCCCACGATCACGTCCACCAGCTTGAAGAATGCCCACATGGTCGCGAAGACGAACACGAAGCACGTGACCGTGCCGATGGACTGGGCCAGGAACTGCCGGGGCGCGCCGTAGAACAGGCCGGTCACCTTGCCGGGCACGCCGTTCCAGCCTTCGCCGTAGACGCCGTCCGCGAAGAGGCCGAGCGACAGCACGCCCCAGGCGCCGTTGACGCCATGGACCGAGATCGCGCCCACCGGATCGTCGATCTTGAGAGTGCCTTCCACGAACGACACCGCCCAGCACACCAGCACGCCCGAGATGAGGCCGATGAGCACGGCCACGGGCGCGGTCACGAACGCGCAGGGGGCGGTGATCGCCACCAGCCCCGCGAGCAGGCCGTTGGCCATCATGCTCGGGTCGGGCTTCCCGTACCGGATCATCATGTAGACCATCGCCGCGATCGCGCCGCCCGTGCCCGCCAGCATCGTGTTGGTGGCCACGACCGCGATGCGCAGGTCCCCTCCCGCCAGCGTCGAGCCCGGGTTGAACCCGAACCACCCGAAGGCCAGGATGAACGTCCCGAGCAGCGCCATCGGGATGTGGTGGCCGGGAATCGCCACCGGCTTGCCGTCCCTCGTGTACTTGCCGATGCGGGGGCCCAGGACCCAGGCTCCCGCCAGCGCCGCGACGCCTCCCACCAGGTGCACGACCGACGAGCCCGCGAAGTCCACGTGGCCGTGGCCGAGGCCGAAGTTGACGCCGAGCTGGGCGAGCCAGCCGCCCCCCCAAACCCAGTTCGCGAACAGCGGGTAGACGAACATGGAGATGAAGAACCCGTAGACGAGGAACGACGACCACTTCCAACGCTCGGCCATGGCGCCGGTCGGTATCGTGCAGGTTGTGTCCATGAACACCATCTGGAAGAGGAAGAGCGCGAAGACCCCCACGTCGTACACGTCGCCGCCCAGGAAGAAGCCCTTCATGCCGAAGAGGCCGAACGGGTGGCCGAAGAGCGTCACCGTGAACTCGCTGTTGAGGGGGGGCGTCCCGCCGAGCGCGGCCACGGCGCCGACGCCGCCCATCTGCAGGGCAAAGCCGCAGATCCAGTAACCCAGCATGCCGATGGGATAGATCATGAAATTCATCGACATGGTGTGGGCGGCGTTCTTGGCCCGGCAGAATCCCGTCTCGACGAGGGCGAACCCGGCCTGCATGAACATGACCAGGAAGCCGGTCAGCAGCGTCCACACGATGTTGAGGGCGACCTTGCTGTGGCCCACGGTGGCCATCACCTCGTCCAGGGTCGGGTTCTTGGCGTCCTTCACCGCGACGTCGGCGGCCGTTCCCGTGTTGTCTCCCGTGGGATCGGGCACGCCCACCGGCACGGCCGCCGCGGGCGCCTCCGCCGGCGCCTCCGCGGGCGCCTGGGCGCGGGCGATGGAGCGCAGTGCCGAGACCCCCAGCATCAGCACGAGCCCGATCCCGAAGCTCACGAGCAGACGTCGTTTCATGCTCATCGTCAACTCCTCCCTTTCCTTCGCTTCTATAGCGCCTGTTCGCCGTGCTCGCCGGTCCGGATGCGGACCACGTCCTCGAGAGACGACACGAAGACCTTCCCGTCGCCGAACTTCCCGGTCTTGGCGGTCTTGACGACGGCGTCGATCGCCGACTCCGCCAGCTCTTCCGGAAGCGCGACCTCGATCTTCACTTTCGGGATCAGCTCGACCTTGTATTCGCTTCCGCGGTACGTCTCGGTGTGTCCCTTCTGCCGGCCGAACCCTTTCACCTCGCTGATCGTCATCCCCACCACCCCGATCTCCTGGAGGGCGTTCTTCACCGCCTCCAGCAAATGGGGCCGGACGATGGCCTCGATCTTCTTCATCCGTCCTCCTTCATGAGTGCGTCGTCGGCCGGCGCGGGTCGAGGGCGGCGACGAGCGCCGCTTGCACCCGCGCCATCTCCTCCTCGTCCAGCTTTCCGCCCCCGGCCCCGGTGACGTAGAAGACGTCCAGGGCGTGGCTCTTGTCGGTGGCGATCTTGGCGAAGCCGATGTCGAGCCCGTGCGCGCTCAGCACGCTCGCGATCCGGTAGGCGAGGCCCGGCTCGTCCTCCGCGCGGACCTCGATCACGCTACTCTCGACCGACGAGAGCGAGTCGAAGCGCACCGCCGGGCGCACGAGCGGCCGCTTCGACCGGCGCCGCCACCCCCGGCGCCACTTCTCGACCGCGGCCGCCACGTCGTGCCGGCCCTCCACCCCCGACCGCAGGGCGTCCGTGATCGCCGGCCGCCGCGCGGTCGGCACCGGGCCATGGTCCCCGGCTACCCTCACCTTGAAGGCGTCCATCACCAGGCCGTCCTCGCGCGTGTAGAGATCCACGCTGAGGATGTCCAGGCCGTGCGCGGTCAACGTTCCCGCCAGCTGCGCGAACACCCAGGGATGGTCGCGGCTGGCGACGACGAGCTCAGTGCAGTGCTCGCCCTGGCGCCACTCCGCGGCCAGCGTCCCCTCCCCCAGCTCCTTCACGAGCCGGAAGTGACGCTCCATCGCATCCGCATCGGTGGCGCGGAGGTACCTTTCGGGCATGAGGGCGAAGTGGCGCTCGATCTCGCTCGCGGGAAACGCGGCCTGCAGGCGGGCCGCGGCCTCGTCGCGAGCGGTCGTCCGCGGCTGGACGTCCACGAAGCCGGCGCCGTCGCGGAGGCGAGCCCTCGTCCGCGCGTAGAGGTCCCACAGGAGCGCGCCCTTCCAGTCGTTCCAGACGCCCGGTCCCACGCCGCAGTGGTCGGCATACGTGAGCAGGAGCAGCATGTTCAGGCGGTCGGCGGTGGAGACCCGCCGCGCGAAGGCCTCGACCAGCCCGACATCCGTGAGGTCGCGCCGCTGGGAGATCTGCGACATCTCGAGGTGGGCCTCGACGAGGAACACCACGTCCGACACAAGCGACGCCTCCAGCCCCAGCCGGGCACAAACGCGTTCCGCGATCCGAGTGCCCCGGCGGACGTGACCGCCCGCATGGCCCTTGCCGATGTCGTGCAGCAGGAGGCCGAGGTAGAGCGAGGCGGGGTGCTCTACCTCGGCCAGAACCTTGCCGAACCGGTCCAGGGCCGGGTCGCTCGCTCCCGCCACGCGGTCGAGGGCTTCGATGGCGGCCAGAGTGTGCTCGTCGACGGTGTACCGGTGGTAGAAGTCGTGCTGGACGAGGAAGGTCACGCGGCCGAACTCCGGCAGCAGGCGGCCGAGGAGTCCTGTCTCGTGCATGCCCCGCAGCACCGGACCCACGCGGCCGGCGTGCTCGAGGAGCTGCATCAGCGCCCGCGCCGGCTCGCGCGACTGCCGGAAGGCGCGATCCACGACGTGCAGGCTGTCCCGGATGTCGACCTTCAGCTCCTCGCTCAGCTCCGGTCCCTCCTTCTGGACGATCGCGAAGGCATCGAGCAGCCGGCGGGCGTTGTTGAGCGTGGCCGGACCGCGCGTGGACAGCTTCCCGTCGCGGAGCTCGAAGGCGCCGCGCGGGCGCGGGCGCCGGCGCAGCAGGCCAAGGTGGAATCGCCGCCGCGGGGTGCCGCCCCCGTGACGGAGCAGGAAGGCCCGCGCGAACCGGTGGAGCTCGGACGCGCGATGGTAGTAGTCCCGCATAAGGATCTCCGAGGCCAGCCCGCCGCGCCGGGCCCGATAGCCCAGGTTCGCGGCGAGCGCCGGCTGGAGGTCGAGGGTGAGAAGATCGGTCTTCCGGCCGGTGGCGAAGTGCGCCTCGTTGCGCACGCGGCAGAGATGGTCGTAGGCGCGGAGCGCCGTCTTGCGCTCGCGGTCACTGATGCGGCATTGCTCGTGGAGGCCGGCGAGGCCCCGCGTGCGGAAGAGCGCGTGGCCGACCCACAGCACCGCGTGGAGGTCACGCAAGCCGCCCGCGCTCTCCTTGACGTGCGGCTCCTGGAGCCCGACCGCGCGCCCGAACCTCTCGTAGCGCTCGGCGATGTCGGCGTGCAACGCCTCGATGAACCTCACGGTCGCCCGGGCGCTCGCGAACACCAGGCTGTCCGTCTGCTCGACGAGCCGCGCGAAGAGGGCGCCGCTCCCGGTGAGGAATCGCGCCTCCGAAAGGGCGGTGCGCGAGTGGAGATCGCTCCTCGCAATGGAGACGCACTCGTTCACCGTCCGGAAGCTGTGGCCCACGGTGAGCCCCGCGTCCCACAGCAGCGCCAGCGCGTGTTCGACGACCGCCCGGATGTCCTCGTCCGCGCGGTCGGCGTGGAGGAAGAGGACGTCCACGTCGGAACCGGGGGCGAGCTCGCGGCGTCCGTAGCCGCCGAGGGCCACGACCGCGACCTGCTGCTGCTCGCCGGGGAGGCTGGGGGCGAACTCGGTCGCCGCGAGCTGGCAGGCCCGCCCCACCACGACGTCGACGAGGTCGCTGCGCCCGCGGGCGATCTCGCGGCCCCCCAACCCGAAGCGGTGGCGGGTGCGGAGGCGCTCGGTCTCGACCTTCAGGAACCGCTTGAACGCTTCCAGCGGCGGCGCGTCCGCCAGGCCCGCGGCGGGATTGTCGAGCCCGGCCACCGGATGCCGCGGCGTCTTCTCGAAGGCGAGCTCCATTTTCCTGGCGTCGCGCAGAGCAAGGCGCGTGCCCCGTTCGCAGCGACGGCGCGGGCGTCGCGGTAGAAGGCGCTGTTGCAACGCCTTGCGTCCGCACGTCCGCGCGGGCGCCGCCCGCGACAGACGTGCGGATCCGACAGTTCCGTCGGGGATCGCATGGGCCTCCATCAGCTTCGTCGGTCCGTGCCGCCGGCCCCCGTCTCGCTCCCGAGCCGTTATCAATTACACTGAGTCCTTCGCTTCAAGGCTGGAGGGACAGATGAGAAGACCTCTCGTCCGACGCGAGTTCCTCAAGAACTCGCTGGCGCTGGCGGCCGGAGCCGCGGGGCTGTCGACGGGGTTGGGGGGGCTCTCCCCCGCCTTCTCCGCGCCGCCGCCGACCGGCGCCGAGTGGCGCAACAAGCAGGCCGGAATGAAGTACCGGCGGCTCGGCCGCACCGGCTTCATGGTCTCGGAGATCGTCTGCGGCGGCGATCCGATCGCCCCCGACAATCGCCGGCACGTCGAGCTCGCATTCGAGCAGGGGCTGAACTACTTCGACACAGCCCCGGCGTACGGCCAGGGCCGGAGCGAGGAGGGCTATGCCGCCGCCCTGCAGGCCGTCGGGCGCGATCGGGTCTTCCTGACGACCAAGGTGAGCCCCCTGGGACCGGCGCGCAACCAGGCCTACCAGAAGGTCTTCGCCCGCCTGGGTCGAGGGGAGCAGGAAGCCGTGCTGCGCGAAGTGACCGAGGACCTCAAGCGGCGCGGGGCCACCCTGCCCGAGTACATGGGCAACTACTTCCGGGGACAGCTCCGCGAAATCGAGGAGGACGCCCTCTCCGACGCGTTGGAGCGGCGGTTCCGCTCCCGGATCGACGCGCGCGCCACGTACGTCGACACCATCGTCAAGTCCGTCGACGAAAGCCTGAAACGGCTGAAGACCGATCATGTGGATATCCTGATGTGCCCGCATGGAGCGTCCTCGTACGCGGAAACGCAGATCCCCGAGGTCCACGAGGCCTTCGAGCGGCTCAAGACGGAGGGCAAGGTCCGCGCCCTCGGCGTCACCGCTCACAACGACCCCGCCGGCGTGCTCCGGGGGGCCATCGCCAGCGGCGTCTACTCGGTGGCCATGGTCGCCTACAACATCATGAACCGCCCGTACGTCGAGCCCGTCATCGAGGAGGCGAAGAAAAAGGACTTCGGGGTCATCGCCATGAAGGTCGCGCAGGCCGTCTACCAGCCCGACCGGTCCACGAACGCCTTCCCCGAGCGCCTCGCCCTGCTCAACCAGGTGGTCCCCGGGGAGTTCGGCCCGCACCAGAAGGCCTACAAGTTCGGCCTCTCCAACCCGAACCTCTCCGCCGTCGTCTCGAACATGGTCGACGAGAAACAGGTGCGGGAGAACCTGGCCGTCGTGACCGGCTAGTCACTAGAAGTTGAACTGGTCGACGTTTTCCTTGGTGAAGGTGAACGGCGTCCCCAGGATCACCTGATCGCCCTCTATCTTCACGTTGCCGAGGCGGCCCGCCGCCAGTGACGTCACGCCCGGCTTGAGCGTGCCTTTGGCGAGCGCGTGCGCCGCGTGCACGGTGAGATAGCCGAGGTCCTTCGTGTTCCACAGGACCGCCGAGTCGAGCACCCCGTCCTTCAGGTAGGGGCGCGCGTCGTTCGGCAGGCCGAGGCCCGTGACGCGGACGTCGGTCCGCCCCGACTGCTTGACGGCCTCGGCCGCGCCGGGCACCGCGGGCGAGGCGATCGCCATGATCACCTTCACCTGCGGGTGGACCTTGAGGAGCGTCTGCGTCTCCTCGAACGCCCGCCGGCGATCGTCGTCGCTCGGCCGGACGTCCACGAGCTTCAGGTCCGGGTGCTTCTCGGCGAGCACGGCCCGGATCTGACGCAGCCACTCGTTCTGGTTGGCGGCTGTCAGCGAGGCCGTGATGACGGCGAACTCGCCCTTGCCTCCGAGCAGGCGCGCGGCGTGAGAGACGAGCGTCTCCGCGATCCCCCGCGGTGTCGCCTGGTTCACGAAATAGTCGCGCGCGTCGGGCTCGGCGTCGGCGTCCCACGCGATCACCTTGATCCCGCGGCCGCGGGCTTTGCGCAGGACGGTCGAGATGGCTTCCTTGTTCTCGACGCTCACCGCGATGACGTCGACGCCGCGGGTAATCCAGGCGTCCACGACCTCGTTCTGCTTCGCGGGATCGGTTTCGGTGGGGCCGTCCCAGAGCAGCCGGATATTCAGCTCCTTCGCGGCTTCGTCCGCGCCCGTGCGGCAGCTGGCGAAGTAGGGATTACCCTTGTTCTTGGGCATCATGGCGACGGTGAGGCCCTGTTCGCCGCCCCCACCGCCGGCGCCGCCGCGGCACGCCGCCGACCCCACCACCAGCGCCAGCATCGCCCATCCGCGAAGTCTGTTCATGCGCGATTCCTTCCTTCCAACACGCGATTTGCGCCCAGCGCGGCCAGCAGCAGCGCGGCCGTGGCCACCCCCGCCAGCTCGGCGGGCAGGTCGGCCAGGCGCAGGCCGTTCTGGAGCACCGCCAGCGCCGCCAGCCCGAGCAGCGTCCCCCCGACGCTGCCCCGGCCACCGAAGATCGAGGTGCCGCCGAGCACGACGGCGGTGACGGCCATCAGCTCGAAGCCGGTCCCGGCATCGGCCTTCGCCTGGCCCAGACGCGCAACGTAAAGGAGCGACGCCACCGCGGCGCACAGGCCCGACAGCAGGTACACCGCGCCGAGGCGGCGGCCGACCGCCAGGCCCGCGTACCGCGAGCCCTCCGGCGAGAAGCCGATGGCCCGCAGCGCGCGCCCGGCCGCCATCCGGTGGACAAGGAGCCAGAACCCGAGGGCGCCGGCGCCGACCACGAAGAGCTGGCTGGGGACGGGCCCGATCGCGCCCTGCCCCAGGACCAGGAACGACGCCGGGAAATCCGAGTAGTTCTTCACGCCCGCAGTGATCCCCTCGGCGAGGCCCCGGAAGAGCGAATAGGTGCCGAGGGTAACGATGAGGGGCGGGATGCCCAGACGCGCGACGAGCAGCGCGTTCAATCCCCCGCCGGCGATGCCGGCCGTGATCGCAGCGGCGACGGCCGCCGGCAGGGGCCAACCGGCCTCGCGCCACGTCACCCCGAGCACCACGGCGCAGAGCCCGAGGAGCGACCCCACCGACAGGTCGATGCCGCCGGTGATGATGACCGGCGTGAGCGCCAGCGCCAGCAAGCCGACCTCGGCGCTCGCCCGCACGATCTCGCCCGCGTTGCCCGCCGTGAAGAAGTTCCAGCCGATGGCCGAGAAGAGGGCGATCTCGAGGAGCAGGCACAGGGCCAGGCCGCGCTCGTAGGTCATGCCGCCCGACGCTTTCCCGCGCCCACCGCGTCGGCGGCCACCGCCGCCAGGATGATGAGGCCCTGCAGCGCGCGGTCCCAGTACGCCTGGCTGCCCAGGAAGGTCAGGGCGGGACCGGCCGTGGCCAGAAGCAGCACGCCCAGCAGCGATCCCACGAGCGTGCCCCGGCCGCCCGCGATCGACGTCCCCCCGACGACCACGGCCGCAATCACGCGCAGCTCGAAGCCCACGCCGGAGCTCGTCTGCACGTCGATGAACTGTATCGCGGAGAGGAGCGCGGCCAGGCCGGTGAGCGCGCCCATCGCAACGAAAACGCCGAAGACCACGCGGCGCGGACGCACGCCGGCCAGCCGGGCCACCTCGGCATCCGATCCGGTCGCGTACACCGCGCGGCCCGCGGCCAGGTGGCGCATGCCCCAGGCGACGGCGGCCCATACCGCCAGAGCGACCGCCGGGATGGCGAAGCGGCCCGCATCCTGGCCGAGTCCCATCCACTGGAATCCGGCCGGCAGGTCCCTCACCCAGACGCCCTCCGTCGCCCACCGCAGCGCTTCACGCAACCCCACCATCGTCGCCAGCGTGACGACGATCGCGGGGAGCCCGAACACGGCCACGAGGAGTCCATTGAGCGCGCCCAGCATCCCACCGGTGGCGACGGCGCCCGCGGCGGCCAGCGGCATGGCGAGGCCGGACCGGGCGAGCATGCCGGCCACGACCGCGCAGATCGCGAACTGCGAGCCGATGGAGATGTCGATCTGCCGGGCCAGGATCACCGCCGTCATGCCCACGGCCGCCACGAGCACGGGGGCCGCGCCGACGAGGACGTCGCGGAGGTTCGCCGGCGCATAGAAGCCGGGGGCGGCCACCGCCAGCGCCAGCATCAACGCGCCGTACGCGGCGGCGACGGACAGCGCTCGGCGGTGGGTGGACAGCAGCCTCATGCCGGCACGCTCACCGCGTGACCGAGGGCGAGCGTCATGATGGACGGCGGGGTGGCCTGGGCCCGGTCGAGCGTGCCGACGATGGTGCCCGCGCGCATCACCGCCACCCGGTCGCTCATCCCGAGGATCTCGGGCAGCTCCGACGAGATGAGCAGGATGGCCAGGCCCTGCGCCGCCAGGTCGACGATGAGCCCGTGGATCTCGGCCTTCGCGCCGACGTCCACCCCCTGCGTCGGCTCGTCGAGGATCAGCACCGACGGCGTCGTGACCAGCCACCGGGCGAGCGCCACCTTTTGCTGGTTGCCCCCGGAGAGGGTCGCGACGGCGGCGTCCACCGACGGCGACTTGATCGCCAACCGCCGCAGGTAGTTCGTCGCGATCTCGCGTTCGCGAGCGAAGTCCAGAAACCCGGCCCGCGAGATGGCCCGCAACGCGGCGAGCGTGGTGTTGGCCGCGATCGACATCTCCGCGATGACGCCGTGGCGGCGGCGGTCCTCGGGAAGGTACGCGAGGCCCAGTCGAACGGCCTCGCCGGGATCCTCGATGTGCACGGTCCGCCCCGCGAGACGGACGCTCCCCTCGTCGGCGGGGGTCAGGCCGAAGAGTACGCGGGCCAGCTCCGTGCGCCCCGCCCCGACGAGTCCGGCGACGCCGAGGATCTCTCCCTTGCGCACCTGCAGGCTGGCCCCGTGAACGCCGGTCGCGCGGCACCTCACCCCCACCGCCTCCAAGGCCACGTCGCCGATCGGCACCGCGCGCTTGGGGAAGATGGCCTGGATCTCGCGGCCGACCATCAGGCGGATCAGCTCGTTCCGGCCCACCTCCGCCATGGGCCGGGTGGCCACCAGCTCCCCGTCCCGCAGAATGGAGACGCGGTCGGCGAGCGCCGCCACCTCCTCGAGCCGGTGCGAGATGTAGACGAGCCCGACGCCATGGGACCGCAGCTCGCGCATCAGGCCGAAGAGGCGCGCCGCCTCGCGGTCCGTGAGGGCCGCGGTCGGTTCATCCATGAGGAGGATTCGTGCGTTCGCGCCGAGCGCGCGCGCGATCTCGACGAGCTGCTGCTCGGCCATGCGCAGGGCGCGCGCGGGCATATCGACGGAGATGTCGGCGCCCACGCGGGCCAGCAGCTCCCCGGCGCGCTGACGCCGCCCCTTCCAATCGATCCGCCGCCACGGCCCTCCCTGCTCGCGGCCGAAGGCGAGGTTCTCCGCCACCGTGAGGTCCGGGAGAAGGGCCGGCTGCTGGTAGATCGGCGCTACCCCCAGCGAGCGCATGACGACCGGATCGGGATGCGCCACGGCGCGTCCGTCGATCTCGATCGTGCCCGAGTCTGCGCGGACGGCGCCGGTCAGGATGCGCACCAGCGTACTCTTGCCGGCACCGTTCTCGCCGACGAGGGCGTGGATCTCGCCCGGCTCCAGGTCGAACGACACGCCCCGCAGGGCGCGCACCCCGCCGAAGGCCTTGCTCACGTCGCGCAGCCGGAGGAGAGTCATCGGGGCCGTTCGATGTGGAATACCTCGCGCAGCTCGCGCGACACGGGGCTGTCGTCGGCGTTCGACGGCATCAGCTCCCGCATGTGCCCCCACCATCGCCGGCATACCGGCGTGGAGGCGATGGCCTGCCAGCGCTGCTCGCTTTCGATCTCGGCGTACGCGAACAGTTCGCTCGTCAGCGGGTCGAGGTAGATCGAGTAGCTCACGACGCCATGGGCGATCAGCGTATCCTCCAGCTCTCGCCAGATGGGATTGTGCCGCCGCTCGTACTCCTCGTGCTTGTCGGGATGGACCGACATCCTGAATGCCTTGCGGATCATTCATCGACCCCCCACCTGTCCCGCCTCACGCCGCCACCGCGCGCTCGATCTCGCGGTAGCGCCGAGCCGCCTCGGCCCATTCCGAGCGCCGCCGAGGCTCGAAGCGCCGCGGCTGAGCGCTTTGTCGCAGCAGGCGCCGACCGTCGGCCAATGACGCGATCTCGCCACACGCGATGGCCTGCACCAGCAGGTTCCCGGCCGCCGCGGCCTCGACGGGACCGGAGAGCACCGGCCGCCCCGCCGCGTCCGCGGTAGCCTGGTTGAGGTATGCGTTGAGGGAACCGCCGCCAACGATGTGAATGCCCGGTACGTCGTTGCCGGTCAGGGCTTCGATCGTCTCCAGCACCGAGGCGTACCGCAGCGCGAGCGAATCCAGGATCACCTTGGCCAGTAGCACCGGGTCGTCGGGGGCCGGCTGGCCGGTCTCGACGAGGCTCGCCCGCACCTCCGCGGTCATGCTGGACGGGTTGAAGAACCGGGAGTGGTCCGGGAACACCAGCCCGGCCACGCCGGAGAAGGCCTCGACCCGCGGGAGAAGCTCCGCCAGGTCCTGGCGGCGGCCGGCCGCCTCCCATTCGCGGTTGCACGATTCGAGGATCCAGAGCCCCATCACGTTCTTGAGGAACCGGACCGTCCCGAATGCTCCGCTCTCGTTCGTGAAGTTGGCGCGGGCGACCGCGTCGTTCACGAGCGGCGCATCGCGCTCGACCCCTACGAGCGACCACGTGCCCGACGAGATGTAGGCCCAGCCCGGCTCGAGGGGCGTGCCCGCGACGGCGCTGCCCGTGTCGTGCGTGGCGGGCGCGACGACCCGCAGGGCGCCGATGCCCAGCACGCCCTGCTGTCGCGCGGAGAGCGTCCCCAGCTGCGTTCCGGCCGGAACCACTTCCGGCATCAGGGTGAGCGGCAGGTCGAGCCGCGTGAAGAGCGACTCGTCCCACCGGCCGTCGTCGGCCCGCAGCAGCTGCGTGGTGGATGCGTTCGTCCGCTCGCTGACCCGCGAGCCGCAGAGCTCGTGGTGGCACAGGTCCGGGATCATGAGCAGCCGCGCCGCGTTCGCGGGCCAACCGTCTCGTGAGTGCGCGACGAGCTGGTAGAGCGTGTTGAAAGGGAGGAACTGGATGCCGGTGCGGCCGAAGATCTCGTCGCGGCCGAGGCGACCGCACACGTCGTCCATGACTCCTTCGGTGCGCTCGTCGCGGTAGCAGATGGGATCTTCGAGCAGGCGGCCCTCCGCGTCGAGCAGACCATAGTCCACGGCCCACGAGTCGACGCCGACCGAATCGAGGCGGCCGCCGAGCTCCGCGGCCGCGGACCGCGCGCTCCGGATCCCGTCGCCCATCCCCTCGAGCAGCCGGCCGAAGTCCCAGCGCAGATGGCCGTCCCGGCGGCGCGGGGCGTAGTGGAAGCGATGGGCCTCGCGCAGCGTGAGCCCGGAGGCGCCGACGCCTCCAAGGACGGCGCGGCCGCTGCCCGCGCCGAGGTCGATCGCGAGATGGAGCGCCGCTCGTGCCACGAAGCCGCTAGCAGGCCGCTGACAAACCTACTCCGGCGCGAGCGTTCGGCGCGCGTAGCGGAGCGTTTCCTTTGCCGTCTGGCGGCGGATTCATTCCGCCGCCTGACGCTTGATGACGCCAAACGCGTAGCGGAGCGCGCCGCATTCGTCTAAACGATTCCCGCGCCGAGCCGCGCCGCCGCGGGTCGCGCCTGCGCCGCGCGTTGCCGGTAGCCGCTCGCCCGATAGACGCCCACCGGGTCGATCGCGCCGCCCGCCCGGTGGCGGGCCATGGCCAGGATCGGCTCCACGTCGGTGGTGAAGGCCTGCTTCAGCGCCTGGAGCGCCATCAGCGCGTCGTTGCTCTCCTGGTGCGCGGCGAGCTGCGGACGGTCGACCAGGTGGGCCTGGACGTAGGCCCGGACGAGCTCGGCGGCGCTGGTCATGAGCGACTCGACGGGATCGGTGACGTTGTGCGACTGGTCGAGCATGTAGGCGGGGTCGAAGCCCGTCACGCCCGACAGCTCGGCGTCCACCAGCTCGTTGAAGATGAGGAAGAGCTGGAAGGGCTTGATGGAGCCGGAATCCAGGTCGTCGTCCCCGTACTTGCTGTCGTTGAAATGGAAGCCGGCGAGCTTCCCGAACTGGATGAGGCGGGCCACGATCATCTCGATGTTCACGTTCGGCGCGTGGTGCCCGAGGTCAACGAGCGAGAACGCGCGCTCCCCCAGCTCGCGCACGCAGTAGTAACTGGTGCCCCAGTCGTTGATGACGGTCGAGTAGAAGGCCGGCTCGTAGAGCTTGTGCTCGATGAAGAGCCGCCAGCCCTCGGGCAGGGCGCGGTAGATCTGGCGCATGCTGTCGAGGTAGCGCTCGAGCGCGTTTCGCAGGTGCATCTGCCCCGGGAAGTTTCCGCCGTCGCCGACCCACACCGTGTGCGAGCGCGCGCCGAGCTTCACGCCCAGCTCGAGGCACTCCAGATTGTGCTCGACGGCCTGGCGGCGCACCGCGGGGTCCGTGTGGGTCAGGCTGCCGAACTTGTAGGAGCGGGGCTGCTCGGCCTGGTCCTCGAAGGTGTTGGAGTTCATCGAGTCGAAGAAAAGGCCGCGCGCGTCGGCGAAGCCCCGCAGCTCGCCGGGGCGCTCCGGCCGGTCCCAGGGGATGTGGAGCGAGATGCCGGGGGTGGAGCGCACGAGCTTGAAGATGACGTCGCAGTCCTCGATCTTCTCGAAGACGTTGCGCGGCTCGCCGGGCCCGGCGAAGCGGGCGAACCGCGTGCCGCCCGTTCCCACGCCCCAGGAAGGGATCGCCACGCGGAAGGCCATGGCCCGCTCCGTGAGCTTCTCGATGTCGGCGCCGCGACGGGCCAGCTGCCGGCCGAGATGCTCGTAGTCCTCCTCGAGCCACTTGAACCGCTTCCCGTTCTCCGCGGCGATCCGGTCGGCAGTCAGCTCGAACGGCATGCGTCCTCCGTCATTTAGCTGGGGGGCGCTAGTGGCGCGCCCCCCAGACCCCCCGCTCGCTGCGCGCGAATGAATCGCGCTTCGCTCGCAGCTCTCATCGCGGGAACGCGGTCACGTTGCCGGCATCCACGTTCACGATGTTCCCCGTCGACTTCGACGAGCGATCCGACGCGAAGAAGGCCACCGCCTCCGCGACGTCCTCCGGCAGGACGTTGCGCTTCAGCAGGCTGCGCTGACGGTAGAACTCCTCGACCTCGTCCTCGTCGATGCGGTTGCTGGCCGCCCGCTCCGCCCGCCAGCTCCCGCTCCAGATCCGCGATCCTCGGATCACGGCGTCGGGGTTCACGACGTTCACCCGGATCCCGTGCTCGGCCCCCTCCAGGGCGAGGCAGCGGGCCAGGTGCAGCTCGGCCGCTTTGGCCGTGCAGTACGCCGCCGCCCCCGCCGAGGCCACGAGCGCGTTCTTGCTGCCGACGAACACGATGGAGCCGCCGCGGCCCTGCCGCTTCATGAGCGAGTAGCCCTCTCGAGCGACGAGGAAGTACCCGGTGGCCAGGATGTCGATGTTCCGCTTCCACGTCGCGAGCGACGTCTCGTCGACGGGCGAAGCCGAGGCGATCCCCGCGTTCGACACCAGGATGTCGAGGCCCCCGAACTCGCGGGCCGCGTACGCGAACCACGCGCGGACGGCGCCCTCGCTCGTCACGTCGCCCTGGATCCCGCGCACGCGGTCCGGCCCGTGCGCCTGCTGCAGCTCGCCCACCGCGCTCTGCAGCGCGGCGGGGTCGATGTCGGTCAAAACGACGTTGGCGCCGTCGGCGAGAAGCCGTCTGGCGACGGCCCCGCCGATCCCTCCGGCGCCGCCGGTCACCAGCGCGATCCGGCCCTCCAGCTCCTTCGGCTTGGGCAGACGCTGGAGCTTGGCCTCTTCGAGCGGCCAGTACTCGATGTTGAAGGCCTCCGGCTCGGAGATCGGCTCGTACGTGTCGACACCCTCCGCCCAGCGGATGACGTTGATCGTGTTCACCATGTACTCGGCCGCCACCCGCGCCGTCGCCTTGTTCTTCTGGAAGGCGAGGAGCCCCACGCCGGGTACCACGACCAGGACAGGATACGGATCGCGCATCGCGGGCGAATCGGGCCGTTTGCAGCGCTCGTAGTAGGCGGCATACTCGTCGCGATAACGCGCCACGAGCGCATCGAGCCGGGACAACAGGTCGCCAACCGTCTCCCGTCCCGGCGCGAACGGCACGAAGAGCGGCCGGATCTTGGTGCGCAGGAAATGGTCCGGGCAGGTCGTCCCCTTGGCGGCCAGCTCCTCGGCGCGCGCGCCGCCCACGAACTCCAGCACGGCGGGCGAGTCGACGTAGTGCATCACCTTGCTGCCGAGGGGGCTCAGCTTCCCGCGCAGGACGGGAGCCAGCTCCGCGACGATCGCCTGCCGCTCGGCTTCGGGAAGCGGCAGCGCCACGGGCGGGCCGAACGGCTCCGCGCGGCCATGCGCAGCAAGCCAGTCGGCCGCCTGCTGGATGATCCGCAACGTCGTCCGGTAGCACTCCCTGGACGTTTCCGCCCACGCCACGAGGCCGTGGCTGCCGAGAACGAGGCCCACCGCGCCCGGCCGATCGCTCGCGGCGCCGATCTTGAGGCCGAGGTCGAAGCCGGGCCGCTGCCACGGCACCCAACCGATCGTGTCGCCGAAGATCTCACGGGTCAGGCGCTCGCCGTTGCGGGCGGCGGCGAGGGCGATGATCGCGTCCGCATGCATGTGATCCACGTGCCGGTGCGCGACGAAGCAGTGGACCGGCGTGTCGATGCTCGTCGCGCGCGGGTTCAGCCCGAACGTGCAGTGCGGGAAGTAGCCGACCATCTCCTCTTCGTGCTCGCGGCCGCGGTGACGCGACTTCAGCGCCTGCAGCTTGTCGAGGTAGAGGGTGGCGAAGCCGTCCAGCTTCATGCTGCCGAGGTCCCCTCCCGAACCTTTCACCCACAGGACGTCGACGTCGCGGTCCGTGAGCGGGTCGGGCATGACGACCTTGGCCGAGGTGTTGCCCCCGCCGTAGTTCGTGATGCGCAGATCCGACCCGAGGAGGTTCGAGCGGTAGAGCAGCAGCTCCGGCTCGGAGAGCCCGCGGGAGGCGTCGTCGCTCCATTTGTCCGGGAGGCGCTCCGCCGGGCGCGTCGCGCTGGGCGTCGTCTGGCTCAACGATTTCGTGCCTTTCGCGCCGTCGTCAACCGGTCGATCATATCAAAGCACTCGGGGACGGACCTGCGGCTCGGCGCGCAGTGTCCGCCCGCGTCCGCACGCACACAAGCGACGAGGCGTGCTCCCCCGCACGTTCTATCTGATGAAACGTGCGGCCCCGGGGAAGGGCTGCTCCAACCTACGGTGTGGCCGGGCTTTCACCCGGTCGCACGCGGCCGTCTCCCCGGCCCGCGACCGCCGTTTTCTGCCGCCTGTGTTATGCTCCGCGTAACACAAAGCGTTCCCAGTTGCCGTCGGGAGGCCGCAGGCGATGGCGCAGTCCGCGCGCGAGCCCTACATCGTCCGATCGGTGGTCCACGCCTCCCAGATCCTCTCTGCTTTCGAGTCGTCGGGCGAGGTGCTGCGCCTCCGCGACGTCGTCCAGCGCACGGGCTTCGGGAAGGGAATGTGCTTCCGTCTCCTGCACACCCTCCATCATTGCGGGCTGCTCGAGAAGGTGGACGAGAGCCGGTACCGCATCGTGTCGGGGCTCCGCCGCCACCGGCGGCATCGGATCGGTTACGCCGCCCAGGGGCAGGACAGCTCGTTTCCCCGCGAGGTCCACACGAGCCTGCTCCGTGCGGCTGAGCGCGAGGACGTCGAGCTGATCGTCGTCAGCAACCGCTATCAACCGAAGGTCGCCCTTCGCAATGCCGAGCACCTCATCAAGGAGCGCGTGGATCTGGTCATCGAGTTCCAGACCGACGAGGCCATCGCGCCGGCGATCGCATCGAAGTATCTCGAGGCCAACCTTCCGCTCATCGCCATCGACATTCCCCACCCGGGCGCCACCTACTTCGGCGCCAACAATTACCAGGCCGGGCTGCTCGCCGGCCGTTATCTCGGGCAATGGGCCCGGACCCGGTGGAACGGCCAGGTCGAAGAAGTGCTGCTGCTGGAGCTCGCCCGCGCGGGGTCGCTGGTGCATGCCCGCATGGGCGGCGTGCGCGCCGGTCTCAAGGAGACGCTGCACGAAGCGATCGATGCCTGCCGGGTCGTCGCCCTCGACGGCGACGGGCAGTTCAAGACCTCCATCGAGAGGGTGCGGCGGCACCTCCGCGGATCGAAGGCGCGGCACGTCCTCGTGGGGGCGGCGAACGATCCCAGCGCGCTGGGGGCCACCCGCGCCTTCCAGGAAGCGGGCCGGACGGAGACGTGCGCGATCGTCGGCCAGAACGCGGAGCCCGACGCACGCGCGGAGCTGCGAGAGCCACGCAGTCCCCTGATCGCGTCCGTCGGCTTCTTCCCCGACCGGTACGGCGACGGCCTCATCAAACTGGCGCTCGACATCCTCGCCCACCGGCAAACTCCGCCCGCCCTGTTCATCCGCCACCAGCTCATCACGACCGAGAACGTCGACCATTTCTATCCGAACGACGCGCTGCTCGGTCACCGCGTCCCCGTCGGTACGGGCTGAGACGGCCGTTACGCGCTGCATAACGCGCCGCCTCCACCAACCTCCTCGCAAGCGCTTTCGCGGCCGTCCCCTCGTCAGGAACTAAATCCCGTCAGGCCACAGGTTACGTCCCGTCGGCCGCGGGCCGCGGCTCGTTTCGTCAGAGAGAACGCCACCGCTTCGGTCCGAGCACGCTTGACCGCCGTGCCTCTGCGGCCGGACAGTGCCCGCCGAGGCCCACAAAATTCAGTCCGAAAGGGAGACGCCGATGAGGAAGATGGGATTGGTCGGTGCCTTGCTTGCTCTGCTGGGGATGGCGGCCCCTGCGGGAGCGCAGACGGCCAGCGGCCAGATCACGGGCACCGTGACGGACTCGACGGGGGGCGTGGTTCCCGGAGTGACCGTCACCGTGAACGGCGAGCTCACGGGATTGAAGCGCGAAGGCCCCACGAGCAAGGACGGCAATTACGTCTTTCCGCTTCTGCCGGTCGGCGTCTACTCGATAACCGCCGAGCTGCAAGGCTTCCGGCCCGCCAAGCGGACCGGCATCCGGCTCAACGTCGATCAGGTCTACCGCGTCGGCCTGGTGCTGCAGCCCGGAGGCCTGACCGAGGCCGTCGAAGTCCAAGCGGCGGCGATGGCCATCGACACGGAGACCGCCACCGTGGGCCAGGTCATCACCCAGAAGCAGATCACCGACCTGCCCCTGAACGGGCGGAACTTCCTGCAACTGCTCTTCCTCAACGCGGGGGCGGTCGAGACCAACGGCGAGCAGGGCACCATGCGGCAGGGCGCGGGCAACGCCGTCAGCCTCCAGGGGGCCCGGCCGACGTCGAACAACTTCATGATCGACGGGACGGCCAACGTCGACACGTCCCTGGGCACCCCGGCCGTCATCCTGTCGGTGGACGCCCTCGAAGAGTTCAAGCAGCAGAACAAGACCTACTCGGCCGAGTACGGCTTCAGCGCCAACCAGGTCAACCTCGTCAGCAAGTCCGGCACCAACCAGTTCCATGGCGCGCTGTTCGGGTTCGGCCGGAACGAGGCCCTCGACGCCAAGAACTTCTTCGACCCGCCGAACGGGGAGAAGCCCGCGCTCGACCAGAAGCAGTTCGGCGGCGTCATCGGCGGCCCGATCATCAAGAACAAGACGTTCTTCCTCGCGAACTACGAGGGGACGCGGATCGACCGGGGCTTCAGCCAGTTCTTCATCGTGCCCAACCCGAATGAGCTGGCCGGCCGGTTCTCGACGACGATCACCGATCCCCTCACCGGCCAACCCTTCCCGAACAACACGATTCCGTCGTCGCGCTTCTCGCGTCTCGCGCAGGTCGCGCTTCGGAACAACTGGTACCCCGCCCCGAACATCAATGCGCCTCAAGGCAACTACCAGGCGGTCCGGACCCTTTCGCAAACGCAGAACCAGTTCACGTTCCGCATCGACCAGGACCTGGGCCACTACGGAAGGGCCTTCGCCCGCTTCACCAAGACGGACTACGACAACCGGTACGCCAACCGCGTGCTCGAAATCGGAGACCAGATGAACGTGCAGAAGACGACCAACTGGCAGGTCTCCCACACCTGGCCGATCAGGAACAACCTCGTGAACACGAGCCGGGTCGGCCGCGTCGAGGCCCGTGCGGACATCATTCCCGTGGCGTGCCCCGAGGCCGACATCGATTTCCTCGGCTTGACCGGCGTGTTCACGAACCTCCCGGACCCGCAGCGGGGATGTCCGGGCATCAACATCCAGGGGTATGCGGGCACGGGGGGCCCCGTCAACAGCTACCAGGCCAGCAATCAACCCATGTGGGACGTGAGCAACACGACGACGTGGGTGAACGGGAACCACACCCTGACGTTCGGCGCGAACTACCGCCGGTGGTGGCTCCAGAGGGATCTGGCCAACGACTTCGTCGGCAACTGGGGCTTCAACGTCGGCTTCACGGGCAGCCCCGTCGCGGACTTCCTGCTCGGCTACTACGGCTCGAACGGCGTCAGCGTCTTCCAACCCGGGCCATTTCCCGTAGAGGGCAAGGTGGGCAACCCCCGCGAGTTCAACTTCATGTATTTGGCCCCGTATGTGCAGGACGACTGGAAGGTGAACGACCGTCTCACCGTCAACCTGGGGCTCCGCTGGGACTACCGCAGCGTGCCCTACGAAACGAACAACCGCATGGCCTGGCGCAACCTGGCCTACGCGCCGGGCGGGCTGCTCGTGGCCGACGAAACCCTGGCTCCCGGAGGCATCGTCGATGGCACCTACTACCAGGAGGCCGGACGGCGCAACCCCGAGAATCCCGACCGATTCAAGGTGTTCGCGCCGCGGCTCAGCTTCGCGTACCGTCCGACCGCTTCGGGGAACACGGTGCTTCGGGCTGGCTACGGAATCTTCTTCGATTCCGCCGAGGGACGCGAGATCGACGGTGCCGCGGACGTCTATCCCTACGTGAGCCGCGGTAGCTATTCGCAGAGCCTCGGCCAGACGGCGCCGCTGCTGACGTCGGACCAGCTCTTCCCGAGCTTCACTTCCGGCGGTCTGGCGACCCCGGCGAAGAACACGTTCCTCGCGGTGAACCAGTCGCCGGAGCCGAGGAACCCCAAGGTCCAGCAGTGGTCTCTGGGGGTCCAGCACCAGCTCACCCAGACGACCACGACGGAGCTGAACTACGTGGGCAGCCACGGATCCAACCTCCTGATGCGGAGGAACATCGCGCAGGCCCTGCCCTACACCGCGTCCAATCCGACAGTCGCGGGACGCAAGCCGTTCCCGAACTTCGGCGTCTACATCGACAGCGACTGGAGCGGCTGGTCCGACTACCACGCCATGAACGCCACGCTGACGCACCGCGGCAAGGGACTCCTGGGGACGATCGCCTACACGTGGGCGAAGAGCACCGACAGCAAGTCGGCCGCCGCCGGCATCGGGCAGGACCTGGCCGGTTGGCAGGGATTCCTGAACAACCACGATCCGAAGCGCGATCACGGGCTCTCGGACTTCGACGTGGACCACCGAGTGGTGGCGAGCTTCGTCTGGAACCTGCCCTTCGGCAAAGGCCAGCGCGTGGCCGGCGACGCCTCCGGCTTCAAGCAGGCCGTGGTCGGCGGCTGGCAAATCAACGGGATCTATCTGTGGCAGAGGGGCTTCCCCTTCCAGGTCACGGCCAACGACCTCGGCGGGGTGCTGGACACCTTCGGCACCAACCGGGCGGACATCGTGGGCGACATCCACTCCGGCGGCGGAACCATCGAGCAGTGGTTCAACACCGCGGCGTTCGCCCAGCCGGCGCTAGGCTCTTACGGCAACTCGGGCCGCAACATCCTGCGGGGACCCGGCCGCAACAACGTGGACCTGGCTCTCTTCAAGAACTTCGACCTGCCTCGGGGCGCCACCCTGCAGTTCCGGCTCGAGTCGTTCAACGCGCTCAACCACCCGCAGTTCATCGGAGGGGGGCTGGGAAGGAACGTCAACAACGCCAACTTCGGTGTGCTCACGCAAGCCTACCCCGGACGAATCAATCAACTGGGGCTGAAACTGCTCTTTTGACGGGTTTCGGGGGGAATCCCGCCGGGTCACCCTGACCCGGCGGGCCTCCGGAGCCGCCCCGGAGGGACGTGCCCTCCTCGCCATGGGTCGTCCGTTTGCGGTACAACGTCGCTCATGAAACGGCTCATGGTCCTGATCCTCTGCCTGTCGGGTTCCCCGGTGCTCGCCCAGGCCCCCGAATCCGCACTGCTGGAGCGATACGCCGCAGAGGGGGAGCAGGCCCTCGCGGAGCGCCGTTACGACGACGCGGCCCGGGCCTACGAGAAGCTTCGCGAGCTGTCTCCCGACACGGCGGAGGTGCACGCGAAGCTCGGACTCATCTACTACCAGAAGCGGGACTACGAGCACGCGGTGCCGGCCCTGAAACGGGCCATGAAGCTGAAGCCGACGCTGCCGAAGCTCGACGTCCTCCTCGCGATGTGCCTTTCCGAGCTCGGGCAATACAGGGAGGCCCTGCCCGGCCTGCGCAAGGGTTTCCGGCAATCCTCCGATGTGCCCCTCCGGCGCTCGACCGGCCTTCAGCTCCTCAGGGCCTACACGGGACTCGAAAAGGATCAGGACGCCGTGGACGTCGCCCTCCAGCTCAGCCGGCTCCATCCGGAGGACCCGGAGGTGCTGTACCACAGCGGTCGCCTGTTCGCGAACTTCGCCTACTTGCAGACGATCAAGCTCTCCCGGGTGGCGCCCGGGTCGATCTGGATGCACCAGTCCGCGGGGGAGCTCAACGAGAGCCGGGGGTACTTCGACGCCGCGATCCGGGAGTACCGGGAGGTGCTCGCACTGGACCCCCGCCGGCCGGGCATCCACCTCCGGCTGGGCCGCGCGCTTCTCGCGCGGGCCGGGTCGGAACCGGCGGCATCCAGCTCGCACGAGGAAGCAATGAAGGAGTTCGAGGACGAGCTTCGCGTGGATCCGACGAATGCCAATGCCGCCTACGAGCTGGCCGAGGTCTACCGCAAGGCGGGCGAGCGGGCGAAGGCCGGCGCGCTGTTCGAGCAATCCCTGAAGCACTACCCGGACTTCGAGGACGCGCGCATCGGGCTGGCGCGCGTGCTGATCGCCGAGGGCAAGCCCGAGCTGGCGGTCCCCCATCTCCAGAGAGCCATCTCGTCGAGTCCGGACAACGAGGTGTCCTACTACCAGCTGTCGGTCGCCTACGGACGGCTCGGCAACGCGGCCGAGCAGCAGAAGGCGCTCGCGGAGTTCCAGCGCCTCCGCGGGCGGAAGCGCGATCGGGAGGCGATGGCCTTCGCCCCCCGCGAAGTGACGAAGCAGGAGCTGGATCCCAATGCGCCGCCCCCCTGATGGTTGCCCGCGAACATCTCTTTTCTCCCGCCGAGCGGCGGGTGGAGCGCGAACGAATGGTGAGAACGGCACTACCCCTGGTTGCTTGTGTGGCGGTTCATCTCTGGTCGGTTCCCGCGGGACGGTCGGCCCACGCGGCGACGAAGGAGCCCGCCCTCAAGGTGGGCGCGCTGCGCACCGAATACAAGGAGAACCCGCTCGGCGTCGACGCACGGAAGCCCCGCCTGGGCTGGCGGCTGCAATCCGCCGCCCGCGGCGTGACCCAGTCCGCCTACGAGGTGCGGGTGGCGCGCACCGAGCGCGGGGTGAGGACCGGCCGCGACCTCGTGTGGAGCTCGGGCCGCGTGGCCTCGGATGAATCGACCCAGCGGGCCTACGACGGGCCGCCGCTGCAGTCGGGCCGCCGATACTACTGGCAGGTGCGCGTATGGGACGGCGGCGGTAAGGCTTCGGCCTGGAGCGAGCCCGCTTGGTGGGAGATGGGCCTGCTGGCGCCGTCGGACTGGAAGGCGGGCTGGATCGAGCCGGACCTGCCGGAGGACGTCAGCAAGCCGGGCCCGGTCCCGATGCTGCGCCGCGAGTTCACGCTGCGTGGCCCGGTGGAGTCAGCCCGCGCGTACGTGACGAGCCACGGCCTCTACGAGATGCAGCTCAACGGCCAGCGCGTGGGCGAGGAGCTCCTCACCCCGGGATGGACGAGCTACAACGAGCGCCTCCAGTACCAGACCTACGACGTCGCTCCCCTGCTCAAGCCCGGGGCCAACGCCGTCGGCGTCTTCCTCGGAAGCGGCTGGTACCGGGGAGACCTCGCGGGATGGATCGGGCGGCGCAACGTGTACGGCGACCGCGTCGCGCTGCTGATGCAGATCAACATCATCTATAAGGATGGGCGCGAGGAGACGGTCGGCACGGACGGGAGTTGGAAGGCGGCGACCGGGCCCATGCTCATGTCGGAGATCTACCACGGCGAGACCTACGACGCCCGGCTCGAAAAGCCGGGCTGGTCGGCGCCCGGCTTCGACGACCGCCAGTGGTCCGGCGTCAAGAGCGCCGGCCACCGCAAGGACGACCTGGTGGCCCCCGCGGGTCCGCCGGTGCGCCGGATCGAGGAGCTGAAGCCGGTCCGGATCTTCAAGACGCCGGGCGGGGACACGGTCGCGGACATGGGCCAGAACATGGTCGGATGGGTTCGGCTCAAGGCCGATGGCCCGCCGGGGACGACCGTCACGCTTCGCCACGCCGAGGTCCTCGACAAGCAGGGGAACTTCTACACGGCGAACCTGCGCAGCGCGAAGGCGACCCTGCGCTACACCCTCAGGGGCGGACCGGCGACGTTCGAGCCGCACTTCACCTTCTTCGGCTTCCGCTACGTGGCGGTCGACGGTTATCCCGGCGAGCTCACCCCGGAAAGCCTCACCGGGGTCGTCATCCATTCGGACATGGCCCGGGCGGGCGACTTCGAGACGTCGAAGCCGCTCGTCAACCAGCTCCAGCGCAACATCGTGTGGGGCCAGAAGGGCAACTTCCTCGACGTCCCCACCGACTGCCCGCAGCGCGACGAGCGGATGGGGTGGACGGGCGATGCGCAGGTCTTCGCGCGCACCGCCGCCTTCAACATGGACGTCGCCAGCTTCTTCACGAAATGGCTGAGGGACGTGGCCGCCGATCAATTCGAGAACGGAAGCGTGCCCTTCGTGGTGCCCGACGTGCTCAGCCAGCCGGGAAAGCCCGCCGCGGGCTCGGCCGGCTGGGCCGACGCCGCCGTGATCATCCCCTGGAACATGTACCTCACCTACCGCGACCGGCGCATCCTGGAGGAGCAGTACCCGAGCATGGTGAAGTGGGTGGATTACCAGAAGTCTCGGGCCGGCGACGACTACATCTGGGACGGCGACTTCCACTTCGGCGACTGGCTCGCCTACGCCGCCCCGGACTCGGAGGCGCGCAGCTACCCCGGTGCGACCACGAGCAAGGACTACATCGCCACCGCGTTCTTCGCGCACTCGACCGACCTGCTCCGGCGCACGGCGGAGGTCCTCGGCAAGCAGGACGATGCGGCCCGGTACGCGGATCTGCTCTCCCGGATCAAGAGCGCCTTCCGCCGCGAGTACGTCACCGAGACCGGGCGCGTGGGCGAGAACACCCAGACCGCCTATGCCCTCGCGCTCCAATTCGACCTGCTGCCCGAGAACATGCGCGCGCTCGCCGCGAAGAGGCTGGCCCAGGACGTGCGCGACCGGAAGCACCTGACCACCGGCTTCCTCGGCACTCCGTATCTCTGTCACGTGCTCAGCCGCTTCGGATACCTCGACGACGCCTACTTCCTGCTCAATCACGAGGAGTATCCGTCGTGGCTCTACCCCGTGAAGCAGGGAGCGACCACGATCTGGGAACGCTGGGACGGCCAGAAGCCGGACGGCACGTTCCAGGACGTGGGGATGAACTCGTTCAACCACTACGCCTACGGCGCCATCGGCGAATGGATGTACCGGGTGATGGCCGGCATCGAGATCGACGATGCCGCGCCCGGGTACAAGCACATCCTCCTCCAGCCCCGGCCGGGCGGCGGCTTCACCAGCGTCAAGGCCAGCCACGAGACGCCGTACGGCAAGGTCAGCTCGGCGTGGACGCGCCAGGGCGGCCGGTTCGAGCTCGCGGTCGAGGTCCCTCCGAACACGCGCGCGACGGTCCGCCTCCCGTCGGCGCAGCTCGCGGGCGTGACGGAGTCCGGGCGCGCCCTCGCCAGCGGCGACGGCGTCACCGGCCCCCGGCAGGACGGCGACGCAGTGGTCGCCGAGCTCGGCTCCGGGCAGTACCGGTTCGCCTATCCCATGCCCGACTGATGATGGCCATAGCCCCTCGTGCCTCGATTCGCGTGATCGCGCTGGTCGCGCTGAGTGCCTTAGCCGGCTCGTCTCGCGCGCAATCGCCGGCAGCGCCGGCCCGGGGCCGCGTAGCGGCCCCGCAAGATGAGCGGCGCCGGATTCATTCCGGCGCCGCGGAAGACGCGCTCGAGCGTGCCTTCCGCGAGCCGCCGGAGGCCGCGCGGCCGCGGGTGTGGTGGCACTGGCTCAACGGCAACGTCACCAAGGAGGGCATCACCGCGGACCTGGAGTGGATGAAGCGGGTCGGCATCGCCGGGATGCAGATGTTCGATGGAAGCCTCGGTGTGCCGCTGTTCGTGGACAAGCGGCTCGTCTGGATGACGCCGGAGTGGAAGGACGCGCTCCGCCATGCGGCGGCAGAGGCCGACCGGCTGGGGCTGGAGATGGCGATGGCGGCATCGGGCGGGTGGAGCGAGACGGCGGGGCCGTGGGTCATGCCCGAAGAGGGAATGAAGAAGGTGGTGTGGAGCGAGACGCGGGTCGACGGTCCGCGGAAGTTCACCGGGGTGCTCCGGCATCCGCCGACGGTCAACGGACGGTTCCAGGACATGGCCGTCCCGCCCGACATCGAGTTCGCCGCTCCCACGGACCTGCCCGGCGCGAAGCCGATGCCGCCGGCGCCCCCGCCGTCCCCGGACCCGCCCTACTACGCGGACACGGTCGTTCTCGCGTACCGGGTGCCCGACGACGAGGTGCGGATCGTGGACGCGCCGCCGAGCGTGACGACGAGCGGCGGCGACATCGACGTGGCGGCCCTCGTCGACGGCAGCTTCGGCCGGACGGTCGCCCTGCCGATCCCGCCCGACCGCGCCCCGGCCTGGATCCAGGTCGAGTTCGCGCAGCCCTTCCGCGCCCAGTCGTTCTCGATCGCGATGGCCGCCGGCCGCGGCTTCTTCGGCGCTACGCCGCCGGACGGCCAGGTGCAGGCGAGCCAGGACGGGACGAGCTGGATTACGCTCGTGAATCTGCCGGGCCCGGAGCCCCTCTTCGGCGGGTTCCCGATCCGCACCTATTCGTTCCCGCCGACGACGGCGAAGTGGTACCGCGTGGTCTTCCGGGCCCCGCCGCCCAACCCCCTGGCCGCGCTGCTGTCGCTTCCCCCCGTCCGGCAGTTCGACATCGCGGAGATGGAGCTGCACTCGGCCCCGCGCGTCCACATGTGGGAGGACAAGGCGAGCTTCGCGACGCTCATCGAAGCCGGCACCGCCGCCACGCCCGCGGTGGCACCGGACCAGGCGACCTCGCGCCGCGACGTGATCGACCTGACCTCGAAGATGGGCAAGGACGGCGCCCTCCACTGGGACGTACCCGCGGGCAAGTGGGTGCTCTTGCGCATGGGCTACTCGCTCACCGGGACGAAGAATCATCCGGCGACACCCGAGGCCACCGGCTACGAAGTCGACAAGCTCAGCCGCAAGCACGTGGACGCCTACTTCCGGAACTACGTCGGCCAGGTGTCCGACGCCGTCGGCCCCTACTTCGGCAAGAGCTTCCGGTACTTCCTCATGGACAGCTGGGAGGCCGGCCAGGAGAACTGGACGCAGGACATGATCGCCGAGTTCCGGACGCGCCGCGGATACGATCCTACGTCCTACCTGCCGGTGCTCACGGGGCGCGTCGTGGAAAGCGCGGACGTCAGCGACCGGTTCCTGTGGGACTTCCGACGCACGATCGCCGACCTGCTCGCGGACAACCACTACGGGGCCGCGACGGAGTACCTCCACCAGCGCGGGGTCGGCCTGTACGCGGAGGCCATGGGCACCGGCCTCCCCACCACGGGCGACGCACTGCTCAACAAGGGTCGGGTCGACATCCCGATGGGCGAGTTCTGGGTGCCGCTGCCCGGAGAGCAGGACCGGCCCGAGCATCCTCCCGACGTGCGGGAAGCAGCCTCGGCCGCTCACATCTACGGCAAGACGCTGGCGGCGGCCGAATCCTTCACCTCGATGCCGATGGTGCCGGGATGGGGCCAGGCGCCGTCGTACCTGAAGCCGATCGCGGACCGCTATTTCGCGATGGGCCTCAACCGCGTCGTGTTCCACACCTCGGACCATCAGCCGTTCGTGGACGAGGCCCACAAGCCCGGCATCACGCTGGGGCCGTTCGGCCAGCACTACACGCGCAACATCACGTGGGCGGAGCAGGCGACCGCGTGGAACGCGTACCTGTCGCGCTGCTCCTACCTCCTCCAGCAGGGGCTCTTCGTCGGCGACCTCACCTACTACTACGGCGAGGGCGCGCCGGTCTCGGCGCCCTTCTGGAAGAGGCTCCAACCCGAGCCACCCGCCGGCTACAACTACGACTACGTGAACGCCGACGTGCTGCTGAACCGCATGACGGTCAAGGACGGGCGCCTCACGCTGCCGGACGGCATGAGCTACCGCGTGCTCGTCCTGCCCGAGGATGTCGATCGCCTCACGCTGCCGGTGCTCCGCAAGATCCGCGATCTGGTCGCGGCCGGCGCCACCGTCGTGGCCCCGAAGCCGAAGGGAACCCCGAGCCTCACGGGCTACCCCGCATCCGAGGACGAGGCCCGCGCCATTGCGAACGAGGTGTGGGGCGCCGTCGACGGCAAGAGCATTACCCGGCACGAGTACGGCAAGGGCAAGGTGTTCTGGGGCCCGTCGATGGATGAGGTGATGGCCGAAGAGAAGGTTGCACCCGACTTCGAGCACAACCGGCCGCAGATCGACACGTCGCTCGTGTGGATCCACCGGCGGCTCGGCGACGGCGACGTCTACTTCGTGGCGAACCAGAAGGAGCGGACCGAAGACATCCTCGCCAGCTTCCGCGTGGACGGGAAAGAGGCCGAGCTCTGGCATCCGGACACGGGCTCCACCGAGCCGTCGTCATACACGATCGCCGATGGCCGGACGACGGTGCCGCTTCGCCTGGATCCGATGGGATCGGTGTTCGTGGTGTTCCGCCGACCCACCGCGGCGCCCGCGCGAACCCTGCCGCGCCCGCACAGCACCGTCTTGACGACGTTGTCGGGTCCGTGGAGCGTGAGCTTCCCGGCCAACTGGGGCGCTCCCCCGCAGGTCCAGCTCACCGCGCTGACGTCCTGGACGGCCTCCACCGATCCCGGTGTGAAATACTTCTCGGGCACGGCCACGTACGTGAAGGACATCCAGGCGCCGGCCGGGTGGTTCGGCGCCGGCAAGAGGGTGATGCTGGACCTGGGCCAGGTGAAGGAGATCGCCGAGGTGTCGGTGAACGGCAAGCCGCTTGGCATCCTCTGGAAGGCACCTTTCCAGGCGGACGTGACCGGCGCGCTGAAGCCGGGGCCCAACCGAGTCGAGATCAGGGTCACGAACCTGTGGCCGAACCGGATGATCGGCGACCTGCAGCCGTCGGCCTCGAAGAGATACACGTTCACCGACTACCGGCCGTACACGAAGGATTCGCCCCTGCTGGAGTCGGGCCTGCTCGTCCCGGTGACGCTGTCGTCGGTCGTCCGGCGGTAGCTCGGCCTACCGCTCGAACATCAAGCGCGGCACCGACAGGAGGCCGGAGGCCAGGGGCTTCAGTCCGTCGAGGTCCTGCAGACGGAAGCGCTGCCCGTAGCGCTCGACGAGCGCCTTCGTGTCGGGCAGGTGCCCCCCTTCGGCGAGGCGGTTGATCGCCGTGTTGTACACGTCGATCCGGATCTCGTTGGCGCCGTCCCGCAGGAGGCTCGTCAGCTCGACCCGGTACGGGGGAGCCCATACCGAGCCCGCGCGCCGGCCGTTCACGAAGATCGTCGCCGCTTCGCGGACGGGTGGCGCCAGAAGGACGCCGAACGAGTTGCCGCGTATCGTGCCGCCGGGCAGCGCCTCCCGCTCGGCCGGCTTGGCCTCGCCGAAATCCAGAAAGACACGCGTGCCCGGCGTGCGCGACCTTGCGGGCACCGTCACGGACCGGCGATACGTCGCCGTTCCCGAGAAGTACCGCGCGGCGGCGTCCTCGGCCCACGAATGCGGCAGCTCCACGGAGGCGGCGCCCCCTCCCCTGGCGCTGAAGCTCCATCCCGACCGCAGGTCCTCGGAGGCGGTCACCGAGCGGGCCTTCGGCAGCGGCGCGGCGCCCGCCTGCTTCCGGAAGACGACGACGCGCGAGCCGTAGGGCTCGAACTCCAGCGGCAGCTCGCCTTCGCGGGAGTCGATCCGCTCCGCCTGGCCGGTAAACGAGTCCCAGCGCTCGGCGTTCGGCGTATGGACGCGGAAGCGGGCGCTGACGCGGCGCGGCGTGTTGCCGCTGTTGGCCAGGAAGTACACGTCGGCGTCCGGCAGCCGGCGATGGACGAACCCGATCTCCGGCGTGGGAGGGCTGAGCTGGACGTCAGGGGCAACCACGGCCGCGAGCCGGCGCGAGAGGTCGTCCTCGCCGACCACTTCGAGCGACGGCCAGTCGCCCTCCGGCTTGCGCTTGACCGCGATCACGGCCCCGCCGCTCCGTGCGTACTCGGCCAGCCAGCGCTTCGTCGCCTCCGGCATCCACCGCACGCCCGGCAGCACGACGGCCTTGTATCCGCGCGAGCGCGCCTCCGCGAGCGTGCCGTCGTCGACGACGTCGAAGGCGTGGCCGGCATCGAGGATGGCGGGGACGACCTTCGGACCGATCCAGTCGACCGTCTTCAGGAACAGGTTGAGGTACCGCGGCGTGCCGGGCTTGAAGGTGGACCACGCGTCCTCGCTGGGCGCGTACAGCGCGACGTCCGCCACCGGCTCTCCCTGGCGCAGCAGGAAACTCACGCGCTGGAGGTACGCGGCGAGGTCCGGCATCACCGGCCACCACGGGTTCTTGTCGGTCAGGACGGCCGCGGCGTAGAACGGCCATCCCGGCGTGCCCGCGGCCGGCGGCGAGTACGACCAGCCGTGGCCGATGAGCTGGTTGATGCCGGAGAGGAAGTGCAGGTCGGCCTCGGCCTTGACGTCGAGGGGAGTGGCGCGGAAGGCGGGCGAGCGGAGCCATGTCCACGTCTCGGAGGTCGTCACCGGCTTCCCGAAGAGGTGCGACGCGGAGGAGGCCCAGCGCGACGAGGTCAGGGTGCGGAAGTTCCAGCCTTCCCCGTCGATGAGGTCGGCGTGGCGCGAGCTCGCGATGGACGCCGGCGGCTCGCCGTAGTTCTGGATCCGGAACAGGACCTTGTTCCGCGTGGACCACGCGCGCATGGGGCCGAGGAAGCGCTCCTCGTAGAGCTCCGTGAGCGTGCGCCCGAAGTCGCGCCGCAAGGTCTCGGACCGCTCGCCCGCGTCGTACTCCAGCAGAGGGAGGAGCGGCCGCAGCTCGTAGCCGCGCCGCCGGCGGAAGTCGTCGAGCATGTCCGCGGTCCAGTCGGCGTCGTAGACCTCCAGGCTGTCGCAGAAGATCGCGTGGATCCCGCCCGGTCCCGCGGCGGCGACGAGCTTGTCGCCGGCCTCCCGCAGGTGCGTCTCGATCGCCGCCCGCTGGTAGTGGTCGAGCACGTAGCCCTCGGCCCCGACCGCCGCGCGCTTGATGATCTGGCCGGTGGGACCGGAGAAGTAGAAGACGACCAGGCGCGGCCCGTCGCCTTCGGGCAGCGGGATGGGCCCGATGCCCGCGAGGTCCAGCTCGCGGAAGCTGGCGGGGTCCACCTCCCGCGAGGACCCGCGACCGATGAACGCCGCGACCAGCCGCTCGTTCTCGTAGGGCACGGGCCGCGCGACGGTCTTCCGTTCCGGGGTGATCTCGTGCCGGTCCGATCGCAGGCGGCTGGAGGCGAGCTCGGGGGTGATGTAGGGGCCGCCGTACGACCAGCCGCTCCCTATGGTCACGTCCATGCGCAGGCCGAGCTCGCGCGCCCGGCGCGAGACGAACCCGACCTTCTCCAGGAACTCCGGCGACAGGTAGCGCTCGTTGCGGATCCCCCGCGCCGGGTCGTCGAGCGCCATCGGGTAGACGACCGCCACCTCGAAGCCGCCGATGCCGCCCTCCTTCATGCGGCGCATCTCGGCGTCCAGCTCCTCGCGGATGACGGACGGCCCGAACCACCACCAGCGCATCATGATCCGGCTGTCGTCGGGCGGCTTCCGGAAGAGCCGTTCGACCTCGACCGCACCGGAGGCAGACGTCTGCGCTAGAACGGAGGCCAGGATCAGCGAAAGCAGTGTCATCTAGAAATAGAGCTTAATACCGAGCTGGACGATCCGCGGGTCGCGCGTGCGGTTCGGCTCGCCGAAGAACGACCCCAACACCCTCGTGTCTCCCGCCGGCCGCACGTTGTTCGTGACCGCCAGGCCCGTGTAGTTGTTGAAGATGGCCGCTCCGCTCTGCCCCGCCGCGTTGACCACGTTGGTGGCAGTGTTGAGCTGATCGAACTGCGCGCTGTTGAAGATGTTGAACCCCTCGACACGGAGCTGCAGGTAACGCTTGCCCGTACCGCCGATCGGGAAGTTCTTGAAGATCGAAAGGTCGAAGTTGGTGAAGCCGGGGTTGCGCAGGTAGAAGCGGTCGTAGGGACCGCGGTCGTTGATTCCCGGCACCGAAAGCCCGGAGGGGTCGATCCGGCTGTCTCCCGAGCCGCCGCTCGGGTCGCCCGTGACCCTCAGGCGCGGCTGGAGGCCGCCCGCATTGCCGCCCGAGTCGGTGCCCAGCAGCCGCTGGGCGGCGTTGACGCCGGCGATGTTCACCCCCAGCTCGATCGGGTTTCCCGAGGCGATCCACGTGATGCCCGAGAGGGTCCAGTTGTCGAGCAACGCGCGGGCGAGCCGGCCGCCCCCCAGGAGCTTGCCGCCCTTGGGGACGTTCCAGACGTAGTTGGCCACGAAGTAGTGCGTGCGGTCGAAGTTCGCGAGCGCATAGTCGTAGGCGTTCAGGTCGAAGGGGTGGGTCGCGTCGGTAGTGCCCGCCGAGTCCGTCTTCGCCCGCGAGAGCGTGTAGGACACGCCGAACGTGAGGCTCCGCGAGAACCGGCGCTGCAGGGCCACCTGCAACGAATTGTAGGATGCCTTGCTGTCGAAGGACCGGAACCGCAAGCTGCCGTAGCCGGCGTACGGCCGGAGCTGGTCCGGGTTCAAGCCGTTCACGCCGCTGAAGGAGAGGCCGGCGTCGCGGTGGGCCGCGGGCAGGTTGGGCTCGACGGCCGGGACGACGCCGCCGTACCGCGTGGGGTCCTGCCCGTCGCGCGTGAACATGGCCCCGTAGGGCACGGCGTTCAGGTCGGTCTGGCGCGGGTTGTGGCGCGACTGCGTCCCGACGTAGGCCACGTCCACCACGATGCCCGCGCCCAGGTCCCGCTGCACGCCGATGCTGTAGCTGTAGACCGTGGGGACCTTCTGGTCCCGCAAGTAGCCGACCACGTTGCTCTGGACGGGGACGATGTCGCTGCGGGACGCACCGGCCAACGCGTCCAGGCTGCCGAGGCTCAGCGTCGCCTGCGAGATGCCGGGCGGGTTGGTGATCGCGTCGGCGATGCGGTCGGTGTCCACCCGGTCGTAGGTGATGCCGAAGCCGCCGCGCACCACCATCTTGCCGCGGCCGCTGAGGTCCCACGCGAAGCCCAGGCGCGGCCCCCACAGCACGGACGGCGTCTCGAATCCGCCCTCGGCGTAGCCCTCCGACACACGGCCCATGCCGTTCAGCAGGTCGCCCGAGCCGGGCACGATCGTGTTGAGGTAGCTCGACGGACGCGTGTTCGCCAGCGTGGGCGCGGCCGTGACCCCGGGATCGATGGCGCGCACCGCGCATGGAGATCCCACGCAGACGGGCCGGTACAGGCGGACGGCGCGCGAGGCGTCGTAGAGCTCGGGGTTGAACACGCTGAGCCGGTCCTCCTGGTCGTGGATCGGCTGGTAGTGCGAGACCCGCAGGCCGCAGTCCAGCGTGACCCGCGGCGTGACCTTCCACGTGTCCTGAAGGTAGCCCTCGATGCTCTGGTAGAACCAGTTGCTCTCGATCTTCTGCTCGGCCTGGGTGTAGCTGTCGAAGATCCCCAGCAGCGCGTTCGCGAAGGGGTGCCCCGTATTCTGCGGGTGGCCGCTGTTGTTCGCGAAGATGATGTTGGACTGCACGGGGCCGAACGACGTGCGCCGGTTGTTGGCCCGCTGGTAGTAGAGCCCGCCCTTGAGCGTGTGCCGGCCCGCGACCTTGGTGAGGTTGTTCATGAAGTTGTTGATCACGAACCGCTGGTCGAAGGGCGTGCCGTTGAAGTCGGTCCCCGCCACCGAGCAGGCGGTCTGGATGGCCGACGTGGCGGTGCAGTTCTGGCCGGCGATGCCCAGGAAGCGGACGCTGGGCACCGTGTCGGTGGGATCGGCGCCCGGGAAGAGGAGCGGCGTGCCCACGTTCAGCTTGGCCCGCGTCACGTCGTCGAGGTTGATCGGCCCGATGAACACCCCGCCGCGGCCGGCGCCATATATGAACTCGTTGATGAGCGACGGCGAGAACGTGTGGCTGAGGGTGAGGGAGAAGGTCTCCCCCGGCCCGTTCTTGCGGACGACCCCCGCCAGCGGGACGTTGAAGGCGGCCGTGGTCGTCCCCAGGGGCTGGCGGTCCTCGTCCTTGTTGTGGATGTAGCGGGCGCTCAGCCGCGTGCCGGTGGCGATCTGCCAGTCCACGCGCGCGATGTCCTCGCGACGCGGGATGTCCCGGGGGAGCTGCGATGTGAAGTTGTACAGGAAGCCCCCCTCGGGGGCGTTGGGCAGCGGGAACATGCCGAGCAGACCCTGGGCGCCCGGGAAGAACCGGCTGGACGGAACGATGTTGCCCGGGAACGGCTGGCGGGTCGCGGGATCGATGACGGTAATGGGTCGCCCGGTGGCGTCGGTCGTGCGCGAGAAGTCACCGCTGCGCTCGGCCGCGGTGGGTACGAGGACGTTCGTGGCCGTGGCCGCCGGCGTCTGCTGGTTGTAGTACTCCTGGGCCAGGAAGAAGAAGACCTTGGGGTCCTCCTTGGTGCCCAGGAACGGCAGCCGCCCGCCAAAGTCCCATCCGTAGTAGTTGAACCGGTAGGGCGGCTTGGGCCGCTTGTTCGCGCTGTTGAAGTAGTTGTTCGCGTTGTAGTCCTCGTTGCGCCGGAAGTACCGCAGGCCCCCGTGGTACTCGTTGGTGCCCGAGCGGGTGGTCAGGGCGATGTAGCCTCCGCCCGCCCGTCCGTACTCGGCCTGGTAGTTCGACGTCATGATCTTGACATCCTGAAGCGCGTCGGGATTGACGGAGACGAGGGCGCCCGTGTTGTTGCCCAGGTTCAGGTTGGTCACACCGTCTACCGTGTACTCGTGCTGGTTGGCGCGGGTGCCGTTGATGTTGAACTGCCCGACCACGTTCTGGACCGTGGAGCTGGTGATGGTGCTGCCGGCCACCACGCCGGGGATGGTCTTGAAGAGATCGGTGATGTTGCGCCCGTTGAGGGCGATGTCCCGGAGCTGCTTGTTGGTGACGAGGTCCGATCGCTCGGCCGACTCCGACTGGATCTGCAGCCGGCCCACGTCCGCCTGGACCGACACCGTCTCCGACAGCGTGCCGAGCTCCATCACGAGGTCGCCCACGTTGATCTTGGACCCCGTGGGCAGGATGACACCGGCCTTCACGGCCTTCTTGAAGCCGCTCATCTCTACGATCAGCGTGTAGGTGCCGGGCGGGAGCAGGAGGGACACGAACGACCCCCGCGCGTCGCTCGTCGTGGCCTGGTTGACGCCGATGGCCTCGCTGACGAGGGTCACCGTGGCGCCGGGCAAGGCGCCCCCGCTGCCGTCCTTGACGGTTCCGGCAATCGAGCCCGCGCTCTGCGCGGACGCCGTGCCGGCAAGCGTCAGGACCGCTGCGATCGGCACGAGTACGGACCGAATGCTCTTGGCCACGGTTTCTCTCCCTCGTCATGACCTCGTGCGCCCCGGCGGGACGTCGAGGAACCTGGTCTTGTGGGCAGGACGGCGGATCGCACTCTCCACGCGGCCAGGCTCGGGGGTCAAGCTCGCGCCCCATTTCCCCGCGGCGTTCTACGTGATGAAACGCTCGCGAGACGCGCGCGTCCGCTCCAATCTCTGGCGTGCCCATACTTACGCCGCTTCGCCGCGACACCGTGGGCGAAGGCTGCCACGCTCCGCGGAAGCGACGTGTTACGCGCCTCGTAACCACGTGGAAGGCTTACGGCAGCGTCACGACCGCCACCGCGAAGCCGCCCAGCGCCACCTTGTCGTCGGCGAGCTTCGACGAGGCGGGCGGCTGCAACGCCGTCGTCTGGTCCACGCGATCCAACTGGCCTCCGCGGGCGCCGGGGATCGTGACCTCGAACGGCCGGTTCCGTTTGTTGACGAGAAGCACGCGGCGCTTGCCGTCGCTCTTCACCGCCCCCAGCGCGTAGACGTAACGGTTGTCGACCTTCGTCTCGACGAGCTTGTCGCCGGGACCGAGGTTGTCCTTCAGCAGCTTCAGCACCCAGTACCGCGCGTTCGGCCGCCCGTCCGTCCAATCGACCATCGACACGCTGGGGAACTGCGTGGGATAGCCGACGAGCTGGGACTCGCCCGCCACGTCGATGCCGATGTGTGACAGCTCTCCGAAGATGTACGCGTACATCGCGCTCGTCAGGCTCCAGTAGGAGTTGGGGATGGGCTTGAAGACGTAGCCCGGCTGGCCCTGCGTCAGGTCTTCCGCGGAGATGGCCCCGATCTCGTTGATGGTCGTCTTGGTCCCGGGTGACAGCCTCTGGCGGATCGACTCGACGTAGCGCACGACGTTCAGGAAGGCGTCGGCCTGCGTGAAGAACGTGTACTCCTGGACCTCGGGGCTCTCGTCGGGCGCGGGCACGGCGTAGAAGTGGTACGAGATCCAGTCGAGTGGGATGCCGGGCTTGTGGTTCCTGGGGTTCAGGAAGTACTCGAAGAAGTCCGCGCCCCGCGCGGGATAGGCGAGCGACGCGCCCACGAACCTGGTCCGCGGGGACACCTTCCGCATCGCCTCCACGACGGCATCGTAGAGGCGCGTGTACGTCGGGCCGTCCGCCGGGTATTCCAGGTCGGGCTCGTTGAGCACTTCCCAGAAGGCGACGTCGTAGCGGTGGCCGGACTCGTGACGCTTGCCGAGCTCGTCGGTGAACCCACCCTGCGTGTACCACGCGAGAAGCCGCGCGTAGTAGTCCGCGATCTCCCTCATCGTCGGGTCCCGCGGCTCGGTGCGCTGGGTGTAGGTCCAGGTGGCCTCGTCGGGGTCGGCCGGATAGGCGGCGGGCTTGTCCGTCTTGTGCAGCCAGGCCGGGATGGTGCTGAAGTTGAGCATGACCGAATGGCCCTTGGTCGCTTCCAGGAACTCGATGGTCATCGGGTCGATCAAGGAAAAGTCCCACGACGTCTTGCCGTCCTTGGGCGGCTCGAGCGCCGCCACCCCGAGCTTCGGATACGGAAGCCAGGGAACGTAGCGCACGTAGTCGGCGCCCAGGTCGCGCAGCGCCTTGAAGGCGTTGTCGTGGACGGTGGTTCCCCGCCGCAGCGGCGGGTTCACCACGACCTGCAGCGTCGGTGTCGTCCGCGAGACCCGGGTGACCTTGTCCCAGGTCACGGTGACCTTTCCCACCGGCTCCGCAGCCGGGGACGGCGGTACCGCCATCCAGATGAAGACCAGGACGAGGAGCGACCGGTGCCGGCGCATGCGATCCATGTTCGGTCTCCTATTCCGAAAGAGTGTGTCGTGACGACTTGGAGGGAGCAGAGGACTGGGTGGCGAGGTAGTTACCGTATCCGACGATGACCGTGGACGCGACGAGCAGGGCCAGCCCAGCCGCCACGAGCCTGCGGGTGCCGGGCGTGGTCCCTTTCCACTCGTGGAGGCCGACGCCCCACAGCGTGCCGAAGATGATGATGCTGGCCATGTGGAGGGTCCAGCTCGAGAAGTCGTACGGGCCCATCCGGGTCGTACCCATGCTGTAGAAGAAGAACTGCAGGTACCAGGTGACCCCGGCCAAGGCGCAGAGGAAGTAGTTGGCCAGGAGCGGCGCCCGCGCGCGCGCGTAGTCGCCCGCCGATCCGTTCTTCGCGGCCAGAAACACGCACCAGACGGCGTTGGTGAGGAATCCGCCCGTGAGGATCACGATCAGCACGGGCAGGTTCTGCCACAGCGACGGCGCGCCGTGCGCGAGCGCGGCTTCGGCGATGGGCTTGCCGGCGGCGATGCCGTACGCCATGGATGCGCTCATCACGCCGCACGCCACCGCCACCGCCATCCCCCGGCCCAGGCTGAACTCGGCGACCACCGCCTTCTTCTCCGCCTCGGAGACCTCGCCTTCCTTCCGGATGCCGGCGCGGCCGCTGAGGGCGATTCCGGCCACGCAGACAGCGACCCCGAGCAGGATCACCTGTCCCGGGGCGTGCGAGAGGATCTCGCCCAGCTCGCCGTTGAACAGCGGCGGCATCAGCGTCCCGAACACGGCACACAGGCCCAGCGCGATCGCGTACCCCAGCGCGATGCCGAGGTAGCGCATGGTGAGGCCGAAGGTCAGCCCTCCCACTCCCCAGAGGACGCCGAAGAGGAACGTCCAGTAGAGCGTGCTGCGGCCGGTGTCCCGCAGGATTTCCATCGTCTGGGGGAGAATCGCCAGGGAGAAAGCCCACGGCGCGACGATCCAGCTGAAGATGCCGCCGAGCAGCCAGTAGGTCTCCCACGACCAGCCCTTCACTCGCTTGTATGGAATGTAGAAGCTGGCCGCGGCGAGGCCGCCGATCGCATGCAGCGTGACGCCTAGCGCCGGGTTCGCGTCCATCACCCTCACCCCTGCCCCTCTCCCTCAAGAGGGAGAGGGGATTGCTTCAGCAGACGCGGGCGACTTCCATGTCCAGCAGGCTCCCCAGCTTCTCGATCTTCGAAAAGACGTGGCCGAGGCCCACGGCGCAGTGGTGCGCGGGGCCGTGTCGGCTCCACTCGTTGACGTAGGCCCGGGCGCCGATCGGGAATCGGTAGCGGCTGTTCGTGTTTCCGATCTCCAGGACCGGCCCCGGCACGCACTCGCCTTCCGCCACGAGCAGCTTCAGCTTCCGGTCGCCGCTCTGCACCACCGCGAGCACCGTGATCGGCCCGCGCTTCACCGACATCTCCACCGAGAGGCCGCGGCCCACCTTGCCGTGATACACGCCGAGCGGCCGCACCTTCGTCTTTCCCTCCGCGATCGCCAGGTGGCCCGGACCGTCGTGGCCCATCAGCACCACGTCGGCGGCAAAGTCCATCGCGTAGTACTCGGTGAACGATCCCCCCACGCCGAAGGTGTCGAGGATCTTCATGGCCTGGGCGTTCTTGATCTCCATCTCGCCGGCGAGCGGGACCCCGCGCGCCGTGAGCAGGCTGTTGCCGAGGATGATCGAGCTGATCGCGTCCTCGTTCTCGGGGGTGCCGACGCCCATGTAGTAGTACGCCATGGAGCCGAGGCGGTGGACGTCGACGAGCCGGTCGAGCGCCACCGACGTGCGCGCGGCGCGGTCCAGCTCCTCGGGCGGGCAGTCAGACTGGACGTCGAAGACCTCGCGGAAGTGGGCCACGCGGTCCAGGGCCTGGGCGGCCGTGACCTGCCTGCGCAGAGAAGCCAGCTCGTCCACCTCCACGATCTCGACGTGGCCGCCGAAGCCCGCGCACTGCTGCGTGAGGTCGGAGTAGATGTCGAGCATGCCGCCGTAGTAGTGCCCCATGACGCCGAGACGGTTGTGCTCCATCACGTAGGCCACCCGCGCGGCGTCGATCCAGTCGGAGATCTCGTCCCAGGCCGGGGGGTCGTCGTCGAGCATCCCGGTGATCTGGTGGAAGGAGATACCCGCGCGCCGGAACACGTTCGCGATCTCGGGCACCGAGCAGGATTGACAGTAGGCCAGCCATTCACCGGTCATCTTCGTGCGGTCGCCGAGGGCGTTGAACCAGGCGTAGTCGATGGCGGCGCCGGGCGAAAGGTTCAGGACGATGACCGGAACCTTGGCCCGCCGCACCACGGGCAGGACGGTGGCGGAGAGCGCGTAGGTGGTCACATAAAGGAAGATGAGGTCCACGTCGGCCTGGCGGAACCGGTGCCCGGCGACGGCCGCCTTTTCCGGGGAGTCGATCAGCCCGAGGCTGACAACCTCCACGCCGGGCCGCCGAAGCTTCCCCGCCACCTTGTCCAGGTAACCCTTGAGCCGGTCCTCGAGGCCGGCGAATTGTGGCCAATAGGTATCGAGACCAATCCCGAAGAGGCCGACCCTCAAGCCATCGCCCCTCGCCGATACTTCAGCCACTGCGTCCTCCCTGCCCGATTACGGCAGCCTCACCACGGCCACGGCGTACCCGCCCAGCGAGACCGTCTCGCCGTCGAGCCTCCGGGAAGCGGGCGGTCTGGACGCCGTGGTCTGGTCCACGTAGTCCTCCCGGCCGCCGCTCGCGCCCGGTACCGACACCTCGATCAGGCGGTCGCGTTTGTTCACGAGAAGCAGACGGCGCGTGCCGTCGCGGGTGATGAATCCCTGGTAGTAGACGTAATTCGCGAGCGGCGGGGGAAAAGGGCCGGTCTGCAGATTGTCAACGAGCTTGTCGCCCGGCCCGAAGTTGTCGCGCAGGAGCTTCAGGACCTGGTATCGCGCGTTGGGCAGGCCGGTCGTCCAGTCCACCATGGTCACGCTCGGGAACTGCGTCGGATACCCCACGAGCTGCGACTCCCCCGCGACGTCGATCCCCATCCGCGTCAGCTCTCCGAAGAGGTACGCGTACATCGCGCCCGCGAGGTTCCAGTAGGAGGCCGGGATGGGCTTGGCGACATGGCCCGGTGTCGCCTGCTCCAGGTCGTCGGCGGAGATCGCCCCGATCTCGTTGATCATGGTCCCGGTCTCGGGCGAGAGCCGCTTGCGGATCGCTTCCACGTAGCGGACCACGGTCAGGAAGCCGTCCGCCTGCGTGAAGAAGGTGTGCTGCTGCACCTCGGGACCCTGGTCGGCCACGGGGATCGCATAGAAGTGGTAGGAGACGTAATCGAGCGGGATGCCGGGCTTGTGGTGGGCGTGGTCCAGGAAGTACTCGAAGAACTCGGGCGCCCGGGCGGGCATGGCCAGCGACATCCCGACGAACTTCATCCCCGGCTGCACGCGTCGCATGGATTCGACGACCGCGTCGTAGAGGCGCGTGTAGGCCTCAAGAGAGAGGCTGTGCTCGAAGTCCACCTCGTTCAAGACCTCCCAGATGGGAATCGTGAAGCGATGACCGGACTCGTGCCGCTGGCCGAGCTCGTCCGTGAAGCCGCCCTGCGTGTACCAGGCCAGCAGCCGCGCGTAGTAGCCCGCCACCTCCTTGAAGCTCGGATCGCGGAACTCCGTTCCCTGCGTGTAGTCCCAGACGGCCTGGTCCGGGTCGGACGGGTACGTGACGGGCTTCTCCGTCATGGCCATCCACTGCGGGATCGTGCTGAAGTTCAGGATCACGGGATGTCCCTTGGTCGCCTCGAGGAAGTCGATGGTCATGGGGTCTATGAGCGAGAAGTCCCACGAGGTCCTTCCGTCCCGGGGAGGCTCGAGCTCCGCTACCCCGAGCTTCGGGTAGGGCAGCCAGGGCACGTAGCGGACGTAGTCGGCCTGGAGCTCGCGGAGGACCTTGAAGGCGTTGTCGTGGATGGCCGACCCGCGCCGTAGCGGCGGGTTCACCACCACCTGCAACGTCGGTGTCGTCTTCGAGACCCTCGTCACCTTGTCCCACTGCACGGGCACCTTGCCGAGTGGGTCCTGGGCGAGGGCCGGCCCCAGCGCGACGACGCCGAGAGCCACGGCCATGAGGGAGGGCAGGCATTGGCGACGACTCATGGCAACCTCGATAGGGAAAGGATCGGCCCCACGCTAACACCTCCCCGCCGCTGCGCAATGGACGCAATGACCTGTCTTGTGCACAAAATGACACCGTGCCCCGGGCGCTCCAGACCTTCTTCCGCTACTTTCCGGTCAGCGACCGAGACCGACGCTGGGGCCTCTATCTGACGACCGCCGGGGAGTCCCGCATCCCGCCGGGATCCGCCTATCCGCCGCGGGGCCATCCCGGCGGATATCACTTCGACTGGAAGCGGGGCCGTGTCCTCCGCGAGTACCAGTTCGTCTACATCTCGGCGGGAGAGGGAGCCCTGGAAATGGCGCGCAGCCGGTGGCGGATCACGCCGGGGCAGGCGTTCATCCTGTTCCCCGGGGCGTGGCATCGGTATCGGCCGGATGCGCGCACGGGCTGGAGCGAGCATTGGGTCGGCTGCGACGGTCCGGTGGTCCGCCGCCTCATCCGCCACGGCTTCTTCTCGCCGCTAAGACCCGTGCTGCGGGTACGGGAGGAGGACCTGCTGCTCGGCGCGTTCAGCTCGGTGATCGAAACCATCCACGCCGGCCGCCCCGCGCTCCAGCAGGTCACCTCGGGGGCCGCCTTGTACATATTGTCCCTGCTGTACTCGGCGCAGCAGCCGGGCCAGGAGGGAGGCCGAAACGTCGCCCGGGCGATCCATGAGGCCATGCACGGCATGGCCGATCCCACGCAGCCGGCTCCGCCGCTGCCGGAGCTCGCCCACCGGCTCGGTGTGAGCTATACCTGGTTCCGCCGCATGTTCACCCACCACACGGGGCTCAGCCCCCACCAGTACCGCCTGCAGATCAAGCTGGGCCGCGCGCGCACGCTGCTGAGCGACACCGCGCTCACCGTCAAGGAGGTCGCGTTCCGCTGCGGCTTCGAGAACGAGCACTACTTCAACCGGCTCTTCAAGCGCAAGACGGGACGCGCTCCCGGCGAGTGGCGCCGGAGCCTTTCCGGGGGAAGAGCCTGATATGGTTCCCGCATGAGGCCTTCGCTGTTCGCCGGTCTGGCGCTGGCCGCGCTGATCGCTGCGGGCGCCGACGGTCCGGGCTCCCTGAGGCCGGTCGACCTGCGCGGCGACGGGATGGTGGATCCGCTCGGCGTCGACTCCGACCCGCCCCGTCTCTCCTGGCAGTTGAGCGGCGACGGCCGTCGGGGTTTGCGCCAGCGGGCGTGGCAGGTCCTGGTTTCGTCCTCGTCCGAGGCTCTCGCCCGCGACCGGGGAGACGTCTGGGACAGCGGGCGCGTGGATTCGGACGAGCAGCTTCACGTGCCCTACGGGGGTCGCGCGCTCCGATCCGCCGAGCAGGTCTTCTGGAAAGCGAGGGTCTGGGACGGCGAGGGGCGCGCTTCGGATTGGAGCGCGCCGGCCACCTGGACGATGGGTGTCCTCGAGCCCGCCGGCTGGCACGGGCGGTGGATTACCGATCCCGAGCTCTTGCGCTGGCACCGGGCCTTTCTGGGCTACCGCTCCCAGGACGGCGACACTGAGGACGCGGTCAAGTGGGTCCAGGTCGACCTCGGCTCCCCCCATCGCATCCAGGAGCTGCGCTTCCATGCATTGCTCCACACCGTCCCCGAGAGGCTCGGGTTCCTCCGGCGGTTCAAGGTCGAGCTCGCGAACCGGCCGGACTTCGCCGACGCGGTGCCGGTCGCCGACGAGACCCGCGACTACGACCAATGGACGGCCCTGCTGCGCGTCCCCTTGCGCGGCTCGATGGCGCGCTACGTGCGGCTCACCGCCACCCGTCTTCGGGCCGTCGACGGCAAGGCCTGCCTGGCCTTGAGCCAGATCGAGGTGCGGTCGAACGGAAAGAATGTCGCCGTCGGAGCGCCCGTGACCGCGAGCGACAGCCGGGAGGAGCCCCCCTGGTCCGCCGCCGCCCTCACGGACGGCCTCGGCGTGCCAGGAACCAACCCTCGCGCCAACGGCACCCTGCTCCTCCGCCGGCAGTTTCCGGTCCGTGCGGGCCTGCGGCGCGCGCTGGCGAGCGTCTGCGGGCTTGGCCACTACGAGATGACCGTCAACGGCGCCCGTGCCGGCACGGGCCTCCTCACGCCGGGGTGGACCGCGTATGAGAAGACGTGCCTCTACGACACGCACGACGTCACGCCCTTGCTGCGCGCCGGCGACAACGCGGTCGGAGCGGTGTTGGGCAGCGGCATGTACAACGTGCAGCCGGGCCGCTACGTGAAGTTCGTCTCGGCCTTCCGTCCGCTGACCGCGATCGCACAGATCCGGCTCGAGTACGAGGATGGCCGCGTCGACGTCATCGGCACGGACGGTCAATGGCGCGTCACCGGCGGTCCCATCGTCTTTTCCAACGTTTACGGAGGCGAGGATTACGACGCGCGCCTCGAGCCACGAAGCTGGGACCAGCCGGGCTTCGACGATTCCTCCTGGACGCCGGCGGCCGTCGTGGATGCGCCGCAGCGCATCCTGCGGGGCGCGTCATACGCCTCGCCTCCCTTCCGCACGTACGAGGCCTTCGCGCCGGCCGCGGTGCAGGAGCTCCGTCCCGGCGTCGCCGTCTACGACTTCGGCCAGAACGCGTCGATGATGCCTCGCCTGCGCGTGCGCGGCCCGGCCGGCTCGAGCGTGAAGATGATCCCCGCCGAACTGGTCCACGCCGACGGCTCGGTGGACCGGGGGTCCACCGGGAATGCGGAGGCGTCGTGGAACTACACGCTCGCGGGCCGTTCCGAGGGCGAGACCTGGTTCCCGCGGTTCTTCTATCACGGCAGCCGCTACGTACAGGTCGAGCGTTCGCCGCCTCGACCGGGCGGCGCGCGGCCCGACGTAGAGTCGCTCGAGAGCGTCGTGGTCCATTCCGACTCGCCGCCGGCCGGCGAGTTCGCGTGCTCGAGCGAGCTGTTCAACCGGATCCGGATGCTCGTGCGCTGGGCCCAGCGCAGCAATCTCGCGCACGTCATCACGGACTGTCCGCACCGGGAGCGGCTGGGCTGGCTCGAGCAGTACCACCTCAACGGCCCTTCCCTCCGCTACGAGACCGACCTCGGCCGCCTGTACGCCAAGGGCTTCGCGGACATGGCCGACGCCCAGCGCCCGGACGGCCTCGTTCCCGACATCGCCCCGGAGTACGTGGTGTTCAACGACGGCTTCCGCGACTCTCCGGAATGGGGCAGCGCGATCATCCTGGCCGCCTGGCAGCACTACGTCTGGACGGGCGACGATACTCCCCTGCACAGGAACTACGAGGCGATGAAGCGCTACGTCGCCTACCTCGTGAGCCGGGCCGCGGGCGACATCGTGGACCACGGGCTCGGCGATTGGTACGACCTGGGCCCGAAGCCTCCGGGGTATTCACAACTGACTCCGATCGCGCTCACGGCCACCGCCATCTACTTCGAAGACACCGAGGCGATGGCCCGGATAGCGGCCCATCTCGGGCGCGAAGCGGATGCGCGCCGTTATGCCGATGCCGCCGGCCACATCAGCGCGGCATTCAACCGGAAGTTCTTCGACCCCGGGGCGTCCGTCTACGCCAGCGCGGCTCAGACCGCCCAGGCGATACCGCTGGTTCTAGGCCTCGTCCCGGAGGAGCATCGCGCGCGAGTCCTGGAGGCTCTCGTCCGGGACATACGCGCTCACGGCAACGGCACCACGGCGGGCGACGTCGGGTACCGGTACGTCCTGCGGGCGCTGGCCGACGGAAGCCGGTCCGACGTGATCTTCGACATGAACCACCAGAGCGAGCGGCCCGGCTACGGGTACCAGCTCGCGAAGGGCGCCACGTCCCTGACCGAGGCCTGGGACGCGAACCCGCGTTCGTCGCAGAATCACTTCATGCTCGGGCAGATCATGGAGTGGTTCTACGGGGACCTGGCCGGCCTCGCGCCCGATCCGTCCTATCCCGGCTTCGCGCGCGTGCGGGTGAGCCCGCAACCGGTGCCCGGGATCACGTGGGCCCGGGCCTCGCACGCCTCGCCGCGCGGGCGCGTCTCGGTTGCCTGGCAACGCGACGGCGGGAGGTTCGCCCTGGAGGTCGAGCTGCCCCCGAACACTTCGGCCGAGGTGCGGCTGCCTCGCGCGCGGCTCGGGAGCGTCACCGAGGGCGGCCAGCCGCTCGCCGACGGAAACGGAATCAAGGCCCGGCGCCAGGACGGCGACGACGTCATCGTGGAGATCGGCTCCGGCCAGTATCGATTCGCCCACGCGATGAGAAAGTGACGACTCCCCCGACGGCCGGGCCGCTCGACGTCGGCCGGACCCTCGACGAGGGAGCTTGGAGCGGCTACCAGCGGCTGCTCGTCCTCCTGACGGCGTCCGCGATCGTCTTCGACGGTCTCGATCTCCAGCTCCTGGGCGTGGCCCTTCCCGCCATCATGCGCGAGTGGCAGCTCGCCCGGGGCGCATTTGCCACGGTCTTCGCGAGCGGCCTGTTCGGAATGATGATCGGAGGGGCCGTGGCCGGCATGGTGGGCGACTGGATCGGACGCCGGGCCGCTCTCATCGGCAGCGTGCTCGTGTTCGGCGCGCTGACCGTCGCCACCGCGGCCGTGAACGACCTCCCCAGCCTGGGCGTGCTGCGGTTCTTCACGGGGCTGGGGCTCGGCGGCGCGCTGCCCAATGCGGCCGCCCTCGCCTCCGAGTACGTGCCGCGGCGCCACCGTCCGTTCGCCGTCACCCTCACGATCGTGTGCATTCCGCTGGGGGGAACGCTGGCGGGCATGCTGGGCATCCACATCCTGCCCGCCTACGGATGGCGCGCGCTCTACGTGATCGGCGGAATCATCCCGATCGCCGCGGCGCTGCTGCTCCTGCAAACCTTGCCGGAGTCGCCCCGGTTCCTCGCGCGCCACCAGAGGCACTGGCCGGAGCTGGTCCGCATCCTCCGCCGCATGGGCCACGCCACGCCGACGGACGTGGTCTTCGTCGACCCCGCGGAACAGACCCTGACCCACGCCTCGCTCCGGGGGCTCCTCGGAGGTACCCTCCGCCCGGACACGCTGGCGCTGTGGGGCGCGTACTTCTCGTGCATGCTCGGCGTCTACCTCGGGTTCAACTGGGTGCCCGTCCTGGGCGCCGTGGCCGGGGCCCTGGTATTCGCGCGCATCGGGTCGAAGCCGACGATGCTGGCCATGGCCGGGGGGGCCATCGTGGGCGCCCTGGGCCTGCGATCGATGGCCATCGGTCCGGCGAGCGCGGCCGAGCCGATCATCGCCATGCTGGGCGTGACCGGCGGGTTGATCAACGCGGTGCAGACCACGATGTACGCGCTCGCCGCGCAGGTGTACCCCGTGAGCGTGCGCGCGACGGGCGTGGGCGCCGCCACCGCCGTCGGCCGTGCCGGCGCCATTGCCAGCACGTACGCGGGCGCTTGGGCGCTCGAATCCGGTGGAAGCCGCCTGTTCTTCTCGCTGGTGGCCGCGGCGATGCTCGCGGTGCTCGTGTCCCTGGCCCTGGTCCGGCGTCACATCCCAGCGCCGGCCCGCGGTTGAGTCGCCGAATGGCGGGAGAATTGCACAGAACCAGATCATGAGCGCCGACTACCTGCCGGTGGAGCAGACGCCGACGCGCGAGGAGGTCGACCGCATGCCCGGCTTCGTCCTCCTCGAGTTCGGGACCGACTGGTGCGGCATCTGCCGCGCCGCCGCCCCGCGCATCGCGGCCCTGCTCCGCGAGCACCCCCAGGTCCGGCACCTGAAGGTGGAGGACGGGTCCGGACGCCCCCTGGGACGATCGTTCCGGGTGAAGCTCTGGCCCAGCCTCGTGTTCCTGAAGGACGGCGTCGTCGTGCGTCAGGTTTCGCGCCCGAGCAACGCCGAGCTGAACGAGGCCTTCGAGGCGCTGACAAAGCCGTAGGCGCATAATGCGCGCGTGAGCGCCGCGCCGCCCTCGATCGCCGCCGAGCCGACCCACTGCTGACAATGAAGCCCGCGATGATCTTCTTCTCGTGGGCCGCGAATCGCGACGTCCAGACCTGGGTGGCCGGTCAGCCCTTCCTGCTGCAGTCAGCGTCCAGGCCACGTTCATCCACGCCAACGAGTGGTTCGGCGCTCGTGACGCGCGGTCGGCCTTCTACTGTGCGCGATCGAGCGTGAGCAGGCCGGACACGGGAACCCGGAAATCGCGGGCGCCCTTGCCCAGGCTGGCCTGCCCGGAGCCGACGACCTTCCCCTGGCAGTCCCGGATCGTGTAGCGATAGGCACCCAGGTCCCGCGCCGCCGAGAGCACCACCGTCTCGGAGTTCTTCCCGTTGATCACGTCGATCCTTTCCGTGGCGCGGCCGTCGAGCTTCACGAGCGCATCGCCGAAGAGGCCGACGATCTGCTTGCCTCCGGCGCGGCCGACGAGCACCGGGTAGTTGGCGGCGGGATCCAGCGCCTCGAACTCCCCGTCCAGCAGCACCGGCCGGTTGTCCCGCCAGTAGCTCGTGTAGAACTGGACCATCGCGAAGTGGTCTTTCGGAATCTCCTGGAGCCGCACCGAGACCTGCGGCACCGAAAAGAGGATGTTCAGGAGCTGGAGGGCGGCGATCTCCACGCGCTCGCCGTAGTGCCACATGATCATGTCGGCATGGACGGCGGTGTTCCCGCTGAGCAGCCGCAGGTCGACGGTCTTGACCCGGTTCGCGAGGTACGAGTTGGGACAGTCGCTGGCCCGGAACATATTCCCGTACTTCCGGATGAGCGGCCCGATGTACGGCTGGCGGAACTCGATCATCACGTCGGGCTTCGCCTTCCTCAGCTCGGCGAGGATGTCTGTCATCATCCGATCGGTGGCTTCGTTCACCGAGGCGAAGTCGCGGCCGCCCGTCGCCTCGAGCACGGTCTTCTCGTCGGCCACGAAGCGCTCGATGAAGTCCAGCTTGAAGCCGTCGATGCCCCAGTCCTGGATGGCCTTCCGGTAGATGTCGATCTGGTATTGCCGCACGTCCGGGTAACGATGATCGAGTCGAAGCCCAGGCGTTTGGCGATGGCCACTTCCTTCAGGAGCACGGCCGCGTCCACGCCCTGGTGGTAGTTGTACCAGGTCGAGTAGACGGGCAGCCGCGCCGGCTCCGGCACACCCGCCGGCTCGTATCCTGGCTGCCGGGCCCACCACTCCCCCACTTCTTTCAGCGCGGTCCAGTAGGGGATGGGGCGGCGGTCGAGGCGCAGCTCCGCGGTGTACTCGCTCAAGCTCGGGTGGGGCTCGCTGAAGAACGTGACGTCGTTGTAGATGAGCCCGTCTTCCTCACGGATGCCGGCGCCGACGAGGAGCGTGTCGAGGGCGTCGGAGACCGCGAAGGTGAGGACGTTCTGGTTGGCGCTGCCGAAGAGACAACTCGCCGGCGCCTCCCGAGCGAACATCGAGGTTTGAAGGCGGCCGCCGGACCAGTCGGGGCGGATGGTCTTGTTCAGGTGGCGGCCCGTGGCCCACTGGCCGACAACGTCGTGCGAGGGCAGCGACCACTTCAGGGTGAAGCGCGGGGGCGGCTGCGGGGTGGGAGCATGGAGCCGCAGCTTGACGACCTCCAGGCCGTCGGCAAGCGTGACCGCCCGCATGTCGAGGAGGAATCCCTTCAGATCGCCAGCGGCCTCGATGTCGAAGCCGGCCGCCTTATGGGTGGTTCTGGGCTCCTGGGCGGTCAGGGCGTTCGGAAGCAGGGCGGCCGCCAGGATACCGGCGGGAGCGGTCAGGCGCCGGGGCATTGGGTGTCTCAGAGCGTGAAATTACGATGCTCTGGGAAAGTTCCTGGCCGAGACTTCGGGAAGACGGAGCTGTGGAACGGGCGCCGTCTACGGACCCGGCGGGCGGGGGAACGTGTCAGGACAAGCCTGACCCCGAACCGGCGCAGGCCTGGTCCTGTCGACAATCATGGTGCCCGATTCGATCCTGCGCACGTCGAGCAGGTTGTCCACCAGTCGCATCAGTTGCTGGCTGTTCCGGCAGGCCACGTCCAGCAGCCGATGCCCCTGGGCGTTCAGGTCCCCGCCCACGCCGCTCTTGAGCAGGCTGAGCGAATCGTGGATGGACATGACGGGCGTCGGGATCTCGTCGCTCATGACGGTCATGAGGTCGTTGTTGAGCTGCTCCAGCCTCCGGTTGAGGTCGCACACCGTGGAATGCTCTTCCTGGTAACGGCGGTGCGTCTGCTCGAAAGGGGCCAGGGCCTCAGCGAGGAACTCGGAAGCCCTGTGGGCGATGCACGTGCTCTTGTCGACGGCCACCATCTCGAGCAGGGCCTCTACCAGCGCCTTCTGGTGCATGGCGGCCATCTCCAGCACGCCGAGGCCCTCGCCCGCCGCCCGGTGTCCCAACTGGTAGGCCCAGGACAGGGCGGCTTCTCCCCCCTTCGCGCAGTATTCCCGCAGGGCCGCCGAGTATTGTTCGGTCAGCTCGCGCAGGGCGATGCTCATGTCCACGCTCGCCGGAACCGCGCCACCACTACCAGCGCGTCGTCCCTGACCCTGCGGTCCCCCGGCCTCCTGAGAGAACACCCGTTGGCGCCAATCAGCCACCTGAGGAGGCACCCGTTGGCGCCAACGGAGGAGGGAAGACACGGCCGCAATGGTGACGGTCAGCGGAACGCGCGGCTATGAGGGATCCCCCTCATTCTGCGCGGCGGCGCCCCTCATTTTGCCGCGCGGCCCGGCCGGGGTCGGCACCGCCCCGGTTCAGGACAGGTGGCCGTGCTTGGCGGCGAAGCGGAGGAGCGCGACGGTGCTGTGCACGCCGAGCTTCTCCATGAGGTGGGTGCGGTGGTTGTCCACCGTCTTGGCGCTGATGCAGAGGACGTCCGCCACCTGGGCGTTGGTGCTGCCCTCCACCAGGAGCTGATAGACCTCCCGCTCGCGGTCGGTGAGCCGCAAGTAGGGTTCCTCCGCGACAGGCTTGTCCGCCTGGTAGACCTCCGCCAGGGCCTTGGAGGCCTGGGGGCCGAAATAGCCCTTGCCCGCTCCGAGAGCCCTGAGGGCCGCCACCAGCTCGGAGGCGGCGCCGTCCTTGACGAGATAGCCCGACACGCCGGCGCGCACCATCTTGAGGACGTATTCCTCTTCCTCGTGCATGGTGAGCACCAGCAGGCGCGCCCCCGGCAGGACCTTGTGGATGCGGCGGGCGGCTTCCAGGCCGTTCAGGCGGGGCATGGTGATGTCGAGGACCACGACGTCGGGCCGGGTCTGCAGCGCCTTGTCGACAGCCTCGTGCCCGTCGGCGGCTTCGGCCACCACCTCGAACTCATTCGCCGCCTTCAGGATGCTCACCAGGCCTTGACGCACGATCGTGTGGTCGTCGGCCACGAGGACCCGGAGCCGGGCCATCAGCGCTCCCCTTCCGGTTCCAGGGGGAGCTCCACCTCGAGCGTCGTACCCGCGGCCGGCTGCGATCTCAGCGTGAAGCGACCCGCGAACAGGTGAACGCGGTCCCGCATGCCGCGCAGGCCGAAGCCGCGCTCCTCGTCGTTCGAGCGCAGGAACTCGGCGGCGTCGAACCCCGCGCCGCGGTCCTCGACCTTCAGGAAGAGCCGATCCGGCGCGCGCCGGAGGTGGACCTGAGCCGTGGGCGTCCGGGCGTGCTTGGCGACGTTGGTCAGCGCCTCCTGGACCAGGCGGAAGACGAGGTTCTCCAGATCCGGATCCGTCCGCTCGTCCATCCCTTCCGACACGAGCTCGACCTCGATTCCCGTCCGCTGCCGGAACGTGCGGGCCAGCCACCGGAGCGTGGCCAACAAACCCAGCTCGTCGAGCATATGCGGGCGCAGGAGGTGGCAGATCTGTCGCACCTCCTGCAGCGAGCGGTCCGCCAGCTCCCGCAGCTCGGCCAGCGGGAGCGACAGAGCGCTCTCTTTCCCCGCCGCGGACTGTTCCAGGAGCTCGAGTTGGATCTTGAGAGCGGTCAGGGACTGGCCGACCCCGTCATGCAGCTCGCGGGAGATCCGGCCCCGTTCGGCCTCCTGGACCCGCAGGATCCCCTTCGAGATGAGCCGGAACCGCTTCTCCCCCTCGGCGAGGCGCTGGAGAAGACGCGCATTCTCGGACGTGATTCTCTCCACGCCCTGCGCGATCTCCCGCACGGAGTCCAGACCTGTCCCGGGATTGTTGCGGTCAGGCTCCATCCGACGGGGCCAATCCCTTTCGCGCTGCGCCAGGAGCGGCCGTCTCCCCGGCCGCCGGATGGGAGGAGATCCACGCTTCGACCTCCCGGACGTCGGGCACCTGGGCGAAAGAGCGCCGGAGATCCGTTTCGAGCCCTTCGCTGATCTTGGCGATCCGGCGGGCGCTCTCCCGGTAATGGACCGCCGCCCCCGCCCCGTCGCCCTTCTTCTCCCGGATCCGGCCCAGCAGCGCATGCAGGCGATACAAGCCGGCTTCCCAGCCGCAGTTCTCCGCCACCCTCAGGGCACGCCGCGCCGATTCCTCGGCCTCGCGCAGGCGGCCACGGCCGAGGTCCGCTCCGGCCAAGGCCTCCGCGGCCCGGATGCGCAGCAGGGCGTCGCCCAGCGCCTCCGCCTCCCGCACGGCGTGGACCAGGGCCGCAGCGGCGGTGGCCGGCTCACCGAGGGCCGCCGCCTGGACGATGCGAGCGCGGAGGAGGGCCGCCCGGCCCTTGCCCGAGACCGCCTGCTCGACCCCCCGGCCCAGGTCGAGCCGCGCGGCCTGCGTCTCCCCCCGGCGGCCATGCCACTCTCCCAGCAGGACGTAGTAGTCGGAGGATTGTTCGCGGTTCCCGGTCTCGCGCACCCAGGCCTCGGCCGCATCGAGCTTCCCCTTGGCGGCGTCGAGGCGGCCCAGCTCGAGCAGGGCCGCGGCCTCCTTCAGGGTGAACTCCGCGAGGCCGCGCTTGTCGTCGAGCTCCTTCAGAACGGCCAGGGCCGCCTCGAAGGAAGTGAGTGCGGCCCCGTAACGGCCCTCGTACTGGTGGAGAACGCCGAGGTTGCCGAAGGAAACGGCCATGGCGTTCTTGAAGTCGATCTCGCGGCTCCGCTCCAGGGTCTCCACGAAGGACGTCAACGCCTCCGCCCAACGACCCTGGGCGATCTGGAGGAAGCCCATGTTCTGCATGGAGAGGATGATCCCGCCCTTGTCTCCGATCTTCCGGCGTCGATCCAGACCCTGCTGCCAGTAGACGAGTGCGTTGTCGTATTCCCCCTCCATGAAGAGGATGTAGCCCACGTTATCGTAGCTCTGCGCGAGCTGCCGCTCGTCCCCGAGGTCGCGCCGGATCCTCAGGGCCTCCTGGTAGGACGCTCGGGCGCGCACGTAGTCGGCGCGGCCCTCGTGCAGGACCCCGGAGTCGTCCAACACACCGGCGAGACCGTCCTGGTCGCCAATCTTCTCGTAGATCCGCCGGGCCTCGCGCAGGTCGGGCTCCGCCTCGGCAAAGCGGCCCATGGCCACGTACACCCGGGCTCGGTTCTTCAGGCCGGTGGCCACCCCGCGTTCGTCGCCGAGGCGCCGCCTCAGGCCGGCCGCCGTCGAGTACTTCTCGATGGCCTGCGAGTACTGGCCGAGCTGGTGGTAGGCAACGCCCATGGCGTTCAGGGCGTCGGCCTGGCCCTGTTCGTTGCGCAGCTGGTTCTGGAGGGCCAGGGCCCGGGCGAGATAGTCGTTGACGGCCCGAGCGGCTTCGCCCATCAGGATGGTGTTCTTGCCCAGCAGGAACCAGGCTCGAGGATCGTTCCGGTCGAGGGCGGTGAGCTTCTGCAAGCTCTCCACCGCCTTGGCGATCTCGCCTTGCGCCCCCTGGGCCTCGGCGAGATCGAGCAGGGCCTCCGTATCATTCGGGTAGCGTTCGGCCAGCCCGGCATAGCTCCTCTCGGCCGCGGCCGGGTCGCCGCGTAGCAGCGCCAGCCGGGCCCGGATGCGGTATTGCAGCCGTGTTTCGGTGGGCGCGACGGCGCGGGCCGCACGCTCGGCGGCCGCCAAGGCCTTCTCGCGGTAGCCCAGGCTCTCGTGGGTCTCACTGAGCCTCTCGAGGGCGGCCGCGAATCCGGGGTCGGCCTCGACTGCCCGTTCGAGGGCGGGGGCCGCGCCGATGTAATCGCCGACGAGCATCCGTTCGCGGCCTTCCCGGTACGCCTTCGCCGCCGCGAGCGAAGTGGTCTCGGGCGCGGGGCTCTCCGTGTTCGGCCGCCCCGCCCCGAGCTCCTGGCGCAACCGCTCCCCCAGGCCTCCGATCATGCGGAAGAGGCCGCCCTCGTCGATGCTCTCGGCACTGAGGTGGCGAGTGCTCGGCGCACCCGACGGCTCGAGGGAGACCAGCCGGAGGTCCACCCGCACCGTCTCTCCCGCGCGGCGGACGCTTCCCGCCACCAGGCTGTCCACCTCCAGGAGCTGAGCGAGCCGGCGCAGAACCTTGTCGTCGTAGCGGCCGGCGGCCAACTGCAGGTCGCGCAGCGTCCGGAGGACGCGCAGCGCGTCGAGAACCCTCAGGTCCGGGCTCTCCGAGAGGCTCGCGGTGATCATCTCGGCCACCCCGGTGCCGGTCCACGCCAGCGCCGGGTCGGCGGTCTCGTCGGCCAAGGGCAGCACGGCCACGGCACGCCGGGCGAGGACGGGCGCGGGAGCCGGCCGGGCGACCCGGGGCCACAGTGGCAGGCCGGAGGCGCGCCGGAAGGCGCTCCACGCCGCCGCGGCCACCAGGAGCGCCAGGGGCAGCGCCAGCCAGCGGCGCGGCATCGGGAGGAGCCGGGTCGCGGCGCGCTCGTCCAGGTCCGCGATGAGCTCCCGGGCGCTCTGGTACCGGCGCGCCGGGCTGCGTTCGAGGCAGCGCCGGATCACGCGCCGCACGTGCGGCGGCACACGGATCTCCGTCTCGCCGATGTCGCGGACCCGCCCGCTGATCCGCTGCGCAAGAATCTCCGCCTGGGAGTCGCCCTTGAAGGGAAGCTGCCGGGTGAGCATCTCGTAGAAGAGGATGCCCAGGGCATAGATGTCGCTGCGCCCGTCGACGGCGTCGCCGCAGGCCTGCTCCGGAGAGACGTAGTCCGTGGTGCCGACCACGGCTCCGGCTCGTGTCAGGCCGTCGCGGTCGAGCGATCGGGCAACGCCGAAGTCGGTGATGTACGCGGTGTCGTCCGCCTCGAGGAGCACGTTCCCCGGCTTCAGGTCCCGGTGGACGACCCCCGCGTCATGAGCGTCCTGGAGGGCGTCGGCGACCTGTCGGACGATGCGGAGGACCCGCTCGAGGGGCAGGGGTCCGCCCTCGTCCAGTACCTCGAGGAGCGATCGCCCCTCGACGTAGCGCATGGTCAGGAAGCGGAGCCCGTCGCTCTCTCCGATGTCGTGAATGCGCACCACGTTGCGGTGCGTGACCTGGCGCGCGAGAACGAGCTCGCGGCGGAAACGCTCGATCCATCGCTGATTTGCCCCGAGGTCCGGCCTCAGGACCTTCAGGGCGATGTCGAGGTCGAGCTCCTCGTCGTGCGCCCGATAGACGACGCCCATGCCGCCGAGCCCGACGAGGGCGCGGATCCGGTAGCGCGCGGCGATGAGCGTGCCGGGAGCGAGCCGTCGGGCGAAGTCGACGCCGGTCTCGGTGTCGGGGCGAGAGCGGCGCGGGGCTGGGTTCTCGGTCGACACTTGCTCAAGGGACCGGCGGCTCGCCGGCCGGCGCGGCCCCGGGACCAGCCGCCGCATCCACGGAATGCCCGATCTGTCGTTGCAACTGCTCGAGTAGAGCGGCCTCGCCAGCGGCTTGGGCCATGGCCTGGTTCCGGAAGAGCTTGCGCATCTGGCGGTCGAGGCGGAGGCTGCCGATGACGATGGCCGCGTGCTCGGCCAGGGCCTCGAGAATCTCGAGGTCGAGCTGCGCGAACCCGGTCGCGCGCTTCCGGCTGTCGACGTAGATCATGCCCAGGATCTCGTCGTCCTGGCGCATGGGGACGCAGGCCAGCGCGCCCAGCCCCATCTGGACCACGCTTGGACGCTTCCCCAGGAAGGCATCGGCCTGGGCGTCGCACACCACGACCGAACGCTTCGTCTGCAACACCCGCTGGATCGCCCCCACGCTGCCCGCGAAGCGCTCGTCGGCGAGCTGATCCGGGGAGAAGCCGGCCGCCACCTCCGCGCGAAGAGCGCCCTCGGGCCCCGTCAGCACGACAAACCCTCTCTCGGCCCCCGTGACCGCGATGGCCGACTCCAGGAAACGAAGGAGGAAATCGAAGGGCTCGAGGTCGGCGCCCAGCCGGCGACGCATCTCCACCGACGTGTTGAGCCGGGCCAGGCGGTCCGACTCCAGAGCCGAAACCTCGGCCTCCGAGATCGCCTCGAAGCGGCCCATGATCCCCCCGAAGCTGATCCAGTCGCCGTCCGCCAGGGGCGCGCCCGAAGCCGGAAGGCCGTTGACGGAAGTCCCGTTCTTGCTGCCGAGGTCTTCGAAGCACCAGCCGGCGCCGCTCCACCGGAGCCGCGCGTGGCGCTTCGAGACGCGGCGGTCTTCCAGCACGAGCCCGCTTTCTGGGTCGCGCCCGACGACGAGGGTCTCTCCGTCGCGGAGGACGAGGAACCTGGAGGCCCGCTCCGGTGGATGAAGCGTGAGCTTGGCGGGCATCCGAGGTCGCTCAGGTCACGGAGGAGGGGGCGTCGGCTCAGGCGAAGGCGATGGCGTAGGTGCGGGCGAAGGCTGGGGCCCAGGAAGGGCCGCCTTCACCAGGGTGAACCTCAGCGTGTCTGCCGCGGCGCGCCGGACTCCGGCGACGTTGACCCGGCTATCGTGGGCCCGCCAGACATCGGAGATGACCGGGCCGCTCCGCGCCTTCACGCCGTCGAACACGCCCGTCACCTCGGCGATCGCCGCCACCGTGGCGCCCGTCTCGTAGAGGGTGCGGGCCTGGCCGAGCCGCCCCTGCAGCTCGTTCAGGGTGCTGGCCAGGACGAGCCGCCGCTGCAGCTCGTTCGAGTTGTCGCCGGACATCGCCTCGTAGTAGTCCAAGTTCAAGCCGGCCTGATCGGCGTTGAGGCCGCTCTGGAGGTTGTCGAACTTCTCCGCGATGATGGTGTCGAGGGGGCGGGTATCGGCGACGATCATGAACTCGGAGAACCCGCCACCGGAGCCCCCGGCTCGGTAGCTGCCGACTCCGACGAAACGGGTGATGTCGCGAAGGGGGCCCCCCACCGGCCCCGAGTAGAGGGCCAGGGGCGAGTTGGCCACCAGGACGAGATTGTGGGTGTGAAAGGAGATCGAGACGACACCGGCGAACGTCAGCGCGCTCGATGGGGTCGGCTCGATGCGGATCAGAACCGGAAACGCCGCGGGCACGCTCACGGCCGGATCCGGGAGCCGCGACAGGATGGCGCCGTCCTGCGGGTCCACGAGTTGAGCCGAAACCTCGAGCGCGGTCTCGTTCAGCCCCACCACGTCCTCGAAAGAGAGGGTCAGATCGCCGGCAATGCCGCCCGGCAACGCGAAGGAGCCTTTGGCTTCGTTGCCGGAGATCGAGAGCGGGACCGGAATCTGAGCGAAGGCGCCAGGCGCCACCACGAGCACCAAGGCTCCCAGGGGGATCTTGAGCAGCCACCGCATACGAACGCCTCGATTCTTGGGGAAGTCAGCAAGCGTGCGGCTTGGTTCCAGCGTATGTTGGTACCGTTGGTACGTGAAGTCAAGCGGTTCGTGGCCGCGGGGCCGCTTTGCGGCGACGGCCAGCCGACGCGTCTCACCCACAAACAGATTCCGGTAGTCGGCGCATACCGGACCGAGGCCGGGACCTTCCTGGTCACGGATCTGGTTGCGGCCGTGCGGCTCTCGCACTAGTCCAACGGCACGCCCGTCTGCCGCGAGATCTCGCGCAGGTCTTCGACGACGGGCGGGAGCAAGGGGATGCCGGCCGTCTCGCGCTCCTTCTCGGCGATGCGCTCGGGATCGCCGGGGATCAGGACGCCGGGTGTCCCCGGGGACGGCCGCGTGGCCCGCAGCGTGCGGATGAAGTCATCGATCGAGGCCTTGAACTCCGCCGGGTCGCGGAAGGCGTCGATGCGCATCGCCCCGAAGAAGTGGCCGATGCCCTTCCCCACCACTCGCTCCGGGTCCGGCTGGCGCAGCGCGAACGGCGGCGCGAACGGTCCCCAGTTAGCACCGGACAGCACCGCGGAGAGCGCGTCCACCGCGAGGGCGAGCGCGTAGCCCTTGTGCCCGCTGTGCTCGCGGTCCGAGCCGAGGGGCAGGAGTGCGCCGCCTTCCATCATGGCGCGTGGATCTGTGGTCGGGTTCCCATCCTTATCAATGGCCCAGCCGAGCGGGATCGGCTCGCCCTTGCGCAGCGCGATCTCTATCTTGCCGAGCGGCACGGCGCAGGTCGACATGTCGATGACGATCGGCGGCTCCTCTCCGGTGGGAAACCCGATCGCGATGGGGTTCGTACCCAGCATTCGCTCCGCTCCCCACATGGGCGCGACTCCCCGGCTGCTGTTGGTCATCGCCCAGCCGATCATGTCGCGCTCGATCGCCTTCATGACGTAGTACCCGGCGATGCCGAAGTGGTTCGTGTTGCAGACGGTCACCCAGCCCGTGCCCACACGGTCGGCCTTCTCGATGGCGATGGCGTTGGCCCACGGCCCGACCACGAGGCCCAGGCCGTTGTCCCCGTCGACCGTGGCGGTGCTCGCCGTCT
>Ga0210378_10000013_pt1 | contig 120737 bp, 120 predicted proteins | sample PLM1_60_b1redo_FD_155465 | JGI IMG/M metagenome (GOLD analysis project Ga0210378, IMG submission 155465) | Groundwater sediment microbial communities from an aquifer in East River, Colorado, USA - PLM1_60_b1 redo | ecosystem: Environmental > Terrestrial > Soil > Riparian zone | place: USA... | reverse complement strand
CCATCGGTGAACCCGAGGACGCCCTGGACTGCGCCTGCGGGCTGTACCTCAACGACCCCAGCGCCCGGCAAGGCCAGCCCCCACCAGCCAATCCCTGACCACGCACGAACTTCCATACGCCAGTACTAAGGGCTCGCCGGCGAATAACCTGGCCAGGTCGAGTGCGCTCGCCTCGGCATGCTGGCGCTGGAACGACCGAGTTGTTGGCCGGCGAGCCCTAACTCGGTGGTGATGGCAGAGGAGGAACTACCAGCATCTGTTGTGCCCGTAGGCTCCACGTTCCACTCTGCTCACCGTCCACCGTCACGGCCAGCTTGTAGTCCCCCGCCCTCTCGAACCGGACTCCGCTCGCGTTGACTGCCATCGGCATGATGGTCGGATCACCGAAGCGCATCTGCGGGTCGGCTCCCACCCGGAACTGGCCCTCCACTCGAAGATCGAGAGGGCTGTTGTCCGCATCGATCAAAGTGATCGTAAAGTGGTGATCGCGGTGATACTCGCGGAAGGGCACGCGAAGGACGATGCCGATTCCCAAAGAGGGATGAACTGCTGGGAAGGAAGGGAAGTTGATGAGGGAGAAGAACCCACCGCTCACGTACAACTTGCCGCTCTCCGCCGCTACGTAGTCAGCCGTGAAGAGCGCGATGCAACGGATTTCGTTGTCCGCAGCCTCAGCAGACGGGACTGGCTCTAGCGCTTGCTCAGACATGCTGTCCTCCCAGGATGTGATACATCTATGTTAGGGTGTGTATCACGTCAGGGCAAGGGGCAGCCATGGACCTGAGCGACTATGAAGACCTCGATTGGGACGAAGAGGACGACGAAGACGGCAACTTCCAGCACTGTCTCGGCGAAGACCATCTCGGGGACGATCCAAAGGGAGTTGTAGATGAGGTCTTGGCTGAGCAGCCCGTGGTCTCTAAAGTTCGAGTTGAGTCTGCCGAGTTTGCGGTTATCGGGCCTAACGCAGCTCGCAACATGCTGTAGACCGTGGTGTTCGCTACCTCAGATAAGCGAGGCGACTGGCTTCGACCGGTGACAGGCTGGCGTGCTAGGCCGGCGCACGTCCGTGAATGGGAGCGGGCGACCGGCGAGAGGTGGAGGCGATGATGGCCAACGACGCACCAAAGAACGAGAAGGAGTTGCGCGACGAGCTTGACCGTAACGCCGACAGCATCATCGTTGAAGGGTCGGGTCAAGCTGTAGCACCGCGCCGACTTGGGCACATGGTGTCGCTTCGGCTGGAGCCCGAGCTGGCGGCAGCGCTCCGTCAGCTAGCGGACCGCCGGGGTAAGACAGTTAGTGAACTGCTCCGCGAGGGGGCCGCCCTTCTGCTTGAGAACGAGCAGGCGTCGATAAGGTCCATCTACAGCTATGTCGTCTTCGGAGCCAACTCGCTGGTCGGGCGCACCGGAAGCCGACTCCTTGAGCTTGAGCCTCAGAGCTAACCCGGCGAAGCTGTAGCTCTTACCTGCTGCGGTGAGGTGCGCCCCACGTGGTGGCGCAGTCCGGCCGCCCGCAGGCCGGCCTTGACACGATGCGCGTGCGGGCCTGGCTGGCTGACCTGCACCGGGCCGGGGAGGTCACCCCGACCACGATCGCCAAGGCGTACCGGCTGCTGCGCCGCATCCTCAACGTAGCGGTGGAGGCTGGCTACCTGGCGCGGAACCCGTGCACGGTGAAGGGCGCCGGCACCGGGCAGGCCGGCGAGATGCGCCACGCGAGCATCCCGGAGCTTCTCGCGCTGGCTGATGCGATGCCGGACCGCTACCGGGCACTCGTCCTGCTCGCCGGGTACGGCGGGCTGCGCTGGGGCGAGTTGGTGGGGCTGCGCCGTCGTCATGTTGACCTTGCCACCGCCCGTGTGACCGTCGCCGAGGTGGTCGGCAAGTACATCGTTGGCCCGCCGAAGACCGCCGGCCGGCGGGTGGTGACGCCAGGGCCCCGGCGTTGTGTCGTGATGTCTGATTCATGAGCATGGGATGCCGAGGGCGATGAGGGGCCGGGTGGGGTCGCGGCTGTTGTGTCGCAGCGCGGCGGCGATGTTGGCGGACCCGGCCAGGCGCAGCGCGCCGACGGCGAGGTTGCGGAGGGTCGCCATGACCCGAGGGGTGGTGCCAGTCCGGATCTGGGAGGCGTCTTCGGTACAGGTCGCGTCCCGCACGTCGTGCAGGCCGTTCTCGATCGCCCAGTGCCCACGGACGTAGCCGGCGAGCTGCCAGGGTGCGGCCTGGGTGGTAGTCAGGCTAGTCACGGCGTAGACGGTGACGGTGCGTCATCATTGGCTGTCCAGGTCACGGACACGGCGGGTGATCTGGATGGCCTGGGCGGCATGGGGGAAACCCAGGCCGGGCACGGTGGCGACCTTCAGAGGCGGATCTCGACACGGCCGTGGCCCCGGTCGCGGGTCCGGTCCAGCACGGGGATGTCGCGCCATGGCAGCGCGAGCAGTTTGGGCGTGCAGTCCCGGCGTTGGGGCCACGCGGCGAGGTGCCTGCTGTTGAGCGGGTCCTTTTCCGCGTGGCCTCCCACCGAACCGGACGGGCGGGTTGTCCCCGCATCCGGCTCTCCGGTGACTACTGCGTGCGTGCGGTCGGCTGTCGCGTGTGGATGCGGCCGTGGCAGGTTCGGCAGACCACGAGGGTCGTGCGTCGCCGGTGTGCCATGAGCGCCGCCCACGCGGGTGGGGGTCCGGGGGTTGCGAGGTCGGCGAGTGCATGGACGTGGTGAACCTCGATCCTGTCCGTGGCTCGGCACAGTTCGCACTTGCCGTGCAGGAGCCGGGTGATCAGCTCGCTGCACGGGTGGACGCCCCGGGTCAGCTGGCGGTCGGTGAGGACCGCCTGCTTCTGCCGTTTCAGCGGGATCCCGCCGAACCGTGCGACCAGTGGTTTCTTGCCGTCGCGTTCGAGGGTGGCCTGGAGGCACCGTCGTGGCCCGTAGGGGTATCGGTTGCGGCCTTGTATCGGGCCGCGACCCTTCGTGCCGTCGAGCGGTGCTTGGACCCCAGGGTCTTGAGCATGGACAGCTCCATGACCCGGCGCAGCCGGTTGAGTCGGAAGACGTCGCCGGCGAGCAGGTAGTGCTGGACGAGGCCCTGGTACTCGGACCCGTAGGTCTTGATGATCGCGTAGTCGGTGGGGTTCATCAGCCGGGTCCGGCGCGCGGGTTTGCCGCGCTTGCAGTACTGGGCGCACTTGGCCGTGATCACGGTGCGGGGCACGCGGAGACCGATCGTCGCGTTGACCGACCGGCGGCCCCGGGTGGTCTTGGTGTCGTTGTGCTGCACGGTGATCTCATAGCCGAGGAACCTGGCCGCGTTGGTGCGGGCGTGGGTGATCAGCGTCTTGTCCGCTGCCAGTTCCAGCTTGAGGTCCTCACGCAGGAACTGGGCGAGTCGCTGTTTGATCTCCTCGGCTTCGGCCTTGGGTCCGGTGAGCCCGAGCAGGTGATCGTCGGCGTAGCGGATGTACCGCAGCCTGCGGTAGCCCGGATCGTCGGGCTGCACGCTGGGCATGCGGCGTTGCCGCTGGTGCAGGTCATGCACGGCGGCGTGGTCGCCGTTGGCGCGGGCGCGCACGATCGCCTGGGTCACCCGATGGTAGGCAGGGTTGACTGCCCGGCGGGTGCCTCGGGTGTACTGGGGGATCAGGGTTTGCTCGACGAAGGTGTCCAGCCGGTCCAGGTAGGTGTTGGACAGGATCGGGACCGTGACTCCTCCCACGCAGTAGGCAACTTCGAGTTCGAGGCCCTCCTGCCGTATGTGCGAGGGGAGCGACTGCGCCGGTGTTGACATTAAGAGTAGCATGTGAATGTCATGACGGACAGGCGGCGGGCGCGGGCCGACGAACGAGCGCAACGGGTCAACACCGCCGCCGAGCTGCTGGGCGCAGGGATGCCAGTGGTCCAGGCGAGCCGAGCGCTGGCCGACCGCTCCGGGCTGTCGGAGCGGCAAGCCCGCCGCTACGTCGAACGGGCCCGCGCGCTCGGCCCCGTCCCGGTGCCCGCTCCGACGGTGGTGTTCACCGTCAAGCTCCCCGCCGACCTGGCCCGCCGGGTCCGCGCCACCGCCCACGCCCGCGGCCAGCCGATCAGCACGCTGGTCACCCAGGCGCTGGCCGAGTTCCTGGACCGCGCCGGCCCCGGTGCTGGCCGGTGACCGAGCGGCCGGTCGAGCTCCAGGCCGTCTTCGACCGGCTCGGCCCCGTCTTGCTCGCCCAGGCCCACCAGCTGCTGGTCCCCGAGCGTCGGGGGCCACGGTCATCATCGTCCCGCCAGCCTGGAAAGGACCCCTGCGATGCCGACCGCCGCGATCTACGCCCGGGTCTCCTCCGCCCGGCAAAAGAGCAGCAGACCATCCAAAGCCAGACGGCGGCGCTGCTGGCCCACGCCGCCGAGCAGGGGCTTGACGTCCCACCCGAGTGGGTGTTCGAGGACGAGGGCTACTCGGGCGCGACCCTGTACCGTCCGGCGCTGGAGCGGCTGCGGGACCTGGTCTGCCAGGTCCCCGTCGAGGTGGTGTTGTGCTACGCGCCCGACCGGCTGGCCCGCAAATACGCCTACCAGGCGCTGCTGGTCGAGGAGCTGGCCCGGGCCGGCACCGAGGTGGTGTTCCTCAACGGCCCCACCGGTGACCGTCCCGAGGATGCGCTGCTGGTGCAGTTCCAGGGCATGATCGCTGAGTACGAGAAGGCGCAGATCATCGAGCGGACCCGCCGCGGCAAGGCCCACCGCGCCCGCTCGGGGGTGGTCAACGTGCTGTCGGGCGCGCCCTACGGCTACCGCTACGTGCGCAAGTCCGACCACGCCCAGGCCCGCTATGAGCCGGTCGAGCCCCAGGACAGCGTGGTCCGGGAGCTGTTTCGCCGCTATACCGAGGATGGCCTCTCCATCGCCGACCTCGCCAGGTGGCTGACCGCCCAGCAGATCCCGACCGCCACGGGCAAGGCCCGCTGGGACCGCTCCACGGTGTGGGGGATGCTGCGCAACCCCGCCTACGCCGGCCGGGCCGCGTTCGCCAAAACCCTGCGCACCGACCAGCCCGCCCGGCTGACCCGGCCCGCCCGGCTGCAAGGCCGCCGCACCTCCCGCAACCCGTTGATCCTGGACCGGCCCGCCGCGCAGTGGGTCGAGATCCCGGTGCCCGCCCTGGTCAGCGAGGAGACCTTCCAGCTCGCCGCCCGCAGGCTGGCCGACAACCAGCGCTTCGCCGCCCGCAACACCAAGGTCCCCTCGCTGCTGCAAGGGCTGGCGGCCTGCGAGGGTTGCGGCTACGCCTACTACCGCACCTCCACCCGCACCAGCGCCCGCAAGCTCTACTACTACCGCTGCCTGGGCTCCGACGACTACCGCTACCCGGGCGGGCGGCGCTGCGCCAACCTGCCGGTCCGCGCCGACTACCTCGACCAGGTCGTCTGGGACCACGTGACCCGGCTGCTCGCCGACCCCGCCCTGGTCTGCGGCGAGCTCGACCGCCGCCTGGCCGAGCTGCGCGCCGCCAATCCCGCCACCGCGACCAGAGCCCGGCTGGAGCGCGAGCAGGCCCGCACCGCCACCGCCACCGCCCGGCTGCTGGAGGCCTACCAGGAACAGCTGCTCAGCCTGGACGAGCTGCGAAACCGCATGCCTGCCCTGCGGGCCAAGCAGCAGACCCTGCACGCCCAGCTCGACACGCTCGACGCCCAGCTGGTCGACCAGCAGACCACCCTCACGCTCGCCGAGAACCTGGAGGGCTTCCTCGGCCGCCTGCGCGACACCGCCACCACCGCCTCGATCCCCGAGCGGCAGCGGGTGCTGCGCCTGCTCGTCAAGGAGGTCCTCATCGGCCCCGACCGGGTGGTCGTCCGCCACCGCATCCCGGTCACAAGCCCCGAACCGGCCCCTGGTTATCTATTGCGTGGGAGGAGTCGTCACACCGCCCTGCGGGCAGCCGCTGAGCGTCGCGTTCCACGTCCAGTCCTCCAGGTACCCGGCCTTGAGCATGCTCTCCAGCAGCCGTAGGAACCGGTTGTCGTGGATGGTTTCCGCCAGGATCGAGACCATGATCGTGTGATCAAGGCTCCCGAAGCAGTCGGAGATGTCTCCTTCGATGAACCAGGTCGTCCCGGTCCAGGTGTTGGCCACCTCGGTCAGCGCCGTGTGGCAGCCCCGGCGGGGACGGAAACCGTGCGAGCGGTCGGAGAAGGTCGGCTCGTAGTCCGCCTCCAGCAGCAGACGTATCACTTCGCCGACGAGCTTGTCTGACCATGTCGGAAGTCCCAATGGCCTGCGCTTCCCGTTCTTCTTGGGAATGTAGACCCGCTTGGCAGGACTGAACCGGTAGCGCTCGTGGCGCATCGCATCGATGATGCGGTCGATCTTGTCCCGTGACATTCCGTCCACGGTTTCTCCGGAGGCCCTGGGTGTCGTCGCTCCCTTGTTGGCGTAGATGCGCCCGTAGGCCAGCAGATACAGCTGCGGGTTGAACAGTTGCCGGTACAGTTCGTTCATCGGCAGTTTGCGCCTGCCGCGTTCACGCAGGACACCCAGGACCGTTTTCGGCAGTCTGCATTTCGCATACCTCCCGGTCGTCGGGTATCCGGTCACCTGTGCCTCTTCGCCCTGCGGACGGCTTTCCCGTCCTCCTTGGCAGGTCGTGACGCCTGCGGCTACTACAGGCACTCCGTCGCCGTAGGACTCGCGTCCCGTAGGCGATCCCGCGTTCGTCCTTGCTGTACGTCGTAGCGTGACGTAGGCGCCCCACTCATCTTCTTCAATGCCCTCACTGGGCATCGCTCCGGCCTCGAAGAGTGCACGAGTCCAACCAACATCCCCGTGCAAGACCAGCACCGGTTTCAGGCGTCTTTCCGGTGGATGCAAAGCGGCATCCGCTGAAGATTGGGGTTCAGGCAGTTTAGCTTTCGCCATCTCACGCGGGTCACCCGGCGCGTCATCCCAGACGCCTGAGCCTGACCGCCGGTTCGCTGGCATGCTCTGGTCCCCTTCTCCTTTCAAATCCAGGTAAGCCATCTGACCCAGAGATATCTCTTCGAATCCCTCCCAACTCCATTTGGGGATACAGCAAGGCGCCTCGCGGCGCACTGGTCGGCCTTCACGATGAACAGATAGTGGGCCTGCTTGTCGACGAGGAACCCGGCGTGGTCACGCTGCGTGTGCAGCGCGTCGGCGGTGACGATCGTGCCAGTCAGCTCCAGGCCGGCCAGCAGCGGCTTGAAGCGGGAGCTCTCGTTGGTCGTGCCGTCGACCTGCAGTTGCGCCAGCACCGCCCCGTCGGTGTGGTCCAGCGCCGCGAGCAGGTGCACCGGGCGGCCGTGGTCGCCGATCGCGCCGCGCAGGCGCTGCCGTCCACCGCGACCGCGCGCCGGTGTCTGGGGCCTGGTGGTCGCAGCCGGTCGGCCAGCCACGCGCCGACTGCGGCGTCCAACGCGTCACCGTCGACCCGGCCAAGTCGTGGCCGGTCAATGTCATGGCGGTAGCATAGCAAGTGCGTCGCGTGGGGCACGCCGAGGGCCGTCGCCGGGCGCCGGACGGCGCGAGCTGACGCCGAAGCAGGGGCGGGCCCGGTGACCTGCGGTGACGGGTGGAGCGGGCGAAGGGAATCGAACCCTCACTGCGAGCTTGGGAAGCTCGTGTTCTACCATTGAACTACGCCCGCGAGGGCAGCGATTCTAGCCGGCCTGGCTGAGCTGGGGCAACGGGGAAGCTCGTTCCGGCGGCGTGGGAGAATGCGCCCGTCCGCCCCCCGGACCCGTTGGAGGCGTCGTGATCCTGTCCGACCGCAGCCTGCGCGAGGCGATCGCCGCCGGCCGGCTGGTCGTCGACCCGCTCGAGGACGAGGCCCTCCAGCCCTCGAGCATCGACGTGCGCCTGGACAGCCGCTTCCGCGTCTTCCACAACGCCCGCTACCCGTACATCGACGTGAAGCAGCCGATGGACGGCCTCACCGAGCTGGTCGAGGTCAAGCCGGACGACGCCTTCATCCTCCACCCGGGCGAGTTCGTGCTCGGCTCCACCCACGAGTTCATCGGCATCCCCGACGACCTCGCCGCGAGGCTGGAGGGCAAGTCCTCTTTAGGAAGATTGGGACTTCTGACCCATTCGACGGCCGGCTTCCTGGACCCGGGCTTCCAGGGGCACGTGACCCTCGAGCTGTCCAACGTGGCCAACCTGCCGATCACCCTGTACCCGGGGATGCGGATCGGGCAGATCGCGGTCTTCCAGCTCACCACGCCGGCCGAGCGCCCCTACGGGTCGGGCGGGGTGAGCTCGAAGTACCAGGGCCAGCGGGGCCCGACCCCGTCGCGGTACTGGGAGAACTTCCGCTCGCCGTAGCGGCCGTTCGCCGTAGCGGCCCTCCGGTACGGTGAGGGGGATGGCGACCCGCACCATGCGCGAGACGACCCCGGGCCAGGCCGGTCCCGGGGTTGCCGCGGCGGTGGTCGCGGTGGTCGCCTGGGGCTTCGGCGGCGTGCTGGTCAAGCTGACCGCGATGGAGGGCCTGGCACTGTCGTTCGTGCGCCTGTGGCTCGGGTTCCTCGTGATGCTGCCCGTGATCGTCCTGGCCAGGCGCCGGCTCACCTGGGAGGTGCTGCGCCGGTCGGCGCTCGGCGGGCTGTTCCTGGGCAGCGACGTGACGCTGTTCTTCAGCTCGCTGAAGCTCACCAGCGTCGCCGACGTCACCCTGATCGGCGCGCTCCAACCGGCGCTCGTGCTGCTGGTCGCCGGTCCCTGGTTCGGCGAGCGGGTGGGGGTCAGGGAGGTCGGGTGGACGCTCGCCTCGGTCGCCGGCACGGCGGTGGTGATCGCCGGGGCGGCCGGGACGCCGGCCTGGAGCCCGCTCGGCGACCTGCTCGCGGTCGGGGCGCTGTTCGCCTTCACCGGCTACTTCCTGGTCACCAAGCAGGCCAGGCAGACGGTCGACACCCTGGAGTACATGACCGGGGTGATGCTCGTCGCCGCCCTGGTGGCGACCCCGCTCGCGCTCGCGTCCGGGCAGGACCTCCGTCCCGCCAGGGCGGTGGACTGGCTCTGGCTGGCGGTGTTCGTGCTGGTGCCCGGCGCGGGCGGCCACGCCCTGATGAGCTGGGCCCAGCGGTACGTCGACGTGTCGGTGACCTCCGTGCTCATCGTCGGCATGCCCGTGGTGGCCGCGGTCGCCGCCCTCGTCTTCCTCGGCGAGCCGCTGACCGTGCCCCAGGTCCTGGGCGGCCTGGTCACGCTGGTCGCGATCAGCGCCATCGTGCGCCGCCCCACCGGGCCGGCGACCCGGCCGATCCCGCTCGCCGACGCCGGGGCCGACCCGGCCGCGCCGGCCGTGACCACACCAACGCCGGCGAGTCCAGCCGTGCCCCGCGACGCTCCCGGTCACCGTATGCGGTAACGGGCAGGGCTTCTGAGCTGCTGCTTCAGCCCGGGCGTTGGGAGCCGGGCGCCTCCGCGGCCGCCGGCCGCATCTCCAGCGACTCCTCGAGGACCTGGGCGACGTCGAGGACCCGCACATGGGTGGCCGTCCCCTCGGCCTGGCGCTGCCTGACCGCGTCGTCGAGCATCACCATGCAGTAGGGGCAGGCGGTGCCGACCACGTCGGCACCGGTGGCCAGCGCCTCGTCGGTCCGCTCCAGGTTGACCCGCCTGCCGATGCGCTCCTCCATCCACATGCGCGCGCCGCCCGCGCCGCAGCAGAAGCCGCGCTCGCGGCAGCGGTGCATCTCCACCGAGCGGACCCCGGGCACGGCGTCGAGCACGGCCCGCGGGGCGTCGTAGACGTCGTTGTGGCGGCCGAGGTAGCAGGGGTCGTGGTAGGTGACGGTCGCGTCGACCCGGGTGGACGGGGCGAGCCGCCCCTGTTCGACCAGCCGGTCGAGGAGCTGGGAGTGGTGGACCACCTCGTAACGGCCGCCGAGGTCGGGGTACTCGCGGGCGATGGAGTTGAAGCAGTGGGGGCAGGAGGCGACGATCTTGCGCACCCCGGCCTGGTCGAGGGTCTCGATGTTCTGCTGTGCCTGCATCTGGTAGAGGTACTCGTTGCCGAGCCGCCGGGCCGGGTCGCCCGAGCACGACTCGCGCGGGCCGAGCACGGCGAACGAGACCCCGGCGCGGTAAAGGAGGCGGGCGACCGACCGGGTGGTCCGCCTGGCCCGGTCCTCGAGCGCGCCGGCGCAGCCGACCCAGTAGAGCCACTCCACGTCGTCGGGGATCTTCCCGGTCACGACCGGCACCTCGAACTCCAGGCCGTCGGTCCAGGACAGGCGCTGGCCGCTGCCGAGCCCCCAGGGGTCGCCGGAGTTCTCGATGTTGCGGAGCATGGTGCCCGCCTCGGCCGGGAAGCGGGACTCCATGAGCACCTCGTACCGGCGCATGTCGAGGATGGTGTCGACGTGCTCGATGTCGACCGGGCACTGCTCGACGCAGGCGCCGCAGGTGGTGCACGACCACAGCACGTCGTAGCCGACCACGTCCTTGACCAGCTCGGCGTCCAGCACGGCCGGGTCGTGACCGTCCGGCGCCTCGGCGGAGGCCTCGCCGAGCAGGAACGGCCCTTTGGCGAACAGGTGGTCGCGCAGGTCGGTGATGACCATCTTGGGCGAGAGCGGCTTGCCGGTGTTCCAGGCCGGGCACTGGTCCTGGCAGCGGCCGCACTCGGTGCAGGTGGCCAGGTCGAGGAGTTGCTTCCACGTGAAGTCCTCGACGCGGCCGACGCCGAAGACGTCCTCCTCGCTCATGCTCTCGACGTCGATCACCGGTGTCGACAGCGGCCCGAGGGCCTTGGGCCGGCGCGAGAACGCCACGTTGAGCGGCGCGCTGAAGATGTGCAGGTGCTTGGAGTACATCACCAGCACCAGGAAGCTGAGCACGACCACGATGTGGGCGAGCAGGAACGCCTCGTCGACCACGCGCAGGGTGGTGGGCGAGAGCCCGTCGAGCACCCGGCCGACCGCTTGGGAGGCGAAGGCCCAGTCGCCGTAGGGCAGGGTCCCCCGGGCCGCCCTCGCCCCCCGGTAGGCCAGCAGGGTGACGATGACCGCGGCGATCATGGCGAGGATGACCCAGGCCTGGCCGGTGTGGGACCCGTAGAAGCGGGAGGCGCGCTCGCGCCGGGCCGGGGCCTCACGCACCCGGATGACCGCGAACACGGCCAGGCTGACGAGCACGGCGACCGCGATCAGGTCCTGGACGAACCCCAGCCAGGCGGCGCGCCCGACCAGCGGCAGGGCGAAGCGCTCGTCGAACAGCTCGCCGTAGGCTTCGGCGATGGTGGTCAGCAGGACGACGAAGCCCCAGAAGGTGAAGAAGTGGGCGAGCCCGGGCACGGGCCGCTTGAGCAGTTTGCGCTGGCCGAAGACCTCGACGACCTCGGCCCACAGCCGGGCCCAGGCGCCCTGGAACCGCTCGGGCGCCGGCTTGCCCGCCCCGATCAGCCGGGCGACCCACTCGGCGCGCCGTCCGGCCAGGGCGACGGCGAAGAACGTGACGACGGCCCCGATGGCGAGCTTCACGAGGATCCTCCTGACGAGGCCAGGTCCGGGGGCTGCCCTCGGGCTCCCCGGTGTGGTGACGGCCTTCCCTCGACGGCATCATCTTGCACGTTGCACGCGCGACCCGCGGGCCAGCCGCGCCCGCGCGGACGAAGCGTACCGCTCGGTAACAACGGTTGGCCGCAAGGAAGCGGGCAACGGACCTGGAAGTGGCCGGTTGCCGGCGAGGAGGGTACCGCCGCCCTGGAACCCGGGGCCGGGCCGTCGCCGCCGCCCTGGAACCCGGGGCCGGGCCGTCGCCGCCGCCCTGGAACCCGGGCCGTCGCCGCTCCGTCCGGCGGGGCAGTAGGCTGGCCGGCATGGAACGCGTCCGGCGCCGGCTCCCCCTGCTGCTGGCCGGCGTGCTGCTGCTGGCCGGCACCGGGGTGGCGGTCGCGCTCGCCCGCTCGCCCGGGCGGCCGGCCGCCCAGGGCACGCCGCCGTCCGGAAGGCAGCCGGTGGTGGCCGAGTACCTGCTGCGCGGCCAGGGGCGCCCGCCGGTGGCGGTGCGGCTCGAGGTCGCGGCCAGCCCGGCGGCCAGGGAGCGCGGACTCATGGGACGGGCCCGGGTGCCCGCGGGGACCGGCATGGTCTTCCTCTTCCCCGCCGACACCACGGCGGCGTTCTGGATGAAGGACACGCTCGTGCCCCTGTCGATCGCGTTCGTCGCGGGCGACGGCCGGGTGGTGGCGGTACGGGAGATGACCCCGTGCACGGCCGACCCGTGCCCGGTGTACGCTCCGGGCCGCTCCTACCGGTACGCGGTCGAGCTCGCAGCCGGCGCGTTCGCGGCCGCCGGGGTGCGCGAGGGTAGCCAGGTGGTCCCGCGTGACCCGGAACGCCTCCCTGCCGTCACCTAAACGCGCTGGTCAGAGGCAACATAAAACGGCTGACATCACTTGCTTGACAATCTCCGACTCAAGCTTCTATCGTTTCGGCAAGCGGCCGGGACGCCGGTCGCGCAAGTGATCCAGCTTCTGTGTCCCGATCGGCACGCCGAAGCGTGCCTCCGAAGCAAGTTTCTTGAGGTGATGAGATGGCCAAGGCCGTTGGGATCGACCTGGGGACCACCAACTCCGTCGTCGCCGTGCTGGAGGGTGGGGAGCCCACGGTCATCCCCAACGCCGAGGGCTCGCGCACCACGCCCTCGGTGGTCGCCCTGTCCAAGACCGGCGAGGTGCTGGTCGGCGAGGTGGCCAAGCGGCAGGCGGTGACCAACCCCGACCGGACCGTCCGGTCGGTCAAGCGCCACATGGGCGAGTCGTCCTGGCGCTTCCGCGCCGACGGCAAGGAGTTCTCGCCGCAGCAGATCAGCGCGTTCATCCTGCAGAAGCTGAAGCGGGACGCCGAGGCGTACCTGGGCGACCAGGTGAGCCAGGCGGTCATCACGGTGCCCGCCTACTTCGACGACGCGCAGCGCCAGGCCACCAAGGAGGCCGGCGAGATCGCGGGCCTGGACGTGCTTCGCATCATCAACGAGCCGACCGCCGCCTCGCTCGCCTACTCGCTCGACAAGGAGAACGACGAGACGATCCTGGTGTTCGACCTGGGCGGCGGCACCTTCGACGTGTCCCTGCTCGACATCGGCGAGGGCGTCATCGAGGTGCAGGCGACCTCGGGCGACATGCACCTGGGCGGCGACGACTGGGACCAGCGCATCGTCGAATGGCTGCTCAAGACCTTCAAGGGCAACCACGGCATCGACCTGTCCAACGACAAGATGGCGATGCAGCGCCTGAAGGAGGCGGCCGAGAAGGCCAAGATCGAGCTCTCCTCGACGCTCGAGACCACCATCAACCTGCCCTTCATCACCGCCACCCCCGACGGCCCGCTCCACATGGAGCAGCGCCTCACCCGGGGCGAGCTCGAGCGCATGACCGAGGACCTGGTCGAGCGCTGCCGGGGCCCGTTCGACCGCGCCATCAACGACTGGAAGGCCAAGACGGGCAAGGACCTGACTGGCATCAACCACGTCGTGCTGGTCGGCGGCTCGACCCGCATGCCGATGATCACCGAGTTCGTCAAGCAGCTCACCGGCGGCAAGGACCCGCACAAGGGCGTCAACCCGGACGAGGTCGTGGCCGTGGGCGCCACCGTCCAGGCCGGCGTGCTCAAGGGCGAGGTCAAGGACATCCTGCTGCTCGACGTCACCCCGCTGTCGCTCGGGATCGAGACCAAGGGCGGCGTGATGACCAAGCTCATCGAGCGCAACACGACCATCCCGACCCGCCGCTCCGAGGTGTTCACCACCGCCGACGACGGCCAGTCCGAGGTCGACGTCAAGGTCTTCCAGGGCGAGCGCGAGATGACCTACGGCAACAAGCTGCTCGGCAACTTCCAGCTGGTCGGCATCCCGCCCGCGCCCCGTGGCGTGCCGCAGATCGAGGTCACCTTCGACATCGACGCCAACGGCATCGTCAACGTCTCGGCCAAGGACCGCGGCACCGGCAAGGAGCAGTCGATGACCATCACCGGCGGCACCTCGCTGCCCAAGGACGACATCGACCGGATGATCCGCGAAGCCGAGCGCTACGCCGAGGAGGACCGGCGCCGGCGCGAGGCCGCCGAGGCCAAGAACCGGGCCGAGCAGCTCGTCTACCAGACCGAGAAGAGCCTGAAGGACTACGGCGACAAGATCTCCGACAGCGACCGCTCCACCGTCGAGCAGGCGCTGGCCAGCCTGAAGGAGAAGCTGGCCGGCGACGACACCGTCGCCATCACCTCGGCCACCGAGGCCCTGCAGCAGGCGAGCTACAAGCTGGCCGAGGCGGTCTACGCCCAGGCCCAGCAGCCCGGCCAGGGCCAGCCCGGCCCGGACGGCTCCACCTCGACGAGCGGGGCCGCCGGCGCAGCCGGCACCGCCCAGGCCGGCGACGGCGACGTGGTCGACGCCGAGATCATCGACGAGGGCAACCAGGAGCAGAAGGGAGCCTGATCCCGGGCTCCCGATGCCCGGCACAGAGGTCGGTGGACCTCCGCCCCGGCCGCCAGGCGGTCGAGGGCGCCAGCACCTCGCAGTAGCAGCGCCGACTGTGGGAGCAGGTTCAGGAGAGGGGGGGCGGCATGCCTCCCCTCTCCCCCACGGGAGCGGTGAGCGCGCATCTCGCCCAGGGCAACCGGGTCGAGGGCGCTCTCACCGGTCTTTGAAGGGGGACAACACGTGCAGAAGGAAACCGAGCAGGAAGTGGACGACGTGACCAGGAAGAGGGTCCCTCGCGGCGAGGACCAGCGGAGCGCGGCCCCGGGCGGTGGCCCGGCCGCGGCGGACGGGAACGGCGCGAACGGCGCGGCTCCCGACGACGGGGCCGCGGTGGCGGCCGACGGCGCGCCGGTCTCCGGGGAGCCGGTGACCCATGCCGCCGAAGCCGCCGGCGAGCCCAAGGCCAGCGACCCGCCAGCCGCCGAGGAGCCGGTCGAGCCGGCCGCGGCGGACGCCGGGGGCGGCTCCGCCGACGGGGACCCGGACGGCCGGACCGCCGCCGAGCAGAGCCAGGCGATGGAGGCCGACCTCGCCGGCGTCCGCGCCGAGGCGGTCGGCTACCTCAACGACCTGCGCCGGCTGCAGGCGGAGTTCGACAACTACCGCAAGCGGATGCTGCGTGAGCAGACGGCGCGGATGGCCTCCGCCTCCCAGGCGCTGGTCTCCAAGCTGCTGCCCGTGCTGGACAACTTCGAGCTCGCCATCTCCCACGCCGAGCAGTCGCGGGACTTCGACCGCAGCATGCTCAAGGGGGTCGAGATGGTCTTCGGCGAGCTGCAGGAGGTGCTCCGCGGCGAGGGGCTCTCCCGCATCGAGGCCGAGGGCAAGCCGTTCGACCCCGAGCGCCACGAGGCGGTCGTCGCCGTGGAGGAGGAGGGCGCCGAGCCGGGCACCGTGGTCGACGTCGTGCGGACGGGCTACGAGCTCCAGGGCAAGGTGCTCCGTCCCGCCATGGTGAAGGTGGCCAGATAGAGGATCCCGGGGCTTCGAGGCAGGTCCAGGGGCTGGGGGCCGCAGGGCGAGACCCCGGAGGAAAGAGCGAAGAACGTGAACAACCCGGAGTACTTCGAGAAGGACTTCTACGCCGTGCTCGGCGTACCCAAGGACGCCTCGCCCGCCGACATCAAGAAGGCGTACCGCAAGCTCGCCCAGAAGCTGCACCCGGACGCCAGCCCCGGTGACCGCACGGCCGAGGAGCGCTTCAAGGAGGTGGGCAGGGCCTACAGCGTCCTGTCCGACCCGAAGAAGCGGGCCGAGTACGACGAGGCCCGGCGGCTGCTCGGCTCGGGCGCGTACGGTCCCGGCGGCTTCGGCGGCGGCTTCCCGGGTGGCGGGTTCCCAGGCGGCCAGCGGGTCCGGGTCGAGGACCTGGGCGACTTCGGCGGCCTCGGGGGCCTGTTCGGCAACCTGTTCGGCGGCGCGGGCCGCACCCAGCAGGCGGCCCGCCGGGGCCGCGACGTCGACGCCAAGCTCACCCTCGGCTTCGAGGAGTCGGTCCGCGGCGGCACCATCTCCCTCAACCTGACCGGCCCGGCCGCCTGCTCGACCTGCCACGGGTCCGGGGCCCGGCCGGGCACCCTGCCGAAGCCATGTTCCACGTGTAACGGTCGCGGCACGGTAACCCGCGACCAGGGGCTGTTCGGCCTGTCCAGCCCGTGCCCGACCTGCCAGGGCCGCGGCACGGTGATCGACGACCCCTGCCCGACCTGCCAGGGCCGCGGCACCGAGGTCCGCACCCGCACGCTCAAGGTCCGCATCCCGGCCGGGGTGAACGACGGCGCCACCATCCGGCTCAAGGGGCAGGGCGAGCCCGGCCAGGCCGGGGCGCCCGCCGGCGACGTGATCGTCAAGGTGCAGGTGCAGCCGCACCCGCTGTTCGGGCGCCAGGGGCAGGACCTGACCCTCAACATCCCGGTCACCTTCGCCGAGGCCGCCCTCGGGGCCGAGCTGAAGGCCCCGACGCTGGACGGTCCGGTGACCCTGAAGGTGCCGCCGGGGACCCAGAACGGCCGGACCTTCCGGGTCAAGGGACGCGGCGTGCCGGGCTCGGCCAACGCGCGCAGGTCCGGTGGCGACCTGCTGGTCACCGTCCAGGTCGCGGTCCCCGAGAAGCTCTCGCGCAAGGAGCGTGAGCTCCTGCGCGAGTTCGCGTCGCTGTCGGACGCCACGCCGAGGGCGCACCTCGGCGTCGAGTGAGCGCAACGCTCTGAGGGGTGAGCGCCATGGCCGATCGACCGAAGCGCCTGGACGAGCGGGCCGTCTTCGTCATCTCGGTGGCGGCCGAGCTGGCCGGTGTGCACCCGCAGACGCTGCGGATCTACGAGCGCAAGGGGCTGGTACGGCCCAAGCGGACCACGTCGAACTCGCGCCGCTACTCCGAGCGTGACATCGAGCGGCTGCGCGAGATCCAGGAGCTGACCCGCAAGGGCGTCAACCTCGCCGGCGTCCAGCGGGTCATCGAGCTGACCGAGGAGATCGACCGGCTCGAGGCCCGCAACGCGCAGCTCGAGACCGACCTTGCGCTCCAGGCCCGCCGCCATCGGCAGGAGCTGGAGAGAGTGCGCCGGGCCGCCCGGCGGGACATGGTCCCGTACTCGTCCGCGATCGTCCGCTACGAGCCGCCCGAAGAGCCGCGCAGGATCCACTGACCGGGACTATACGGAACCCTCTCGACGTTGCACTGCTTGAAGCGCCCCAAACACAGGGGCTCGCGAGGTAACCACGGAAACGAGCATATGAGGCAGGGCTGAGAGCGACAATGGATCTCAACGCGTTCACGCTGCGGGCTCAGGAGGCACTGGCGACCGCCCAGCGCACCGCCCGGGCAAGCGACCACCAGCGGATCGAGCCCGAGCACCTGCTGGTCGCGCTCCTGTCGGATCCCGACGGGATCGTCTTCCCGGTCGTCCGCCGGGCCGGGGCCGACCCGGGGGCGCTGCGCGCGCGGGCCCAGGAGGCCCTCGACCGGATCCCGAAGGTCTACGGCCCGGAGCAGGACACCGTCCTGTCGCCCCAGACGGCCCGGCTGATCGAGCGTGCCCGCAAGGAGGCCTCCAGCCTCGGCGACCAGTACGTCTCCACCGAGCATCTCCTGCTCGGCCTGGCCACCGGCAGCGAGATTGACGGGCGCCCGGCGGGCGCGACACCGCAGAGCGGGATTGACAGGCGCCCGGCGGGCGCGACACCGCAGAGCAATGCGGCCAAGCTGCTGACCGAGGCCGGGGTGACCAGGGAGTCGGTCCTGGCCGCGCTCACCGAGGTCCGGGGCTCCAGGCGGGTCCTCGACCAGGACCCCGAGTCGAAGTACCAGGCGCTGGAGCGCTTCAGCCGCGACCTCACCGACCTGGCCCGCTCGGGCAGGCTCGACCCGGTGATCGGCCGTGACGACGAGGTGCGCCGGGTCGTCCAGGTGCTCAGCCGGCGGACCAAGAACAACCCGGTGCTGATCGGCGAGCCCGGCGTGGGCAAGACCGCCATCGTCGAGGGGCTGGCCCAGCGGGTCGTGGCCGGCGACGTGCCCGAGTCCCTGAAGGACAAGCGCATCGTCTCCCTCGACCTCGGCGGCATGGTGGCCGGCTCGAAGTTCCGCGGCGAGTTCGAGGAGCGGCTCAAGGCGGTCCTCGACGAGATCCGCGAGTCCGAGGGCGAGGTCATCACCTTCATCGACGAGCTCCACACGGTCGTCGGGGCCGGCGCGGCCGAGGGCGCCATGGACGCCGGCAACATGCTCAAGCCCATGCTGGCCCGGGGAGAGCTGCGCATGGTCGGCGCCACCACCCTCGACGAGTACCGCAGGCACATCGAGAAGGACGCGGCCCTGGAACGCAGGTTCCAGCCGGTCTTCGTGGGCGAGCCGAGCGTGCAGGACACCATCGCGATCCTGCGCGGCCTCAAGGAGCGCTACGAGGTCCACCACGGGGTCCGCATCCAGGATTCCGCCCTGGTGGCCGCCGCGGTCCTCTCCGACCGGTACGTGACCGGCCGCTTCCTGCCCGACAAGGCCATCGACCTGGTCGACGAGGCCGCCAGCCGGCTGCGCATCGAGATCGACTCGATGCCGGTCGAGGTCGACGTGCTCGAGCGCCGGGCCAAGCAGCTCGAGATCGAGCGGGCCGCGCTCCGCAAGGAGACCGACCCCGCCTCCCAGGAGCGGCTGGCCAAGCTCGAGGAGGAGCTGGCCGGCCTGCGGGAGACCCTCGACGGGATGAAGGCGCACTGGACGGCCGAGAAGGAGGCCATCCAGACCATCCGGGACACCAAGGCCCGGATCGAGGAGGCCAAGGGCGAGCTGGACCGGGCCGAGCGGGACGCCGACCTGAACCGGGCCGCCGAGCTCCGCTACGGCGTGCTCCCCGGCCTCGAGCGTGAGCTCGGCGAGGCCAACGAGCGTCTGCTCGCGCTGCAGGGCGACCGTAGGATGCTCAAGGAGGAGGTCGACGACGAGGACGTCGCCGAGGTCGTGTCGGCCTGGACCGGCGTGCCGGTCACCCGGCTCATGCAGGGCGAGATGGCCAAGCTCCTCCGCCTCGAGGACGAGCTGCACGCGCGCGTGGTGGGCCAGGACGACGCGGTGTCGGCGGTGGCCGACGCGATCCGGCGCTCGCGGGCCGGGCTCAGCGAGCCGGGCCGCCCGATCGGGACGTTCCTGTTCCTCGGCCCCACCGGCGTCGGCAAGACCGAGCTGGCCCGTGCCCTGGCCTCGTACCTGTTCGACGACGAGCGGGCCATGGTCCGCGTCGACATGAGCGAGTACGGCGAGAAGCACTCGGTCGCCCGCCTGGTCGGCGCGCCCCCCGGCTACGTCGGCTACGAGGAGGGCGGCCAGCTCACCGAGGCGGTCCGGCGCCGCCCGTACTCGGTCGTGCTGCTCGACGAGGTCGAGAAGGCCCACCCGGACGTGTTCAACGTGCTGCTGCAGGTCATGGACGACGGCCGGCTGACCGACGGCCAGGGTCGCACGGTGGACTTCTCCAACGTCGTGCTCATCATGACCTCGAACCTGGGGTCGCAGTTCCAGGCCGACGTCGTCGAGCCGGAGGAGGTGATCCGGGAGCGCGTGATGGCCGTGGTCAGGGAGGCGTTCAAGCCGGAGTTCCTGAACCGGCTGGACGAGATCCTGGTCTTCCACCGGCTGACCCGGGAGGAGCTGGCCAGGATCGTCGATATCCAGGTGGCCAGGCTGGCCGACCGCCTGGCCGGCCGCCGGGTGGTGCTCGACCTGACCCCGGCCGCCCGGGCCTGGCTGGCCGACCGCGGCTACGACCCGGCCTACGGGGCCCGGCCCCTGCGCCGCCTGGTCGCCAAGGCGGTCGGCGACGAGCTGGCCAGGCGCCTGCTCGCGGGCGAGGTCGGCGACGGCGACACCGTCACGGTCGACGCCGGCCCCTCGGGGCTCGAGTTCACCAGCAGCCGGGAGCCGGCCGCCAGCGTGGTCGCCTAGCCGGCCGCCAGCGTGGTGGCCTGCGCCGCCGGCCGCACCCCGACGCACCCGACGTCCGCCCCGCTGGGGCGGACGTCGGCGTCTTCGGGCGCGTCAGCTGCCCTCCCGACGGGGATTTCGCGGTAGTGTCAGTTGCCCTCTCGATGGGGACTTCGCGGTAGTGTCAGGCATATGATCCGTGGCCAGCGGAGCGGCGAGCGAAGGCGGTGCGGTGGGAACAGAGCTCGTGACCCTCGAGAAGGTCAACAAGTCCTTTGGCCAGCTCCACGTGCTGTACGACATCGACCTCGCGGTCGAGGCCGGCGAGGTCGTCGTCGTGATCGGCCCGTCCGGGTCGGGAAAGTCGACCCTGTGCCGGTGCATCAACCGGCTCGAGACGATCGACAGCGGCACGATCAGGATCGACGGGACGCCCCTGCCCGAGGAGGGCAAGCAGCTGGCCAGGCTGCGGGCCGACGTCGGCATGGTGTTCCAGTCCTTCAACCTGTTCGCCCACAAGACCGTCCTCCAGAACGTGACCCTCGGTCCCATCAAGGCCCGCAAGATGCCCAAGGCCAAGGCCGAGGCGCGCGCCCGCGAGCTGCTCGGGCGCGTGGGCATCGCCGAGAAGGCCGACCGCCACCCGGCCGAGCTGTCCGGCGGCCAGCAGCAGCGCGCGGCCATCGCGCGCGCGCTGGCCATGGACCCCAAGGTCATCCTGTTCGACGAGCCGACCTCGGCGCTCGACCCGGAGATGATCAAGGAGGTCCTCGACGTGATGATCGAGCTGGCCGAGAGCGGGATGACGATGGTGGTCGTCAGCCACGAGATGGGCTTCGCCCGCTCCGCCGCCCGCCGGGTCGTCTTCATGGACGAGGGCCGCATCGTCGAGGTCACGCCGCCCGACAGGTTCTTCACCGAGCCGGAGTCCGACCGGGCCCGCGACTTCCTCTCCAAGATCCTTGCGCACTGAACCAGGCCCCATCGACGAGGAGGGAACGACATGCTGAGACGACGCATCGCGATCGTGGGAGTCGCGCTCGTCCTGGCCATGGCCGCCGCGGGCTGCGGCGGCGACTCGGGCTCGGGCAGCGGCGGCGGCGAGAAGCCGTCGGTGCCGGCCGGCTCGACCATGGAGGCGATCCAGAAGAAGGGCAAGCTGGTCGTAGGCACCAAGTTCGACCAGCCCCTGTTCGGCCTCAAGGGCCTGTCCGGGGAGCTCGAGGGCTTCGACACCGAGATCGCCCGGGAGATCGCCAAGGCGATCACCGGCAGCCGCGACAACATCGAGTTCATCGAGACGGTCTCCAAGAACCGCGAGCCCTTCATCCAGGAGGGCAAGGTCGACATCGTCGCGGCCACCTACACGATCAACGACAAGCGCAAGCAGGTGGTGGACTTCGCCGGGCCGTACTACATCGCCGGCCAGGACATCATGGTCAAGAGCGACGACTCGAGCATCACGGGCGTCCAGGACCTGAACGGCAAGAAGGTCTGCTCGGTCCAGGGCTCGACCTCGGAGAAGAACCTCAAGGAGAAGGCGCCGCAGGCCCAGGCCGTGCTCTTCGACACCTACTCCAAGTGCGCCGAGGCCCTGGGCGACGGGCGGGTCGCTGCGGTGACCACCGACAACGTCATCCTGCTCGGGCTGATCGACAAGAGCAGCGGGGCCTACAAGCTGGTCGGCAAGCCGTTCACCGATGAGCCGTACGGGATCGGCATGAAGAAGGGCGCGACCGACCTGCGCAACTTCGTCAACGACGAGCTCGAGAAGATGTTCCAGGACGGCCGCTGGAAGGCGGCGTTCGAGAAGACGGCGGGCAAGGTCGAGAAGAACACGCCCGAGCCGCCCAAGGTCGACCGCTACTGAAGGTCGACCGCTACTGAGTGACCATCTGACCCGAGTGCCTGGGCGGTGGGCCCACCCGCCGCCCAGGCTCGTCACCGAGGAGGATCGGATTGGACGTCGTCACGTCCAATCTCGACGACTACGCGAGCGGCTTCTGGGTCACCATCCAGCTCGCCCTGGTGTCCTACGCGCTCGCGCTCGTCATCGGCACGGTCGTCGCCATCATGCGCGTCAGCCCGATCGCGCCGGCCCGGGCCGCCGGGCTCGCCTTCGTCGAGACCGTGCGCAACACGCCCCTCCCTGTCCTGATCGTCCTGTTCGTCTTTGGTTTCCCGAAGATCGGCATCCGCTATTCCCTGTTCGTCTCGGCGATCATCGTCTTCTCGGCCTACACCGGCGCGTTCGTCTCCGAGACGATCCGCTCGGGGATCAACTCGGTCTCCAGGGGCCAGGCCGAGGCGGCCCGCTCGATCGGGCTCACCTTCGGGCAGACCCTGAGCCAGGTGGTGCTGCCCCAGGCGTTCCGGACGGTCGTCCCCCCGCTCGCCAACCTGTTCATCGCGCTGACCAAGAACACCTCGATCGCGGCCGCGGTGGCGGTCGCGGAGCTCACCTACCGGGCCGACCAGCTGAACACCGCGACCGCCCAGCCGATCCCGGTCTTCCTCGGAGCCGGGGTCGCCTACCTGGTCCTCACGCTGCCGGCCGGGTTCGTCTTCGGCGCCGTCGAGCGCAGGGTGGCGATCAAGCGATGAGGCGGGCGGGCGCACCCGGAACCTGGCGCAAGGGGAGGACGCGAACCTGGCGCAAGAGGAGGACGTGGCAATGAGCGCCAGAGGCGGCGCCGTCCTGTACGACGCGCTCGGGCCGCGCGCCCGCCGCCGGGTCCTGCTCGGCTCGATCGGGGCCGGCGTGGTGCTCGCCCTGCTGGTCTACGTCGCCCTGCGCCGCTTCGCCGACAACGGGCAGCTCGACGCCGAGCGCTGGGAGCTGTTCACGCACGGCGAGGTCTGGCGGTTCCTGGGCGAGGGGCTGCTCAACACCCTCAAGGCGGCCGCCCTCGCGATGGGCTTCGCGGTGATCCTCGGGGCCGTGCTCGCCCTCGGCCGGCTGGCCAGGAACAAGCCGACGAGCTGGCTGACCGGCGGTTACGTCGAGACGTTCCGGGCCGTGCCGCTGCTGCTGCTGATCTTCTTCACCGCCCGCCTGCTGCCGAAGTACGGCATCAACCTGGACGCCCTGTGGATCCTGGTGATCGCGCTGGTCGTCTACAACGGCGCCGTCCTCGGCGAGATCTTCCGCGCCGGCATCCTCTCCCTGGACCGGGGGCAGACCGAGGCGGCCTACGCGATCGGGCTGGGCTACTGGAGCGCGATGCTGTACGTGGTCATCCCGCAGGCCATCCGGCGCATGGTGCCAGCGCTGGTCAGCCAGCTCATCACCCTGCTGAAGGACACCTCGCTCGGGTTCGTGCTTCCCTACGAGGAGCTGCTCAGGCGCGCCCAGATCGTCGGCGAGGTCGAGCCCGGCTCGCTCCTGCAGGGCCTGCTGGTGGCGGCCGCCATCTACGTCGCTGTCAACTTCTCGCTCTCCCGGCTCGCCCGGTGGCTCGAGGTCCGGCAGCGCCGCCGCTACCGCGCGGGCGCGGTCGAGGTCAGCGGCATCGAGGACCTGGCCGTGCTCGAGGCCCAGAGCGAGGCCGCCGCCGGCCGCCGCTAAGCAGCAGCTCAGAGGTTCTGCACGTAACTCGGGGCCGGTGACCAGGAAGGACTCGCCGAGTTACGCATGAGGTTTCTGGTGACCTGCTTAGCCCAGAGGCGGCCGGCCTCGCTCGCGGGTTCCGGGCGATGGGGTGCGATGCGTACAATGACCGCATGCCCGGCCGCACCTACCGCCGCTCGATCTGGCCCATCTACCCCGGGGTCGTGGGCGTCTACCTGCTCGCCATGCTCGGCTACTTCGCCGCGCTGCTGGGCTTCCGGCTGCCGGTCCGCGTGCCCACCTTCGCCCAGGTGGTCCTCCAGCTCGTGGTCGTGCTCCTGGTCGTGCTGGCCCTGCGGGCGCTGTTCAAGGCCCGCAAGGCGTTCCTGCGTCTGTTCAAGGCCCAGACGCTGATCGCCTACGCCGTGTTCCTGCAGGCGGTACTGCTGCTGTTGCCGAATTAGGACTCGCCGGCCAAGAACCTGGTCGTTCCAGCGCCAGCGCACCGAGCCAGCGTACCGAGGTGCGCGCAGTCGACCTGGCCAGGTCATCCGGCGGCGAGCCCTCAGGGTCCCCGACCGGCTCCTTGATCACGGACGGCGACCCCACCCTGGGGCCGCTGGCCTGGAGCGTCGACGTCGCTGCACGGTGGGTCCTTCGGGCACGTTGTCGTGGCGGGCCCCTGACGGCTCGGTTTGCAAGAGGGTCGGTAGCTTCCCTTAGTATCCTCGAAATCCTCGATTCGGACTACGCATGCGACGAGGAGGGGCGAGGCGATGCAAGTGGTGCGGCACCCCACCAGCCGGATGGCCCGGGCCGAGCACCGGCGGCTCGCGGCCGCCACCCGGCAGTCGTGGCGCATGGCGGTCAGCCCGGCCGCGGCGTACGCCGCCGGGGTGATGCTGACCCACGTCGCTCCGGGCGGCGCGATGATCGTGCTCGCCCTGCTGGGCGGCGCCCTCGCCGTCTGGGTCTGGAGCTCGCTGCAGCGGGGGCGTCCCTCCGTGCCGCGTGCCTGGCGCCAGGTCGCACGGGGGGAGCGCCGGACCGGGATGCTGCTCGACCGCCTCGCCGAGCACGGCTGGCAGGTCCTGCACGACCGTGCCGCGCCAGGGTGCCGGGCTGGCATCGGCCATCTCGTGATCGGCCCGACCGGCGTCTTCGTGGTCGAGTCGAAGAACCTGCGCCGGCTGCTGGACTGGCGGCCAGGGGTCGGCTGGGTCTACGGCGAGCACCCGCTGGCCTCGCTGCTCGGCCCCACCCGCTCCGCGGTGGGATCGGTCAACCAGACGCTCACCGACGTGCTCGGCCCGCTCCGGGTGGTGGCCCGGCCGGTCTGGTGCGTGCATGGGATCTGGGTGCTGCCGCAGCGGGAGCTGATGGTCGAGGACGTGCTGCTGGTCGGCCCTCGGCGGGTCGCCCGGACCCTGGCCGGCGGACCGGCCAGGCTGGGCCCGGACGCGGTGGCGGCCGTCGCCGCCGCAGCGTCCGACCGCCTCCCCCCCTCCGGCCAGCGTGTGCCGGGCGCCGGCGGCCGCCGGGTCGCCTCCGGCCGCGCGGCCCGGCACTGACCAGCGCGGCCCGGCACCGACCAGCGCGGCCTGGCACTGACCAGCGCGGCCTGGCACCGACCAGCGCGGCCTGGCACCGACCAGCGGCGGCCCGGCACCGACCAGCGGTCGTCAGGAAGGCGAGGGCCGGGACGGTGTAGGCGGTGAGGGCCGGGACGGTGTAGGTGGTGATGCCCGTGTGGGGGCCGGCCGGCACTGACCAGGGGTCGTCAGGAGGCGAGGGCCACCGGTGGAAGACCGGCTCGAAGCGCTCGTCGCCGCCGCGGTGGGCTTCGACCATTCTCAGCGCTGGGCATCCACGGAGCGGGGAGCGGCTGTGGTGCGGGCGCGCAGGTAGGCCACGGGGAGCCGGGCGAGCAGGCCAGGGGTGAGCCGGGCCTGGCCGAGGCCCATCTCGACCAGCGCGTCGAACAGCGCCGGGGAGGCGCCCGAGGCGAGCATGGCCGCCGAGGCCAGGCGCTGGGACCGGATCGCCCGCGCGAGCACGGTCGAGTGCCGGAAGTGGCGCCCGAGCGCCCGCGCGAGCAGCCGCCGGTAGGCGGCCGCGGGGTCCTCGGGGGCGAGCAGGGCGGCGGAGGCCGCCAGCCGTCCTGAGGCCAGCGCGTAATAGATCCCCTCGCCGCTGAGCGGGTTGACCAGCGATGCCGCGTCGCCCGCGAGCAGGACCCGGCCCTGCCCGGGCCGGGGCCGGTGGGTGGAGAAGGGCAGGTGGTGGGCGCGGAGGCTCGCCTCGTCGGGCCGCGCCTCCGGCAGCAGCCTGCGGAGCCGCTCGGACAGCTCGGCCCGACCGCCGGTGAAGCGGCTGCGGAGCAGGCCGTAGCCGACGTTGGCCAGCCCGGTCCCGGTCGGGAACGACCAGACGTAGGCCGGCCACCCATCGGGTACCCAGCCGATGTACTGCTCGAGCGGGCCCGGCCCGGTCGGCGCGTAGCCGCGCACGGCGATGGCGAGGTCCCGGGGCGGGTTGGCCGGGATGCCGAGGAGGCGCCGCACGGCCGAGTTGGCGCCGTCGGCGCCCACCAGGGTCCGCCCGGCGAGCTCGCCGTTGACGACCACGCGGCCGGCCCGCTCCTCGACCGAGCGAACGCGCTCCTGGGCCAGGACGGCACCTCCGGCCACAGCCGCCTCGACCAGGCGGGCGTCGAACACCCTGCGCGGGACCACCCGGTTGGGACGGGACGGTCGCCCCACGACCTCCCGCCCACCGGGCGCGCGGATGCGCAACCGGTGGATGGGCGGGTAGCCGTCGAGCGCGTGGGCAGCACCCAGGGCGGCCAGCTCGTCGACGCCGTGGGGCGCGATACCGTCCCCGCAAGCCTTGTCGCGGGGGAAGGTGGCCTTGTCCAGGAGCAGCACGGCCGCGGCGGGCCGGAGCAGCCGTGCCTGCAGCGCGGCGGCCGCGCCCGCAGGGCCGGCGCCGACCACGATCAGGTCCCAGAGCCGGCCGTCCATCCGGCAATGCTACGGCCGGCGGCGGCCGGCCGTGCTACGACGCGGGCGCCGCGCGCTCCCCGGCCTCGACCTGGCTGGCTGGTTCGGCGTTTGCGGGAATGACCCGGGTGGCAGGTTTGCCGCAGCGACAGTCCCACGTGTCGGGCACCTCGGCGTCGGCCGCGAACGGGACCGAGACCAGATGCTCTCGCGTGCACAGGTACGTGACGACCTGGCGTGGGGCGTAGGCGCTCGACGGCGCCTGCAACCGGTCGAACTCCGCCGGGAGGCGGTACCGGCTGTCATTCATCGCTGCTCCTTGGTCGGTGCGAAGCGGGCATGTCGGTTGGGGTGACGATGCAAGTATTGTCCCAGGTGTCAACCAACGGGAAGAAGGAAGTTCCCGGTCACCGGCAACAGGACATCGACCTCGGCCCCGAGGGGATGATCCCGCTCGAGATCCGCTGGCTGCACGACCCGGACGCCGACGAGGGCTTTGTCGGGCCGCGCTCTCCTCCGAGATCTTCACCTGACCCACCCCGGGTCGCCGGGAGGCTCCCGCCGCCCGGGCGGGAGCCCCGGGAGCCTTCCCGGTCTCAGCGCTCGGTGGTGGCCGGTCCGACCGCGCCGACCTCGGCGGTGCAGAACGCGCAGCGGCGGGCCTGCAGCGGGATCTCGCTCAGGCACTCGGGGCACTTGCGGGTGTTGGGGTCGGGCGGCTCGCGGTGCTGGGAGAGCGACATGAGGGCGTTCACCGGCTTCATGACGAAGAAGAAGACGGCGAACGCGACCAGCAGGAACGAGAACAGGGCGTTGACGAACAGCCCGTACTGGAACCTCGACCTGTTGATGGTGAACGAGAGGCTGCTGAAGTCGGGCTGGCCGAAGATCGCCGCGATGAGCGGGGTGAGCAGGCCCTTCACGAAGGACTGGACCACCTCGTTGAACGCGGCCCCGACCACGATGCCGACTGCGAAGTCGATCACGTTGCCCCGCAGCAGGAACTGCTTGAACTCGGTACCCCAGGTCCGCACCTGCATGAAAGCCTCCCGAACCGTCCAGGATCCGACTGGATCGAGCCGTCACGGCGGTAGTACCGCGACAGCCGGCGCTTCAACCGCCCGGTCAGGGCTGGCGGGCGCTCCGAGTCAGGCTCGCCGAGATTGGAAAGCTTGCCGGGGCCTCGCCCGCCTGTGGACAATGGGCGTCCGGGCCGGTAGCCAAGCGGCCAGCCCGGGAAGGTAGGCGTCAGGCCCTCGGTCGGGAGAGGGGGCCACATCCCACGACCAGGAGGCACCCCATGGGCAACGGCGCGGTCCCCCGCACCCCGATCGGCGAGCTCGGCCTCAGCACCGGCAAGAAGGCCCGGCTGCACCGGATCCTCTACCAGCACGGCGTGAAGAACGGCACCGCGATGTTCCTCCCCTACGACCAGGGCCTCGAGCACGGGCCGCGCGACTTCTTCGACAACCCGGCCTCGGGGGATCCCCGCTACATCATCAAGCTGGCGGTCGAGGGCGGCTTCAACGGGGTCGCCATCCAGATCGGCACCGCCGAGAAGTTCTTCTGGGACTACGCCGGCGAGGTCCCCCTGCTGCTGAAGCTGAACGGGCGCACCGAGCTGCCCCCGGCCGACGCTCCCCGCTCGCCGCTCAACGCCGACGTCGAGGACGCGGTCCGGCTGGGCGCCGACGCGGTGGGCTACACCCTGTACGTCGGCTCGGCCCAGCAGGAGGCCGACTTCGAGGCGCTCGCCCAGGTCCGCCGCGACGCCCACCGCCTCGGGCTCCCGCTCGTCGTCTGGTCCTACCCGCGGGGCAGCTCGGTCGACAAGAAGGGCGGCAAGAACTCCCTCTATGCCGTCGACTACGCGGCCCGCACCGCGGCCGAGCTCGGGGCCGACATCGTGAAGGTCAACTTCCCCGAGCCCAAGGCGACCGAGGGCGTGCACAAGACGTACGCGGAGCCGGTCAGCGAGCAGGAGGCCGTCAACGCGGTCGTCCGCTCTGCGGTCCGGACCCCGGTGCTGCTCAGCGGTGGTGAGCGGGGCGGCGACGAGGAGGTCCTGGACAAGGCCCGCATGGCCATGGAGGCGGGCGCGCTCGGCCTGATCTTCGGCCGCAACGTCTGGCAGCGCGAGCACGACGAGAGCCTGCGGTTCGTGGCCCGCCTGCGCGAGCTGCTCGAGAAGTATCCGGGGTGAGCAAGGCGTTCTCGGCCGGTCCAGTCGTGCGTTCTCCGACATTGACACCGGGTGCTTGCATCCCTTAGAAGTCGTCGGGTAACCGCACTGGGTGTTGGCGCGCCGGTGACTGGCAGTGCTGCAAGGCGAGCGCCGTGGTGCTGGCGACGCTGCTCGCTTGGAGACAGTTGGCACACCCGCTGGACGTGGGGGGCTCGCGTGGACGCAAAGCGCGTGGTGTGGGTCGGCATCGTCGTCGGCTGCCTGGTGCTCGCCGTCGCGGGCCCGGTCGCGATGGTCAGGGAGAACCGTCCGGCCGGGCGCGCCGCGGCGGCACCCGCCGGCGCCGCGGCGGGTGCCGCCGCGCCGGTGGTCAGCATGGAGAACATCGCGTTCGCGCCCGAGACGCTGACCGTCCGCCCTGGCACCGAGGTGCTGTTCGAGAACCGCGACGTCGCGCCGCACACGGTGACCGCCGAAGCCTCGGGGATCGACTCCGGCACGATCAACCCGGGCAAGTCCTTCAGGCTCGTCGTCAACCAGCCGCTCGACTACATCTGCACGATCCATCCGAGCATGAAGGCCAAGATCCTGCTCTCCGGGTGAAGGAGGACGGCGTGGACGTCATCGGCCTGCTGAACGACCTCACCGGCAACAACCTGCTGCTGTGGAAGGTCGTCGGCTCGACCGCGGTCTTCTGCCTGGCCGGGCTGCAGGTCCTGCTCGCCGCCCGGCTGTGGGGGGCGACGTCGTTCCCGCCGGTCGGCACCGGCACCGCGGCCCGGGCCCACCGCGTCGTCGGCCGGGTCGCGCTGCTGGTGGCGGTGCTGGTCGCCGTGTCCTGCGTGGCCGGGCCTGCGGGCCCGACGTCGCCGACCCGCGTGCTGCTGCACTCGGTGTTCGGGACGCTGGTGTTCGTGATCCTGGCGGCCAAGTTCGCCCTCCTGCGGGTGCTGCGAAGGGGCGACGACCTGCTGCCCTGGATCGGCACGGCCCTGTTCCTGACCTTCGCCGGCATCTGGGCGACCAGCGTGGCGGACTACGTGACAGCGAGGTAGCGGATATGGGACGACGGGTCAACGTTGCGCTGCTCGGGACCGCCTGGCTGTTGTGGGCGTGGGGGTCGATCTGGCTGGCCTCGGCAGCCCTCGCCCAGAGCGGCCAGCAGGCGAGCGCCGAGATCGTCGACTTCCGCTTCGAGCCCGGGACGGCAACCGTCGACCTGGGCACGACCGTGACCTGGACCAACCGGGGGGCACGCCCGCACACGGTCACCGACCGGGGCGGCACCTTCGACACCAGGCCGATCGCGCCGAACGGCAACGGCAAGGTGACGTTCACCGTGCCCGGCACCTATGCATACTTCTGCCGCATCAACCCGGCCCGGATGAACGGCGTGATCGTGGTCCGGCAGGGCAGCGAGCCGGCGAGGGTGAGCCGGGTCCAGGGCCTCGACCCGGCCCTGCCGGGCGAGAAGCTCCGCTTCGACCCGCCCAACCTGGAGGTCCAGGCCGGCTCCACGGTGCTGTTCGCCAACGTCGGCGGCAAGCCGCACACGCTGACCGCGGACGACGGCTCGTTCGACACCGGCGTGGTCGCACCGGGGGCCGAGGGAGGCAGGTTCGCCGGCACGAACGCCACCATCACCCTGAGCAAGCCTGGCCGATTCCCGTTCCACTGCGAGGTCCACCCCGCCGCGATGCGCGGGGTGCTGACCGTCGCCGGAGGCGAGGCCGCGCCGCCGGCCGCCGCGTCGAACGCGCCCCGGCAGGCGAGCGTGGCCATGCGGGACTTCCAGTTCGACAAGCCAGAGGTCTCGGTCGCGCCCGGGGGCAAGGTGACGTGGCAGAACGCCGGGGCCGCCCCGCACACGGCCACGTTCGACGACGTCCAGCTCGACACCCGGACGGTGGAGCCCGGGAAGCAGGCGACCATTACCGCGCCCGACAAGCCGGGGAGCTACAGCTACAAGTGCGCCGTCCACCCGGCCCGCATGCGCGGCGTGCTGGTGGTCCTCGGGCAGAACGCCGCCGACCCGACCCAACCGGCAGCGGCCGCGCCCACTGCCGCCGGGAAGCCACCGGCCGCGACCCCTGCGCCGTCGCGGGCCGGCCTCTCCTGGCTCGCCCTGGTCACCGGGGTGATCGGTGCCTTCGCCGGGGGCTTCGGGGTGTCGGCCTTCGTCAGGGGCCGGCCCAGGCACGGTTGACGTCCTCTTCGCCGGGTGGGCGGCGCCGGGCAGTATGCCGCGGCAGCACACATCGAGCAGCAGGACCGGCCCCGGCCGAGCAGCAGGACCGGCCCCGGCGTGACCGCGCCTGGCGGCACGAGCGCTTCCTGCACCACCCGCCCTGAAGGGGCGGGCCACCAGGGTGCAGCGTTGGTGGCGCCGGTCGGCGGGCGCGGTCCCGCGCCCGCCGACCTCCGGTAGCGCTTGACGGCCCGCGGGGGGCCGGCGACAGTGGCCAGCGTGCGCGAGGCAGGGGTGTCCAGGGCCGGGACCAGGGAGCTGCCCGGCTCTGTGGTCACGGCCGGGCTGGCCGTCGGCATCGTGGCCGTGTCGTCGTCCCCGATCCTGGTCCGCGCCGGCCACCTGCCAGCGCTCGCGCTGGCGTTCTGGCGCTGCCTGGCCGGTGCGGTCGTGCTGGCGCCGTTCGCGCTCGGGCGCGGCCGACCCAGGGTGCCGCTCGCACCGCGCGAGGCCGGGCGGCTCGCGCTCGCCGGGGCGCTGCTCGCGGTGCACTTCGCGCTGTTCAACGCGTCCCTGTCGTTCACGACGGTGGCCTCGTCGGCCGTGCTGGTGAGCTGTTCCCCGCTGTTCGTCGGCCTTGGCGCCCGGCTCGCGGGCGAGCCGCCGTCGCGCCGGGCCTGGCTCGGCATCCTGGTGGCCACCGCCGGGGCGGTGGTGGTCGGCCTGGGTGACGCGGGCACGGTCCGGCTCGGGCCGCGCGCCCTGCTCGGAGACGCCATGGCCTTTGCCGGGGCGGCGGCGATCGCCGGCTACCTGCTCATCGGGCGGTCGGTCCGCCAGCGGCTGCCGCTGGCGACCTACGCCGTCTCCGTCTACGGCACCGCCGCCGCCGTGCTGCTGCCCGCCTGCCTGCTCACCGGGGCCCGCCTGGGCGGCTACCGGGCCGGCTCCTGGCTGGTGCTGGCCGGCGTCGTGGTCGGGCCTCAGCTCCTCGGCCACACGGTGTTCAACGGCCTGCTGTCCACCGTCACCGCGTCGACGGTCGCCGTGGTCATCCTGACCGAGCCGGTCGGCGCCACGCTGCTCGCCTGGGCCCTGTTCGACGAGGTGCCGACCGCCTGGTTCTGGCTCGGCGCCCCCCTTGTCCTGGCCGGGGTGTGGCTCGCGGCCTCCAGGGGCGGCGGGCCGGGCGGCCCCCCGCCCGGCGACCCCGCCTCCCGCACCGGGTGACCCGCGGCCCGATGGGAGACCCGGCCTCCGCCGCGGGTGACCCGCGGCCTGATGGGGGATCCGGCCTCCGCCGCGGGTGACCCGCGACCCGATGGGCGATCCCGCCCCCGCACCGGGTGAGCCGCGACTCCGTGGGCCACCCGGCCTCCCACCCCGGGTGACCGGGCCTGACCCGGGCGTCGCGGCCCAGCGTCCCCGCGGGTGACCCGGCGCTCCGAGGCATAGACTTGGGGTCCCGGACCCACCCGAACGAAAGCGAGCGGAGCATGCCCGGAACGATCCTGGTGGGCAGCCAGTGGGGCGACGAGGGCAAGGGCAAGGCCACCGACCTCCTCGCCGACCGGATGGACGTGGTCGTGCGCTACCAGGGCGGCAACAACGCCGGGCACACGATCGTGGTGGCCGGGCGCACCTTCAAGCTGCACCTGGTCCCCAGCGGGATCCTCTGCCCGCACATCACCCCGGTGATCGGCAACGGCGTGGTGATCGACCCCGGGGTCCTGCTCGCCGAGCTGGCCGCCCTGGACGCCCAGGGGATCTCAACGGCCAAGCTGCTCGTCTCGGCCAACGCGCACCTGATCATGCCCTGGCACAAGGAGCGCGACAAGCTCACCGAGCGCTACCTCGGCGGCAACCGGATCGGCACCACCGGCCGGGGCATCGGCCCGGCCTACGGCGACAAGGCCGGCCGGCTCGGCATCCGGGTCCAGGACCTGCTCGACCCGAAGATCCTGGCCCAGAAGGTCGAGGTCGTGCTCAAGGAGCGCAACCCGCAGCTCGCCAAGGTCTACAACCGGCTGCCGATCGACCCCGACGCCGTGGTCGAGGAGTACGCCACCTTCGCCGAGGCGCTCCGCCCGCGCATCGCCGACACCTCGCTGTATCTCTGGAAGGCACTCCGCGAGGGCAAGCAGGTCCTGTTCGAGGGCGCCCAGGGGGCGATGCTCGACGTCGACCACGGCACCTACCCGTTCGTGACCTCCTCCTCGCCGGTCGCCGGGGGGGCGCTCGCCGGGACCGGCGTCGGCCCGCGCGAGATCGAGCGGGTGATCGGCATCGCCAAGGCCTACACCACCCGGGTGGGCACCGGGCCGCTCCCGACCGAGCTGCACGACGAGCAGGGCGAGGTGCTGCGCCGGGACGGGGCGGAGTTCGGCACCACCACCGGGCGGGCGCGCCGGTGCGGCTGGCTGGACACGGTGGTGCTCCGCTACGCGGCCCGGGTCAGCGGGCTCACCGAGACGTTCGTGACCAAGCTGGACGTGCTGTCGGCCTTCGACCGGATCCCGGTGGCGACCTCCTACCGGGTGGACGGCGAGGTGACCGAGGACTGGCCGATGACCCAGACCCAGGTCCACCACGCGGTGCCCGTCTACGAGCAGTACGAGGGCTGGCGCGAGGACATCACCGCGGTCACCCGCTACGCCGACCTGCCCAGGGCGGCCCGCACCTACGTCGAGGCGATCGAGAAGCTCGGCGGGGTACCGGTGACCGCCGTGTTCGTCGGCCCCGGCCGCGAGCAGACCCTCGTCCGCGAGCCGGGGGAGTAGGCGGTGCGGGTCGCGGTCGTCGGCGGCGGTGGGCGGGAGCACGCGCTGCTCACAGCGCTCGCGGCCAGCCCCGAGGTGGACCGGCTGTTCGCCGTGCCAGGCAACGCCGGCACGGCCGCGGTGGCCGAGAACGTGCCCGGGGTCCCGGTCACCGACGGCGCCGCCCTGGTCGCCTGGGCCACCCGGGAGGCGGTCGACCTGACCGTGATCGGCCCGGAGGCGCCCCTGGTCGCCGGGGTGGCCGACGCGCTCGCCGGGCAGGGCATGGCTGTGTTCGGCCCCACCGCGGCCGCCGCCCGGATCGAGGGCTCCAAGGCGTTCGCCAAGGACGTGATGGCGAACGCCGGGGTCCCGACCGCGGCGGCCGAGGCGTTCACCGACGCGTCCGCCGCGGTCAAGGCGCTCGACGACTTCGGCCCCCCCTGGGTGGTGAAGGCGGACGGCCTGGCCGCCGGCAAGGGGGTCACGGTCACCGTCGACTACGCCACGGCCAGGGCCGCGGTCGAGGATGCCCTGCTGGGCGGGGTCCACGGCGCGGCCGGCGCCCGCATCCTGCTGGAGGAGCACCTCGACGGGCTGGAGGCGAGCCTGTTCGCGCTCACCGACGGACAGACCGTGGTCCCCCTCGCGCCCGCCCGCGACTACAAGCGGGTCGGGGACGGCGACACCGGTCCGAACACCGGCGGCATGGGCGCCTACTCGCCGCTCGCCGACGTGCCCGACGCCCTCGTCGACCAGGTGCGGACCACGATCCTCGAGCCGACCGTGGCCGAGCTGGCCCGCCGCGGCACCCCCTACCAGGGCCTGCTCTACGCCGGGCTGGCCCTGACTGCCACTGGACCGAAGGTGGTCGAGTTCAACTGCCGCTTCGGCGACCCGGAGACCCAGGTGGTGGTGCCGAGGCTGGCCGGCGACCTGGCCGGGCTGCTGCGGGCTGCGACGGGCCCCCCGGGGAGCCTGGCCGGCGTCCGGCCCGCGTGGGACCCGCGCGCCTGCGTGACCGTCGTGCTCGCCTCCGGCGGGTACCCGGGCCCCTACCGTCGCGGCCTCGAGATCCACGGGCTCGACTCCGCGCCTGCCCCGGGGGTGCAGGTCTTCCATGCCGGGACCAGCGCGGGCCCCGGGGGACGGACGGTCACCGCCGGGGGCCGTGTGCTCGCGGTCAGCGCGCTCGGCCACGGCGTCCCGGCCGCCCGGGCCCTGGCCTACGAGGCGGTGGAGCGGATCGGGTTCGAGGGCGCCCACTGGCGCCGCGACGTCGCCGGCGGCTGATCGGGGGTGGAGTTCCCGCCGGGCGGCCGATCGGGGGCTCTGGGGCCGCGGGCGGTGGCCCTGGGCTTCCTCACCGCGGCCCTGGAGCGCCTCGGCCTTCTGGCGTCACCACCGGACGAGGGAACCCGCTCGCCGGTCTGACCGGTCCTGCCCAGGAGTCCGTTTACGCCCTACGAGTTGCACGAGGCATCCCTTATGTTTGTACTCTTCGTCCCTGTACTGAACCGACCGTGTCCATGCAGTGAACAGACCGTTCCATCCCCGAGTTGGTCCTGACCGAGCTCGCCGCCGCCGTGGGTCCTGGGCCAGAAAGGGTCTGCCACGAACCGGAATGCAGTGGGCAGCCGCTCTGCCGGGGCGTCTGCGCTGAGCCGCTCGCGGCTCTCGATCCGGCACGCGTTCGAGATCGACCCCCTGCAGGCCGACGGCCTGCTCGCCTTCGCCCTGGTCGTGCTCGGCGTCGTCGGGCTCCTGGCCGCCATGGAGCCCCGCCTCGCCCCTGCCACCACCTCCTCCCCACCCGTGCTGGCCGCGGTGCTGGTCATGTTCCAGACCACGCCGGTCACCTGGCGCCGGCGGAGCCCCCTCACCGTGCTCGTCGTCGTCGAGCTCGCGACCATCGCCTACCACCTGCTCCACTACCCGTTCACCGGAGCCGACCTCGGGGCCCTGGTCGCCTTCTACACGGTGGCCTCCAGGTACGACGCCCGGGTCGTGCTCGCCGCGGCGGCCGGGTTCGCGTGCGTCGTCCTCACCCTCACGTTCCAGGGCCGGATGGGGTTCGAGACCTTCGCGCTGCTGCACGTGCTGTTCGCCGTGGCCTGGATCATGGGCGCCGAGCTGCGCATCCGGCGGACCCACACCGCGCTGGTCGAGGACCGGGCCGCCCGCCTGGAGCGGGAGCTCGGCTACCTGGCCCGGGAGGCGGTCGCCGACGAGCGCGCCCGCATCACACGGGAGCTGCACGAGACGGTCACGTCCAACCTCAGCATGATCGTCGCCCAGGCGAAGGTGGCCGAGCGCGTCCTGCCGGTCGGTGCCGCACCCCCCACGGACGCGATCGACTTCATCAGAAAGACCGGCGAGCAGACCCTCGCCGAGCTGCGCCGGGCCGCCGACGTGCTCCGGCCGGAGGACCCGGTGGTCGTGCCGCCGGCCTTGCCGCCGGCCATGAGCCAGCTCGGAGCCCTGGTGACCGAGGTGAAGATGGCCGGGCTGCCGGTGGACGTCGTGGTCGAGGGCGACGCGCGGCCGCTCCCCGCCGAGGTGGACGGGTCGGCCTACCGGATCGTGCAGGAGGCCCTCACCAACTGCCTCAAGCATGCCCGCCCGGTCCGGCCTCAGCTCGTGATCCGCTACGGCGCCGACGACCTCGAGCTGGTGGTCACCGACGACGCCGGCGGGAGCTGGGAGGTCGATCCCGAGGAGGGCCGGCGCGAGAACCTGGGCTGGATGCGGCCCCGGTCCGCCGCCGGGTCGACCGCCGCCGGGACGGGGCCCTCGGCCCCGGCCGGGGCCGGGCACTGGCTCGACGGCACCTACGGGGTCCGCGCCCGGCTGCCCATCTGACCCCGTGGCCTGGTCCGGCCCGGTCGCGGTCAGCCCTTCGCCTGCGGCTGCGGGTCGGACGCGGACACCCGGTCGCGCGCCAGGTACCGGAAGGAGCCGGCGACCAGACCGATCCGCGTGTGGACGAGCCCGCCCGCGGAGGCGCCGCCCGGTGCAGCGTCGGCCTCCGTCCTGGTGGAGTAGTCGTCCAGGACGGCGGCGCCGGTCGCCGTCACCGTCACCCGGACGGTGCCGTGGGCCAGGCGACCGCGGTGGGCGAGCACGGCCGGCGGCCCGCCGGCCGGGAAGCTGACCAGGTCGTAGGCGAGCGGCGCGCCCGGGCCCTGGGAGCGGAACTGGGCCAGGAGGGTCCGCCCGCCCGCCGACAGCGCGGGCGTCGCCACCCGGACCGCCGTCCAGGTCCTGGCCGGCCTCGGCTCGGTCGCGGCCAGGGACCGCTCCCAGGTGCCCTCTCCCGCGGGCGACCAGACCTGGAGGGCCAGGGCCCGCGAGCCGGGGACCCGGCCGCTCACCCAGACGACCGGCCGCCCGCTCGGGGCCAGGCTCGCCCTGCCGCACGAGGCGGGGACGAGCCCGGTGACCCGGACCTGGAGCTGGGCGCAGGCCAGACCACCGCTGCCGGCGGCGATCCGGGCCGGGACCGCGGGCGCGGCGAGCAGCCGCCCGGAGGCCGGGACAGGGGTTCCCACGATGGGCTCGGCCGATCCCGGCACGCCCGTGCCGGTGGTGCTCCGGTCCGGGACCGGCGGGACGGTCCCCGCGACCGTGCCGGCTGTCGTGCCCGGGTCCGCGACCGTGCTGGCCGGCGCGGCGGCGGGCGCCCCGGGCGAGCTGGCGGGCTGGCGGGCGCGGGCACGGGACCCGATCTCGAAGCCGGCCGTCACCATCAGGACGGCGGCCACCACCACGGCCGCTCCGATGCCGAGATCCCGCCGCTGCATCCCGCCTCCTTGTAGCCAGACGACATGATCGAAACGATCAAGTAGTGCGAAAGGTATTCTGCGCGCTCTTCGGTCGACCGCAAGTCGCCAGGTACGGGCGCGGCCGGCATAGAATGCGCCGACCGGCCATGCACCGCGCGAGGAGTGGGAATGCCGCAGCCACGGGTTGGGATCGTCCTGGGCTCCAGCTCCGACGAGGAGAAGGCCAAGGCGGCCGCCGTCATGCTCGAGAAGTTCGGGGTCGACTACGAGGTCGAGATCGCGAGCGCCCACCGCAGCCCCCGGCGGGTCGCCGACTACGCGGCCAGCGCCGAGGACCGGGGCCTCCAGGTCGTCATCGCCGCGGCCGGCCGGTCGGCCGCGCTCCCCGGCGTCATCGCCGCCCACACCACGCTGCCCGTCATCGGCCTGCCGATCTTCGCCCAGCACCTGGCCGGCGCGGACGCCCTCTACTCGGTCGTGCAGATGCCGTCCGGGGTACCGGTCGCCACCGTGGGACTGGACGCCGCCGCCAACGCCGGGATCCTCGCCGTCCAGATCCTCGCCATCGCCGACCAGGGGCTGCGCAGGCAGCTCCGGGACTTCAAGCACCAGCTCTCGGAGGGGCTGCGCCTGTAGCGCCCGCGTGGGCGGCTACGCTTGTCACGACCAGCTCAGCGCGCCGACGGCCCGGAACCCGGGCTTCCCGAAAGGGTCCGCCGTGATCCCTCGCTACGTCCTCCCGGAGATGGGCGCCGTCTGGAGCGAGGCTGAGCGGTTCCGGCTGTTCGCGCAGGTCGAGGTCGCGGTGGTGCGGGCGCGGGCCCGCCGCGGGCTGGTGCCGGCGGAGGACCTCGCCGCCGTCGAGCTCGCCCCGCCGCCGCCCCCCGAGCGCGTCCACGAGCTCGACGGGCAGCTCCACCACGACACCCTCGCCTTCCTCACCGCCTACGGCGAGGGCATCGGCCCGGCCGCCAGGCACGTCCACTACGGCATGACCTCCTCCGACCTGCTCGACACCGCGCTGGCGCTCCAGCTCACCCGCGCCTGCGACCTCCTCATGGGCCGCCTCGACCGGCTGGTCGAGGCCCTGCGCGACCGCGCGCTCGAGCACCGTGACACGCTCTGCCTCGGCCGCACCCACGGTGTGGCCGCCGAGCCGACCACCTTCGGGCTGAAGCTGGCCGGGCACGCGTTCGCCTTCGACCGGGACCGGCGACGCCTCGCCGCCGCCCGCGACGCGGTCGCGGTGGGGACGGTCTCCGGGGCGGTCGGCACCTACTCGAACCTGCCCCCCGACGTGGAGGCCGAGGTCCTGGCCGACCTGGGGCTCCGCCCGGAACCGGCACCGACGCAGGTGGTGGCCCGTGACCGCCACGCCGAGCTGCTCGCCGTCCTGGCCGTCGCCGGGGCGGACCTGGAGCGGCTCGCGGTCGAGGTCCGGCACCTGCAGCGCACCGAGGTCCGGGAGGTGGAGGAGCCGTTCGCGGAGGGCCAGAAGGGGTCGTCGGCCATGCCCCACAAGCGCAACCCGGTCGTGGCCGAGCGCCTCACCGGCGTGGCCCGGCTGCTCCGCGGCTACGCCGTGAGCGGGCTCGAGGACGTGGCCCTGTGGCACGAGCGCGACATCTCCCACTCCTCGGTGGAGCGGGTGGTGCTCCCGGACGCCTGCTGCGTGCTCGACTACGGCCTGGAACGGGCCACCTGGCTGGTGGCCGGCCTGCGGGTGTTCCCGGAGCGCATGCGTGCCAACGTCGAGGCGTCCGGCGGGCTGGCCGGCTCCTCGGCCGCCTTGCTCGCCCTGGTCGACAAGGGCTGGACCAGGGAGGACGCCTACGCCGTGGTGCAGCGGGCGGCGATGGCGGCCTGGGAGGGCAAGGGCGGGTTCCGCGACCTGCTGCTCGCCGAGGCGGGCGTGGCCGACGCGTTCGGGGAGACCGGAGCCGGGGAGAGCGGGGCGGCCCTCGACGCGGCCCTGGACCCGGGCCGGTTCGTCGCCCACGCCGACCCCATCTTCGACCGTCTGGAGGCGATCCGGGACCAGGGCGGGCGCACCCAGGACCAGGCATTCGAAGCCAGGACCAGGCATTCAAAGGAGGAGCGCCCATGAGCACCGCCCTCGAGCCTGACGGCCTGCGCCACCTCGCCTCCGGCAAGGTGCGCGACCTCTACGAGGCCGACGCCGGCCACCTGCTGCTGGTCGCCTCGGACCGCATCTCCGCGTTCGACGTCGTGCTCGACGACCCCGTGCCCGGCAAGGGGGTGGTGCTCACCGCGCTCACCCAGTTCTGGCTCGAGCAGCTCGCCGACCTGGTCGGCAACCACCTGGTCGGCTGGCGCGCCTCCGAGCTGCCGCCCGGCGCGAGGCACCTGGCCGGCCGGGCAATGCTGGTGCGCCGGCTCGAGATGGTCCCGATCGAGTGCGTGGCCCGCGGCTACCTTGCCGGGTCAGGCTGGAAGGAGTACCAGGCGGGCGGCTCCGTCTGCGGCGTCCCGCTCCCCACGGGCCTGCGGGAGTCCGAGCGGCTGGCCACGCCGCTGTTCACCCCGGCGACCAAGGCGGTCACCGGCCACGACGAGAACATCTCGGAGGCCCGGATGGCCGCGCTGGTCGGCACCGAGCTGACCCACCGGCTCCACCAGCTCACCGTCGAGGTCTACCGGCGCGGGGCCGAGCACGCCGCGCGCCGGGGCATCCTGCTGGCCGACACCAAGCTCGAGTTCGGCCTGGCCCGCGGCGAGGTCGTGCTGGCCGACGAGGTGCTCACCCCCGACTCGTCGCGCTTCTGGCCGGCCGGTGCCTGGGAGCCCGGGCAGTCGCCGCCCTCGTTCGACAAGCAGTACGTGCGCGACTGGCTGGAGGTCCAGCCGTGGGACAAGACCCCGCCCGGACCGCCCCTGCCCCCCGACGTGATCGCGGGCACCGCGGCCAGGTACCGCGAGGCCTACGAGCGCCTCACCGGCCGCACGCTGGCCGACTGGCTGGCAGAAGCCCGCTCCTGACCCCGCGCCGCATGGACCGAACGACACCCCGGGCCGCATGGACCTGAACGACACCCCGGGCCGCATGGACCTGAACGACACCCCGGGCCGCATGGACCTGAACGACATCCCGCGGCGCATGGACCTGAACGACGCGCTGGCTGCCGCGCTCCGGTTCGGGGAGGCGTGGGAGGGGAGCTTCGAGCCCTTCGGGCGCCATCCCGCCCTGGCCGTCGACGTCGGCCGCCTGGGCGCCGCCTGGGAGGAGTACACCCGGCGGCTCGAGGACAACTACCCGTTCTTCCACCCCAGGTACGCCGGGCAGATGCTGAAGCCCGCGCACCCGGTGGCCGTGGCCGGCTACCTGGCCGCGATGCTCGTCAACCCGAACAACCACGCCCTCGACGGCGGCCCGGCCACCGGCGCGATGGAGAAGGAGGTCGTGGCCGACCTGGCGGCGATGTTCCGGCTCCCGGCGGGCGCGCTCGGCCACCTCACCTCGAGCGGCACGATCGCCAACCTCGAGGCCCTCTGGGTGGCCAGGCAGCTCCACCCGGGCAAGGCGGTCGCCTTCAGCGAGGAGGCCCACTACACCCACGAGCGGATGTGCGGCGTGCTCGGGGTCGACACGGTCAAGGTGCCGGCCGACGGGTCGGGCCGGATGGACGCCGGCGCCCTCGAGCGGGTGCTCGAGACCGGCTCCGTGGGCACGGTCGTGCTCACCACCGGCACGACCGGCCTGGGCGCGGTCGACCCGGTCGACGAGGTGCTCGCCCTGCGCGACCGCTACGGCTGCCGCCTCCACGTCGACGCCGCCTACGGCGGCTTCTACGCGCTGCTGGCCTGGGCCGGCGAGGAGGGCACGGTGATCGGCGCGCCCGCGGCCCGGGCGCTGCGGGCCGTCGCCCGGTGCGACTCGGTGGTGGTCGACCCGCACAAGCACGGCCTGCAGCCCTACGGGTGCGGGGCGGTGCTGTTCCGGGACGCGTCCGTGGGCCGGCTCTACAAGCACGACTCGCCCTACACCTATTTCACCTCCGACGAGCTGCACCTGGGCGAGATCAGCCTGGAGTGCTCGCGGGCCGGGGCGGTCGCCGGGGCGCTCTGGCTCACCCTGCGGGTGCTCCCGCTGCGGGCCGGCGAGGGCCTCGGGCCGGTGCTGGCCGCCGGGGCCCGGGCCGCCCGGGCCTGGGCCGCCCGCATCGACGCCGGCGACGAGCTGCTGCTCGGCAACGACCCGCAGCTCGACATCGTCACCTTCTACCCGGCCACCAGGGAGCGGTCGTGCACCGCGGTCGACGCCGCCTCGGCCCGGCTGCTCAGGGTGGCCATGGCCGACCCGTCCCCGGTGTTCCTGTCGACGCTGCGGATGCCGGCCGCGCGCCTGCGCCAGCGCGACCCCGACCTCGTCCCCGACGCCCCGGCCGCCCGCGTCCTGCGCAGCGTGCTGATGAAGCCCGAGCACGAGCCGTACGTGGACACCCTCCACGCCGAGGTGACCCGCCTGGCCAGGCAGGCGGCGGCCGGGGCCTGAGCGCGCCAGGGACCGTCGCTCAGACCCGGCGCGGCCCCAGCGCCTGGGCGACCTGGCCGGGAACTGGTCGGCCTCAGCCTCTGGTTCGCTCCGCATGACGTTCGCGCGCCTGCCAGGAGGCTGGAAGCTCATGCCGACCTGCAGCCGGCACGACGACCGGTAGGTCACTCCCGGAGGTCACGGACCCGGCGGGCCTTGCGTTCGGTGCGGGGGAGGACGCCGTGGGGGAGGACCTCGACCACCGGGCGGAGCTCGCAGCGGGAGACGATCTCGCTCTCGACCAGGCGCGCGACGGCGGGGTGGCGGCCGGCGTCGACGTCGCGGCGGACCTCGACGCGGACGGTCAGCACGTCGAGGTCGCGGGGGCGGTCGACCACCACCTCGAACTCCTCGCCGACCTCGGCCACCCGGCGCACCGCGTCCTCGACCGCGCTCGGGAACAGGGTCACGCCGCGCACGTTCAGCAGGTCGTCGGCCCGGCCGGCGAAGCCGCCCAGAGCCCGGGCCGAGGTGCGGCCGCAGGCGCAGCGGTCGCGGACCAGCCGGGCCCAGTCGCCGACCACGAAGCGGAGCTGCGGCGACGCCTCCGAGTGGAGGCTGGTCACCACCGAGACGCCCCGCTGCCCGTCGGGCACCGGAGCGTGGCTGACCGGGTCGACCACCTCCCACAGGTGGGTGTCCTCGGACAGGTGCAGGCCCGGCTCGGCGCCTGGCGGGGGCTGGCCCGGCTCGGCGCCTGGCCCGGGCTGGCCCGGCTCGGCGCCTGGCGGGGGCTGGCCCGGCTCGCCGCCTGGCCCTGGCCGGGCCACGGCGGCGCAGGTGTGGGCGCCGGCCGAGGGCGCCGCCTCGGTGCAGCCGTAGAACTCGTGCAGCTCCGCGCCCCAGCGGGCCTCGAGCCGGGCCCGGGTGGAGGGCACGCTGATGCCCGGCTCGCCGGCGCAGAACAGGAACCGGACCGAGGTGGTGGCCGGGTCGATGCCGAGCTCCTCGGCCACCGCGGCCAGGTACAGGGCGTACGAGGGGGTGCAGGCCAGGATCGTCGGCCGGTAGGCGTCGATGAAGCGGGCCCGCGTGCGGCTGTCGAGCCCGCCCGCGGTCACGATCGGCACGCCCATGCGGTGCAGGGCGTAGTGGACGCCCCAGAGCCACACGTGCGGCCCGTAGCCGAAGGCGAGCATGGCCGAGTCCCGGCCGGGCCGGAAGCCCATCGCCCACATGGCCCGGGCGCCGATCCACGACCAGGCGACGCGGTCGAACGCGGTGTAGCGGAACACCCGGGGCAGGCCGGTGGTGCCCGAGGTGGCAAAGACCTGCCAGCCGCGCTCGGCCCAGACGGCGTCGTCCACCGAGGTGTAGGTGCCCCACGGCGGGTGGGCCGCCACGTCCTCGGCCATCTCCTGCCTGGTGGTGACCGGCAGGTGGGCGAGGTCGTCGACCGAGCCGACGTCGCCCGGGTCGATGCCGGCCCGGTCGAGCTTGTGGCGGTAGAACGGCACGCACTCGTAGGCGAAGCGCACGGCCGCGCGCAGCTTGGTGTCCTGCACCGCGCGGAGCTCGTCCGGGGACATGGTCTCCAGGCGCTCCGACCAGAAGCGTGGACCGGAGGGCCGGTCGAGGTCGAGCTGGTGGCGCTCGGCCTGGGCCAGCCACGCTGCCCGCTGGACCTGGTTGACGGCGCCCACGCCGGTCAGAAGTCGCCGGTGACCGCTTGGGGCCCGTCCACGGGCAGGACCCGCTCGAGGCCGAGCGCCTCCAGCACCGGCTCGTCGGTGATGGCGAACAGGATCGCGTCGCCGCCGGGGGCGTGGTGCTCGTGCACGGTCCAGGGCGGCAGGGCCAGGATGTCGCCCCGCCGCCAGGAGAACCGCACCCCGTCGACGACGGTCTCCCCCTCGCCCCGGAACACCTGGTAGACGGTGGAGTGGACGTGCCGGTGGGTGCGGGTGCGGGTGCCGGCCCGCAGCAGCTGCACGGTGGCGGCGACGGTGGGCAGCACCGGCCCGCCCGTGCGCGGGTTGGTGAAGCGCAGCAGCACGTCGTCGAAGGGGTCGCCGGCGTCGTCCCGGCGCGCGTCGAGCGCGGCCGCGGTCGCCGCCCACGGGTAGTGGAGCAGCGGCGAGCGGGGCGCCGGCCGGGCGCCCGCGGGCGGCTCGGCAGCGCCCTCGCCGGCCACGACCGGGGGCACGGCCGCCGAGGCCGGCAGCAGGCCGGGGGAGCCGAAGGCGCGCGCCGAGCCGTGCCGGTCCAGGACCGGCTGCAGCTCCCCGACCGGGTAGAACTCGAAGAACACGGCGTCCAGGTAGCCGACCAGGGGCAGGTCGAGCCCGTCGAACCACATCATCGGCTGGTCGGACTCGTTCTGGTGGTCGTGCCAGGTGTAGGAGGGGGTGAGCACGAGGTCGCCGGCGGCCATGTTGCAGCGGTCGCCGTCCACGGTCGTCCACGCCCCGGTGCCCTCGACCACGAACCGCAGCGCCGACGGGCTGTGCCGGTGGCCGGGCGCGGACTCGCGCGGGCCGAGGTACTGCACCGCCGCCCAGAGCGTCGCGGTCGCGCCGTAGACGCCGGGCAGGCCCGGGTTCATGCAGCCGAGCACCCGCCGGTCCCCGCCCCGGTCGATCGGCACCAGCTTGCCGGCCTGCTCGGCCAGGCGGGCCAGGTTGTCGAAGCGCCACAGCCACGCCTTCGGCCGCGGCCTGGGCTCGAACGGCATGATCCTGGCGTTGATCCGCCAGAGGGCCTCCAGGTGCTCGGCGTGCAGCTCGGCGTAGAAGTGCTCCAGCGCGGTGTTGTCGCCGCCGGCCAGGAGCGCGGGATCGACGTGCTCGGCCATGGTGGACTCCCTTCCGAACGTGCCCGGCTCTCGGCCGGGCGCTCAGCACGCGCTCAGTTGTCGGCCGGGTAGGTGGTCGCGACCTCGGGCAGCCGCAGCCCGAGGTCACCCTCGACGAACGCCCGGGAGCGCTCCAGCCAGTCCCCGCGCACCTCGTCGTTGGTGCGCTGCTTGACCCCCCAACGCCGGAACAGCTCGTTGTTGGTCGACTTGGAGCGCCCGAAGAACGCCGGCAGCCCCGGGAAGATGCGGTCGATCGACGCCTGCACCTCGGCCCGGCCCGCCTCGGTCCTGACCGCCTGCCGCAGCCGCGACTGCCCGAAGCTGGTGTGGAACCGCTCCTCGGGCATGAGCGCCGCGGCCAGGTCCCGCAGTGGGGTGTAGGTGCAGTCCAGCAGGTCCTCCATCTGCACGACCTCGGCCAGGTCGGCCAGCCCCTTGACGACCAGGAAGTCGGTCCAGCTGGTCATCGGCAGGTCGAAGATGGACAGGTGCCTGGCCCCCTCCTGCTCGGGCAGGCCCAGGGCCCGGGCCAGGGCGGTGAACTTGAGGTGGTGGCCGTACTCCTCCATGGCGATGCGGCAGGCCAGGTACTTCTCGTTGGGCTGCTCGGCCAGGGCGATGGCCGGCTCGTCGAACAGCTCGGCCCCGGCCAGCTCGTTGCGGCAGTGGCTGAGGATGACCTTGCCGACCGCGGTGGTGTACTCGGCGGGGAGCTGCCTGGCCTCGTCGGGCCCGGCCACCGTGCCCCTGAACGGCGTGGCGACGTCGATGGTGCTCATCGCTTCATCCTTTGCTTCATCCTCTCGTGTCGTCGGGGGAGCGCACCGGCAGGGGCGGGCCGCCGAACAGGTCGAACTCGTCCTCGAGCGGGGTGAGGTGCCCGGCCAGCGGCGGCTCGGCCAGGCCGCCCAGCGCCTCCCGGGTCCAGCCGCCCTCGGCCACGACCCGGGCGACCGGCCGCGGCTGTGACCAGACCAGCAGCTCGGCGCCGCGGATGCCGAGCACCTGCCCGGTGACCCGGCCGCCGTCGGGCGAGCAGAGCCAGGCCACCAGCGGGGCGGCGTCCTCGGGCCGGGCCCCCCGGGCGTCGCGCAGGTAGGCCTCCAGCCTGGGCGTGGCCGGCGGGATCGACTCGGTCATGCGGGTCCAGGCGAACGGCAGCACGAGGTTGGCGGTGACCCCCGACCTCGCGCCCTCGAGGGCGAGCACCCGCATGAGGCCGAGCTGCCCGGCCTTTGCCGTGGCGTAGTTGGCCTGGCCGACCGCGCCCACGAAGCCGGCCGCCCCGCCGACCAGCACCACGCGGCCCCGGCCCGACTCCTTGAGCGCCGGCCACACGGCCCGCACGCAGGCGAACGCGGCGTCCAGGTGCACGGCCAGCACCGAGCGCCACCCCTCGGGCGAGAGCTTGGCCAGCGTGCGGTCGGCCAGGTTGCCGGCCGCGTGGACCAGCGCGGTGGCCCGGCCCAGCTCGGCGGCTGCCGCCGCGATCCCCTCCACGCCCGAGGGGTCGGTGACGTCCACGGGCAGCGCCCGGGCGGTGCCGCCCTCCGCGGCGATCTCCCCGGCCACGCGGGCGGCCGGCTCCGGGTCGGTGCCACCGCCGTCCAGGGCCGCACCCGAGTCGGCCACGACCACGGCGAAACCGTCACGCCCGAGCCGCCGGGCCACGGCCGCCCCGATCCCCCGGCCTCCCCCTGTGACGATCGCGACCTCGTCGGCCACTGGTGCACGCTTCCCTTCGGGCCTGGAGGCGGGCCCGGGCGGCCCGGCCCCGCGGGGCCTCGAACCTCAACGTAGGGGTTCCGGCCCTGATCGACAAGGCCACGCCCTGGGGGCACGGTGACCGGGCCCTGGGGGCACGGTGACCGGGCCCCGACGAGGCCAGGCAGCTCCCGCCGGGTACACCGCCACGGCAGGCCCGTTTGCCGGGAGCTTGCTGGATCCCGGGGTCAGTCCGAGGCGGGCAGGCGCACGGTCACCTCGAGGCCGCCGTAGGGGAGCGCGCGGGCGAGCGCCTGCCCGCCGTGGGCCTTGGCCACCGAGCGGACGATCGACAGGCCGAGGCCGGCGCCGTTGACCGAGGCGGTGCGGCCGCCCAGGCGCCGGAACGGCTCGAACAGCGTGGCGGCCTGCTCGGCGGGGATGGGCGCGCCGCCGTTGGCGACCTGCACGAAGGCGGCGCCCCGGGAGCCCGGCCAGGCGCCCCGCTCGGTGCCGGTGGCGACCTCGAGCCAGCCCCCAGGCTGGTTGTGGCGCACGCCGTTCTCGACCAGGTTGGCGACCAGGCGGTCGAGCAGGGCCCGGTCGCCGGCCACCGGCGCGGGCGCGAGGTGGGCCGTGACCGTGAGCCCGAGCGGCCCGGCGTCGCGCTTGGCCAGGGAGAGCGCGTCCCCGGCGGCCTCGGCCAGGTCGGCCGGGGCCCTGGCCCGCAGCTCGCGCTCGCTGCGGGCCAGGGTGAGCAGGCTCTCGATCAGGCGCTCGCTGCGGGCGGTGGCGTCGCGCACCCGCTCGGCCATGGCCCGCAGCTCGGCCGGGGTCGACTTCGGGTTGGCCAGGGCGACGTCGACCTCGGTGCGGGCGATGGTGAGGGGGGTGCGCAGCTCGTGGGAGGCGTTGGCCACGAAGCGGCGCTGGCCCTCGAAGGCGGCGTCGAGGCGCTCGAGCATGGCGTCGAAGGTGTCGGCCAGCTCCTTCAGCTCGTCCTCGGGGCCGTCGAGCCCGATCCGCTCGTGCAGGTTCTGGCCGGAGAGCCGCTTGGCCGTTGCGGTGATGTCGTGCAGGGGCCGCAGCACCCGCCCGGCGACCACCCAGCCGAGGCCGACCGAGACCAGCGCCATGCAGGCCAGGGCCACCCCGGACCCGTACAGCAGCCGCCGCTCGGCGGCCACCCGCGACTGCTGCTCGAGCTCCCTGAGCACGTCGGCGAGGGGGCGGCCGTCGGGGGTGACCGCCTCGCCGAGCGCCGACGGCAGCAGCCGGACCTCGCCCGCCGCGGTCGCGCCCTGCGCCGGTCTCTCGGCCACGAACGTGAGCCGGCCTGGCATGGGCATGAAGTTGGCCCGCACGATCGTGTAGGTGAGGGCGAGCAGCCCGGCCCCGGCCACCAGGAACAGCCCCCCGTAGAGCAGGGTGAGCCGCAGCCGCACGCTCGGGCGGAACCGGACGGACGGCCACGCCCGCGCTGGGCCGGGCGCGGTCACAGCCGGTACCCCACGCCGATGACGGTCTCGATGAGCTGGGGCGGGCCGAGCTTGCGGCGCAGGTTCATCACGGTCACCCGCACGGTGTTGGTGAACGGGTCGGCGTGCTCGTCCCAGACCCGCTCGAGCAGCTCCTCGGCGCTCACCACGGCGCCGCCGGCAGCCAGCAGCACCTCCAGCACCCCGAACTCCTTCCGGGTCAGGCGCAGGAAGTGCCCACCCCGGGTGGCCTCCCGCCTGGCCGGGTCGAGCCGCACGTCGTAGCGCTCGAGCACGGGCGGGAGCGCCTCCCCGGTCCGCCTGGCCAGGGCCCGGACCCGAGCCACCAGCTCGCTGAACGCGAACGGCTTGCTGAGGTAGTCGTCGGCTCCCATGGTGAGGCCGTCGACCCGGTCGTCGACGGACCCGGCCGCGGTCAGCATGAGCACGCGGGCGGTGGGCGTGTCCGCCGTGAGCCTCCGGCAGACGTCGTCGCCGTGCACCCTGGGCAGGTCCCGGTCGAGCACGACCACGTCGTAGCGGTTGAGCGTGGCCTTCTCGAGCGCGTCGGCCCCGTCGAAGCTCACGTCCACCGCCATCCCCTCGTGCCTGAGGCCACGCGCGACCGCGTCGGCCAGCACGGTCTCGTCCTCGACGACGAGCACGCGCACCTGGCCCGCTCCTTCCTCGACCGTCCCTGCCACGCCGGGTTGGACCGGTCGCCGCCCTGCTGCCGCGGGGGCAGGGCGGCGGCGACCGGCCTGCCAACGGTGCTCCCTGGCCTGTAACGCCTGCATAAGGCATCCACGAGACGGAGGCGTTACGGCCCCCGGCGTTGACTGCCATGGCGGGTGCGACGGGCGCACCCCCCAGCAAGGAGACCCGAAGGATGCAGACAGGGACCAAGCCCTGGCCCGGCGCGGCCCGCCGGGGCGGCAGGGGCCGGGTACGCGCGGCCGCGGTGCTCGCCGCCGCGCTCCTCGCCCTCGCCGCGGCCGGCTGCGCCGGCAACGGCGGCAAGCGCGGCGGGGTCGCGAGCCTCGGCCAGGCGGGCAACGCCAAGCAGTCCGACAGCGGGAACAAGGCCAGCCAGGGCAAGGACGCCCAGCAGGGCGCCCTCGACTTCGCCAGGTGCATGCGCGAGCACGGGATCGACATGCCCGACCCCAAGCTCGACGCCAACGGCCTCATGCGGATTCAGGTCGGCGGCAGGCGGGCCGACCCCAAGAAGCTGCAGGCCGCGCAGCAGGCGTGCCAGCAGCACCTGCAGAACGGCGGCGAGGGGCCGCGCAAGCTCGACCCGAAGATGCAGGACCAGGCGCTGAAGTTCGCCAGGTGCATGCGCGAGCACGGCGTCGACATGCCCGACCCGAAGCCCGACGGCGGCCTGGTGCTCCAGGCCGGCCCCGGCCCCGAATCGCCGAAGTTCAAGGAGGCCCAGCAGGCCTGCCAGTCGCTCATGCCCGCGCTCGACGCGCAGCGCGAGGACTCCGGAGGCAAGCCGTGAGCGCCCGCGGGACCGCGGCATCTGGCGCGCCCACGGGTGGCGAGGCCTCGGCCTCGGGCGCGCCCACAGGTGGCGAGGCCCGGGCCGCCGGCGCGCTCGACAGCATGACCGCGCCCGCCGGCGTCGACCCTCGCCCGCCGTCCGAGCCGCCCGGACTCGACGGCGACGGCCCCTCCGGCAGGCGGGGTGGCCGGCGGGGCGGGCGGGGCCGGGCCGCGCGGCTGGCCGCGCTCGCGCTCGCCGGCGTGGTGGTGGCCGCGGCCGTGGCCTGGACGACCACGCGCCGTGGCTCGGGCGACGGTCCGGGTGACCAGCGCGCCGCCCGGCGCACCACCACCGCGGCCGTGGTCAGGCGCGACCTCAGGGCGCAGGAGGCGGTGGACGGCACGCTCGGCTACGGCGACCCGCGGACGGTCGTGAGCGGCCGCCAGGGCACGGTCACCGGGCTGGCCGCCGAGGGCAGGGTGCTCGGGCGGGGACAGAACGTCTACCGGGTCGACAACGAGCCCGTCCCCCTCTTCTACGGCAGCGTCCCCTGGTGGCGGACGCTCTCCAGCGGCGTCGACGACGGGCCGGACGTCGCGCAGCTCGAGCGGAACCTGGCCGCCCTAGGCCACGACCCCGACCACGAGATGACCGTGGACCAGCACTTCAGCGCGGCCACCAGGGCGGCGGTGAAGCGCTGGCAGAAGGCGCGGGGGCTGGAGCAGACGGGCGCGTTCGAGCCGGGGGACGCCGTCCTGGCCTCCGGGCCGGTGCGGGTCGGCCGCTTCAAGACGACCCTGGGCGCCCCGGTCGGGCCCGGCGGGCAGGTGATGGAGGTCACCCCCACGAGCAAGCGGGTCACCGTCGACCTCGACGCGACCAGGCAGGCCTACGTCAAGGTCGGGGACGCCGTCGACGTCGACCTGCCCGACGGCCGGACCACCACCGGCAAGGTGGCCGCGGTCGGCAAGGTCGCGACCACGAGCGACGACGGCTCGGACGCCGGTGGGACCGGCGGCTCCGGGTCGGCAACGGTCGAGGTGGCCGTCTCCCTCGACCGGCCGTCGGACGCCCCCGACCTGGACCAGGCCCCGGTCGACGTGCGGATCACCACCCAGACCCGCAAGGGGGTGCTCGCCGTGCCCGTGAACGCGCTGCTCGCCCTCAGCGAGGGTGGCTACGCGGTCGAGGTCGACGACGGCGGCGCCCGGCATCTGCTCGGCGTCCGCCTCGGCACCTTCGCCGACGGCCTCGTCGAGGTCAGCGGCACCGGCCTCGCCGCCGGCATGCACGTGGTGGTGCCCCAATGATGCGGGCGGGCGCGTCCCGGACGGATCTTGGGCGGGAGGGGCGCCAGGCGCGGGCGGGCGCGTCCCGGACGGATCTCGGGCGGGAGGGGCGCCAGACCCTCGACGGAGCAGTGATCGAGCTGCGGGGCGTGGTGAAGCGGTACCCGGGGCCACCCGAGCTCGAGGTGCTGCGGGGCGTCAGCCTCACCGTGGCCGCCGGCGAGATGCTCGCGATCGTCGGGCCGTCCGGGTCGGGGAAGTCGACCCTGCTCCACATCCTGGGCACCCTCGACCGGCCGAGCTCGGGCACGGTGCGGATCGCGGGCCACGACGTGCAGGGGCTGTCCGACCGCCAGCTCTCGTCGCTCCGGGCGCGGGGCATCGGCTTCGTGTTCCAGCAGTTCTTCCTGCTCGACGGCATGACCGCGCTCGACAACGTGGCCACCGGGCTGCTCTACACGGGCCTGGCGGCGGGCGAGCGTCGACGACGGGCCACCCTGGCCCTGGGGCGGGTCGGCCTCGGGCACCGGCTCGGCCACCATCCGGCTGAGCTGTCGGGCGGCGAGCGCCAGCGGGTGGCGATCGCCAGGGCGGTGGTGAACCGCCCGGCGGTCGTGCTCGCCGACGAGCCGACCGGCAACCTCGACACGGCCAGCGGCGCGGAGGTCGTCACGCTGCTCGAGGAGCTGAACGCCGACGGCACCACGGTCGCGGTCATCACCCACGACCGCGGCATCGCCAAGCGGCTGCCGCGGCGGGTGGACCTCCGGGACGGGCGCATCGAGCACGACAGCGGCCCGGCCCGCCGCGGGCAGCGCGAGGAGGTGCAGCAATGATCCGCACGTCCAGGGGCGGGCCGGGCCTGAGCCGCCTGCACCCGCGCGACCTTCTGAGCGTGGGCAGCGTCGGCCTGCGCACCCGCACGCTGCGGGCGGCGCTGTCCGCGCTCGGCGTCGCCATCGGCATCGCCGCCATGGTGGCGGTGCTCGGCATCTCGGAGTCGAGCAGGGCCGACCTGCTCGCCCAGCTCGACCAGCTCGGCACCAACCTGCTCACGGTCAGGCCCGGGCAGACCTTCGGAGGCGACGACGCCAAGCTGCCCAAGGAGTCGGTCGGCATGGTCGGGCGGGTCAACCCGGTGCAGCGCGTCGCCGCGACCGGGGACGTCGACGCCAGCGTGCGCCGCACCGACAAGATCCCCAAGGCCGAGACCGGCGGGATCAGCGTGCTCGCGGCCGACACGCACCTGCTCGACTCGCTCGGCGGCACGGTCGCCAGGGGCGCCTTCCTGAACGGCGCGACCGCGCGCTACCCGGCGGTCGTGCTCGGGGCCAAGGCGGCCGAGCGGCTCGGCATCGACCGCGTGGGCACCCAGGTCTGGCTCGGGGACCGCTGGTTCACGGTGGTGGGCATCCTCGACCCGGTCGCGCTCGCGCCCGAGGTCGACCGGGCCGCGCTGGTCGGCTTCCCGGTGGCGGAGGCGCTGCTCGGCTTCGACGGCTCGCCGGGCACGCTCTACGTACGCTCCGACCCGGCCTCGGTCGAGGCGGTGCGGGGCGTGCTGGCGGCCACCGTCAATCCCGAGAACCCCAACGAGGTGCAGGTGAGCCGGCCGTCGGACGCACTCGCGGCCCGGGCCGCGGCAAACACCGCGTTCACCTCGCTGCTGCTCGGGCTGGGCGCGGTCGCGCTGCTGGTCGGCGGGGTCGGCATCGCCAACGTGATGGTGATCTCAGTGCTCGAGCGGCGCTCCGAGATCGGGCTGCGCCGCGCCCTGGGCGCGACCCGGCGCCACGTCGGCGTCCAGTTCCTGGCCGAGGCGCTGCTGCTGTCACTGCTCGGCGGCCTCGCCGGCGTCGCGGCCGGGGCACTCGTCACCGGAGGCTACGCCGCCAGCCGGTCCTGGACGGTGGTGGTGCCCGCCCTGGGCATGGTGCTCGGCCTGGTCGCCGCCCTCGCGATCGGCGCGATCGCCGGCCTCTACCCGGCCCTGCGGGCCGCCCGCATGTCGCCCACGGACGCCCTCCGCACGGTGTGATGCGGCCGCTGCTGGTTCGGCGGTCGGCGCTCGACCTTCGCAACCTTTCCAACAAGATGCTGTCGCCACCGGCACCACTCGGGCTTCGGCGCCACCGCCGCGACCGGCGTTCGAGCCCGGGGTCACGGCGCCTCGGGGTCGGGCACGGCGTGCAGCGCCCACCCGCGCTCGCCCGCCCCGGCGGGCGAGCGTCCGGCCGGCTCCAGCTCCAGGTGGTGGGCCAGCACGACCACGGAGGCTCGGAACTCGCGCACCTTCTGGACGATCTCGTCGACGCTCTCCTGGATGACGTACCTGCTCCCGTCGACCAGGGTCACGACCGTGTCCGGGGTCGCTTCCGCGCGCTCGATCAGGTCGCAGTTCAAGGCCATCGCCGGCCCGTGGAAGCGTGTCACGACGATCATCGGTGGTCCGTCCTCCGGGTCCTGGCGGCGTGCCGCCGCAACCCCTCAGTCGGCATCCCCCGGCCCGATCTGAGGGAACCGCCGCCGGTCAGGGGGTCCTCTACGCCTGGCCGTAGACGGGGATGGCGGCGCCGCTGACCGGCCGGGACTGGTCTACGCAGAGGAAATGGATGACGCGCGCGACCTCGGCAGGCGCCACCCAGCGGGAATGGTCGGCGTCGGGCTGGTCGGCCCGGTTGGCGGGCGTGTCGATGACGCTCGGCAGCACCGTGTTGCAGCGGACCCCCTGGCTTCGGTACTCGGCCGCGACCGCCTGGGCGAACGCGAGCACCGCGGCCTTGGCGGTGACGTAGCCGGCTGCGCCACCGAAGGGCCGCACGGCCGCACGGGAGGAGACGCAGACGATCGCGCCGCCACCCCCGGCGAGCAGGTGGGGAAGGGCGGCGCGGGTGACCAGGAAGGTGGGGCGCAGGTTGAGGGTGAGCATGCGCTCGAACTCCTCGGGCGGCGTCTCGTGCAGCGGCGTGCCACCCGCGTACCCGCCGACCAGGTTGACGACGGCCCGGAGGGGTGCCCGCCCGTCCGAGGCGGCGGTCTCGACCGCGTGCCCCACCGCGCCGGGATCGAGCAGGTCGGCGTCCACCCGCAGGAGCCGCTCGCGCTCCTCCGGCCTGTCGAGGTCGCGCCGGGGTCGGTGGGGGACCACCACCCGCCAGCCGTGGGCCAGGAACACCTCGGTCACCGCGCTGCCGAGGCCGCCGGTACCGCCGGTGACCAGCACGGTCGCTTCCATCCGGGCCGTCCCGCGGCTGCTCATCCGCTCACCAGGGGGCCGGCTACTCGAGCCAGAGCAGGGGTGAGATCACGCGGGAGGCTCGCCGCAGGGTGCTCTCGGCCCGGTCCATCGCCTCCCACAGCTCCTGGATCTGGCGCTGGAGGGCGAGCAGCTCCTGGTCGTCACCGACCCCGTCCTCCTCGCTGCGGACGAGGTCATGGCGATAGTCCTCGACGCTCCCGCGGAGCGACAGCATCTTGTTGGAAAGGTTGCGAAGGTCGAGCGCCAACCGCCGAACCAGCATCGGGTCCGTCATCGCCATCACCTCTGAGACCCTGCTTCAATGGAGCGAACGGAGCATACCTCTTGGAACAGAGCATTCAACGACAAAGCTGACGTAGAGCATGCAAACTGTGTACAGAGAGACCCGGCTCCGCCACGGGCTGATCTGGGTGGCGTGCTACGGACCCGTACTGATGCGGGAGTCTAGAATGTTTTGGCCCCTTAGGAATGGACGTTCGGATCCGGTATGGGAAGATTGACTGGAACCAGCCCAGACGTTACCAACTCCGGCCCTCAGGCCGAGGCGGGTCCCCTGGGGGACCGCCCCGCCGGCCGCCTCAGCAGGGGCGGGGGCGCCGCGTCGAGGCGGGTCCGGTAGTCGGAGCCGGCGGCGACCGCCGCGTAGTAGGCGGCCTTTCGCCGCGCGACCCGGCCGCCGGGCCGCGGCTCGGGGGGCAGGGTACCCGGGTCGAGGTGAGCGTTCAGGCCGTCCTTGAGCAGCACGAGCGCCTCCGAACGGAGCTGGGAGACTCGCGACTCGGTCACGCTCAGCTCGGCCGCGATCTCCAGCATCGGCCGCTCCTCGAGGAAGTAGGCGGTCACCACGAGGCGGAGCCGCTCGGGCAGGGCGACCACGGCGTCGGCCAGGTAGGCGAGGCGCTCGCGGTCGAGCAGCACCTGGTCGGGGGTTTCGGCGTCGGCCGGGAGCAGCTCCCCGGCATCGCCCTCGGCCATGATCGAGTCGTAGTTGAGGACGGTCGCCCGGTGCACGTCCTCGAGCAGCTTGTGCACGCTCCCGGGCTCGATGCCGAGCTCGGCCGCGACCTCGGGCACGCTCGGGGTGCGGCCGAGCCGCACGGCCAGGTCGTCGGCGGCCCGCTGCATCTGGCGGGCGCGGGCCCGGACCGATCGGCTGGCCCAGTCCGAGTCGCGCAGCGCGTCGAGCAGCGCGCCCCGGACGCGGTTTCCGGCGTGGTGCTCGAAGGCGATGCCCCGGGCCGGGTCGTAGGTGCGGGCCGCCTGCGCGAGGCCGAGCATGGCGGCTGACTCCAGGTCGTCCCGGCAGACGTGCCGGGGGACCCGGCTGGCCACCTCCGCCACGGCGTGCCGCACCAGCGGCAGGTGGTCGCGCACGAGCTGATCCTCGACCGTCCGCTGGTCGGTTCGTGCCGGAGCGGCTCCCCGCGTGTTCATACCTAGGGTCTCGGCCACTCAGAGTGAGAAGTTCACGCCCGGCACGTGCCTGAAGCCACTCCGCGTGGTTGCACTGGCGGCTTAGCCGACCCATGCCCAGCTCACCGGCCTGGTCGCCGCCGGTGCCGACGGCCTCCTGGGGCGAAAGGGGATCCAGCCAATCCTGTCACTCTGTACAATCGTCTAGTCCGATGTGGATGCCCCGCTCGACCGCCCGGCCAGACCATGGCCGGCCCGACCAGATGCCGCCTTGAGCGCGTGGGACCGCCGGGACTCGGCCTGGTCGACGGCGCGCGGATGATCAAGGAGCGCCCGTGCTCGTCCTCACCCGCCGCGCCAACCAGAGCATCATGATCGGGCAGGACGTCGTCATCACCGTGCTCGAGATCCGCGGGGACCAGGTGCGGCTCGGCATCCGCGCCCCCAGGTCGGTCGAGGTCCACCGGGAGGAGGTCTTCCTCGAGGTCACCCGGTCGGCCAGGCCGGCTCCCGGAGGCGGGCAGGACGGGGGCGGCCCCCGCCCGCCGGGCACCGCCTGACCGCGCCGGTGTAGCCTGCCACCTGCGCCGACCGTCGGTGCCGGCGAGGAGGAGGCACGGTGGCACGGGTGGCTGTCGACGTCATGCTCAAACGGGAGATCCTCGACCCGCAGGGCCAGGCGGTGGAGCGCGCCCTGCCCGCCCTCGGGTTCTCCGGCGTCTCCGACGTCCGGGTCGGCAAGCACGTCGAGCTGACCGTCCAGGACGGCGACGCCGAGGCGGCGGCCGGCGCGGTCGCCGAGGCCCTGCTGGCCAACCCGGTCATCGAGGAGTTCACCGTCCGCGTCCTGCCCGCGTAGCCGTCCGTGGCACGCTTCCGGTTCCGCCGGCCCCGGTTCCCCCCGGCCCCCCGCCCGCACGTGCTGTCTCCGGCCGAGGCCGCCGCGGTCAAGGCCCGTCCCTGGCCCCGCCTGCCCTGGTGGCTCTGGCTTGCCGTGGTGGTCACCACCACCGCCATGGTCACCGTGGCGGTCGGGCTGGTCCGCCAGGGTGGCCAGGCCGACGTCCCCCTGGGTGCCCGCCGCCCGGCACCGGCCGGCCGGCTCAGCCACGACACCGGCGACTACCGGGTCCCCGCCCTCGACCCGGCCAACCGGGCCCGTGTGGTCCGGCGGCACCCGGCCTGCGCCCGCCTGGCCGGGGTCACCCTGGCCGGCACGCCCGGCGAGGTCCTGCTGCTCGAGCAGGCCGCCGACCGCACCTGCGGGCTGCGCTCGACCGAGGGGGTGCAGCGCGCCCGCAACGGCCTCTCCCGCGCCGCCGCCACAGTGGCCTTCGCCGAGTTCCAGGTGACCGGCAACGAGTCGGCCACCCAGTTCGGGCCGGACGGGCCGCTCGTGCTCGTCAACGGCAAGTTCTCCCAGACCCACTCCCTGCCCGAGCGGATCGCGACGCTGCTGGTCCACGAGGGCATCCACGTCGCGGACGGCGGCCCGCCGTCGGCCGCCGCCGAGCTGGCCGCCGACCGGGCCCAGCTCGACGCCTGCCGGCGGCTCCTCCCCGACCCGGACGAGTGGAACGTGAGCTGCCGGGATGGCGCGGCCCTGCTCGCCCTGGACGAGGCGGGCGCCCTCGACGAGCTGCGGCGGGCGGGGTATCGGTAGGGTCCGGAGGAGCTGCGATAGGGTCCGGAGGAGCTGCGGCGGGCGGGGCATCGACAAGGGTCCCGACGGGACAGGAGGTGACGTGGTGAGCGAGCTGGACTGGCCGGTCGGCCGGGGCGGGACCGCGGTGCTCTCGGCCGACGGGGAGGAGCGGTCCTTCAGGCCGGGCACCGGCGCCGGCGACGAGTTCCCGGTCGCCTCGGTGACCAAGCTGCTCACCACCCTGGCCGTGCTGGCCGCGGTCGAGGCGGGCCACCTCGGCCTCGACGACCCGGCCTCGATCGCCGGCCAGCCGGTCCAGGGCGCCCGGGAGGCGACCGGGGTGACCGTCCGCCACCTGCTCGCCCACGCCTCCGGCCTCCCGGCCGGCCTCGTCGACCAGGCCGGCGGCCGGCTCCGACCCCCAGGTGAGCGGCGCATCTACTCCAACCACGGCTTCCGGGCCCTGGCCGGCGCGGTCGCCGACGCGGTCGGGACCACCTTCGAGGGCTGGCTCGGCAGCAGCGTGCTCGGCCCGCTCGGCCTGGACGCGACCAGGCTGGCCGAGCGCAACGGCGTCGAGGCCGACCCGGCCGCCGGCGCCGTCTCCGCCCTTTCCGACCTCGCCCGGCTCGCCCGCTGCCTGCTCGACCGGGGCGCGCCCGTGGTCGGGCCCGGGCTGTTCGCCGAGGCGACCACCGTGCAGTTCCCAGGGCTGGCCGGCGTCGTGCCCGGCGTCGGACGCTTCGACCCCAACGACTGGGGGCTCGGCTTCGAGCTGCACGACGGCAAGCGCCCCCACTGGATGGGCGACCGGCGCTCGCCGGCCGCCTTCGGCCACTTCGGCGCGAGCGGTTGCTTCGTGTGGGTCGACCCCGACGCCGGGATCGCCGCCGCCGCCGTGACCGACCGCCAGGTCGACGACGGCTGGATCATGGACGTCTGGCCCACCTGGTCCGACCGCCTCCCGGCCGCCCGCTGACCGTGGAGGCGATGGAAGGCCAGGGCTCGCCCTGGCGGTTGCCGGTGAAGCAGGAACCACGCTCGGGGACGCAGCATGAGCCGTCCCCTGGGAATCCCCGGCTTCAGGACGGGGAGGACGTCAACGGCTATGCTCACGACGACCTGACCCACGACGACCTGACCCACGACGACCTGACCCACGACGACCTGACCCACGACGACCTGACCCACGACGACCTGACCCACGACGACCTGAGGGCTCGCCGCCCAGTAGCCTGGCCAGATCGAGTCTCGCCTCCCTCGGTGTGCCGGGGCTGGGACGACCAGGTCCTTGGCCGGCAGGCCCTGACGAGGAGGGCGGAGCACTGCGCGTCGGGGTGATCACATTTCCCGGGTCCTGCGACGACCGGGACGCGCTCGCGGCCGTGCGGCTCACGGGCGCCACGGGGGTGCCGCTGTGGCATGGCGACGACGACCTCCGAGGCGTCGACGCGCTGATCGTCCCGGGCGGCTTCTCCTATGGTGACTATCTCCGCTGCGGCGCGATCGCGCGGTTCTCGCCGGTGATGGACGCGGTGGCCCGGTTCGCCCGCGACGGCGGCCCGGTGCTCGGCATCTGCAACGGCTTCCAGGTCCTGTGCGAGGCCGGCCTGCTCCCCGGCGCCCTGCTCCGCAACGCCGGCCTGCGCTTCGTCTGCCGGGAGGTGCGCGTCCTGGTCGCGTCCACGGCCACGCCGTGGACGCGAGCCTGCGACCCTGCCAAGCCGCTCACCGTCCCGGTCAAGCACGGCGAGGGCCGCTACGTCCACCCCGACCCGGCCCGCCTGGAGGGCGAGGGCCAGGTGGTGTTCTGCTACGCGCCCGGCGAGAACCCCAACGGCTCGCTGGCCGGGATCGCCGGGGTGGCCAACCCGGCCGGCAACGTGGTCGGCCTCATGCCCCACCCCGAGCACGCCGTCGACCCGCTGCTAGGCCCGACCGGCGGCCGGAGCATCTTCGCGAGCCTGCTCGGCGCGGGCGCCGCCACGCGGACCGGGGCTGTCGCATCTTCGAGTTGACATTCCCGGTTCCGGGCCAGGCGGGCGGCGGTGGGCTGGTCGAAGCGGCGGCCGTCGGGGGCGAGCAGGACGACGTGGGCGGGCCCGGGGACGTCGAGGAACCGCACGCCCCGGGCCTCTGGTAGCCTCCGGGCGGCCACCCGTCTCCTTCGCCTCACGGGAGGACCGTTGACCGGCGTCGCCCCACCGCAGCAGGTGCCCGCCCTGCACCGGCAGCTCGGGCTGACCGACGAGGAGCACGGCCGCATCCTCGCGGTGCTCGGGCGCGAGCCGACACGGGCCGAGCTGGCCATGTACTCGGTGATGTGGTCGGAGCACTGCTCGTACAAGTCGTCAAAGGTGCACCTGCGCGGCCTGCCCACCGAGGGGCCGCAGGTGCTGCAGGGCCCGGGCGAGAACGCCGGCGTCGTCGACGTGGGCGACGGCCTCGCCGCGGTGTTCAAGATCGAGTCGCACAACCACCCGTCGTTCGTCGAGCCCTTCCAGGGCGCGGCCACCGGGGTGGGGGGCATCATCCGCGACATCCTCGCGATGGGCGCCCGCCCGCTGGCCAGCCTGAACTCGCTCCGCTTCGGGGACCTGACCGACCCGCTGCAGCGCCGCCTGTTCGAGGGAGTCGTGGCCGGCGTCGGCCACTACGGCAACTGCGTCGGGGTGGCCACGGTCGGCGGCGAGGTCGCCTTCGACCCCTGCTACGCCGGCAACCCGCTGGTCAACGTGCTCACGCTCGGCATCATGCCGGCCAGCCGGCTGGTGCTGGGCCGGGCCGAGCGGCCCGGCGACCTGGCCGTGCTGATGGGGGCCAAGACGGGCCGGGACGGGATCGGCGGCGCGAGCGTGCTGGCCTCGTCCAGCTTCGAGCAGGGCGACGGGGCCTCGCGCGCTTCAGGCAGCATGGCCTCGCGCGCTTCAGGCGGCATGGCCTCGCGCGCTTCAGGCGACGGGGGCTCGCGTGCTTCAGGCGGCATGGCCAAGCGCCCGAACGTGCAGGTTGGCGACCCGTTCCAGGAGAAGCTGCTGATCGAGGCCTGTCTGGAGCTGGTCGACCGGGGTCTCCTGGCCGGCCTGCAGGACCTGGGCGCGGCCGGGATCTCCTGCGCCACGGCCGAGGTGGCGGCCCGGGCCGGCATGGGCATGGAGGTGGACCTGGACGCCGTGCCCCTGCGTGAGCCGTCCATGGAAGCCTGGGAGGTGCTGGCCTCGGAGTCCCAGGAGCGCATGCTGGCCCTGATCGACCCGGGCAACCTGGACGCGGTGCTCGAGGTGTGCGGTCGCTGGGGGATCCTGGCCCGCGTGATCGGCCGGATGGTCGACGGCGGAGCCCCGGGCGCTCCAGAGGGCGGAGCCCCGGGCGCTCGGCAGGGCTGGGTCTCGGGCGCTCCAGAGGGCGGAGCCCCGGGCGCCCCCGGTGGCCCGGGCTCGGGCGCTCGGGAGGGCGGAGCCCCGGGCGCCCCCGGTGGCCCGGGCTCGGGCGCTCGGGAGGGCGGGGCCTCGGGCGCTCCGGAGGGCGGGGGTCGGCTCCGAATCCGGTTCCGGGGTGAGCTGGTGGCCGACGTGCCCGCCCGCAGCCTGGCCGACGAGGGTCCCGTGTACCAGCGGCCGCTCACCGGGCCGGAGGTGGCCGGAGCCGACGCCGACGTGCCGCTGGACGCCGACCCGGTCGCGGCCGTGCTCGCCCTGGCCGGCGACCCGACGTGCGCGTCCAAGCGATGGGTGTACGAGCAGTACGACCGGTTCGTGGGGCACGGCACCGTGGCCGGTCCCGGACCCGGGTCGGACGCCGCCGTCATCCGGGTCCCCGGCACCGGCCGTGCCCTGGCCCTGGCCACCGACGGCAACGGGCGGTACGCCCGGTTGGACCCGGCCGCCGGGGCGGCCCTGGCCGTGGCCGAGGCGGCCCGCAACGTGGCCTGCACCGGCGCGCGCCCCATCGCCGTGACCAACTGCCTGAACTTCGCGAGCCCGGAGCGGCCCGAGGTCATGGGCGCGTTCGCCGCGGCCGTCGCCGGCATGGCAGCGGCCTGCCGGGCGCTCGGCACCCCGATCACCGGCGGCAACGTGAGCTTCTACAACGAGTCTGACGGCCGTTCCATCCACCCGACCCCGGTCGTCGGCGTGCTCGGGGTGCTCGACGACGCGACCGCGGTCGTGCCTTCCGGGTTCCCGCGGCCCGGGCTCGAGGTCCACCTGCTCGGCGAGACCCGGGCCGAGCTGGGCGGCTCGGTCTGGCAGCGGCTGGCCACGGGCCGGCTCGAGGGGCGGCCGCCAGCCCTGGACCTGGACGCCGAGTCCCGGCTGCACGCGCTCCTGGCCGACCTGGCCGCCGGGCGCCTGCTCGCCAGCGCCCACGACCTGAGCGACGGCGGCCTCGCGGTCGCCCTGGTCGAGGCGGTGCTCGGGCAGCCGGGCGTGGGCGCCACCGTCGCGCTGCCCGCCGGCCTGCCGCCGCTCGCCGCGCTGGCCGGCGAGTCCGCCTCCCGGGTCCTGATCGCCGTGGAGCCGGAGGCCGTGGCCGCCGTGACCGCCGCCGCGGACGGGGCCGGTGTCCCGATCCGCCGCCTGGGACGGACCGGCGGCGACGCCTTGGTCGTGCCCGGCCTGCTCGACCTGCCGCTCGACCGCCTGCGCGACACCTACGAGAGTGCCGTGCCGCGCGCCCTGGGGGAGGCCGCACCCGGGACCGGGCGGTGACCGGCATCGCGCGGTGACCGGCCCGGGCCGGTCGTGACGGCACGGCGTGCGAGTCCCGGAGGAACCGCACGCCGTGCCGCATACCCCACGAGTGGTGCACGCGTGAGCTCGTACTCGGCGCCCTCACGCGCGCGTCAGTTGTGGTGTGGTCCGGTCAGCTGTGGTGTGGTCCGGTCAGCGCAGGCCGATCCTGCTGCTGCAGGCAGGCCAGGCGCCCCAGCCCTGCCGCTGCTGCACGCGCTTGGCCACGCGGATCTGCTCCTCCCTGCTGGCCCGGTGGGCCGAGCCGCTCCCCCCGGCGGCACGCCAGGTGGAGGGGGTGAACTGCAGACCGCCGGAGTAGCCGTTGCCGGTGTTGATGCCCCAGTTCCCGCCGGACTCGCACCTGGCGAGCCGGTCCCAGACCGAGCTCCCGGTCGCCGACGACCGGACGCGGGGCCGGTCGGAGCGCACGCGGGCGCGCTCGGTGCGGTAGCCCCGCGACGTCGCCACCTTGGTCAGCACGGCTGGCCGGAGGCTTCCCGGCAGGGGGCGCTGCCTGACCTTCTCGCCCTTGGCGGGGACGGCCAGGCGCTGGCCCGGGTAGATGAGGTCGGGGTGGGCGATGCTCGCGTTGGCGTCCCAGATCGGGCGCCAGGTGTCGAGGCCGGCCCCCTTTGCGATGCCGGCGAGGGTCTCACCGCGCTTGACCACGTGGACGGTGCCGGCGGCGGCCGGCAGCGCGGCCACCGACGTCAGGAGCGCCGCGCCGAGCGTGAGGACCACGCTCAGGCGGGCCGTCCGGCGTAAGTACCGCCGGACGGTCGAAGGATGGCATGCCAAGGGAAACCTCCTGGTTACGAGTGGTTACGAGGGGTTGTGTGCGAAGGTCCCGCGGCGGGCCCGGGGGAGGGCCCACGCGCGGATGCGCCACCACGCGGCGCACGGGACGCGCCGCTGCGCGGCACGTCGACGCCCCGGTCAGGGGGCCGTGACCGGAGGCAGCGCCGTGGGGTCCGCGACTGCACCGGTCATACGAGCCGGGAAGAGTAGTCACGTCCCGCCACAATGGTCAAGAGCGCAGTTCCTGACGCGGGTGGTTCGAGGTGGTTTACGGCGATTGCAGGGGCGATTTTCTTAGCAAGCGCTCAGGTTTGGTTGTCACCATGGGGCGTGGACGTGCCCGGGAGGTGGGTCGGATGGGCCGGAGGGCCGTCGGGTGGCGGATAGCGGTCGCCGCCGTGGTGGCCGCGGGCACGGTCGGGACGGCCCCGGCCGCCGCCGCGGTGGCGCCGCGCACCTCCAACACCCGGCTCATCGGCCACCTCGACCCCGGCCCGGGCCCGTACGCCGACGTCTGGGTCCACGCCGGCACCGCCTACCTCGGCGGCTACCGGAACAAGGCGTGTGCGACGGCGCCGAACGGGGTGTCCGCCATCGACGTGCGCGACCCGACCCGGCCCCGGCTCCTGGCCCAGTTCGGGAAGTTCCCGGGCAGCGACGCCCAGGACGTGTGGGTGGGGCGGGTGCAGACGCCGTGGTTCACCGGTGACCTGGCCGTCACCGGGATCCAGTCCTGCGGCGGGCAGACGGCCAGGCCCCGCTTCGTCGGGCTGGCCCTGTTCGACGTGACCGACCCGGCCCGGCCCGAGCCTCTCGGCCGGCTCGCCACCGGAGTCCGGGCCGGCGTGCACGAGCTCGGCCTGGCCGTGCGGCCCGACGGCCGCGTGCTCGTGCTCGCGGCCGTGCCCGGCTCGTTCCCGCTCTCCAGGGGGGCAGAGGGCGACCTGCGCATCATCGACGTGACCGACCCCAGGCGGCCGAAGGAGATCGCCGACTGGGACGTCCGCCGGGACGGCCCGGCCGAGCTGCGGTCGAAGCTGGCCACCAGGCCGGACGTCTTCTGCCACAGCGCGTGGCCGTTCAGCCACGGGAACAAGCTGTTCGCCTCGTTCTGGGCGGCCGGCGAGCTCTTCCTCGACATCGCCGACCCGGCCAGACCCGAGCTGGTCGGGCGCACGACCTACCAGCCCGGCGACCGTCACCAGGCCGCCCACTCCGGCTGGTTCAACCGCGACGAGACCCTGTTCGTCCAGAACGACGAGGCCCTCGCCGTGGACTCGGGGCCGGGCGCGTCCTGGCCCTCCCAGCGGATCTGGGACACCCGCACGCTCTCGGAGCCGAAGCTGGTCGGCACCTTCGCCACCGAGGCGGCGGCACCCGGCCGGGACGGCCGGATCGGGCTCGACGGCCTCTACTCGGTCCACAACGCCGTCATCGAGGGGGAGCTCGAGTACGCCTCCTGGTACTCCGACGGCGTCCGGGTCGTCGACCTCTCCGACCCCGCCCACCCGCGCGAGGTCGGCTTCTTCGTCCCCCCGCCCGAGCCCGCCCCGAACAGCATGCCCGCGGACTCGCCGGACGGCCGCCGCGCCTACCCGCTCGTCTGGGGCGTGCACACGGCGCAGGGCCTGGTGTTCGCCAGCGACATGGCATCCGGCCTGTGGGTGTTCCAGTTCACGGGAACGGCAGCCGGCGCGCGCGGCGGCGACGGTGCCCGGGGTGGAGGCGGCGCCCGGGGTGGGGGCGGCGCCCAGGGTGGGGGCGGCGCCCAGGGTGGGGGCGGCGCCCAGGGTGGGGGCGGCGCCCAGGGTGGGGGCGGCGCCGCCCCGCCGCTCGGGGGACCGGGCTCGTCCCCACGGGGCGAGCCCGGTCCGCTCAGCGCCTTCCTCGGCGCGGGGGCGGTCGTTGGTCTGCTGGCCGTCGGCGGCGCCGTCGCGGCCGTGCGGCGGTCCCGCCGGCGGACCCGGGCCCGAGCCCGGGAGGCACCCCCGGGCCGGTGACCGGCGCGAGCCAGGCGGGTACCGGGCTCAGGCCTTGGCCGAGTCCAGGGCGGCGGTGGCCCTGGCGAGCGCGTGCTCGACCAGCTCGATGAGGGTCGCCTTGGCCGAGTCGCGGGCCCGGGCGTCGCAGAGCACGATCGGGACGTCCTGCCCGATCGCCAGCGCCTCGCGGACGTCGTCCACGGCGTGCAGGGCCTCGCCGTGGAAGCAGTTCACGGCCACGATGAAGGGCAGCGCCCGCTGCTCGAAGTAGTCGACCGCGGCGAAGCAGGCGTCGAGCCGGCGCGTGTCGACCAGCACGACCGCGCCGATCGCGCCACGGACGAGGTCGTCCCACATGAACCAGAACCGGTCCTGCCCGGGCGTGCCGAACAGGTAGAGGATCAGGTCGGTGTCCAGGGTGATCCGGCCGAAGTCCATGGCGACGGTGGTGGTCGTCTTGCCGGGGACCTGGTTGGTGTCGTCCACGCCGACGCTGGCGGAGGTCATGACCGCCTCGGTGGTGAGGGGGATGATCTCGGAGACGGCCCCCACGAAGGTGGTCTTGCCGACCCCGAAGCCGCCGGCGATGACGATTTTGACCGGAGTGGGGGCCGGGGTGAAGCTCCCGCCCGGCGCGCGGCTAGATGGTCCGGAGTCCATACAACACCCTCTCGAGAAGTGCCAGGTCGGGGCGGTCATTCGGGCTGGCGGGACGGTGCACGATCACGAGGCCCTCATCGGCCATGTCCCCGACGAGGACCCGGGCCACGCCGAGGGGAAGGTCGAGCCGGGCCGACACCTCTGCCACGCTGATGACGTCCCGGCAGAGCAAGGCGATCGAGCGCCGTTCCAGGCTGAGCGCGGCCACGGACTGCTCGCCGAGCGACGTGGTCGACACCAGGGTCTCGAGCTCCAGCTCGAGATCCAGATGCGATGGACGGGTGCGCCCGCCGGTCATCGCGTAGGGCCTTACGAAGCGGCCTGGACCACGTCCGTTCTCGGTACTCATGGCCGATCCTTCCGCTCATCGCGGGAGCGAAGCCTGCAGCTCGGCCCGCAGGGCCGGGGTGAGCACGTCTCCCGTGCGAGCCACGAGCAGCGCCATCTCATAGCCGATCAGACCGATGTCACAGTTGAGCGAGGCCAGCACGGCCAGGCAGGACCCGTCGCTGACCGACATCACGAACAGGAAGCCCTTCTCCATCTCCACGACGGTCTGGTTCACCGCACCGCCCCCGAAGCAGCGGGCGGCGCCCTGGGTCAGGCTCGACAGTCCCGAGGCCACGGCGGCGAGCTGGTCGGCCCGGGCGCGGTCAAGCTTCTCGGACACCGCCATGAGCAGCCCGTCGGCCGACACGACGATGGTGTGCGCGACGCCCGGCACCTTCCTGACGAAGTTGGTCACGAGCCAGTTGAGGTTCTGGGCTTCCTTGCTGAGTTGCGTCATAGGTCACTCCTCGACGGCGTGCGGAGCGGCATCGCCGCCAATCGGCTCTTCTGCGTCCCTGTCCCTGCTCGACACGACGCTCGACGCGGCGCTGCGCCCGCGCTCGAGGCCGGTGCGGTAGCTCGACAGCATGCTCCGCACCTCGCCAGGGCTGCGGGAGCCTACAGGAGTCTGCGGCCGCTCCCAGGCCGGGGTGGGCTCGGTGATCTCCGGGTTCAGGTTCGTCTTGGGGATCCGTCGTGGCAACCCGGCCTTGGTGGTGGTCTGCGCCGGGGCTTCCCGCACCGGTTCTTCGGGTTCCAGCAGCGGTGTGGGCATGGGCGGTGCCGGTGGTGGCTCCGGCTGTGGCTCGATGCTGGCCGTGTCGCCGTTCCGGCCCTGCATCAGGCCGGCCGGCGACTGCTCCCCGTCGCCGTTGAGCTGGGCGGCGTGGCGGCGCAGGGGCAGGTGGGCGCCTGCGGACCCGGTCTCGAACCAGTCGGACCTGGCCGCCTCGAAGATCGGCAGGGAGTCGGAGCGCCCGGGCCCGACCGGTGGCGGAGGGCTGAGCGAAGACATCGCCACCGACGACGTGGCCGGGGGTGGCAGCTCGGTGCGGCTCTGCTGCGCGACCTGGGCCTGGGTCACCAGCGGGACGCCCTCCGGCACGGTCCGGACCACGATCGCCTCGGGGAACAGCACCAGCGCGGTGACACCGCCGTACCAGGAGTGGCGGAGCTGGACCTTGATGCCGTACCGGGCGGCCAGTCGGCTGACCACGAAGATGCCGAGCATCCGGGAGAGCGCGAAGTCGATCACGGGCGGGTTGGCCAGGCGCTCGTTGGCCTCGACCAGCTCGGCGTCGGTCATGCCGAGACCCCGGTCCTCCACCTCGATCACGTACCCGCTGCTCACGTTCTGGCCGGCGATCTGGACCTTGGTCCCCGGTGGGGAGAACGCCGTGGCGTTCTCGACGAGCTCCGCCAGCAGGTGCACCACGTCGCCGACGGCCTGGCCGGCCACGCCGAGCGGCTCGATGGGCAGCAGCTCCACCCGGGTGTAGTCCTCGACCTCGGCGATCGCCGCCCGGACGATGTCGACGAGCGCGACCGGCTCGCTCCAGCGCCGGGCCGGCTCGGAGCCGGAGAGCACGATCAGGTTCTCGGCGTTGCGGCGCATGCGCGTGGCGAGGTGGTCGAGCCGGAACAGGTTCTCGAGTGCGTCAGGGTCGGTCTCGCCCCGCTCGAGGTCGTCGATCAGCTCGAGCTGGCGGTCGACCAGGCTCTGGCTGCGCCGGGCAAGGTTGAGGAACATGTCCCCGACGCTGGTCCGCAGGGCCGCCTGCTCGCCGGCGACGTGGACGGCGGTCCGGTGAACCTCGTTGAACGCCTCGGCTACCTGGCCGATCTCGTCCTTCGAGGTGATCGCGATCGGGGCTGTCTCGGTTTCCAGGTCGACGCGCTCGGACCGCTGCAGCCGCTCGACCACCCCGGGCAGCTTGCGCCGGGCCACCTCGTCGGCCGCGTCCTTGAGCAGCCGCAGCGGCCCGACCATCGAGCGGGCGGTGAACAGCGAAAGGCCGACCGCGAGCCACAGGACGATCGTGAGGGCGATGCTGTACAGCAGCGCCCGCCGGTCGGCCGACTCCTTGAGCTGCGAGGAGAGGTTGCCCACCTCGGTGCTGAGGCCCTGCTCGACCCGGCGCAGCAGCTCCACCCTGCTGCTCATGGCCAGGTACCAGCGCTGCTGCTGGATGTTGATCTTGGGCGCGCCCTCGCTGGCCAGCACGACCCGCTGGAGCTTCTGGGACTCGGCGACCTCGGGGCCGGCCACGGTGGCGTCGAAGATGCGCCGCTGCTCGGCGTTGGCCGCGCCCTGGAACTGCCCCGACCACAGGTTCTCCCCGGCCACGATGGCGGCGTACTGGGCGAACTGCCCCTGCTCGAAACGGCCGTTGCCGAGGACCTGGCTGACGAACCCACGCTCCTGGTCGTTGAACTCCTTGAGCCGGGAGAGGGCGACCAGGGTCGTGAGGGTGCGCTGCAGCCCGGGGTCGTTGCCGGCGTTGTCGAAGGCGATCTGGCTGTTGACGTTGAGCAGGTCGCCGACGGTGTCGGTGTACTGGTCGAGGGCGTGCTCCACCGAGTCGACGGGGCTGTGCCCGGCCTCGGGGCGCGGTCCCGCTCCGATGCCGCCCAGCTCCGAAGCCTCGGCCTCGCCGGGCCCGGCGAGCTGCTCGCTGTCGATGGCGCGGCGCTGGACCTTGAGCGTGCCGAGCACCTCGACGCCGTGCTCCAGCGCCTGCTTCAGGCCGCGGCCGGTGCCGGTGGCGTCCAGCCCGGCCACGGCGCCCTTCACGGCGCCCTTGTAGGCCTCCACCGCCCGGTCGGTGGCGCCGCGCTGGGTGGACAGCGCATCCGAGCCGGTGGTCCTCCGGCTGCCGACGTAGCTCCACGAAAGGCTGCGCTCCTTCTGGAGCTCGTGGACGAGCGAGGTCAGCTTGCCGGCGAACTGGGACAGGTCGTTGACGCGGCCCGCCTTGACGCTGTCGGCCAGGTTGGTCCCGATGCCCACCGACGCGAGGATCGTGAGGGCCAGCAACGGACCGACGAGGATCGCGATGAGCTTGGACCGGATGGACACATTCTGGAACATCAGCTGCCCTTCGTTCGGTTCGGAGTGCCTGCCTGCCTCGTCTCTTCAATGCGCGGCCGACCGGAGGGCGGTGGCCGCCCGGGGAGCGGCGCCGGCCCCGCACGAGGGCAGCCGTCCGTGCAGCATCCGACCCCCCACCGGTGGCGCGACGCGTGCCACCCGGTCGGGAGCCGGGACGGACCCGCGGCCACCGCAGACGATCCTTCGGATCCGTGTCGATGCGAAGGCATGGTTCCTGCTCGTTCGCTTCCGAGGAAGTGCAGCGGTCTGGGGAAATGGGGGAGTGACGGCGAAATCTAACCCTTGGGCAGAACTCGCCGCAACAGCCGCCTTACTGCGCCGATAACCCTATCGTCCGTGACCGTCCCATGACCAGCCGGGGAGGCCCAATCGGCGCGCTCGCGACAAGGGGACTTCGGGGGCTAGGCCTTCCTCCCGAACATCGCCAGCAGCCTGGCCCGGGGCCCGGCATCCTCCGGCAGCTCAGGCCTGGGGCCGATCGCGCCGGCGGACCGGTAGCCGTCCTCCACCGAGGCGAACCAGGAGGCGCACGCCTCGACCAGCTCGGGGTCGAGCCGCTCGTCGGCGCCGATGGCCCGGGCCAGGTCCCAGGCGTGGACGAGGTGGTCGGCGAAGAGCTGCATCACGTACTCGCGCGCCGGCGTGTCCCCGGAGGACAGGTGCACGGTCCGGTCCAGCGCGCCAGGGGCGGCCACGGCCGCGAGCGCCTGGCTGGCCGAGTCCTCCCAGGCGGCCTTGGGGTCGCCGCCGAGCAGGTCGCCCTCGAAACGGTCGCCGATCTCGGCGACCGTGCGGCCGTCGAGCAGCGGCGGCGTCCAGCGGTTCTCGTAGACCAGGTGGTTGACCAGGGTCCGCACGTCCCAGCCGTCGTTGGGCGTGGGCAGGCGCCACTGGTCGTCCTTGATCGCCTCGACCCGGGCGCCGAACGTCTCGGCGGCGCGCCGGTGCAGGTCCTGCTGATCGACCGTCATGGTGCACTCCTCTCCGTGCTGCCCGTGCTGCCCGTGCTGCCCGTGCTGCCCGTGCTGCCCGTGCTGCCCGTGCTGCTGGTCTGAATGGGTGCCGAGCAGCCGGGCTCGGGCCGGCACGAACTGTCAGTACCCGGTCTCGGGGTCGACGACGTTGGCGAGTGGGCGGCCGGCGGCCCAGCGGCCCAGCTCGGCGGCGAACAGCCGCTCCGAGCGCTCCCGGGAGCGGGGTGAGGACCAGGTGGCGTGTGGGATCACGAGCACGTTCTCCCGGCCCCAGAGCGGGTGCCCGGCCGGCAGCGATCGGGATCGGCTCCATCGCGGGCACCTTACACAAGCGGGCCGGGCGCCGTGCCTCCCCGGCCGGGTCTGGTCCAGGTGCTACCATCGGAGCGCTTCCCCGCATCGCATCCCGGTCCCGGGAGGATCATGCTCGACGCTGACCATCCACGAGAGGCGTGCGGGGTATTCGGGGTCTGGGCCCCCGGCGAGCCAGTCGCCAACCTGGTCTTCTACGGGTTGTACGCGCTCCAGCACCGCGGCCAGGAGTCGGCCGGCATGGCCGTCGCCGACGGCCGCAACATGCTCGTCTACAAGGAGATGGGCCTGGTCAGCCAGGTGTTCGACGAGCCGGCGCTGGCCACCTTGCAGGGCCACCTGGCCATCGGCCACACCCGCTACTCGACCACCGGCGGCTCCTGCTGGGAGAACGCCCAGCCGACGTTCAAGACCAACGCGGCCGGGGGCGGCATCGCGCTCGCCCACAACGGCAACCTGACCAACACCGCCGAGCTCGCCGCCGGGCTGGACGGCCACGGGGCGGCCGTCACGGCAGCCACCACCGACACCGACGTGATCGCCGAGCTGCTGGCCCGCGAGGCCGACCTGCCGCTCGAGGAGGCGATCGTGCGGGTCATGCGGCGCCTGCAGGGCGCGTACTCACTGGTCGTCATGGATGAGCGGACCATCTGGGGCGTGCGCGACCCGCACGGCGTGCGCCCGCTGTGCGTCGGGCGCATGCCGGGCGGCTGGGTGATCGCCTCCGAGACCGCCGCCCTGGACATCGTGGGCGCGTCGTTCGTCCGCGAGGTCGAGCCGGGCGAGATCGTGGCCGTGGACGAGCTGGGCCTGCGCTCGCGCCGGTTCGCACCGGCAACGCCCCACCTGTGCGTGTTCGAGCACGTCTACCTGGCCAGGGCCGACTCCCTGCTCGGGGGCAGGAGCGTCCACCAGGTCCGCCGCACCCTGGGTGCCGCCCTGGCCCGGGAGGCGCCGGTCGAGGCCGACCTGGTCATCCCGGTGCCGGACACCGCGGTCAGCGCGGCGGGGGGCTACGCCGAGGCGAGCGGCATCCCCTACGGCGAGGGCCTGATGAAGAACCGCTATGTCGGGCGGACCTTCATCCAGCCCAGCCAGTCCATCCGCCAGCTCGGCATCCGCCTCAAGCTGAACCCCCTGCGCGAGGCCATCCGGGGCAAGCGGCTGGTGGTGGTGGACGACTCGATCGTCCGCGGCAACACCACCAAGGCGATCGTCGGGATGCTGCGCGAGGCGGGCGCCCGGGAGGTGCACGTCCGCATCACCTCGCCGCCCGTCCGGTGGCCGTGCTTCTACGGCATCGACATGCCCACCCGCAGCGAGCTGATCGCCAGCGACCTGCTGACCGAGGAGATCGGCGCCTACATCGGGGCGGACTCGCTCGGCTACCTTTCCCTCGAGGCGATGGCCGGGGCCGCCGCCCCGGACGGCCGCGGGCTCTGCACCGCCTGCTTCACCGGCCGCTACCCCATCCCGCTCGACGCACGCGTCCAGGGCAAGTCGGTGCTCGAGGGCGTCGGGGTACCGGCCCGCTCCCCCATGGCCTGCCAGGCCGGGGACGCTCCGGCCGCGCCCGAGCCGGTGGCCGCCGGGCGCCCCGGTGCCGAGGCGGGCGGCGCGCCGGTCCCGTGACCCGCGCCGAGGGCCCCGGCCGGGCCGGGCAGGCGCCCGCGGCGCGGCGAGGGGGCGGCGGCCTGACCTACGCCGGCGCGGGCGTGGACGTGGACGCCGGCGACCGGGCTGTCGCCATGATGCGCGCGGCGGTCGAGGCGACCCATGGGCCCCGGGTGCTCGGCGGCCTGGGCGGCTTCGCCGGCCTCTGGTCCTTCGACCCGGGGCGGTGGCGGGACCCCGTGCTGGCCAGCTCGGCCGACGGGGTGGGCACCAAGCTGCTGGTCGCCCAGGCCCTCGGCCGGCACGACACGGTCGGGCTCGACCTCGTCGCCATGGTGGTCGACGACCTGGTGGTGGCCGGGGCCGAGCCGCTGTTCCTGCTCGACTACCTGGCCGTCGGACATCTGGACCCCGAGCGGGCGGCCACGATCGTGGCCGGGGTGGCGGAGGGCTGCCGCCTGGCCGGCTGCGCCCTGCTCGGCGGGGAGACAGCCGAGCACCCCGACGCGATGGAGCCGGACGCCTACGACCTCGCCGGCTTCGCGGTGGGCGTGGCCGAGCGGGACCGGCTGCTCGGCCCGGACCGCGTGCGGGCCGGGGACGTGCTGCTCGCGATGGCCTCGACCGGCCTGCACGCCAACGGCTTCTCGCTGGTCCGCCACGCCCTGGCCCGGGCCGGGGTCGGCTACGAGCGGGTGCTCCCCGAGCTGGGCGCCCCGGTCGGCGAGGTCCTGCTCACGCCGACCCGCATCTACGCCAGGGACGTGCTCGACCTGGTGGCCTCCGGCGTCGGGCTGCACGCGCTCTGCCACGTCACCGGCGGGGGCCTGCCCGGCAACCTGCCCCGCAGCCTGCCCCCCGGGCTGGCGGCCAGGGTCGACTGGGCCTCCTGGGAGCCGCCCCCGATCTTCCGGGTGGTCAAGGACCTGGGCGGAGTGGCCGACACCGAGATGGCGCGGTCCACGAATCTGGGTGTCGGGATGGTCGGCGTTCTCCCAGCCAACGGGGCCGCGCGCGCCATCGGGCTGCTCGCCGCCCGCGGGATCGACGCCTGGGTGATGGGCGAGGTCGCGCCTTCGTAGCCGTGCCCGGGGGTTGGGGCTCGCCAGCCAAGAACCTGGCCAGACCGAGTCCCGCTTACCTCGGTGTGTCGGCGCCGGAACGACCAAAGTTATTGGCCCGCAGGCCCTTGGTGGGCTCCTCGGTCATGCGCATCGGGTTGGCCCCGGCGCCGAGTGGCACCTTCGTGGCGGAGCCCAGGGCTGCCGGGCGTTCGAGCGGGGAGGGGCGGCCTGTCCTACCCGCAGGGGTCCCAGCGGTGCTGGCCCTTGAACCGCTCGACCTGGAGGAACGCCTGGCGGACGCGCGGGCGGGAGAGGCGCCCGGCCGCCACCGCCCGTTCCAGGCGGTCGATCACGGCGGTGACCGCCCGGTGGTCGGCGCCGACGAGCACCTGGTCGCTGCCTGCGGCCACCGCCAGCTCGGCCGCCTCGGGCAGGCTCCGGGAGCGCACGACCGCGCCCATCTCGAGCGCGTCGGTGACCACCAGCCCGCGGAACCCGAGCTCCTGGCGGAGGAGCCTGCCGGTCACCACCGGCGACAGGCTCGCGGGCCGGCGCGGGTCGAGCTCGGTGACGAGCAGGTGGCCGAGCATCACCCCGGGCAGGCCGGCGCGGATCGCCTCCCGGAACGGCGGCAGGGCGCGGGCGCGCAGGTCGGCCATTGACGACCTGACCACCGGAAGCCGGAGGTGGGAGTCTGTGGTGGACTCGCCGTGCCCCGGGAAGTGCTTGCCGACCGCGGTGACGCCGCCGGCCCGCAGGCCGCGCAGGAACGCCACGCCGGCCCGAGCGGCGGTGGCCGGGTCGGAGCCGAACGAGCGGTCGCCGATGACGCTGCCTGAGGCGGCGGTGACGTCGAGGACCGGGGCGAAGTCGGCGGTGACGCCGAGCCCGGCCATCGCCCTGCCCAGGCGCTGGGCGTACCGCTCGATCCGCTCGGGTGGCATTCGCCCGAGTGCCCGCGCCGAGGGCGTCGGCGGCACGATGCCGGCCAGGCGGGCGACGCGGGTCCCGGGCTCCTGGTCGACCGCGATCTCCAGAGGGATCGACGCCCGCGCCTGCAGGCCCTTGACCAGCGCGCGGACCTGGGGACCGGACACGACGTTGCGCTTGAACAGGATGAGGCCGCCCACGCCCTGCCTGACCAGCCTGAGGTTCTCGGCGTCGGGCCGGGTGCCCGGGAAGCCCACGACCACGAGCTGCGCCAGCTGGGTCCTGAGGGGCGGGAGGGTGCACGCGGGCGGCTGCCCGGTCGTCCCGGCCGCCGGGGGCGCGGTGGTCGGGGTCGGCGCCGCCATGGCGGCGGTACCGGTGCCCGGCCCGCCGGGCGGGCCGGGCCCGCCGGTCCGGGGCGGCGCGGGCGGGGGGGAAGACGGCGAGGTCGCCGCCAGCTGGATGGCGAGCGGGGAGAGGAGCGCGAGCACGATGGGAGCGATGAGCCACCGCGGGAAGCGCGGCGACCGGGCGCCGGTTCGGAGCATCCAGCCTGGCCTCGGAGACGAAGGGGCGGCACAACTCTACCGGGTCCAAAGGGCGGCACAACTCCACCGGGCGGCACAACTCCACCGGGTCCGGGGGCGGTAGACTGCCGGCCGGCGCCCCCGTAGCCCCGTTCCCGGAGGTACCCGTGACCTTCTCGATCGCCGCCTTCGAACCCGGGTCGGCGTCCTGGGGGGTCGCCGTCGCCTCGAAGTTCCTGGCCGTCGGCGCCGCCGTCCCCTGGGGGAGGGCCGGGGCGGGCGCGGTCGCGACCCAGGCGATGGCCAACCTGTCGTACGGGCCGGACGGGCTCGACCTGCTCGCCGGGAACGTGCCGGCTGCGGCGGTGGTCGAGCGGCTGACAACGGCCGACGCCGACCGCGACCACCGCCAGCTCGGGGTGGTCGACGCCGGGGGCCGGGCGGCCACGTTCACGGGCGCTGCCTGCCTCGACTGGGCCGGCGGGGTGGCCGGGGACGGGTTCGCCGTCCAGGGCAACATCCTGGTCGGCCCGCGGGTGGTGGAGGCGGTCGTGGCCGCCTGGCAACGGCCGGCGGCCGGGGCGCCCCTGGCCCGGCGGCTGGTGGGGGCGCTGGCGGCGGGTGACGCGGCCGGCGGCGACCGGCGCGGCCGCCAGAGCGCGGCCCTGCGCGTGTGGAAGGCGGGGGCCGCCTACGGCGGGGTCCTCGACATGGCGGTGGACCTGCGCGTCGACGACCATCACGACCCGGTCGGCGAGCTGGTCCGCCTGCTCGGCCTGCACGAGCTGTACTTCGGTAGTCCGGACCCGGCCAGGCTGCTGCCGCTCGAAGGCGAGCTGGCAGGGCAGGTGGCCGCCAGCCTGGAGCGGCTCGGCTACCCGACCGGGCAGGGCGAGCGGCTGGCCGAGGCGCTGGAGGCCTGGGCCGGCACCGAGAACTTCGAGGAGCGCCTGGTGCCCGGCAAGCTGGATCCCGTGGTGTGGGAGCAGCTGCAGCGGCAGAGCCGTTGACGACTGGTGCAGGATCGATCCATCGGAGGGCGGAAGGCGCCCCTCGGAGGGCAGGGCGCCCTCCGAACCCCGGCCTCGTCGTGGGGTAGCCCGGCGGCGACGTAGACCCCAGACGTAGACCCCCATCGGATGGGCAGGGCGCCCTCCGAACCCCCGGGGCTCCCGCTCCGGCCGCTGGTCTCCCGGGGCCTACTTCACCCCCGGGAGAACCCGGACCAGCCTGAGCCTTGCCACGTCACGCATGCGGTCCTCTGCCATGCGGTCGGCCGCCTCGCTGGTCGGGACGCCGTCCTCCTTGGCACGGTGGAAGATCGTCCGGAGCACCGGGAAGATCCCCTCGACCTGGGCCCTGGCCCGCTCGGCGGAGTAGCCGCGCAGCTCGTCGGCCACGTTGATGAGCCCGCCCGAGTTGATCACGTAGTCGGGCGCGTAGAGGATGCCCAGCTGGCGCAGGGCGAAGCCATGCTCGCGGCGGGCGAGCACGTTGTTGGCCGAGCCGGCGACCGCGGCGCACTTCAGCTCGGGCAGGGTGTCGTCGTTGACCACCGCACCCAGCGCGCACGGGGCGAAGACGTCGCACGCGACCGCGTGCACCTTGGCCGGCTCCACGGTGTCGGCCCCGAACTCGTTGACCGCCGTGGCCACCTGGTCCACGTCGACGTCGGCGACCGTGAGCCGGGCACCTGCCTCGTGGAGCATGCGGCACAGGTGGTAGCCGACCTTGCCGACACCCTGGACGACGACGTGGAGGCCGGCGAGGTCGTGCCGCTTCCAGACCTCCTGAGCGACCGCGTGCATGCCCTTGAAGACGCCGAGGGCGGTCATGACCGAGGGGTCGCCCGCGCCGCCGCGCGCGACCGACTGGCCGGTGACGAAGCGGGTCTCGCGCGCGACCATGTCCATGTCGGTGGGGAAGGTGCCGACGTCCTCGGCGGTGATGTAGCGGCCGCCGAGGCTCTCGACGAAGCGGCCGTAGGCCCGCAGCAGGGCCTCCGACTTGACCCGCTTGGGGTCGCCGATGATGACCGCCTTGCCGCCCCCGAGGTCCAGTCCTGCGGCGGCGGCCTTGTAGCTCATGCCGCGGGCGAGCCGGAGCACGTCCGCCAGGGCGTCCTCTTCGGTGGGGTACGGGTAGAAGCGGGTCCCGCCGAGCGCGGGGCCGAGGGCGGTCGAGTGGATGGCGATGATGGCCTTGAGGCCGGATGCCGGGTCGTGGTTGTAGACGACCTGCTCGAACTCACCAGCCATGAGCTCGAAAGCTCCCACTGGATGGACCTCCTGAACGGGCACCCAGCGGGTTCGCCGCCGGGAAGCGAGCTGCGGACCCCGACGGGGGTCGCCCGTCGGTGGGCAACGTACGAGCCCAGCTTAGTACCTCTACTTCTGTCGCGCGCGCCGCGCTCACCGGCGGCGATGCACCGGGATGCCGGCTGACCTGCTGGAACGTGGGTTGTTGTGGGTGGGCGTTGGTTGGTGTCGGGTGCTCGCGTGTGCACGGAATGTGCAACGGGCTACCCCTCGGGCTGCTCGCGGCGGCGCTCGGCGATCCAGCGGCGAACGTCACTGCGCAGCCACCGGCGGGACCGGCCGAACTTGACCGATGGTGGCCCCTGGCCGCTCTTGGTCAGGCGCTCGACGGTCGACTCGGAGACCTGGAGCAGCGCGGCCACCTGCTTCTTGGTCAGCAGCTCGTCACCACCGTTGTTTCCCATCCTCGGCTCCTCAGCCAATCCTCTCGGACTGCTGGATTGTGCCGCCTTTCTGGGCATCCTGGCGAGCAATGCGGCGGCATGCTGCCTCATGATGCGTCTTGACGGCTTATGCGAGAAGCGGTAGAACTCGGCAAGTGCGACGGACCCACCGTAATCAGGCTCTCCAGCCTACTGCGTCGGCACACTGGCAGGCCTCGCACTCGGCGCAGCACTCAGAATCTCGCATCACCGGTAACCGCCTCGCGACTCTGATGTACGGCTCGCGGTCGATGTCATCCTCGTCGGTCATCGTGGGCTCCTCGGGTTGGTGGGTCACGGGTCGGGTGCGTTGGCGACCTCGAGCAGCCCGTCGGCGTGGCAGGGGTCGCCGGGCCGGCACCAGCAGGCGAGGTCGCGGCCGGCCAGCTCGCCGCGGGCGCGGGCGACGAGCTCGGGGCGGGCGGTGAGGTAGGCGCGGTACAGCGCGACCACGCCGGCGGCGGAGCGGCCGGGCCCGACCGTGTACGGGTTGCCCCAGGGGCCGCGCCCTCGGGTGACGGGCACGGCGCCCTCGGGGATCTGCTGGTGGTACAGGTCGCCGCGGATGCGGACACGGGTCGCGGGTGGGTCATCGGCTCAGTTGTGGTGGGAGTCCCACCACGCGGTGAGCCGTGGATCGTCAAGTGGGAGGGCCTCGATCCGGGCGGCCAGGGCGGGCAGCTCCGGCGCCCGGTCGCGCACTTCAGCGGCGAGGCATCCGCGGACGAACTCGATGTACTCGACAGCGTCAGGGTCGGTCATGGTGCTGTCCTCTCGGGTCGGGGTCGGTACGGGTCAGCAAAGAGCGGCACCTTTGGCTGTGTTAGCGTGCGGGACTGCTCCCCACCCGCAGCCGGATTTCTGCCGCGCGAGAGGATCGTGATGCCTGAGCTCGACTACGCCCTGCTGTGCGACTACGTCCGGGCAGAGGGCGGGGTTGCTCATGTGATCGCGGCTGGGATCGACACCATCTACCGCCCCGAGGTGCCTAGCGTCGCCAACCTTGGGCTGCTGGCCCGCCTCGTCTTCACCGAGGACGAGGCGGGCGAGCCTCACCAGTTCGAGGCCCGTCTGCACGATCAGGCTGGAGAGCAGGTCGCACAATTCAACGTGATCGCCGTCCCGCACCTGGCCGAGGGACTCCCGGAGGACTGGCAATCCGGCGCGCTCCTGGCGATCAACTTCGGAGTGCCGCTGCCCAGCCACGGGGCCTACGCGCTCACGATCCTCTTGGATGGCACTCCTGCGAAGACGATCAACCTGAGAGTCGTCCCACCCGAAGACCCTGATAGGCCGGCTGGGTAGGGCAGCCTGGTGGGGCTTACGTACTCGAGACACGCCCGCCAGCGGATGCGCCGGAGAGTCTTCACGGAGGACGATGTCGAGCGGGCGCTTGCTCGGCCGGTTGGCAACCGGCCTGGCGAGCCAGGGACGATCTGGGTCCATGGGGTCACGACCGGCGGGCGAATCCTGTCGGTCTGTGTGAAACTGGACAACAGGCGGTACGTCGTGACTGCGGCGTGGCGGGACTAGGGAGTCGCCATGAAAGTCGAGTACGACCAGCAGGCGGACGCGCTGTACATCGAATTGAACGGAGCCGCCGAGGTCGCCCGCACGGTCGAGATCGACCCGGGGACGCTCGTGGACGTGGATGTCGATGGCAGGTTGCTCGGGGTGGAGGTCATCCGCCCGGCCCGGCCGTGGCCGCTCGATGAGATCCTGAGTCAGTTCCCCGCCGACCACGGCGACGCGCGTCTGCTGCGCCTGCTGGAGCGCGGGGCCGGCGCTGCTGGGATGTTCGCCTACGCCGAGCCGGTCCAGCTCGTCAGCGCCTAGGCGGCTCACTGCTCGGCCCTCCGCGGCAACTTGCCCGCCCCGGGGCAGCGCCTACGGACGGCGCCCCGGCCGATTGAGGGAACGGCCTTTCTGCTGCTGCCAGGGCGGCCGGACTGGCCGAGGGGGGTGACGTTCCACGACCTCCGGCACTTCGGGCTCGATCGGGAACCCGATACGCCTCGCTGCTGATCCGCCACAACGAGTCGGTCAAGGTCGTGCAGGCCCGCCTCGGGCACGCCTCCGCAGCCGAGACCTTGGACACCTACTCGCACTTGTGGCCGGACGCCGCCGACCAGACCCGCGAGGCGGTCGACGCCGTGCTTGGCCGGCCGGGGGCACCTCGCACGACGCGAGCAGTTCTGCCGTGAAAACCGGGTTGCACGCAATGTGCAACGCTCCCGGCCGGCCCGCGCATTGGCGCAGGTCAGCGGCGTGGTGGAGGGGGAACCCGGCTGTACCTATACTTCTGTCCGACATGAAGGCACACGCCTACGCGGCCTACCTGCGTGTCTACCAACCGCTCGCCGCCTTCCCGCCCGGGGAGCGGGCGGAGTGGGCGGCCTACGTCGAGTCGGGGCAGACGCTCCCGGCCAGCCTGCTCATCGGCCGTGAGGAGCGGCGCGGGCTGGCCAGGGCGCTCGGGCTCGCCGTCGGGCCCGAGCGGGAGCACGCGCTCATCCAGCGGGTGGGCGCGATGGTGTACGTCTGCCCGCTCCGGACCGAGCTGCGCACGCTGCAGTCGCTGGTGGCCTTCCACGGCTCCCTGCCCGACGAGGTGGCCGACGCGTTCGTCCCCCCGCACGAGGTCCAGCGGGCGGTCAGCACCCTCGACCGCCTGCGGCGGGAGCAGCCGGCGTCCCGCAGCCACATCCAGGTCGCGGTCTGGTACGTGCCGCTGCCCTGGTTCACCCCGTTCGACGGGCCGGAGCGCCGCCTCGCGCACCCCGACGGGGACGTCCCCGCACGCCTCACCTACCAGACGTCGATGTCCAAGGCCCAGGCGCGGGCCTCCCGGGCCCTGCGGGTGCTCCAGGAGCTGATGGAGGACGGCGAGATGGCCGGTGCCGTCGAGGAGCTGCGCGACTGGCTCCACGGGTTCGACCCGGACAGCCTGGTCCAGCTCGACTACGGAGGGCTAACGAGAGCGGTTCCGTACGCCGATCTGATCGAGGACCAGTCAGCGTCCGACGTGTGGGAGGCCCTCGAAGCCCTGGAAGAGGGAGATCTTGAGCGATCAAGCGTCATCTACGGGTCGCTCACCGAGCGGTGGTCGGCGCTCCGGGGACGGGAATCCAGCAATTGATCGTCTCGTCCTTTTTGCTAAAGACCTGGCGGTGACGTGCCGATAGTCCTACTAGGCAGGACGGGAAATAGCCCTAAGTTGCTATGGTCTGTCCCATTCGACGCCTCTAGGATATTCAGGATCTCCGCGAGAATCCGGTCTCGACGGGGAGGGCTCCAAGTGAGGTGGCAACCATGTCCGCCAGTCGTACCGTGCAGGCCGGGCCGGCGCCGGAGGCGCTACTCACTCCGGCCGAGGTCGCCGCGTTGTTCCGCGTCGACCCCAAGACTGTGACCCGTTGGGCAAAGGCAGGCAAGCTGTCTAGCATTCGGACCCTGGGCGGGCACCGACGCTACCGCGAGACCGAGGTGCGGCAGCTGCTCCGCGGCGTCGAAGCCGGCAACTAGCCCTTCGGCCCGCGTGACCGGCCGCAGAGGGGGGGCCGGACGCTCAGACGGCGCCTCTACGGAGGCGCCGTCTGCGTGTCCGCGTCCCTTCCCGCCGGCGCCTCTACGGAGGCGCCGTGTGAGCGTCCGCGTCCCTTCCCGCCGGCGCGGTTCCCGGGTGGCAGGAGGCGAGCGCGTCAGCGAAGCTCCTGGCGATGTTGAAGAACACGATGTCCCGTCTGTAGCCGAGGGTGCTGATGTCGTCTCCGACGTCGCCCGCTTCCGCAAGGCGCCCGTCCAGCTCGGCAACCGCCTCGTCCAGGTGGTCACGGAGCTTGGCGAAGTCGAACGATGCTGCCATCGCGTGCTCCTCTGCTTGGCGAGGGCGACGGCGGCCAGGGCTAGCACCACCTGACCGCCGCGCCCCCTGCCGACAGCCACGTCCTACGCCGTGACTGCCAGCTCTCGACTACTTCGCCGGCGCTCCGTCCGTGCTGGCGCGCGACATGCGGCAGGTGGTGTCAAGCCAGTGCTTCCCTGGCCCGATGAAGCGGAGAGGTCCGAGCGGATGACTCACGCTCGCGCCTGTAGAGTTCATGGTGTCGGGCCTCCTACGGGGCTCGGCCACGGCGGGCGGAGGACTAGCACTCCTCGCGCCCGCCACTCTTGTGTTGAACGCGTTATACCGCCGCTGACGCGTCAGGCGCTAGTCCGCGCATCGACTCGTCGCGTTGCCTGTCCCAGAGGTCGGCACGCGCCTGCCAGAGCATGTCCGACGCGTTGCCAGTCCGAGCCCGCACGACCGCCGTGTCGGCGCTCGGGCGTCGCGACGACCGCGGTGTCGGCGCTCGGGCGTCGCGTTTCAAGCAGGACGGCTTGCAGGCGCGGGTCGCCTCGCCGGCAGAGCAGCCGATTCACCCTGGTGGCTTGTCCGTCGATGCTCGGGCGAATAGCCTTCAGCGAGCGGGCGAACAGGGTTCCCAAGGATGCGCTGGTGGAGGGGGACGCGGCTATGCCGAAGTACGCGGTGTTCTTCACCCTCAAGGGTGAGGCCATCGCCCGGGCCATGGAGCAACCAAGCGACCGGGTAGTGGTGGTGTCCAAGGCGGTCCAGTCCGCGGGGGGCAAGCTTGAGGCGTACTACTTGATGTTCGGCCAGTACGACGGGTTCGTCATCGTGGACCTCCCCGATTCCCGGGCGGCTGCCGCGTCCAGCCTGGCGGTGAGCAGCACCGGGGCCTTCGAGCACCTGGAGACCCACGAGCTCATCGAGGCAGAGGACCTCAACCCGATCCTGGAGCAGGCCAAGGGCATCACCTCCCAGCTCCCCGGTCCCTAGTCCAAAGCCGGCTCCGCGAGCACAAGAGCCCGCCCGGCGGACTGCCGGGCGGGCTCTTCGGTGCTGGAGCTACTGGCGTTCCAGCAGCCGCACGTTGGCGGCCTGGGAGCCCTTCGGCCCCTGCGTCACGTCGAACTCGACGACCTGCCCCTCATCAAGCGAGCGGTAGCCAGTCGACTGGATCGCGCTGAAGTGCACGAAGACGTCCTCGCCGGACTCGGGGGCGATGAAGCCGTAGCCCTTCTCGGCGTTGAACCATTTCACGGTTCCAACAGTCATGTACTTGTCCCTCCCTCCATCATCTCGGAGGTATCGACCAACGCCGGGCACGATCTCGCGCCGGCGGCAAGGGACAAGCTCGACCTGCGGGTTGCGAAGCGAAACGTGAACCTCTGCCGGGCCACGGTAGCGCGTGCGGCCACTGTCCGCCACCAACCCGGGCATCCGATGTCCGCCACCAACCCGGGCATCCGAGCATGACGAGCAGCAGGACGATGGCTGCGCTGGTGCCCGCGACTTCGCATGGCTTCTTCTGCGGCATGTCACGCGGGCGTCGTGCTACCGTCAGGGCAGCACAGGTTCACGTTTGGCTTCGCATCGCCAGTCGAGCTTGTCCCTTGCCGCCCGCGCCAGCTGGCGTCGGTATGGTCGATACCTCCGAGTTGAGGGAGAAGGGGACGGCATTCATGGCTGTTGGAACTGTCAAGTGGTTCGACACGAACCGAGGCTACGGCTTCATCAAGCCCGAGTCGGGCGAGGACGTCTTCGTGCACGTCAGCGCGATCCAGGCCGGAGGCGACCACCCGCTGGACGAGGGGCAGACCGTCGAGTTCGACGTGACGCAGGGGCCGAAGGGCTCCCAGGCCGCCAACGTGCGACCGGTCGTTGCCCAGTAGGCACCCCTCCCCGGTCGTTGCCCAGTAGGCACCCCTCCCCGGTCGTTGCCCGGTAGGCGCCCTCCAAGGACCGACCCACCTGCCGTTCGGATCAGCGGCTGACCTGGTGGCTTTCGCGCCGGCCACGTCGCTGTCGAACAAGGAGGCCACCATGGCCCCGCTGTTGCAGTCCGCGACCACGCCGTCGGAGGGTTACGCCATCGTCACCGTGCGCGGCGACGTCGACACGTCCACGGCTACGCAACTATGGCAGTACCTGAGCTACCTGATCGGCCAGGGCCACTATCACATCGTGCTCGACCTGGGCGGCATGGTCGTGATCGACTCCGCTGGGGTCGACGTCATCGCCAGGGTGCACGCTTGGACCCGCCGGAAAGGTGGCGACCTCGTACTGCGGTCTGCCAGCTCAGCCCTGACAGAGCGGTTGGAACTCTCCCGCCTTACCCAAGCCCGGATACGCCATCCCTCAGCAGGCGGCTAGGCCCAATGCCGTTGCGTTAGCTGGTGCTGGTGGAAGTGCTCGGCATCCGGGATGGGCACAGTCTCGGTATTGGTAGCGGTCCAGACCGCACACGGACCCTAACGCAACGGCATTGCGGCTAGGCCTGCAGCCGGTCGCCGGGGAAGCTGCGGCAGGGGTTGCAGCACCGGGTGCCCGGCCACTCGCGCGGCTCCACTGCCAGGTCCACGGGGGACACCAGCTCCCGGGCGACGTGGGCGGGTGGCCGGTGAGCAGGAGGTCCGTCGACGCCAAGGACGCCGGTATCGGTCAGGCAAAGGCCGACGGTCACCATCGAGACGAGGTCGAGGACCGCCGGGTCGGCCGGGCTGATGCGGTGACCGCCCAGAACCGCGTGGAGTTCAAGGCAGGTCGACGCGGATGCGGCATCGTGGGCATCAACGCGGCCGTTGCTTGCCGTTCCCTGACCAGATGGAGATGCTGGTGGTCGTGGTTGGCATCGCCGTGACCACCCCTGCCAGCATCGCGGTCTTCAAGATCGCCAGGAGCACATGGGCAACAGCCGGATCGCGGAGGTTGTAGTGCTCCCAGAAGTGCCAGCCGTCGATCAGGACATGGCAGACGACCGCAAGCAGGAGCAGGCGGAACCCCACATACCACCGTGATGGGACTCGCCTGGCGCCGGCCACGGCGACGATCAGCAGGACGAGCACCCCAAGCCAGATGAGCCAGTGGGCCCCGACCTGGTCAGACGCGCGCTCGAAGCGGCGGCCGTTGGCCGCATGCCAGCGCAGGTCGACGACCTGCCCGGCCAGCATCGTGGCGATCCCGATCCACGCTGCGCCAAGCAGGCGGCCCGTCGGCCTGCTGGCAGCCATCCCAACCAGCCGCGGCTAGACCCACAACTCCGGTTCCCCGCTTGGATCGTCCAGGTAGATGCCCTCGACCGTGCCAACCGGCTGGCCGTCACTGCTGTGGACCTCCGCGCCCTTCACCTGGTCGAGCTGCTCGGTGCTCAGCACCATCTGAGGCCTCCCACCGCCCCTCGGCGTCCGGCTTCGGGGTTGTCACCGGACCGCGCCGCACAAGCCTAGATCAAGCCAAGCGGAGATAACACAACGCCCTGACTCCCCCCGGTACCAGCCATGGCAAGGCCAGTGAAGCGCGGCTGCCGTACTACGGAATGAACACCCCCTGGATGGTCACCGGGTTGTTGACGGTGTAGTCGAGCTCCTGGGATTGGCTCACGCCCGACGGGGTGACCACGTCGAGGGCCTTGGGGACGGTGTTCGGGTCGACCGTGCAGTGGGGGTCGTTGGAGGCGGTGGCGCAGACGCCGAACAGGAACTCCTGCGGTGTCGGGGCGAAGCCACGGGCCTGGTCGGGGCTGAACCCGTCCTGTCCGGTCAGCACCACCGAGAAGCCCCAGCCCGGGCCCGGCTGGCCGAGGCTCGACTTGGGGACCTTGAAGGTGATGAAGCGCGAGATCGCGTTCGCCTTGATGTCGACGGTGCCGAGCGTGGCACCGCCGGCGTCGATGTAGCGCTGGCCGAAGCCCTGCACCTCGACCAGCCGGCTCCACGCCGACCCGGCCGCGATGCGGTAGTTGCGCTGCGGGAACGACGCCGCGGTCGAGACGCTGGCCGCGGCGGGGTCGTGGACGTAGACGTCGACGAGCTGCGCGCCGAGCGGGCTGCCGAAGGTGGGGCTGAGGTTGCGGGTCTGCAGCCGGAAGATGATGCTGGTGCCGTCGTCAAGGACCTGGAAGCGCTCGATGTCGTAGGCGCCCGGCCGGAAGTTGGTCGAGGTCGGGTAGGCGTAGTTGCCCGGTCCGTTGTCGTCGCCGTCGGGGTCGCTGGTGTCGAGCAGGACCGTGCCGGGCGTGACGTCGAACACCACGGTGCGCTGCACGTGGGCGGTGGCGCCGCTCGGGCTGGTGGCCACCACGTCGAGCACGATCGTGCCGCCGCTGACCGGCACGTCGACGCTCCAGTTCCCGTCGGCGGCGGCGGTCGTGGTCACGACGGTGTTGGCGGAGTTGGCGTCGAGGTTGGTGGCGGAGACGTCGACGGTGTTGCCCGCCGCCGAGGTGCCGCGCACGGTGACCGGCGAGCCGGGCACCGCCGTCTCGTCGGCCGGCTCGGTCACCGTCAGGGTGGTGGCCTGCTGCTGGTTGGTGACGTAGCGGCGCACGGTGTTGGCGGGCTGCTCGAGCAGCCGGCCGGCGTCGAGGTCGCGCACCAGCCGCACGAACTGCGCGGCCGACCAGGTCAGCGGCGCGGCCGAGCCCGCCGGCTTGCCGTTGACGAAGCCGATCGAGGCGATCTCCGGCGGGGTGCCGAACGGCGAGGGCGCCAGGTCGGGGTTCTCCCAGCCCTGCTCGGGGATCAGGCCGACCCCGGAGGCGAAGCGCCGCATCGCGTCCGCCAGGCCCGCGGCGGTGGCGCGGTCGCCGAGGGCGATGTGGTGCTCGGCCCGCTCGCCGGCCAGCACCGGCCACAGGTGGCCGTTGCCCCTGCCGCTCGGGGCCCACGGGTGCCCGTCGGCGTTGCCGTCGCCGTAGCCGTCGCCGTTGTAGCGGAACCAGCCCGGACCGCTGGCGGTGTCGCGCTTGATGGTCGCATCCACCACCGGCAGAGAGCGCAGCACGTCGGGGTCGCGGGCCGGGAACATCCCAAGGCGCGGCAGCTCCAGGAAGCCGGCGTCGATGACCTCGCGCTGGTCGAGCGTTGGCCCGCCGTTGCCGACGTTGTAGCTGATGGCCTCGTTGGGGTCGCCGTTCTTGGACAACCGGATGAAGTACGGATCAGGACTCTTGGGTCCGTTGGAGGTGACCGTCCAGCCCTTGACGGAGCGCTGGAAGTCGTCGGCCACCCCGCGCCACACCCGCGCCGAGGCGGGGTCGCCGTTGCCGGTGGCGATGTCGGCCGCGGCGAGCAGGCCGGCGATCTCGGCGGCGATCGTGGACGGCGAGAAGCCGCCCTGCTCCTCCCAGCGCTCCGAGCCGAAGCTCGGCCCGTGGCTGATGGCGAAGTCGGCCGCCGGCTTGATGTGCGCGGTGTAGAAGGCCTTGTCGGTGATGCCAGCCTGCAGCGCCATCAGGATCGGGTAGGTGACCTCGTCGAGCTGGACGCCGAACGTGTCGGGCGCCGGCTTGCCGTTGACCAGGCTGTTGCGCGGCATCGAGCCGTCGGCGAGCTGCTGGCGCTCGAACAGGAAGCGCACCGTGTCGCGCGCGGTGGCACCGTCGCCAGCCAGGAGCAGCCCGGTGAAGGTCTCGTACAGGTCGCGCGAGAACACCTCGCGGTAGGAGCCGAAGTAGGTGTTGTTCGGGTCGCCGGCGGAGACCGCCTGCCCCCAGGGGGAGGCGAGGCTGGCGACGATCGCCCCCGGGAAGGTCTTGTCCTCGGAGGCCTTGAGTACGTTGGCGCTGAGCCGGTAGACGCGCTGCAGCTCGCGCATGGAGGCGCCGCCGAGCCCGGGGAGCTGGTGCGGCGGGTCGATCAGCCCGGCGTCGTAGCCGGCCCAGCCGTCGGCGTAGCGCCCGAGCGCGCGCCCGAAGCCGGTCCGCAGGGCGGCGCCGGCGGTCCGGACGGCCTCGTCCTGGCTGGCGCCGAAGCCGAGCGACAGGGTGAGCCCCCCCCGCTCGGCCTCCCCGCCGAGCGCGGCCGTCTGCACCAGGTTGCCCTTGACCGCGTCGCTGTAGGTGGTGGTCAGGGCGTGGTCGCTGTCGAGCTGGGTGAGCCCGTCGCTGGCGCCGCCGGCGAAGCCGTTGGAGACCTGGGTGAACGGCGAGGAGGCGTCGAGCGCGGCGAACACCGGCTGCGCGTAGTCGCGGTTGGCGGCGTTGGTGGCGGTGACCGGGTCGGAGGCGACCAGCACGGGGTGGCCGGTGCTGGAGTCGACCGTGCCGCTGTCGGCGCCGCCGTTGCCGTCCCCGCCGCCACCGTTGCCGTTGACGGTCGGGTCGAAGCGCAGGTAGAGCCTGAGGCCGTGGTGGCCGAGCGAGTCGAATCTCAGGCGCAGCAGCAGGGCGTTGCGGCCAGGGTCGGTGACGTAGTCGGTGACGATCCGGTACAGGCCGCTCTTCGCCGTGGTGGTCACCCGGCAGCTCATGCCGCTGGGGTCGAGCGGCTCGACGGTGTAGGTGGTGTCGCGCGTCTGCAGGTCGGTGAAGGTGGCGCCGTCGGTGACCAGGTACTGCAGGGTCTCGACGTTGGTGTTGTCCACGGTCGGGAAGTAGACGTCGCTCAAGACCCCGTTGGCCACCGTGAACCAGACCTTGGAGTCGCGGTTGCGGGCGGTCCCGAGGCAGTCCTTGCGCGCCCGGTCGAAATGGGACAGGGCGCCAGGCCCGTCGGGCGCCGCGCCGGCGGCGGCGGCCGAGCTGGCTCCGGCCGCGATCGGGCCGAGCTGGGCGCCGACGGCCAGCGCCAGCGCCAGGACCGTGATGAGGAGGTGGTGACGGGTGCGGTGACGCCGTGCCTGCATGAGCGTGCCCCCTGCCTCGCTTCGTCGCCGGCAACGGCTGCCGGCCCACGCCCGTTCGTCAGCGGAGCCGGCGCTGGGCTCGCCGGACTCCAGACCCGCGGTGGCGTCCGCGCGGTTCCACCGGTTCAAGCTGATTCGGACGGGAATCCTACCCGCTGGGGGAACCCGCGGGAAGACGCGACCGCGACCGCCGGGTTGCTGCACGACGTGGGCCACCACCTGTGGAGCCGCGCCGAGTACACCCAGGCCAGGACCCCTGCACCAGCGCGCCCTGTCGATCCACAAGACCCAGCTCGGCCCCGACCAGCCCGGCACCGCCTACAGCCTTCGAGGCCCGCCTCGGCGGCGACCACCCCGACACCGTCACCAGCAGGCGGTATCTCGGCGGTGGAGGCGGCCAGGAACCCTCGCCGGTAGCCGTGGCGGCGGGTGGGCCAGCCGGGCAGGCACGGGTGGGCGTGGCCGCAACCGGGGCCGCCGGCATCGTCCACCACCTGGATACCCTCGCCCGCCACCGGAGCGGCCCGCCAGGGTCGCGGTCAACACCCGCGGGCACGGGATGGCCCGCGGGTCGGCGGGTCAGGCGGCGGGGCGCAGCCGGGCCTGGAGCTGCCCGGCGGCCCAGGCGGCCCGCTCCGGAGCCAGCACCGGCGGCAGGGCCCGCAACATCCCGGGCAGGCTGTGGGCGGCGACCACGGGGACGCCGTTGACGCTGACCTGCCCGAACGGGACCGGGCGCCAACCACGGCCACGATGGGGACCACGTCGATGTCGGGGGCGCCGAGGGTGGCTTGGACCTTGTCGGCCTCCCAGCGGGTCATCCTGAGCGTCGGGGCGAGCAGGGAGGGGCCGTGCCACAGCTGCCCCTGGGGTGACAGGTGGAGGTGGCCGCGGTAGTGCTTGGCGTCGACCACGAAGACCTCGGATGGGCCGACGGCCGTGGTAGATGAACGCGCGGGAATTGCAGTGGACGCGACCGCCCGTCAGCCGGCGCCTACTTGGCGCCCTTCTTGGGCATGCGGAACTTCTGGCCGCTGGCGTCCAGCCCCTCGACGGTCTTGTACTGCAAGAGGAACCCGTTGACCAGGTCCGCTTGCGTCAGGCTCCGAGCGGCCGGCACCAGCCACACCCACAGCCTGTCCGGCCGGGCACCGGCGGCCTTGAGCCCGAAGACCGCGCCGCGGATGTGCCTGCGGCTCTCGCGGGCGACGTCCTCCTGGCTCTCGCCGTAGAAGCCGCCCTCCAGGAAGCTGACGGCGTTGGCCATGAGCCAGCCGCGGTAGCCGGGCTCGCTGACCAGATCGGGGTTGGTCATCTGGCGCTCGAGGTCCAGCAGCCGTTCGGTCACCACAATCGGGTAGAGGTCGTCGGTGAGGTCCTGGATCCTGTCCTTGGTGCCCTTGATGATGGTCCGGTCGTCATCGCCCTCCAGCTCCTGGACGGGCGTGGACCGCGGGCTCATGTCGCCGGTGGCGCTGTAGGCGGTCATCGCGGCGGCCACGAAGAAGTGGTACCAGTCGCCCGGGTCCTCGGTGCCGAGCTCCTTGTCCGAGAACAGCACGTAGTAGATCGACGGCAGCTCACGCTTGTACTTCTTGCTGTGGCTCCTGGTGATCCTGCCGTCCCGGTGGATGACCGCCGGAGTCCAGACCTTCCTGCCGTCGCTGTAGGTCTCGGGGTTGGATGGGACCCGGTCCCAGGTGATGGCCGTACCGCCGCGCGCGAACGCCTTGGTGACGTTGTGGCACAGCAGCATCGCGGGCCCTGCCTGCCCGCTGATGTCCATGGCCAGCTCGTGGAGGCGGTCGAGGGTGACGGGCGGCTTGCCCAGGCGCCACTCGGTCAGGACCCGGTCGCGCAGGCTCCTGCCCATCGACAGCAACGGTGAGCGGGTGAGGAACTGCTCGTTGGCCTTGGCCGGCACCCGGGGGTCGCCCTCGTACTGGCTGAAGAACACCCCGAGCAGGGTCGGCTCGACGATCCAGCGCCCCAGGCTCCGCCGGGCGGCGGGCCGAACCTCGTCGGCCCTGATCGCCGACCACTGCCGCGCCGCCTTCGACCCCGCCTTCAACGTCTGCCCGACCAGCTTCGGGTTGCGGGCGTAGAAGACCGCGTTGGTGATCGCGTTCTCCGGCTCGCCCTTGTCGATCATGGGCTGGATGAGGTGCGAGCCGACCTCGTCCTCATACTCGCCCTCGTCCTCGTATCCGTCCTCCAGCTCCGCGTCCAGCTCGGCCTCGGCGATCGCGAAGACCGGCGCGGGCCGGGTGCTCCGCTGGTCGAGGGCCTGGACGATCATGCGCCTGACGCGCTCGTTGAGCGCGGCGGACACGTCCCACAGCTCGACCAACTCCTGGACACGCAGCGTCACCTGGCTCGGCGTGGCCTGACCAGGCGGCCACGCCTCGGCCGCCTCCTGCCAGCGCTCCGGCCACTGCTCCCGCCGGTCCTCCGCCTCCCAGGCGGGCGCCAGCTCCCCCTCGACCGGCCCGGCCGGCGCCTCGGCGGCGAACGCCTCCGGAGCGAGGAACGGGCTGTCCTCGACGCGCACGGTCCATCCCCCCTTCGAGGTGACCCCTCAGGGCACGTACTCCAGATCGCCGAGCTTCATGTCCTTGAGGAACTTGGCGCCCTCGACCCGCCGGTCGGACAGGTAGACGAACCAGCGGAACTCGATCTTGGGGCCCTTGACGAGCCTGGCGAGCCTGGCGATCTCCTCGAGCATCTTGACGGTGTCCTTGGTGATGTTGCCGGCCGCGCCCTCCTCGAAGATCAGGTGCAGCACCTTCTTCTTGAGCCCCTGCACCCGGACACCGCTCAGCGTGTAGTCATAGGGGCCCTGGAGGGGCTCGATGTAGTTCTTCTTGGCGTAGGCGAGCAGATCAGCCGCGTCGGTGATCTTCGTCGACTTCACCGAGACGCCCTCGACGTTCCGGTAGAGCCTCAGCGTGCCCTTGGCGGTCCGCACGGTCTTCGACGGGCCGCGGACCGCGTCGATCCCCTTGAAGTAGTCCGGCACCTTCTCGTAGCCGCCGTCGAGGAACAGCTCGCGCAGATGGCGGTCCTCGATGGCGTAGCCGCGCACCGTCGGCTTGACCTTGACCGGCGGGTCGGCCGGAGGCACGTTCGTCGGCTGCTGCTGCTGGAGCTGGTCCAGCGCCTCGTCGGAGAGCCGGTGCAGCCGCCGCAGCGCGTCCTGCAGCTGGCCCCACTCCGGCGAGTTGCGGGCACGGTGGCGCCGGCGCTGCTCGGTGATGTCGTTGTAGTCCGGGTTGGTGAAGTCGAGCTCGCCCGTGGCCACGTCGTACAGCAGCGAACTGGTGATCCCCAGTCCCGAGAGCTTGTCGAGCAGGGACGAGACCGCGGCGACCGCGGCGGCGAGCCCGGCGACGGTGAGCCCGGCAGCCACCAACGCCCCGAGCAGCGACCTGGCGCGGTCGAGCAGCTCGGTGACCTTCAGCTTGCCGTTCTTGGGCCACGGGATGGGGATGGTCGGGCCCTGCGGCACGGGCGGGTCCACGATGGGCTGGTCCGGAGGCCGGGGCGGCGGCACGGGAGTAACCGGAGGCGGGGCGTTAGGGATCGGCGTGGGCGGCACGGGCCCGACCGGCGGGACCGGCGGCGTGGGCACCGGGCTCGGCGGGCCCTCCAGCAGCGCGCGCAGCCGCTTGCGGAAGCCCCGGCTCAGCTCGCAGTCGAAGAAGCGGGCCAGCGCGTCGTCGGGCCGGTTCAGCCGCCCGCGCAGCCTCGCCTTCTGGGCCGGGTCCAGGCCCTCGAACAGGGCGACCAGGACGCGGACGCGCTGGACGATCTTGGCCCGCTCGTCACTGCGGATCGGCAGCTTGAGCTGCTCGATCAGGCGCGCCTGGACGTCGTCCTCGGCGGTCGCGGCCAGGCGTGCCTTCTGGCAGAAGGTCAGGCGGGGCGTGAACTCCTCCCCGTCCAGCTCCCACTCCGGCACCGCGGGTGCCATGGCCAGCTCGACGAGCCCGCCCCGCTGGAGGAGGGTCTGGCGGACCATGTGGCGGATGCGCTGGTCGAGCGCCGCGGCGGTGTCCCAGAGCTGCAGCAGCTCGGCGACGCCGACCGTGACCTGACCCAGGCCCGGCCCCTGGCCGGCCGCGCCCGCTTCGGCGCTCGTTCCCGCCTCCCACGCCTCGGCCTCCCAGGCCGCCGTCTCCTCGTCCTCCTCTTCCACCTTCTCGTCCTCGTCCTCCAGCCAGGCCGCGACGTCCGCGGCCTCGGTGTCCTGGACGTCCAGCAGCTCGGGGGTGGCGAACGGGCTCTCCTCCGGCTGCTTCCACGCCCAGGCCTCCGCCTCGGCCGCACCCGTCCAGGGCAGCTCACCGGCACCCTCGTCCACCTCGTACCAGAGCTCGGGCTCGGGCGGCGCCTCCTGGTCGGGCTGCTCGGTCAGCGGCGCCGCCCACCCGTATTCGGCGCGCACGATGGCTCCTCCCGTCCGCTCAGCGCCCGCCGGTGACCGGCGCGGCGGCCGGCACCCGGCCGTTGGTCAGGCTCGACGGCTGTGTGGGGACGCGGACCGGGACGGCCACCTCCCTGGCCTTGATGTCGCGACCGGCGGCGATCGACCAGTGGGTGATGATGGTCATCATGTCGTCGCGCACCGTGTTGGTGTCCCCCGGCGGCTGGGCGTAGAGGGTCTGGGCACCCGACGGCGTGTTGAACAGGCCACGCTCGATGTCGATCAGGATGCGAGACAGCGGCTCGGCCATGAGGAAGAAGCTCTCCGACTTGGTGTGCGCGGGGATGCCGACACGCTCGCCGATCTTGCGCAGCCGCTCCTCCGGGCTGGTCGCCTCGGCCTTGAGGTCAACCACGATCGGGGAGTTGAACTCCAGGGCGAGGTGGAACCAGGACGCCTTGGCGACCAGGAAGAACGCTTCGCGCTTCAGGTTCCCGTTGCGCTGGCGCACCCGCAGCATGTCGAACAGCTGCTGGGCCAGGTTGGCGATGCCGGTGTCGTCGGTTGAGTTGGGGCCGCTGGAGTTGTTGAAGTTCTCGATCCCCCGCCAGACCTCCCGCAGCATCGCCTCGAAGGTCGGGATGAAGTCGGTGTTGGACGCCTTGGCCTTCACGTTCGGGTGCACGCCGTCCTTGCTGATGTGGTTGAGCAGCAGCGCGAACATCCGGTGGTAGGCGTTCTGCCCGGTGACGTCGATGCTCGGGCGGGCCCAGCTGGTCAGCGAGTGGATCACGTACGGCGGGGTGTCCTTGAAGAACAGGTCCTCGGTGGCGCGAAGGAAGTGCTGGCCCTCGACCGACGGGACGTCAAGCTCCTCGCCGTGCAGGTACTCGTGCAGCACCTTCTGGAAGATGGGCAGGACCCGGGTGTTCTCGATCATGTAGGCGTAGATGAGGTGGTTCCAGGTCGCCTTCTGGCCGATCACGCTGGCGCCCGTCAACGGGTAGATGTCGTCCAGGACCGACGGGAGGTCGTTGCCAAGGAACGAGTTGACCTGCGGCAGGATCGTGTTCTGGTCGGGGATCGGCAGGCTCGGCCGCTCGGACGGGTCGGTCCGGGCGAACCAGACCTCGTCCAGGAACCTCGCCAGTTGCAGTGGATGCTTGGTGAACACGCGCATCGCGGCGGCCTGGAGCTGATCGGCCGAGTTCTGGCCACCGGCGCCCGCCTCCTCCTGATACCACCTGGCCAGTTGCCGGTACATGGGCTGCTCCGTGTGCTCGAGATCGGTCGGGTCCGATCAGGCGCCGCTGCGGGCGCCCGCCTTGGTCTGGGTCTGGGACTGGGACTGGTCGTCGGTGACGGTGAAGCTGTCGCGGCTGGTGCCAGCTCCGTCAGCGGTGAACACCGTCAGCGGTCCGGTGACGGCGTTCACCGGGACCTTGGTCGTGAGTATGGTGTCGCTGCTGATCTGCAGGTCCGACGAGCGCGTCCCGGCGAAGTGGACGGCAAGCGCGGTGGTGAACCCCTTGCCGAAGACGGTCACAGGGCTCCCCGGCGCGCCGCTGGTCGGGTCGAAGGCCGACACGGCCGGGCCTGGTGGGGCGATCAGCGGGCCGGCCAGGCGGTCCTTGAGGAACGCGTGCTCGACGATGATGGCCTTCTGCGCGTCGGTGAGCTCCCGCACGTTGGTGCGCAGCCCCTCGAGCGCCTTGATCAGGTGCGGGACCCAGGCGGGCTCCCGCCCGTCGTACCCGTCGTAGCCGTCGTACCCGCCGCGCCCCTCGTACTGGGTCTGGCTGCTCTGCTTGGCGTCGGCCATTGCACTGCTCTCCTTCCGCGGTGGGCTCCCGGTCGTCACGCCGCCACCCTGGCGGTCGTGCCGAGTCGAACCATCCACGCCTCCTGCTCCTCGATGAGCCTGGCGGCCAGCTCCGGCGCGGTCGCCAGCTTGAATCCGGTCAGGGCGAGCAGGCGCGTGCACTCCTGCCACAGCCAGTAGGTGGACCTGTCCATCCCCCGCCGGGCGTCCCGGTCGAGGCTGGCCAGCCGCTCCGGGCCGACCGCCAGCGGGTCCACCAGGGCGGCCAGCGGCCGGCCGCCGAAGGCGCGCATGGGCGTGAACAGGCACAGGTCAACGATCGTTCCCAGGTGCTCCAGCGAGCCCTCGATCAGCGCCCGCACCGCCTCGGGCGCGCCGCTCAGCGGGTGCGAGGCGATCCAGGCCCTGGCCAGGTCGTCCCACGGCCCCGGCCCGTAGGCGCGGGCGCACATCCTGGCGCCCAGCAGCACCCGCAGGTACGGGACCGGGTGCGGGTCGCCGATCGGCAGCGAGAAGACGCGCCGGTCCTCGCCGGCGACCACGTCGTGCAGGGCGGCCACGGAGGCGTAGCCGGTGTGCGCGAACGCGAACGCGTCGGCGTTCACCTCCGAGGTCCAGCCGGCCCAGGCGTCGGCGACCGGCGGCGACACCGGGCCCAGCCGCGCCTGGATGGCGGTGGCCAGCTCGGGCGTCCATCTGGTCGAGTGGGCGATCTGGTGGCCGATCTCGTGGACCAGGGAGGTTGGCCGGCGCAGGTTGTGGCGGGTGATCTTGATCGCGGCCACCGGGCTGAGCGAGCCCTCGTCCCACAGGCGCAGCCCGAAGCGGGTGATCGCCGCGCCCATGCCCTTCTCCAGATAGGTCAGCACCGGAGGCACGTCCAGGCCGAGCGGCTTGAGCACCTGCGTCATGCCCTGCACCGCGATCGCGTCGCAGGCCGACAGCAGCGCGGCCAGGTGCGGGTTGGTGCGGGTGTTGACCGCGTCGCCGTAGAAGTCCATGACCGTCTCGGTCTGCAGGTAGCGGCGCCGGAACCTGACCACCCGCCGGCGCACCCGCTCCAGGTCGGCCCCGGAGCGGGCCGCGCGTAGGTCGGCGGCCAGCGCGTCGGCCTCCAGCCCGAGGCGCCCGACGGCGTCGGTCAGGTGCCTGCGCAGCGCCAGCCCGAGGTACTGCTCCAGGCTCGACCAGGCCGACGCCGACGCGAAGCTCTCCAGGTCGCCGAGGGCGGCGGTGGCTACCCCCCAGTGCGCGACCTGGCGAGCGACCTGCGCCCGCAGCGCCGTGACGGCGTCGCTCATCGGCGGTACCCCGCAAGGATCTCGACCTTGGCCTCCGCTGGGGCGGCCGAGGCGGGCGTGGGCGCGGCCGGGACGCTCTGGCCGCGCAGCGCCAGGCCGAGCTGGGCCAGGCCGGCCGGGCGCATGAAGATGACCTTGATGGTGACCCCGTCGGCGGCGTCGGCGAGCGCGTCGGCGAACTGGCGGCCGTAGCGCTGGGCGAAGCGGTCGGTCACCGCGGTGTGCATCGCCGCCGGCAGCCACGTGGCCAGCCAGGCGCGCACCCGCGGGCGCCGCTGGGCGGCCTGGCCGGTCCGGTGGTCCCTCGGCACCGCCTGGTGGACGATCCGCACCCGCCCGGAGGCGCGGCCGGACAGCGCGGCCTTCAGGCCGAGGTCGATGCGCCGCAGCAGCAGCCGCGTGAGCTGGTGCCCACCGCCGGGGGCCTGGCCCGGCCCCTGCCCGAGCTTGGCCGCCAGCGCCTGGGCGTCGGCCTCGCTCAGGTACAGCCGCACCACCACCCTGTCGTGGGCGGGCATCACCCTGATCGACAGGCCGGTGAGGCGGCGCAGGCGCCGGACCCGCCCGGCACGCACCCGCCCGGCGGTCCGCAGCGCCGCCCTCGCGCCTGGGATCTCCAGGTGGTAGAAGCGCTGGCCGTCGGCGATGGTGTCCGGGCTGGCCAGGAACTCCTCGCCGACGTCGCGCCCGAGCCCCGGCTCGCGCAGCAGCAGCCCCGCGGCCTCGGGGGTGAGCGGGTGCAGCTCGGAGGCGGCGTCCACGCCGGCCGTCTCCTGCTCCAGCGCGCCGACCCGTGCCAGCCAGGTGCCCGGGATCGCCTGGTAGAGGCGCAGGCGGGCGTCGACCGGGCCGGTGATCCCGTAGCGGTCGCGCAGGACGGTGTCCAGCGTGACGCCGCCGAAGGTGCGGACGGCCCTGGCCAGCTGCGGGGTGATCCTGGTCGAGGCGATGCGGGTGTACGCCTTGTACAGCGGCCGGCCCACCGGCGGCATCAGCACCCAGGTGCCGTGCAGCTCGCCGGTCTCGCGCAGCTCGGGCTTGATGAGCTGGGGCGGGAAGTTGGCCGCGGCGGCGGCGTCGAACGCCTCGGCGATGGCCGCCTCCAGCAGGGGCTGGTTGTCCAGCACGGTCTCGTCCAGCTCGGCCAGCTGGCGCACCGTGTCCTCGACAGTGCTGGCGAGCGCGGCGCCGGCCACCCGCGTCTCGGTGTCCTCGTTGACCTCGAGGCTGAGCATGCGCAGCCCGGCGTCGACGATGGCGCGCGCCAGCGGCTTGCTCTGCTCGCCGACGTAGGGCCTGATCATGCGGCCGACGTGCGAGCTGAGGGCCTTGACGATGGTGGGGCGGGCCAGCTTCACGCCGAGCTTGAGCACGGGTAGGAGGGCGGGGATGAACTGCTGGGTGGCCGCGGTCGCGTCCTCGCCCGGCTCCAGAGCGCCGACCTCGGCGATGAAGCGCTCGCGGGCCAGGTGCAGCTCGCTCGGGGTGTCGCCCTCGCCGCGCCCGGCCTCGGTGCCCACCCCGGCGAGCGCGACATCGGCCTCCAGTTCGTTCTCGGCCAGCAGCAGGGTCGCGACGCCGAGGTCGAACTCCTCCTGGATCTGGCGGATCGGCGGCGCCGCGGGCTGGCCGGCCGGGCCGTAGCCGTCCTCCTGGTCCTGGGTCTCCCCCTGGATCTTGCCGAGCAGGCGCTTGGCGAGCTGCCTGGCCGCCGGGCGCAGCGCCTCGGGGATCTGCCCGAGGGCGAACCCGAGCACCTTGTTGATGATTGCGCGCACGAACGACAGCGACGCGAGCTTGCGCAGGATGATCGAGATGGGCATGAACCGCCCGACCACCTCGACACCTTTCTTGACGACGTTGAACAGCTTCTTGCCGAAGCCGCCGAGCCACTCCTCGAACTCGGGCTTCAGGCCGGTGGAGCCGTCCTGGGCCACGTCGAACTGGGCGAGGAACCCGTCCAGCTCCCGCTCGGTCATCGACGACAGGTCCTGGGCCTCCGCCGCGTCGGCGACCCGCTCCAGCAGGGCCTGCGCCTCCATCTCGACGGGTGCCAGGTACTCGTGCAGGAAGCGCTCGGCGGCGGGGGTGGCGGTGCCGGCGTCCTCGTACTGGCCATACTGGGCCTGCTCGGCGTACGCGGCCGCCGCGTCCTGGGCCAGCTCCAGCAGCGCCTCGTCGAACTCGGGGTCGTGCAGCTCGGCCAGCAGCTCGACGACCTCGGCCGCGCGGGGGTCGTCGGCCTCGTCGGCGGTGGCATCGGCGTAGAACTCGCTAACGAACGGCGATGCGGTCGCTGAGGTTGGCGGCGCCTCTCGCGCCTCGGCCGGGTCGGGCCGGTCGGCTTCGAGGACCAGCGTCTCCCCGAACGGCGTCTCCAGTACTTGGCCGTTGCCCTCTTGCGCGCTCGGCATGGGTGCACACCTCCGGGTGACGGACGTGACGGCGCGCAGCAGCCTCAACGCCGATGTCGCCTGTCGTGGTCGATCTGGCTCGTGGCGGCTGGCGCGACCAACATCTGACAGCTAGAGCACGTCGGTCGACGTTTGATACGGCTTTCTTGGGCGGTGGCTGTCCGGCGCCCGGACTGGGATGAGCGGTGCTCGAAGGCTGGTGGGCGGGTGAACCCTTGGTGGCGGCCCGTCACGGACGGGCGCAAAGGCCTCGATATCCCCAGGAAGCCGAATGAGTGCGACTGATTCAAACACCGCCGGCAGGGGTGTCAAGGCGCCCGGTCAGCCCCGAGGTCCTGCGGACCTGGATCCGCCGGGACCAGGCTGACCAGGGCGAGCGCGCGGACCTGCTGACCACCGCCGAGCGCGAGGAGCTGCAGCGGCTGCGCAGGCCGGCGTAGACGATGACCTGCCAGCCATGGGTGCGTGCTCGGATGGTCAACTGCTCTGCTCCGTCGGCGTCGGCGTCGGCGTCGGCGTCGGCGAGAAGTGGATCGTTGACATCTCGTTGACAACCATTGCACGCGGAGCGGCGTTTGCCGTGGGCAGGGACGGGATCGAACCGCCGAACCTTCCGGTTTTCAGCCGGACGCTCTACCAACTGAGCTACCTGCCCTCGCGGGCCGGGGGCTCCGTGCGGAGCCCCCGGCCCGTGATACCCGCGGTCCCGACGGGATTTGAACCCGCGACCTCCGCCTTGACAGGGCGGCGAGCACAGCCAAGCTGCTCCACGGGACCTCGTGCTGGTTCCCTCCTGTGCCCCCAGCGGAGTTCGAATCCGCGTCGCCACCTTGAAAGGGTGGTGTCCTAGGCCACTAGACGATGGGGGCCCGGTTCAAACCGGGTGGGCCGCGTCGGGCTCGAACCGACGACACCCCGGTTAAAAGCCGGGTGCTCTGCCAACTGAGCTAGCGGCCCACGATGAGAGCGCGCCGATGGTGCCATCGCCGTCGCCCTGCTGTCAAAGGGTCTTCCCCCGCGAGAGTACCAGCGGGCAGCTATCGCGGCGGCCCGCCCGGCTCGTCCTGGCTGCTCGCTGCCTCGCGTTCGGCCCTGGCCTGCTCGGCCGCGACCAGCTTGTAGCCGACCCCGCGGATGGTGGCGATCATCGACTCGTGCTCGGGGCCGAGCTTGGCCCGCAACCGGCGCACATGGACGTCCACGGTCCGGGTGCCGCCGAAGAAGTCATACCCCCACACCTCCTGCAGGAGCTGGCTGCGGGTGGACACACGACCGGGGCGGGCGGCGAGGAAGCGCAGCAGCTCGAACTCCTTGTAGGTCAGGTCGAGCGGCCGGCCGCGCAGGCGCACCTGGTAGGAGACCGGGTCCACGACCAGCTCGCCGACCCGGATGGCGTCGTCGGGCTCGGCCGTCTCCGGCCGCCTGGCGAGCAGGCGCACGCGCGCCTCCACCTCGGCCGGACCGGCTCCGGGGAGCACGAAGTCGGAGGCGCCCCAGTCGGGCTGGAGGCCGGCGAGCCCGGCCTCGGGCATGACCACCAGGATGGCGCCGTTGCCTTCGGCCGCCCGCAGCGTGCGGCAGAGCGCCTGCGCCTTGGACAGGTCGCGGGTGGCGTCGATCAGCACGAGATCCTTGCCGGCGAGGGCCGAGAGGCTGGCCAGCTCGAGCGCCAGCGTCGACAGCCCGTGGGCAAGGTACTCCAGGGCGGGGAGGACCTCCTTCGCCCCCCCGGCACGGTTGGTCAGGCAGGCGAGCTCGGCCACCTGTCTCCCTCCACGTGGTTGCGCGGCCGGTGCGCCGCAGGCAGCCTAGCATCCGGTGCGCGCCCGACGCCCGTGTCCCGGGCCACGGCGGCTTCGCCATGATCGAGTCGGGGCTGGAGGACGCATGGTTCGGGTGCGGCTGTTCGCGGCGCTGCGCGAGGCGGCCGGGGTGGCCGAGGTCCAGGTGCCACCCGGGACGCTCGGCGGGATGCTCGCCGAGCTGCGCGACCGCTTCGGCGAGCGGTTCGCGACCGTCCTGGGCTACTCGAGCGTCCTGGTCGACGGTGAGCGCACGAGCGACCCGGCCGCGCCGGTCCCCGACGGCGCCGAGGTGGCCCTGCTCCCGCCGTACTCCGGAGGATAGGTCACGCAATCGATGCCGGCCCGGTGGCTGGGCGTTGTCCGATCTTGGCCTGGGCTCGGCAGGATGGGCGCGTGCAGGGTTGGCGGTCTGGCTCGTGGGAACGAGGTTGGCATCATGCGCAAACTGCTCGTCTTGCTGCTCGTCCTCGTGCTGGCCGGGGTCGGGGCCGACTTCGTGGCCGCCCGCGTCTTCGAGGGCCGGGTGGCGGGCGCCATCGCCGAGCGGGTCGACCTCGACCGCCCGATCGTGCAGGTGCGGGACTTCCCCTTCCTCCCCCGCCTGGCCCTTGGCCGGTTCGACACGATCGACGTCGCCGCGAGCGACGCGCGGGCAAGGGGCATCACGGCGTCCCGGGTCGAGCTGCACCTGCACGACGTGTCCGCCACACGGGACGTGCTGCTCGGCCGGCCGGGCCAGGTGACCGTGCGTCGGGCCGACGGCCAGGTCACGCTCACCGAGGCGGAGGTGAACCGGCTGCTCGGCGGCCGGCTGCGGGGTGGGACGGTGGAGCTGTCGAGCGACGGCGTCCGGCTCAGGGTCGCCACCGACGTGCTCGGCCAGGCGGTGACCGGCACCGTCGCCGGCACCCTGGAGGCGCGCAGGGGCGCCATCGCGTTCGTCCCGAGCCGCATCTCGAGCGGGAGGGCGCTGGACCCCGCGATCGAGCGGGAGCTGCTCTCGCTGTTCGAGGTCGAGGTGCCGCTGCCACGGCTGCCCGCCGACGTCCAGGTCGAGCGGGTCGTGACCGCGCCGGACGCGTTGATCGTGTCCGGCCGGGCCGGGGCGGTCCAGGTGGCCACCTGATACCCTCGCGGCACGGATGCCGCGTGCTGAGCACGGTCCCCGACCTCGACAGGAGCCGTTCGCCCGATGACCCTCGAGTTCTGGTACACGGCGCTGCTGATCCTCATGCTGGGCGCGGCCGGGGTGTTCGCCGTCTACGTGGTCTACCGCCTGCTCAGGGAATGACCGCCCGGGCGCCGGCTCCGGGAACGAAAGACCCAGGGGGCTGGCATCGTCGGCTCGACGGCACCGCCTCGGCTGGACCAGGCCGAGACCCCCTGGGGACGGTGAACTGTCTGGATTCCGCGGGGAGGTTCCCTTTCCCGCGATTGGGAGAGCGAACCGCCCTTAGTGGGCAGTCACCTCGCGGGTCCGTACCGGTTTATGCAGTGGGACCACCTCCTTTCTCGCGTACGGCCAGTTAGCCACACCCCGCGCGGGTGCGCAACGGAGATCGCAGCGGCTGCGCAACGGAGATCGCGGCGAGTGCGCAACGGAGATCGCAGCGGGTACGCAAGGGAGATCGCAGCGGGTACGCAAGGGAGATCGCTACGATAGGTGCGTGGACCAGCCGCCGCTCCTCGTAGACGCCCTGGCCGGCGCGCGCGCCGGGGTGGTCGCCGTCGACCGCACCGACCTCGCGGCCCTCACCCTGACCGGCGCGGACGTGCTGCGCTACCTGCACACGGTCTCGACCCAGCACACCGCGGAGCGGTTGCCCGGCGACGCCGCCGAGGCCCTGCTGCTGTCGCCCAAGGGCAAGATCGAGTTCGCCTTCCGGCTCGCCGTGCTGGACGGCGGGGTGCTGATCGACACCGAGGCGGAGGCGGCCGGGGCGCTCGCCGAGCGGCTGGCCCGCTTCGTGTTCCGCTACGACGTCGCTGTTGGCGCACCCGGCCCTGGCGCGGTCAGCCTGCTCGGTCCGGAGGCGGACGCCGCCCTGGCCGGGGCTGGGCTGCCCGTGCCGCCGGCCGGGGACGGCCCGGGCCGGGCGGCCGTGGGCGGCCCGGCGCTGGTGGTCCACCGCACCCCCCTCGGGGCCGACGTGGTCGGCGGGGCCGCCCCGGCCGCGCTCCGCGCGCTCACCGGAGCCGGGGTGGCAGCCGTCCCGCTCGCCGTGTGGGAGGCGCTCCGGGTCGAGCAGGGCCTGCCCCGCTGGGGCCGGGAGCTGACCGACGACGTCATCGCCGAGGAGGCCGGGCTGCTCGGCTCCCACGTCCACCTCGACAAGGGCTGCTATCCGGGCCAGGAGACCGTCGCCAGGGTGCACAACCTGGGCCAGGTCCAGCGCCGGCTGGCCGGCCTCGTGCTCGAGGGCGACCGGCTGCCGGCGCCCGGGACCGGCCTGGTCACCGAGGACGGCAGGCGCGCCGGGCAGGTGCGCAGCGCCGTGTTCCACCCCGATCTCGGGCCCGTGGCCCTGGCCTTCGTGCGCCGGGTCGTCCCGGCCGGGTCGCGCGTGCTCGCCGGCCCGCTCGCCGGCCGGGTCGTGGAGCTGCCGTTCACGCCCGCCCGCCACGCCTGACCCGGCTCGCGAGGAGCAACGGGACCACCTGGCCATGGCACCGCCGCCCTTGGGGCCGTGGGGGGAGCACGCTCCCCCACATCGACCGAGGACCGCAGGGTCATCCAGACGCCGCCTTGCCGAAACGCACTTCCGTCTCGTCCGCTGCGGCTACAATGCGATGCCTGCCCTGGGAGCTGGTTCCCAGGCCGGAGACGGATCCGGGCTGGACGCTCACGGCCCGGTCCCAAGGGGGGGTCCATGAGCGTGGAAGTCATTCCCGGCGGCCAGCGCCGCATCGACCGCGTGCTCGCGCCCGGCTACGCCGCCGAGGCCGCCGCCCTCGACCTCGTCGAGCTGCGTGCGCGCCGGGACGAGGCCGAGGCCGAGGAAGCCGACATCTCGTACCTGCGCCGGCTCCTGCAGGGCCGCCTGGACATCCTCCGGGCCGAGCTGGTGCGCCGCTCGCGGGGAGGCGAACGAGACGTCACCAGCCTGCTGGCCGGCCTGCCGACCATCCTGAGCGACGAGGACCCCGGCACCTTCAACGCCGTGCCCCGCGTGCATGTCCCCTCCCGGGCCGACCAGCATCGGCGCCGGGTCGAGCGCCTGGTCTCCGACGAGACGATCGCCCGCCTGCCCGAGCTGGACGGCGAGGAGCTGGCCAGGGCCGTCGACGTCCTGGCCAGGGAGGAGGCCGTCGTCTCGGCCAGCCGGAGGGCGGTCCAGCAGGTGGTGGACGTCCTGCGGTCGGAGCTGGCCCGGCGCTACCGCGACGGGACCGCCCAGGTGTCGCAGCTGCTCGAGTGACGTCTGTCGCAGCTGCTCGAGTGACGTCCGGCGGGTGACGCCAGGGCCGTGACGCCAGGGCCGTGACGTCCGGCCCGCCACCGGTCGCGGGCGGCTCAAGTCCGGCCGGGAACGGTCCGATGGACACCGAGGCGCGGGTCCACCGCTGCTTCCCTGCCCGCAACCCACGGACGGTGACCGACGATGCTGGCACCAACGGCACAGCTCGAGGCCGCCGAGCGGCAGCTCATGGTGTTCGCGCGGGAGATCAGGCAGCTCTACCAGGCCGAGCGGGCCCGGACGGCCGCGCTCGAGGATGCCCTGGGGCGCCTTGGGGACGCCTACCTCGACACGGTCAGGACGCTCGCGTTCGTGGTCGAGGCCAAGGACGCGTCCACCCGGGCCCACCTCGAGCGCACCCACGACTACGCCGTGGCCCTCACCCGGGTGGTCGACCCCGAACTGGCCGGCGACCAGGGTCTCCGCTACGGCTTCCTCCTCCACGACATCGGCAAGATCGGCGTGCCGGAGGCGATCCTCAACAAGCCGGGACCGCTCGACCCGGACGAGTGGGAGGCGATGCGCGCCCACCCGCTGATCGGCGTCCAGATCGTCTCGCACATGCGCTTCCTCGGCCACGCCGTCGACGTGATCCGCTCCCATCATGAGCGGTGGGACGGCCGGGGCTACCCGTCGGGGCTGCGGGCCGGCGCGATCCCCGTCGGGGCGCGCATCTTCTCGGTCTGCGACGCGTTCGACGCGATGACCTCCGACCGCCCCTACCGGCGGGCGCTCCCCCTCGAGCATGCCGTCGAGGAGGTCCGGACCGGCGCCGGCGCCCAGTTCGACCCCGCGGTGGTGGAGGCGTTCCTGTCGATCGCGCCCCGCATGCTCGAGCTGCACGCCTCCCTCCACGCGACCGCTGCGGCCGCTGCACGGCCGCTGGCGGTCGCGCCCGCGGCGGAATAGCCTCGGGGGCTCCTGGCTGGCCGTCGTCCAAGGGAGCCGCGCATGCAGGTCCTCGTCGAGGTCGAGCGATCCGGGTTCGTCGAGAGCCGCCACTTCGGCGTGGCCGCGGTCGCCGACGCCGACGGCTCCCTGCTCGCCGCCGTCGGCGACCCCGAGCTGGTCGTCTACCCGAGGTCGTGCTCCAAGCCGTTCCAGGCGCTCGCCGTGCGCGGCCTCGGCGTCGAGACCGAGCTGGGCCTGGACGAGGTCGCGCTCGCAGGCGCCTGCGGCTCCCACAACGGCGAGCCCGCCCACGTCGCCTCGGTGCGGCGGGTGCTGGCCGCCGCCGGGCTGGACGAGACCGCCCTGCGCTGCCCGCCGGCCCTGCCCACCGACCGCAGGGCGCGGGCGGCCGTCGAGGGCCCGGCCCCCGTGTACCACAACTGCTCAGGCAAGCACGCGTACATGCTGGCCGGGGCGGTCGCGCGGGGATGGGAGCCGGGCCGCTACACCTCGCCCGACCATCCCCTCCAGGCGGTCGTGACCGACACGCTGGTCGGGCTGGCCGGCGCCCCCGTCGAGCACCTCGGTGTCGACGGCTGCGGCGTGCCGGTCCACGCCCTGCCGCTGCGGGCCCTGGCCACCGCCTACGCGCGGCTCGGCACCAGGGCGGCCACCGGCGAGGAGGGCCCGGCCGCGGTGGTCGAGGCCGTGCGCCGGCACCCGTTCATGCTCTGCGGGACCGGGCAGCTCGACACCGTGATGCTGGAGGCGACCGGCGGCCGCGTCCTCAGCAAGGTCGGGGCCGAGGCGGTCTACGGCGCGGTCCGGCTCGACACCGGGCAGGGGCTCGCCCTCAAGGTGCTGGACGGGGCGCCCCGGGCCCGGGGCGCCGCCCTGGTCTCGCTCCTCCAGGCCCTCGGCTGGCTCGACCAGGACGAGCTCGAGGCCGTCCTGCCCACCGCGACCAGCGAGATCCACGGCGGCGGCGAACCCGTCGGCATCGTCCACCCCGCCAAGGTCGAGGTCGAGACCCCCGACGCGTAGCGCTGCCGTCGACCGATCCCCTCACCGGTCGAGCGGGCCCTCACCAAAGGCACAGGCGTCTCTGGGAGCCGTGGGGAGCGGACCGCCGTACTCTGGAGGTCGGCGAAGGAAGGAGGTCGATCCCCACGGTCAACCAGCTCGACCCGGCTGGCGCGGTCCGCGACGTCGGCCGCTACATCCGCGAGCAGCGGCGCCAGGCCGAGCTGTCGCTCCGGAACCTGGCCAAGCAGGCCGGGGTGTCCAACCCCTACCTCTCCCAGATCGAGCGGGGGCTGCGCCAGCCGTCGGCGAAGATCCTCAAGGACATCGCCAAGGCGCTGCGGATCAGCGCCGAGACGCTCTACGTCAAGGCGGGCATCCTCGACGAGGAGACCGAGGACGCCGACCTGGTCGTCGCCATCCTCCGCGACCCCCACCTGACCGAGCGCCAGAAGCAGGTGCTGGTCGACATCTACGCGTCGTTCCGGGCCGGTGGGCAGGCGCCGGCCGGGGAGCCGACCGGCGGCGGCTGAGCCCGGCCGCGTGGCCGGGGCCCGGCGGGGCCGATAGCATGGTGCTCCCGGTGGGTGGGCAGCCCGCTCGCGGGCGCCTCGTCCTGGGTCCGCGGGGCGGAAGACCGAGCCACAGGGGGTCTGGGTGCCGGAGACGAACGACCACGGGTCAACGTCGGACGGCTTGGGGGTCCGCCGGGTCGCCGTGCTCTCCGTGCACTCGTCGCCGCTGGCCCCGCCCGGGGTGGGCGACTCGGGCGGCATGAACGTCTACATCCGTGCCCTGGCTCGGGAGCTGGCCGCCCGGGGTGTCGAGTCCGACCTGTACACCCGCGCCGTCTCCCCCGACGACCCGCCCGTGATCGAGGTCGAGCCCGGCGTCCGCCTGCTCCACCTCGAAGCCGGGCCGCTCGAGCCGGTCCCCAAGCAGACGCTGCCCCGCTTCCTGTGCGCCTTCCTCTGCTCGCTGCTCCGGGTCGGGGAGCGCTACGGCCCCTACGACGTGCTCCACAGCCACTACTGGCTGTCCGGCTGGGTGGCCCGTCTGGCCCGGGAGCGCTGGGGGGCGCCGGTCGTCCACTCGTTCCACACCCTGGGCCGGGTCAAGAACGCCACCCTGGCCGACGGGGACCAGCCCGAGCCGCCGACCCGGCTGGCCGGCGAGGAGCGGGTGGTGGCCACCGCCGACTCGCTGGTCGCCCCGACCCCGGCCGAGGCCAGGGAGCTCGTGGACCTCTACGGCGCATGCCCGGCGGCGGTGCGCATCGTGCCCCCAGGGGTGGACCGGACCCGCTTCAAGCCGGGCGACCGGGCCGCGGCCCGGGCCGCGCTCGGTGTCCGCGCCCGGCACGTGCTCGCGTTCGTCGGCCGCCTGCAGCCGCTCAAGGGCGCCGACGTGGCCGTGCGCGCCCTGGCCGCCCTGGCCGCCCGCCACGGCCAGACCGACGTCGAGCTGCTGGTCGTCGGGGGCGCTTCGGGCAACGGCGACGGGGAGCCCCAGCGCCTGGCCCGCCTGGCCGGCCAGGCGGGGGTCGCCGCGCGGGTGAGCTTCCTGCCCCCGCAGCCCCACGAGCGCTTGGCCGAGGTGTTCCAGGCCGCCGACGTGGTGCTCATGCCCTCCTACTCCGAGTCGTTCGGGCTGGTCGCCCTCGAGGCCCAGGCATGCGGCACGCCGGTGGTCGCCGCCCAGGTGGGCGGCCTGGTGCACGCCATCGGCGACGGGACGACCGGCCTGCTCCTGCCCGGCCACGACCCGGGCGTGTACGCCGAGGCGGTCGCCCGGCTGCTCGGGAACCCGCGCCGGCTCGCCGCCATGGGTGCGGCCGCCGCCCGGTTCGCCGGCGCCCACGGCTGGGACCGGACGGCCGGCCGCATGCTCGACATCTACGGCGACCTGCTCGCGGCCGCGGCCGAGCCGGTGCTGGAGCGGACCAGCTGACCGGCGGGGTCCTCGGTCGATGTGGGGGAGCGCGCTCTGGCGTGGCGTGCCCCGAGCGCGGTCCTCTGTCGATGTGGGGGGAGCTCGCTCCCCCCACGGCCCCCCAAGAGCGCCTGTGCCGTGGCCGGGCGGATCCCGAAGGGCGCCTGTGCCGTGGCCCGGGGGATCCCGCGGTCGCCACGGCCCCCCAACAGCGCCTGTGCCGTGGCCGGGCGGGTCCCGCCGCCGCCGCGGCCCCAAGGGCGCCGGTGCCATGGTCCCCGCGGGACTCAGCCGGTGGGGCGGCGGGGCCGGGCCCGGGCGCGGCGCCGGCGGGTGGTGCCGCGCCCCGTCGACTCGCGCGGCTCCCAGCGGAACTTGCGCAGGGCGACGACGCTCGCGCCCACGAGCCAGACCGCGATCACCGCCAGGTGGCCCCAGAAGAAGCCGGAGCCCTGGGTGAACGGGTTGAAGTCGGCCTGCATGGCCAGGGCGAAGTGCTTGACCGGGAAGATCGACCCGGCCACCTGCAGCCAGGTCGGCACCTTGTCGAGGGGGTAGAAGATGTCGGAGACGAACACGACCGGCAGGATGGTGAAGTTGGCCACCGCGGGCGCCGCCTCGCCGCTCGGGCAGAGCGCCGCGGCCGCCAGCCCGCAGGCGCAGAAGCAGGCCGCCCCGAGCAGCAGGGTCACCACCGCGGCCGGGAGCAGGTGCCAGATCACCTTGACGTCGAACAGCACCACGCCGACCGCGACCATCAGCAGCGACGAGAGCACCGCGACCCAGACGGCCGACCCGACCCGGGCCGCGACGTAGATCCACGGCGGCAGCGGCGTGCCGCGCACCCGCTTGAGGATGCCCTCGTCCCGGTTGATCGGCACCGAGGTGGCCAGGTTGGTGTAGCAGGCCGACACCACCGCGAAGGCCAGGATGCCCGGAGTGAAGAACTGCGCGAAGCGGATGCCGTCGCGGCTGTCGAGCGTCTGGTTGCCCTGCAGCGCGTTGAACAGCAGCAGGAACACCAGCGGGAACAGCAGCGTGAAGAAGGCCGAGATGGGGCTGCGCCAGAACAGCCGGTTCTGGTGGCGGATCTGGCGGACCAGGAGGGGGCCCGGCGTGGGGCGCCGGCCGCGCCGCCCGGTGGCCACCGCGCCGCGCCGGGCCGGCAGGATGGCGCGGTCAGCCACGGAGCGCCTCCTCCTCTTCGGCCTGCCCGTCGACCCCGGTGAGCCGCAGGTACACGTCCTCGAGCGTGGGCCGGGTGACCTCCAGGGCCTCCAGCTCCTCCCCCCTGGCCACCGCCCAGCCGGTCAGCGCGTTGAGGGTCCGGGTCGGCGCCGTGGTCCGGAGCGTCACCCGGCCGTCCCGCACGTCGAGCGGCTCGGGCAGCCCGGCGGGGAGCTCGGCGGGCGCCGTGCCGGGCGGGAGCCGGAAGCTGATCACCGCCTCGGCCACGTCCCGGCCGCCGAGCGACGCCGGGCTGCCCGAGGCCACGATCCGGCCGCCCGCCAGGACGGCCACCCGGTCCGCCAGGTTCTGGGCCTCGTCCATGTAGTGGGTGGTGAGCAGGATGGTCCTGCCGAGCGACCGCAGGCTGTCGATCAGCTCCCAGGAGCGGCGCCTTGCCGACGGGTCGAACCCGGTGGTCGGCTCGTCGAGGAAGACCAGGTCGGGGTCGCCGACGATGCCGAGGGCGAGGTCGAGGCGGCGCCGCTGGCCGCCCGAGAGCGTCTTGGTGCGCACCCGGCGCTTCTCCTCCAGGCCGACCAGCTCGATCACCTCGCCGGTGGGCCGTGGGTGCGGGTAGTAGCCCCCGAAGAGCGAGACCACCTCTTCGACGGTGAGGTCCCGGTGGATCCCGGAGGACTGCAGCACGATGCCGATCCGCTCGCGGAAGTCCACGCCGGAGCGCTCCGGGTCGAAGCCGAGGACCTCCACCTCCCCGGCCGAGCGCGGCCGGTAGCCCTCCAGGACCTCCACTGTCGTGGTCTTGCCGGCCCCGTTGGGGCCGAGCAGCGCGAAGCACTCGCCCTCGGCCACCTCGAAGTCGATGCCCCTGACCGCCTCGACGTCGCCGTAGCGCTTGCGCAGGCCGGCGACCCGGATGGCTGCCACGTGCTCACGTCCTTTCGCCGCCCCGCGAGACGGCGCTCCAGATCCTCCAGGCGTTGCGCCCGCCCGGGCGCCTGTCAGTCTGCCCCAGAGGCCGACCCGGGGGCCCAGTAGTCCCCACAGCTCGCCAGTGTGCCGCACCCGGGCGTTCGCCGCGCGGCCGGGGGAGCCGCCGGTAGTCTGACCGCTCACCGGGAAGCACGCATCCCGGCCGGCACGGATTGTGGACGGTGAGGTGAGCGCGATGGCGACGGAGCCGGAGGTGGCGGCGGTGGTGGACCAGGACGGGACGTCGGGGCGCCCGGAGCCGGAGGCGGTGCGGTCGGCCGCGGTCGACGCGGTAGGGCCTTCCTGGCCGAGACCGGGGTCCAGGCCGAGCAGCTCGGCGACGGGCGCTGGTTCGTGCGCCTGGCCGGCGAGCGCAAGCTCGGCATCGGCGTCCACGTGGCCGTCGGCGACCGGACCCTGCGGGTGGAGTCGTTCTTCATGCGCGCCCCCGAGGAGCAGCACGCCCGGCTCTACCACGACCTGCTGGTCCGCCATGCGACCAGCTACGTGCTCCGGTTCACCCTCGACGAGACCGGCGACGTGTTCCTGATCGGCCAGGTGCCGCTGCGGGCCGTCACCTCCGACGAGGTCGACCGCGTGCTCGGCACCGTGCTGGAGGTGGCCGACACCGCCTACCTCCCGTCGGTGACGACCGGCTTCGCGTCGAGCATCGCGGCCGAGCGGGCGTGGCGGGCCCGGCTGGCGGCCGAGGGAGGGCAGTGAGCCGGCCGGGCCAGGGAGGGAGCCGGCCGAGGGAGGGGAGGGAGCCGGCCGGGCGAGGGAGGGAGCCGGCCGAGGGAGGGGAGGGAGCCGGCCGGGCGGTCGACCCTCGCCGTCCCCGGTTGGCGCCCGTAGACTCGGGGATTGACAGGCGCCCAGGCGGCGCAAGACCTGGGAAGGAAGGACAAGGATCCGGATCATCCGCGGAGCCGAGGCAGCAGGGAGGCGCTCATGCCGTTCACCGCTGAGTCCGTCGTCATCGAGATGGCCCGCCCCGAAGGCAGGAAGGCGATGCTGCTCGTCCTGGACGGGCTGGGCGGGTACCGAACCACCGAGCGGGGCTCCGAGCTGACCGAGGCGCGCACCCCCAACTTCGACCGGCTCGCCGGCGAGGGCTCGCTCGGCCTGCACGACCCGGTCACGCGCGGGATCACGCCCGGGTCGGGCGCCGGGCACCTGGGGCTGTTCGGCTACGACCCCCTCGAGTACGAGATCGGCCGGGGCGCGCTGTCGGCGGCCGGGATCGGCTTCGACCTGCGCCCGGGCGACGTCGCCGCCCGGGTCAACTTCTCCACCCTGGCCCCGGACGGCACGATCGCCGACCGCCGCGCCGGCCGCCTCCCCACCGAGGAGGCGGCCGCCATCTGCGACCTGCTGACCCGTGAGGTGCGCCTGGACGGGGCCGAGTTCTTCCTCGTGCCCGAGCGGGAGCACCGCGCCCTGTTCGTCCTGCGCGGGGAGGGGCTCGCGCACGAGGTGACCGACACCGACCCCCAGCGTGAGGGCGTCCCCCCGCTCGAGCCCCAGGCCCGCACGCCCGAGGCCAAGCGCACCGCCGAGCTGGTGGCGAGCTTCCTCGAGCAGGCGCGCAGGCTCCTGGCCCACCGGGAGCGCGGCAACTGCCTGCTCCTGCGCGGCTTCGACACCGTGAAGGAGCTGCCCCGGTTCCCCGACCGCTACCAGGTGCGGGCCCTGGCGATCGCCGCGTACCCGATGTACCTCGGCATCTCGCGCCTGCTCGGGTTCGAGACCCACCAGGTCGACGGGGCCGCGCCCGAGGAGGTCGACGCCCTGGCCGAGCTGCTCCCCGGCCACGACTTCGTCTTCATGCACGTCAAGAAGACCGACTCGGCCGGGGAGGACGGCGACTTCGAGCGCAAGGTGACGGCCATCGAGGAGGTGGACGAGCTCGTGCCCCGCATCCTCGACGCAGGCGTGGAGGTGCTGGCGGTCACCGGCGACCACTCGACCCCGGCCCAGATGGCCGCCCACTCCTGGCACCCGGTCCCCGTGCTGCTGTGGGGCGGGACGGCCGCCGCCGACGGCCTCCCCGGGTTCGACGAGGTCCAGTGCCGCCAGGGCTCGCTCGGCCGTTTCGAGGCGCGCCATCTGCTGCCGCAGCTGTTGGCCGCCGCCGGCCGCCTCGCGAAGTACGGGGCGTGACTCGTCAAGCCGGCTTCCCCGACCGCCGATACACCCACGACCTGTTCGCGTCAACCCGGGGGTCTGGAGCATGCAGGCAGCCGCCGTCGTCGACGAAGCCGAGCTCCGGCGCCTCGCCTCGCTGGTCGCTCGGCTCTCCCCTGCCCAGCAGCGGGTCGTGGTGGCGGTGGCGGAGGGCTTCCGGGCCGGGTGGCTGGAGCCGGGCAGGTGGGAGCGCTGCTGGAACCGGTCCGACCTCACCGACGACGGCGTGCTCGGGGACGCGATGACCTGGCTGGCGCGGCGCAAGCAAGCCGTGCTCCGCTAACCTTGACGGACGGGAGGAATTCGGGTAACCGGAAGCTGAACGAGACGGATACGGCAGATGGCGGGGGGTACGGCCGGCTCGGAAGGACGGGAGGTCGCCGCATGAAGGAACGAGAGGCCAAGCTCGCCGCACCGCCCGGGTTCAAGCTCCCCGATCTGGGCGGCACCGACGACGGGTTCCTGGCCGAGGTGCAGCCGCCGCGACGCTACGGGACCACCTACTGGGACACCGCCGACCTGCGGCTCGCGCGCTGGGGGGCCAGCCTCCGCTTCCGGGAGGGCGAGGGCTGGACGCTGAAGCTGCCGTCCGACCGCAACGGGCCCGTGCTCGTCCGCGAGGAGCACACCTTCGACGGCGAGCGCCTCAAGGTCCCCGAGGCAGCCGCCGACCTGGTCCGCGTCTACGTGCGCGGCGGGCAGCTCGTGCCGGTGGGCCGGCTGCGGGCGGTGCGCCGCCCGGTCGCGCTGCGCAACGCGGCCGGGGAGGCGCTCGCCGAGGTCGTGGACGACGAGGTCCAGGTCCTCGACGGGCGCCGGGTGGTCAGCCGGTTCCGCGAGCTGGAGGTGGAGCTCGGCCAGGCGGCCAGGCCCGACACGATGGACCGGGTGCTGGCCCGGCTGCGCGCGGCCGGCGCCGAGGAGGCCGAGCCGGTCCCCAAGTACCTGCGGGCGCTCGACGGCCGCGAGATCGGCCAACCCGAGCTGGTCCTCGGCGACCTGGCCAAGGGCGCCTCGGTCGAGGACCTGCTGCGGCGGGACCTGACCGACGGCACCCTGCGGCTGTTCCGGCACGAGGCGGCCGCGCGCCTCGGCGAGGACCCCGAGGGCGTGCACCAGGCCCGGGTCGCCTGCCGCCGGCTCCGCTCCACCCTGCGGACCTTCTCGAGCGTGCTGGAGCCGGCGTGGACCGGCCGGCTCCGCGCCGAGCTGAAGTGGCTGGCCGACCGGCTCGGCAGCGTCAGGGACGCCGACGTCATGCTCGCCCGCCTCGAGGGCAGGCTCGACGCGCTGCCCGACGCGGACGCCGCCGCCGGGCACCGCCTGCTCTCGGGACTGGCCACCCAGCGCGACGCGGCCCGGGTGCGCCTGCTCGAGGCGATGCGCGAGCCCCGCTACACTGCCCTGCTCGACGACCTGGTGGCGGCCGCCCAGGCGCCGGCGGTCACCGCCGAGGCGGCCCACCCGGCCGTCGAGGTGATGACGCCGCTGGTGGCCGGGCAGTGGTCGAAGCTGCGCAAGGCGGTGAAGAAGGCGGGCAGGGAGCCGCCCGACGAGGTCCTGCACCGGATCCGGGTGAAGGCCAAGCGCTGCCGCTACGCGGCCGAAGCGGTCGAGCCGGTGGTGGGCAGGCGGGCCCGGGACTTCGCCAAGGTGGTCGCCGACCTGCAGGACGTCCTCGGCGAGCAGCACGACGCCGTGGTCGCCGAGGCCTGGCTGCGCCAGGCGGGCGGCGACGCACGGCGCGACCAGACCATCGTGGCCGGCGAGCTCGTCGCCCTCGAACGCGCCGAGGCCGCCACCGCCCGCCAGCAGTGGCGCCCGGTCTGGAAGGCCCTCTCGAAGAAGCGCCTCACGAACTGGCTCTGAGCAAGCCTCAGGGGTTGGCCGGCGCCGGCTGCCAGGGACGCCCGAACGCGGCGGGCGGGCCGGCGACCGGCAGGGTGACCGTGAAGGTCGAGCCGCGCCCCAGCTCGGACTCGACCTGGACGCTCCCGCCGTGCGACTCGGCGACGTGGCGCACGATCGCCAGGCCGAGGCCGGTGCCGCCGCTCTGGCGGTCGCGGGCCTTGTCCACCCGGTAGAAGCGCTCGAAGATGCGGGGGAGCTCGCTGCTCGGGATGCCCCTGCCCGTGTCGGCCACCTGGAACGTCACCTTGCTCTCGCAGGTGTCCAGACGGACCCGGACCGTGCCCCGCGAGGAGGTGTAGCGCAGCGCGTTGTCGATCAGGCTGGACAGCAGCAGGCCGAGCTGGGCCCGGTCCCCACGCATCGACGTGCCCGGCTCGAGGGCGGCCTGGAGCTTGATGCGGCGCTCCTCGGCCCGGTCGGCGTACGAGCCGAGCACCTCCTTGGCCAGCGCGGCCAGGTCCACGGGCTCGACCGCGAGCATGCCCCGCTCGACCTTGGAGAGGTCGAGCAGGTCGCGGACGAGGTTGTCGAGGCGCTCGGCCTCGCGGGCGATGCGGGCGGTGAACCGGCGGGCGGCCGCCGGGTCGTCGGCCAGGGCGCTCTGCAGCGTCTCCGAGAGCGCGCGGACCGCCGCCACCGGGGTCTTCAGCTCGTGGCTGGCGTTGACCACGAAGTCGCGGCGCAGCACCTCGACGCGCCGCTGCCGGGTGATGTCGGTCAGGGTCACGACGATCCGGCCGGTCGGGCCCCGGTCGGCCAGGGGGAAGGCGCGCGCCGACAGGGTGCGGGACTCGGGGAACACCACGGTGACGGTGCCGGCCACGGGCGCCTGCTTGCCGGCCGCCTCCTCGGCCAGCTCGGCCACCCTGGGTACGCCGAGGACCCGCCTGGCCGGGAGGCCGGGACGGAAGTCGTCGGCCAGGGCGAACCAGGAGCGGGCCACGGGGTTGGCCACCAGCAGCCGCCCGGCGCCGTCCAGCAGCAGCACGCCGTCCTCGAGCGCGTCCAGGATCTGGCCGGCCCGGTCCCGCTCCTCGGTCAGCTCGTCCAGCCGGTCCCGCAGCCTGCTCGCGAGCATGGCCAGCTCGCCGGCCAGCTCGTCGGGGCCGGCCAGTCGCCCGGGCTCCGCCCGCCCGGGCGTGATCGTCGTGGCCAGGCGGCCGGCGGCCCGGGCCAGCCCCGCCAGCGGCCCGGCCAGGCTGCGCGCGAGCATGACGGCGAGCACCGCGGCCAGGGCGACCAGACCGAGCGCGCCGGCGACCAGGGCCGAGGTGGCGCGGCCGTTCAGGCCGGCGGCGACGGCGATGCCGGCCATCGCCAGCACCAGGTGGCCGGCCAGGATCTGGCCGGCGAGCTTGCGGGGTACCATGGTCGCTCGCCGGGGGGCGCTCACTCCTCGATGCCGGCCCTGACCGCCTTGGACGGCACGAGCTCGCGGACCTCGCCCGTCACGATGAACACGACCTGCTCGCCGATGTCGACCGAGTGGTCGCCGATGCGCTCGAGGTAGCGGGCGACCAGGATCATGCGGCTGGCCCACTCCATCGTGCTGTCGTCCTCGGCGGCGCGCTCGATCTGGTTGAAGACCTGGGCGTTCAGCCGGTCCAGGGGCTGGTCGAGGATGGGGAGCCGCTCGGCCAGCTCGACGTCACGCCGCGCGAAGCAGGTCATCGCGGCGGCCACCATCTTCTGGGCGTGGGAGCCCATCTCGTTCAGGGTGGCGGTGATCTCGGGGACGGGCGGGTAGTCCTTGGTCTTGCGGACGAACTTCGCCATGTTGACGCAGAGGTCGCCCATCCGCTCGATGTGGGAGTTGATGTGGAGGATCCCGGCGACCAGCCGCAGGTCCTTGGCGACCGGCGCCTGGAGCGCGATGGTCCGCAGGATCTCCTCTTCGACGTCCCGGTAGGCGGCGTCGATCGGGTCGTCCCTGACGATGACCTCGTCGGCCAGGGTGGCGTCGAAGGAGCTGAGCGCCTCGAGGGTGCGGTCGAGCTGGGTCTGGACGAGCTGGCCCATCTGCATGAGCTTCGCCTCCAGGCCCTCGAGCCGCTGTTCGAACGTGGTCCGCACGCAAAGCCCCCTAGCTCGCCCAGAACATTGTTTGTCCAGGTCATCGTACGCCGGGGCCGAAGCGCGTAGAGTCGTGGAGGTGGCCGGGAGGCAAACGGCAGGGGAACGTTTGCGTCGAGTGGCTCGAAGGTCATGCTCGCGGTTGCCGCCGGCTTTCCAGGCGAGGAGGCTTGTCCCGCGGCCGGGTTCCGTACGAAAAGGGTCGTGGTGCCAAAGGTCCTGGTTGTCGAAGACGAGGAGTCACTGCTCGAGGCGGTGCGCTACGCGCTGTCCCGCGAGGGGTTCGACGTGGCGGTCGCCCGCGACGGCCACGAGGCCATCCGGACCTTCGAGGCCGACCGCCCCGACGTCCTCGTGCTCGACCTCATGCTGCCCACGATGAACGGCTGGGACGTCTGCCGCCGGGTGCGGAGCTCGAGCGACGTGCCGATCCTCATGCTGACCGCCCGTGACGCCGAGGTGGACCGGGTGGTGGGGCTGGAGATGGGCGCCGACGACTACGTGACCAAGCCGTTCTCCGTGCGCGAGCTGGTCGCCCGGGTCCGGGCGCTGCTCAGGCGGGCCGGCCGCACCGCCGAGTCCTCCGCCGACCAGGCCGTCATCGAGGCGACCGGCGTCCGGCTCGACCCCGAGCGGCACGAGGTCCACGTCCGCGGCGACCTGGTGCCGCTCCCCCTCAAGGAGTTCGAGCTGCTCGAGGTGCTCCTCGAGAACCGGGGCCGCGTCCTGACCAGGCAGAGCCTGATCGACCGGGTCTGGGGCTACGACTACGTGGGCGACACCTAGACCCTCGACGTCCACGTCAAGCGGCTGCGTTCCCGCATCGAGGAGGACCGGCACGATCCCAGGCTGATCGTGACCGTGCGCGGGGTCGGCTACCGCTTCGACGGCTGAACGACGCGATCCACCGAAGGTCGACGAACCTGGGCGCGTGACGCAGCCGAGTCTTCATTTGCGGTTCACCTGGCGGCCACCTGGCGGCGTCCTCCGCTTCAGAGCTGGCCCGTACCGTCTCGGTGCAATCGCTGGGACGCGATCCACTCGTCCCGGCGCGCCCTTGTCACCAGGAGGCAGTTCGCATGACCCGTACGAAGCCCATGCGGGGGTGGCTGCTCGGCCTCGCCCTCGTGATCGCCCTGGTTGCCGCCGCCTGCGGAGGCGGCGACAACGGGAGCGCCGGCGCGGGTGGCGACACGAGCCAGAAGCTCAGCGGGTCCGTCGCCATCGATGGCTCCTCCACCGTCGCCCCCCTCTCCGAGGCCGTCGCCGAGGAGTTCAAGAAGGAGCAGCCCGCCGTCGACGTCACCGTCGGCACCTCCGGCACCGGTGGCGGTTTCAAGAAGTTCTGCAACGGCGAGACCGACATCTCCGACGCGTCCCGCGCGATCAAGGACGAGGAGAAGACGGCCTGCCAGTCCAAGCAGATCGAGTACAGCGAGTTCCGCGTCGGCCTCGACGGCCTGGCCGTGGTGACCTCGGCGCAGAACACCTTCCTCGACACGCTGACCTTCGAGCAGCTCGCCAAGATCTACCAGAAGGGCGGGGCCACCACCTGGAACCAGGTCGACCCCAAGTTCCCCGACGAGAAGATCGCCATCTTCGGCCCGGGCACCGACTCCGGCACCTACGACTTCTTCGTCGAGACGGTCCTCGGCGCCCCGGACAAGCCCGAGAGCAAGAAGCCACGCAGCGACTACACCGCCTCCGAGGACGACAACACCCTGGTCCAGGGCGTCGAGGGCCAGAAGAACTCCATCGGCTACTTCGGCTATGCCTACTTCGCCGCGAACAAGGACCGGCTGAAGGACATCAAGGTCAGCAAGAAGGCCGGTCCTGGGATCGAGCCCAACGACCAGACCGTCGAGTCCAACGACTACCCGCTCAGCCGGCCCCTCTTCATCTACGTGAAGAACGCGTCACTGACGAAGCCCGAGGTCAAGTCGTTCGTGAAGTTCTATCTCGAGCAGACCCCGACCCTCATCAGGGACGTGGGCTACGTGAAGGCTCCGGATCAGGACTACCAGGACGGTCAGGCGAAGTTGAACGGCTTCTGATCGACTCGCGACCTCGCCGTCTCGAGCCGTGCTGACCGCGCTACCCGCCGACGCCCTAGGTCGGCGGGTAGCCTTCCATCCAGGGACCCACCAGTGGCCAGAGCCGAATCCGACCTCAGCATCCGACGCCGGCGACCTCGTACCGGCGAGCGCCTCGTCGTCCGCGCCCTGCTCGTCTGCGCGGTCCTCTCCATCTTGGTGACCGTCGGGATCGTCGCTGTTCTTGCGCTCGACACCTTCGAGTTCTTCCAGCATTACAGCCCGGTCGAGTTCTTCACCGGGACCACCTGGGCGCCGGTGGGCGGCCGCACCGACAGCGGTGACTTCGGGGTCCTGCCGCTGCTCAACGGCACGCTGATGATCGGGCTCGGAGCCCTGGTCGTCGGCCTGCCGCTCGGGCTCCTCACCGCGATCTACCTGTCCGAGTACGCCAGCCCGCGCGTGCGCAGGGTGCTGAAGCCGACCCTCGAGGTCCTGGCGGGCATTCCCACGGTCGTCGTGGGGTTCTTCGCCCTCAACTTCGTCACCCCGACGCTGCTGCGGCCGATCTTCGGCGACGAGACGGTCTTCATCTTCAACGCCGCCTCGGGTGCGATCGCGGTCGGGTTGATGATCCTGCCGATCATCGCCTCGATCAGCGAGGACTCCATGCGGGCGGTGCCCACCTCGCTCCGCGAGGCGGCCTACGGCCTGGGCTCGTCCAAGCGGCAGGTCTCCCTGCGGGTGGTGGTACCGGCCGCCCTGTCCGGCATCGCCGCCTCGGTCATCCTCGCCTTCTCGCGAGCCGTGGGCGAGACCATGGCGGTCACGATCGCCGCCGGCAACACCCCGAAGATCACGGGCGACTTCTTCACCTCCATCCAGACCCTCACCGCCGCCATCGCCCAGACCGTCAGCGGTGAGGTGCCAGCCGGGACGGTCCGGTACAACTCGCTGTTCGCGGTCGGCTCGACCCTCTTCGTGATCACGCTCGCCATGAACCTGCTCTCCGCCCGTATCGTCAGGCGCTTCCGGCAGGTGTACCAATGAGCGCGGTCACCGACGCCTTCGCCCCCTCCGCGCTGCGGAGAGGGGCCACCCGCACGCCCGTCAAGATCGCCCTCGACGCGGTCTTCGCCCTGTTGCTGTTCGTCGGCACGGTCGTCGGGGTCGTGGCGCTCGGCGTGCTCCTCTTCACCATCTATGACAAGGGCTGGGACCGGCTCATGGCGGATCCGGTGGCCTTCCTCACCAGCTACGTCTCCCGTCTGCCCCAGCGCGCCGGCATCAAGGCGGCCCTCTGGGGATCGGTGTACCTCATGCTGCTGACGGCGCTGCTCTGCTTCCCGATCGGGGTCGGGGCCGCCGTCTACCTGGAGGAGTTCGCCCCCAAGAACCGCACCACCAACTTCATCGAGGCCAACATCGCCAACCTGGCCGGCGTCCCGTCGGTCGTCTACGGCCTGCTCGGACTGGGAGTGTTCGCACGGTTCTTCCGGCTGGGGCCCACCCTGCTCGCCGGCGCCCTGACGCTCGCCGTCATGAGCCTGCCGGTGATCATCGTGGCCGCCCGCGAGTCGGTCAGGGCCGTGCCCCAGTCGGTCCGCCTGGGCGCATACGCCCTCGGGGCGACCAGGTGGCAGACGGTCTGGACCCAGGTCCTGCCCGCAGCCCTGCCGGGCACGCTCACCGGGGCGATCCTGGCGCTGTCGCGTGCCATCGGCGAGACCGCCCCCCTGCTCGTGATCGGGCTGCCCGTGGTGATCTTCACCCTGCCCAACAGCCTCAACGATCCAGCCTCGGCACTGCCGCTGCTCATCTTCAACTGGACGGGCAGACCACAGGCCTCCTTTGCCGAGGCCGCCGCTGCCGCCAGCATCGTTCTGCTAGCGTTGCTGCTGGCGATGAACGCGGTGGCGATCTTCCTCCGCAACCGCTTCTCGATCCGGTGGTGACCCCATGGCCGAAGGACAGATCGACGTGACCAAGGAGAAGGAGCGGGAGACACCGGCCCGGGATGGCGTCGCGCCCATCACGACCGAGGTGCGGGCCCGCCATGGCGGCAGCGGGTTCGTGCCGCCCTCCGAGACCGTGTTCGGACTCGAGGACGTCCACGTCTACTACGGCAGCTTCCTGGCCCTGCGCGGGGTGACCCTCGACATCGGCCGGAACGAGATCACCGCCTTCATCGGCCCGTCGGGCTGTGGCAAGAGCACGCTGATCCGCTGCCTCAACCGCATGAACGACCTCATCCCGGGGGCACGGGTCGAGGGCAGCATCGCCTACCACGGCCAGGACCTGTACGGCGAGGGCGTCGACCCGGTCGAGGTGCGCCGCCGCATCGGCATGGTGTTCCAGAAGCCCAACCCGTTCCCGAAGTCGATCTACGACAACGTCGCCTACGGGCCGAAGGTCATGGGCTTGAAGCCCAGGAGCATGGGCGAGCTGGTCGAGGAGTCGCTGCGCAGCGCCGCGCTCTGGGAAGAGGTCAAGGACAAGCTCAAGCAGAGCGCCCTGTCGCTGTCGGGCGGCCAGCAGCAGCGGCTCTGCATCGCCAGGGCGATCGCGGTCTCCCCCGACGTCATCCTGATGGACGAGCCCTGCTCGGCGCTGGACCCGATGTCGACGGCCCGCATCGAGGACCTGATGGAAAAGCTCAAGCAGGACTACACGATCGTCATCGTCACCCACAACATGCAGCAGGCGGCGCGCGTCTCCGACCGCACCGCGTTCTTCACCGCGGAGGCCGCCCCTGGCACCGGCGACCGGACCGGCCTGCTGGTGGAGTACGACCGCACCGACGAGATCTTCACCCATCCCTCGGACAAGCGCACCGAGGACTACGTCACCGGGCGCTTCGGGTAGCGGGGTCCCCGATGGCGGTGGCGCAGGCGGGCTTCCCACCGCCGGGCGCGGTCCTGGAGGTGCTCCAGGTTCCGGTGCTCGTGCTCGGCCTGGGCGGCCAGCTCGTGAGCGCCAACGCCGCCGCCCGGCGCCTGCTCCGTGCCGGGGTGGAGGAGGGCGATGCCGAGGGCCTGCTGCGGGCCCTGGCCCGCGAGGCGTGGCAGGCCAACCGGCCCATGGAGCGGGAGATCGCCGTGGCCGGCCTGCAACGCGGCTGGCTGCGAGCCCGGGTGACGCCGCTCGACGGTGGCGCCGCAGTCGAGCTCGCGGTCGCCGAGAAGCGCGACGAGCCGGGTCTGGCCGCGCGCCTGGCCCAGCGGATCCGCGACGACTCCATCCGGCTGGTGGGGCTTGTCGACGGCCCTCCCGGCCCGGACAGACCGTACGGCCCCGACAGACCATACGGCCCGGACAGACCGGATGGGCCGGACCGGCCGGAGTCCGACGGGGGGCCGCCGGGGGCGGCGTCCCTCGGTCCTCCGGCCACGGAGGGGGTCGGGCGGCTGTCGGTCCAGGACGTGACCCTCGACGTCGCCGCCCGCACCGTCTGGGTCCGGGGCCAGCGGGTCGACCTGCCGTTCAAGGAGTTCGAGGTCCTGCGCCTGCTGCTCGAGCACGCCGGGCGGGTCGTGCCACGGCAGCGGCTGATCGAGCGCGTCTGGGGCCGCGACTTCAGCGGCGACCCGAAGACCCTCGACGTCCACGTGAAGCGGCTGCGGGCCAAGATCGAGGCCGACCGGGCCCGGCCGACCCGCATCGTCACCGTGCGCCAGATCGGCTACCGGTTCGACCGGGCCGGCTGACGGGCGGCGGGGCGGTCGCGTCGCTGGTTTGCGTCCCCCCGGTCGCTCTGCGGTTGCGTCCCCCCCCGTCGCTCTGCGGTTGCGTCCCCCCACCCGTCGCTCTGCGGTTGCGTCCCCC
>Ga0210378_10000012_pt1 | contig 122727 bp, 118 predicted proteins | sample PLM1_60_b1redo_FD_155465 | JGI IMG/M metagenome (GOLD analysis project Ga0210378, IMG submission 155465) | Groundwater sediment microbial communities from an aquifer in East River, Colorado, USA - PLM1_60_b1 redo | ecosystem: Environmental > Terrestrial > Soil > Riparian zone | place: USA... | reverse complement strand
CCCACCCCCACCCCCACCCCGGTCCGCGCGGCCAGGCCCGGCGCCGGGCTGGGCAACGCCGCCCAACGGTGCGGGACCCGCATGGACCGAGCCCGGGAGCGGGTCGCCGCCGGGCTGGGTCGAGCCGGGACCGGCGCCGGCTCCCCCGACGCCCACCCGGGTCGGGCCGCTGGGGGGCTGGCGGCCGTCGCCCCGGCACCCGGGGCGCGTCCCGCCGCCCATGCCCAGCGCGCCCAGGGCAACGCTCGCCCTCGAGCTGACGCTGGTGCTGCTGTTCGCGTTCCTCCCGGGCCTGCCCGGCCTGCTCCTGCTCCTGCTCGGCGGGTCCGAGGGCAGAAGCGGCGGGATCGACGAGCTCACCCCCGCCATCGTCTTCGGCCTGATCGACCTGGCCTTCGCCTGGGGCCCGGTCCTGCTGCTGGCCTACCTGCTGTCCCGGAGGGGCGAGGGCCTCGCCGCGATCGGGCTCGACCGCTTCCGCGCGTCGGACGCCGCCATGGGCGTGGTGCTCTGGGTCGCGAGCTGGGTGCTCGTGTACGTGGTGGGGTCGCTGCTGAGCGGCCTCGGCTCCAACAACGTGGACTTCCTGCCCGAGTCGCTGCCGCTGTGGTTCCGGGTCGTCGACGCCCTGGTGATCGCGGTCACCGCGGGGGTCACCGAGGAGGTGGTGGTCCGCGGCTACGCCCAGACCCGCCTCGAGCAGCTCCGGGCGCCGGCCGCGGTCGTCATCGGGCTGCCGACCGGGCTGTGGGGCCTGCTGCACCTGTACCAGGGCGTCGGCCCTGCCCTGACGATCCTCTGCCTGGGCCTGGCCTACGCCATCTGGTTCCACGCCACCCGCCGCCTGTGGCCGCTGATCATCGCCCACGTGATGTTCGACCTGACCCAGCTCGTGCTGATCCTGCTGCTGAGCTGAGTCCTGCCCTCCCGCCCGCTGGCGACCCGCGCCGTGCCCCGGACGGGTGTGGCGGACCGCGGCCCGCGACCGGGCCAGGTCGTCGTCCAGCCGGTACCGCGCGGGTGCTGCCGGCGGCTGTGGACGGCCGCGTCCGGTTGTCGCGCTCTTGCCAGATGATGCCGTCATGGGATACCGGGGCAAGGTTGCGGAGCGGGAGCAGGCACGTCTGCTACGGGCGCAAGGCCTCACGCTTGCGGAGATCGCGGCGCGGCTCGACGTGTCCAGGAGCAGCGTGTCGCTCTGGGTCCGCGGCGTCGACTTCGAGCCCCGGCCTCGGGTCACCCGGGGCCGGCGCCGGGAGCCGAACACGTTGCAGCGGCGCAAGCAGGCCGAGATCGACCGGCTCGTGCAGGAGGGCAGCGCCCGGGTCGGCCGGCTCTCGGAGCGGGAGTTCCTGATGGCCGGGGTCGCCCTGTACGCGGGCGAGGGCGCCAAGCGGGACGGGCAGGTGCGCTTCGCCAACAGCGACCCGCGCATGGTCGCCTTCTTCTGCTCCTGGCTGCGGCGCTTCTTCGAGATCGACGAGTCCCGCCTTCGGGTCCGCCTTTACCTCCACGAGGGCCTGGACCTCAATACCGCGATGGCACACTGGTCGGCCGTGACGGCGATCCCCGAGACCCAGTTCAGGAAGCCGTACCGAGCGGTGCCCGACCCCTCGATCCGTCACACCAAGCATGTGCACGGTTGCGTGAGCGTAGGTTACAGTTGCAGTGCGACCCACCGGAGCATCATGGGTCTCGTCGGCGCGTTGCTCGGTGACGCCGCCATTCCGGGGTAGCTCAATCGGCAGAGCAGCGGCCTGTTAAGTCGTTGGTTGCGAGTTCGAGTCTCGCCCCCGGAGCTCACCTGCGATCGACCCGGCGCTCCACTGGCGCAGCGCCGGCAACGACCCTCCTCCCGGTCCCGGTACCGTCCTTGCTCATCCGGGCGCAACCGCGAGCACGTACAGGCCGCGCCCGGGGTCGGCCTCGAGGGGGACCACCGTGACCGTGCCCACCCGGGCCGGCCGCGTGACCGAGAGAGGGGCGAAGCGTTCGGCCGGCCGGTCGCCGTCGGCGTCGTGGAACACCGCGGCGGTGCCGGCCAGGGCCTGGTCGAGCGGGTCGGCCAGCGCGGCCAGGTAGAGGTCGCGGACCCGCCCCAACGAGACCCCGAGCTCGAGGGTGACCCGCACCCGCTGGGGCCCGGACACCGCCACGACCGTGCCCGGCCGCGCGGCGACCGGCCGCAGCAGCCGCACGGCAGCGGCCGCGTTGGCGCTGAGGCGCGTGTCCCGGTCCAGGGTCGAGGCGACCACCGGGTCGACCGGGGCGAGCGGCCAGCAGGCCGCCCCGACCAGCGCCACGGCGACGACCCCGGCCGTGCCACCGGGCCGGTCGCGACGTCCAGCGATCCCGTCCGCCCCCCGCGGACCCTCGTCGCCGGGCCGGCGCGGGACCCCGCACGCGCCGCCGGCGGAGCGCGGCCGCCCGGCCACCCTGCCCGTCCGGTGCAGGCGCCCGCCGCCGGCCTGGCGCAGCCACCGGATCAGGCTGGTGGCCAGCCAGGCGGCGCCGAAGGCGCCGGCCAGGCGGACGCCCAGGTCGGCGGGGTCGAAGTAGCGCCAGGACACGTAGGTGCCCCGGGCCGCCTCGATACCGAGCAGGGTGAGCGTCCCGGGCACCAGCAGGGCAAGACCGGCGAGCCAGAGCCAGGCCCGGCGGCGGGCAAGCCACCACACCCCGGCGAGGGCGAGCGCGCCGAGCAGGGGCGAGCGGGCGTAGCGCCGCCCGACCAGCGCGAGCCAGTCCGCCGGGGGGACCGGGCGCCGGCCGGCGACGAGGTCGGTGTAGCGCTCGGGGACGCGGGGCGAGTAGAGCGCGTCGCCGGTGAGCAGCAGGTCGTGGCCGAGCCAGAGCAGCGGGGCGGCCAGCGGCACGAGGAGCAGCCAGGCACCACGTTCGCCCCGCCGCCAGGCCACGGCGCCCCAGACGGCGGCCGGGGGCAGCAGGAGCCAGGTCTCGGTCCGGGCCAGGGCGGCCAGCAGCAGCGCGGCGGCGGCCATCCCCCAGCGCCGCCGCGGCCCGGTCAGCGCGGCGGCGGCCACCGCCCAGCCGGCCAGGGCCCAGACCACCGAGTTCCCCCTGGCGACCTGGAGCACGATCGCGCCCCAGCCGACCAGGGCGACGGCGACCGCCCAGGCGGCCGGCGTCCCGGCCAGGCGGCCGGCCGCCCGGGCGAACGCGACCACGGCCAGCGCGAACACAGCCACCGTGAGGGCGGTCAGCAGGCGCCAGTCGTGGGCCCCCGCCCAGGCCAGCCCGTGAACGAGCGTGAGCAGCGGCTTGGGCGTGGAGAGGAGCGGGTCCTCCAGGCGCTGGCCGTGGGCCAGGCGGTCGAGGTACAGGGCGGCGGCGTGCTCGTCCGGGTCGACCACGGCGGGACCGGGCAGCCGGACCAGCACGGCCGTGGCCACGGCAGCACCGAGCCAGGCCAGCGCCCAGGGCCACGCCTGGCCCGGCCGCTCGGCCCCTCCGGCCGCCGTGCGGCGGCCGCCCGGGGCCGTGCCCACCGCCACCCGCGACCTCCTCTCCGCACCCGATCGTCCGGCGCCACCATAGCGGGCGGCAACCGGCGAGCAGGCCCGCACCCCAAGGTCCCGGGGCCGGCGCCGCCGCGGGCGGCAACCGGGGCGATTCCCTTGCCCTTGGGTGGGTAGGATCGGTGATGGAGAGCCTGACACCCGTGAAACCAGGAGGTTACCCGTGAGGTTCAAGTCCGGATTCCTCGTCGGCCTCGGTGCCGGCTACGTGCTCGGCACCAGGGCGGGCCAGGAGCGGTACCAGCAGATCGCCGACGCGGCCCGGGCGTTCATGGACAACCCGGGCGTTCAGCGCCTCTCCGGGGAGGTCAACAAGACGGTCGCGGTCAGCAAGGACCGGGTCACCGACGCCGCCAAGGGCAAGGTCGAGCAGGCCTCGACCGGGCTGCAGGAGCAGGCGGGCAAGGCCAAGGAGTTCGTGACGAGCAAGGTCGGCGCCAAGAAGGAGGACACCGACCTGGACGGCACCAAGCGGCCCGAGCCGGGGATGACCCCGGCCGGCACCGTGCCGTCGACCACCGGCCCGGCCACCGACAAGCTGCCGTAGCAGCAGCCCGCTCTGGCGGCCTGCTAGGCGCTGCCGGTTTCGGCGTGGGGGGCAGCGACCGGCTTGGACTCTGGCGAGCCCCGCTCGCGCAAGAAGATCCCGAGCACGGCCAGGGCGAACACGGCCAGGAACTCGCTCTGCCAGTTCTGGAAGGACTGGAACCAGAACTCCGCGCTGGTCGCAAACCCGAGCAACGACACCGGCGCCTCGCCGTGCTGGAGCTGCTGCTGGTTGTACTCGGCGTGGCCACCCGCCGCGTGGAACAGAAACGACAGCAGGAACAGGGTGGCAAAGGCCAGCGACAGCGAGTGCTCATACAGGGTGAGGGCCAGCCCGCCACGGCGGACAGGGCCGGGCACGCCTGGGCGGTCGCGGGCCTCCCGCGGGTCCTGGTCAACCAGCTCCTCGCCGTCTGGGTCCTTGGACTCGGGCGAGCCCTTCTGGAACAGCAGCGCGGTGAGCACCACATAGCCTGCCATCTGCAAGAACTCGCTCTCCCAGTTCTCGGCCGTGGCCTCCACGAAGTGCCCGCTGGCCAGGTAGCCGGCGTAGCTCTCTGTGGGCTGCCGGTGCTCTTGGTTCTCGTGGTTGTTGGTCCGCCAGCCGGTGATGCTCTGCAGCAGCAGGAAGACGAAGAACAGCCCGAACATGGTGATTGAGAGGCTGTTGTCGCGGAGGAAGCGACGCATGACGCTCCTTTCTGGTCAGGCCCGTCCGGTCTCGGCAATGGGGTTTGCCCCCCCAGAGCGCTCGGCACGCACGTGCGGCAGGCGCCCATCCGCCCGGGAACGCCGCGCCGCGGGCTGGTCGGGCGTTCCGCCGGCACCGCCAGCACCATATCGCTGCTCATGCGGCACCACGGGCCTTGGCAACCAGGACAGGCCCCGAATACCGCCGGCGGCGGCGCGGGCCGAAGGCCCACCAGGTAGTCGCGCACAAGCGGCTGAGCGCTGCGCAACCCGAAGGTCACGCAGGTGGCGGGCGAGCGTCAGGGCCACAACATCCTGGACTGAGCCATCGGGCGGACCGATGGCGCCCTTCCCGCTCGGGAGGCTAGCCTGGGCTGTCCAGCCGTGGACTGCGCAGGTCGAAGTAGCGCAGGTCGGTCATCAGGCTGGAGAACTCAGCGAAGCTCGGGTCTGACTCGGCCGGCTGCTCCCGCTCGAACCGCCGCGCCTCCTCCTCGGAGGTGAAGTACACCGTCTGGGTGAAGTCGCCCGGCCGGTCGGCGTGCTCGGCCGCGGTCATGCCCAGGATGTGCGGGGCCTGCTCGGCCATCTGCGACTCCTGGGCGCGACCGAGCGCGGCCAGGCGCTCCATGTCCGGGCTGTGGCCCTGGATGACCTGGACGAAGCCGGCCTGGTCCGACCCACCCTCCTTGTAGGTGTGCACCCGGGTCGAGTCGTGGAACGCGACCTCGGCCAGATGCTCGGCCATCTGGTTCCACCAGGCGCCCTGCTGGGGCCGGTCGCTGTTGCGGCGCGCCAGCTCCTCGGACGCAAAGCGGACCACGGCGATGAAGTGGCCGTCGTCGGTGACGCCGGAGGTGGAGCCGAGCCAGCCTTCGGCGCCTGGTTGGAGTTCTTCCCTCCACCGGTCCAGCTCGGCGCGGATGCCGTCCGGGTTGGTGGCTCGGCCTTGAATGACCTGAATGAACACGCTGCCTCCTTGGCGATGGCCGACGACCGATCGGCCAGACTGTAGCCGCGGGCTGGGTCTAGTCAAGAGGCAAGGCAGGCGAACCGGACAGGCCGCATGAATGCTGAGCGAGCGAGAGCCCGAGGCTGCCCAACCGCAGCCGCCAGGGGGGAGGCCATCCTTGCCAGGAGGGAACCCTCAGCCTGGGTATCTGAGACGGGCTACGGGGAAGCGGGGTCGGTTGGGTGGGGTCTCGTCGCCGAGCGTGATGCCTTCGGGTGTGATCGTGAACTCCCGGACCTGGGGCTCATGCAGGCTGGCCCGCGTCTTGAGCACGGTCAGGGTGCGCCGGATGCCGGCGGGCTGGCGCAGGTACTACGCTCGACGGTGGCGAGCAGCTCGTACACCCACTGGTCGATGTACAGGTCGACCGGGGAGCGGTACAGCAGCTCGATCCCGTGCTCGGCAAGCGACCAGCCAAAGCCCTGGGCGATCCGTTGCAGCTGGGTCGGGTTCTCCTGGAGGGTGGCGATGACGCCCGGCTCGCCGCGGCGGGCGCCGCTGACGATGAAATGCAGGCCCATGAGGGTCTTCCCCGACCCGGTCGGCCCGGCGACCAGCGTGGCCACCCCGGGCCAGTAGCCGTCGTGGAGCATCGCGTCCAGGGCCGGGATGCCAGAGGAGATCCGCTCGGTCCCCACCGGATAGGCCGACGGGTCCACCGGGTCGGCCAGGCGCGGGAAGACGTCGATCCCGGCGCCCGACAGCCGGTAGGTGTGCCTGCCGGACAGAAAGCCAGAGCCTCGCAGTTTGAGCACCTGGAGCAGGCGCAGTTCCCGCCGGCCGGCCTGACCGCCAGACAGGCGCACGATCGCGTCGGCCACGGCGAACTCCGGGGCGCTGGACAGCTCGGCGCGGCCGTATTCCCCGATCCACAGCGAGGTGACCGGAAACGCGCTCAACAGGCCAGCCAGGCTGTGCAGGAAGCGCCGGAACGCCCCCTCATCCGCCGCGTAGGGTTGCAGCGCCTTGAAGCTGTCGATCACGATGATCGCCGGCCGATGTTCCTTGACCAGGGCATCGATCCGCTCCAGCACCCCGGGCAGTCCCTGGGTGCCGAGCAGCTCGCCCAGGTCCTCGTAGAAACACGGTCCGCCCGACCGCCCTGGGGTCGAAGAAGGCCATCGTCTGGCCGTAGCGCAACACCTTCTCCAGCGGCTCCGACACGGTGGTCAGGTAGATGGCAGGCCGCTCGGGGGTGGCGTTGTGGAACACGTACTGCTGGGCCAGGACGCGGACCGAGCAGGAGTGGCGCGCCCTGCTCGCCCACAGCGGCTTTGCGCTGACCGGGAGCCGACCCTGCCGCAGCGCCACCATCCTGGCCGCGGTACCCACGTCACCCCGGGTCCTGCCTCCCACGGCGAGGTAGTCGGCAAGAGGGCATTCCGCCGCGGCGCTACTCCAGGTAGTCGCGCAGTTTCAGCGGCTGAGCGCTACGCAAAACCGCAGGTCACGCAGGTCACGGGCGAGCGTAGGCACGTCAATATCCTGGCATGAGCATGGGGCGTCAGCGGCCCCGCGGCGCTTGGGGCGCCCGGGGCCCGGCACACGGGAAGGAACCCCGCATGCCAGAAGACCGTACCCCGCACGACCCGGGCGGGGAACCCATGTTCGGCTTGTCACTCTCAGCCTGTCACTTCTGACATGTCAAGATGACACACACGCTGACTTGTCCGAACTGACAAGGGCTCACACGTAGATGCTCGGCTGCCCCGCGTGCAGGTGCGCCCGGGTGGCGTGGCCCCACGCGGCCAGCGTGCACGCGACCAGGGGACTGATGACCACCGACGCGCGCCGCGACCACGCCCACGCGTCGCCGAGCCGGCGCTTCTCGGCCCCCGCGACGGCGGCGTCCAGCGCCGGGTGGAACGCGTACCGCAGCGCCCCGTCCGTGGCGGCGTCGTACAGCGCCCCGGCGGCGCGCGCAGCGTCCCCGGCGCTCGGGGCCGCACCACCTCGATGCCGGCGGCCTCGAGCGGGGCGATGAGCGACCCTGCGGGGCCGGTGGCGTCGACCACCACGGCGCAGGGCCGCCAGTCGTGGTGCAGCTTCACCAGCCGGGGCACGACCCAGGCGGTGCCCTGCTCGTGCGCGATGACCTCGACGTGGCTGCGCCCGTCCGGCCGGCGGCCGGCGGCGGCGATGGTCGACCAGGACCGCTCGGGGGTCGTGTCGGCGGCGAACGCCACCGGGCCGGCCATCCCCTGCCCGTCGGTCATGGCCAACCCCCGCCAGGTGGCCTCGCTGATGACGTGCCAGTCCGACGGGATGTCACCCGGCCAGAGATTGCAGTACGCGCGCGCGCGCGCGAAGTCGCTGAGCGCGAGCCGTTCGAGCTCGCTGGCAATCTTCGCCTCGGCGATGGTGATGCCCAGCGCCGGCATGTACGACCGCCACGTCCGCGGGTCCGCCGGGTCGGCGTCGGGCGGCGCCGACCACTCGAAGTAGACGACGGTCGCGCTGCCCGAGGCCAGGGCCCGGCCGCGGTCGACCTTGCCACGCAGGTAGCTCGAGCGCACGGTCCCGGCCGTCGACGCCACCCACAGCTGCGCCTCGGGGCGGGTCACCATCGTCGGCGACATGCCCTGCTCGAGCCGGGCGTCCTCATGCACCCACGCCTCGTCGACCACGCCCAGGTCGAGGGTGTCGCCGTGGCCGGCCGTCTCACCCGGCGCCGTGATGCCGTACCAGGACCCGTTGCGCCACCGGACGGCCTCGTCGCCGCGCTGGCGGCGCACCGTGTACTCGCCCGCGTAGCGCGAGCGGTCCAGCGCCCGGACGTGGACGTCTTCCCACCGCGAGTGGGCGTGGATGCGGCTCTGCGCCGCGTACAGCACGCGCGAGCCGGGCCAGTGCCTCGCCCGGTGCACCATCACGGCCAGCAGCAGCCGGCTCTTGCCCTGCTGGCGCATCGTGGTCAGGTCAACCTCGTCGTAGGCCAGCCGCCCCGTCGCCGGGTCGATTTCCATGGCGACGTCGGCCACGTACCGCTGCCAGGCCATCAGCGGCGTCCCCAGCGCCTCGGCCAACCTCGGCGACCTCGCCGCCGAGGGTCGGACGTGATGCATCACGTCCGGTGGCGTAGCGGGGCGGGCAAATCGTCAACACGTCAACGCTCATCGGCCACTGTCCGCGGTCAGACACACACACACCGGGCGCCGGGCGCGGGGGCGCCCGGGCCAGCGCCAGCAAAGGTCGCGGTCACCAGTCGCGCGTGTAGACGGGCGCGGCCTTCTTCTGCCTGGGCGGGACGTGGCCGGTCACCCCGGCGGCCTGGTTGCAGGCGACCTGGCACCAGGGGCAGGGCGACAGCGCGCCGTGGGCGGGGCCGACGTTGGCGGGGTCGAGCAGGCCGCCGCCGAGCGAGCGGGCGGTGAAGTGGTGGACGTCACCGCTACCCGGGTGGCCGCACAGGACACAGACGTCCGATGCGGCCAGCACCGCGGCGCGCAGCCGTCGCCACGGCCGCCCGGTGGGGCCGCCCTTCCTCACCGCTTGCGCCGTCGCTTGGCGGTGCGGGTACGCATGCGCCGCTCGCAGTCGTCGCAGCGTTGGCCGCGGATGATGCGGCGGTTGCAGCCGATGCACCGGCCCGGGCGCGTCAAGCCGATGGTGAAGTGCGTGGTTCCCACCGCTACCGCCAGCGCCGGGCGAGGGCGAGCAGGGGCGTACCAGTTTCTGGTACGGCCCCCCGGACGGCGGCGACCATGGCGCCGGGGTAGGCGCCCCGCCGGACGATGGCGACGTGGTCCAGGCGCGCGGCGCGGCGCTCGACGCGGCGGCGGTCGGGCGACCAGCGGTCGCTGCCGGGCAGGGGCGCGAAGCCGACCGACAGCCCGAGGGGCACGCCGTCGCGGGCCAGGGCGAGCACGTCGTCGCCCAGGGGCGTGTGGCTCACGTGCCAGGCGCCGTGCAGGCCGTCGGCGCGCTCGTCCAGCTCGACGGCGACGCCGATGGGCAGGGTCTCGGCCGTGCGCGGGTGGGTGGCGTCCAGCGGCACCACGGCCGGGTCGGTGCCCGCGAACGCGCCACGGACGAACACCTCGACCAGGCGGGGGCCGATGCGTGCCTCGACGCCGTAGGGGACCGCGACGCCGACCAGCGTGCGGCCGTCGCCCTGCTCGCGCAGCTCGAGCACGGCCGGGTAGGCGCGGGTCTGGACGTCGGTCATGCGATACCCCCAGGGGCAGGCTCGGGCAGGGGCGGGCGGTCTTCGAGGTCGCGCGCCTCGTTCTTGAGCAGGAACCCGCTGGCGATGCCGATGGCGTGCGCCTCGTAGCGGGTCTTCAGGTCGACCCTGACGATGCCGTCGGGGTTGAAGCGCGCCTTCTGGGTGCGTGGCAGCAGCCTCGACAGCGCCCGCTCGACCACGACCAGCCACGGCGCCACCGTGAACGTGAGCAGGTCCATCGCCCGCATCTCAGGCGAGGTGTAGGCCAGGGGCCCGGCCGTCTCGCCGTTGACCAGCTCGGCCGGGACGCCGTAGTAGCGCGCGATGGTCGCCACGTTCGCTTTGCTGGACTCGAGGAACTGTGACTCTTCGGGCGCGATGGTGATGTGCTGGAACTTGGCGCCGCCGCCGAGCACGGCAATGCGCCGATTGCCCTTGTGCCGCTCGTCCCAGCGGGCTTGCATGTTCTCGGCGGCCTCTTGGTTGATGTGCTGGTCGGAGGTGAGCACGCCGGCGGGGATGCCGGCGTCGCCGAACAGCTTGGCGCCGAACCGCTCGATGCCGAGCCCCAAGCCGACCGCCTGCCGGGCGTGCGCGATGGGGCTCAGGCCTTCCAGGCCACCGGGCGGGGTCCAGCGGCGCACGTGCCACACGTCGCCCGGGTCCTGCTCGACGCCGTCCAGGCGGTAGGTGACGGTGCCCTCGGGGGCGGTGACGCTCACCCTGTCAGGATTGATGACTTCGAGCTGCGCGGGGCGCAGCGCCGGGCCGGCCCGGTCGACCACCACGGCGTAGGCGTTGCCCCGCAGCAACAGGCTCACGAGCACCTGCCCGAGGAACTCGACCGTGTCGGCTCGGGCGCTGGGCTGGGCCAGGATGGGCGGCAGCGCCGGCAGCGGGTCGCGCTCGCCCACCCGGTACACGTGCAGCGGGAGCGTGCTCACGCAGTCGGCCAGCAGCGTCACGCAGCGCCAGACCGTCGAGTGCTGCATGGCGCTGGCGGCGTTGACGCTGATGCCGGCGGCGGTCGGCGTGGCCTCGTCGGCGAGCAGCTGCTCGAGGGTGAGGGTGGCGCGCTGCTCGACCGGCCCGGCCACGGCGACGGCCCGGCGGGCCCGCTCGGCCCGGGCCAGCTCGAGCACGGCCACCGGGCTACCCCTTGCGCTTGGGCGGGGCCGAGCGGGCCCGCCTGGGAAGCGCGGCCCTGACTTCGGCCAGCTCTTCGGCGACGCGGCGGTCGTACTCGTCGGCGACGTCGCGCTCGTCGCCGGCCAGGCGGGTGAACTCGGCCAGCTCGTCGGCCGAGAGGTCGCGCTGTTCAGTCTGCGCCCGGGTCAGGATGGCGTCCCGGGCGTCGCGCGCGGCGCTGCGCCGCGTGCGTAGCTCTTCGAGCAGGGTGGGCGGCACTGGCACCCCCAGGGTGGGCCGTGGTCGTCGCGGTCGCGGCGGTGCCATCAAGATAACCGGTAAACCAGACGATCGGGTATCGACGCACTCGATACCTCAGTTGTCGAGCATCCCGCTCGGGTGGGCGAGCTGGCGCAGCACCACCAGTTCCGCGGCGACCAGCACCAGCCCGCCCGCGGCCGGGTCGCCGTAGGTGACGTACGAGCGGCGCTGGTCGCCGCGGATGTGCATGTCGCCGCGGCCGGCCGCGTCGTCGAGCAGGTCGGCGGCGGCCTGCTCGCTACAGTGCCGGTTCTCGGCCACCGACTTGACGGCCAGGTAGACGAGCAGGCTTCGCTCGCGGTCGGTCAGGCCGGACGGCGGGCCGTAGGTGGCAGAGACGTACTCGCTCACTGGTCTTTCGCCTTCCCCTCGTCGTCGGAAGATGTAACAACGTAACCTTGCTGGTCAGCGGCCATATCAGGATGTAACACGGGCTGGGCGGCGTTACGTTCTGAAACCGCCTCTGAGCTGGGATGTTGCGTTGTTACATCTTCGTCGGCCGCCGCCGGGTCGGGGGCGGGTAGGTAGCGTGCCCAGGCCGGCTTGAACGCTGCCCGCTCGTACCCGCGTTCCGTGCCCGCGCCGAGCCGGAACGGCTTGGGCTTGATGCCATGCGGCTTGAGCAGCTTGGCGAGCCGGCTCGCCGTGCCCTTGGTGTTCCCGGCCTCGATGTCACGGGCCCACCAGTCGCCCCACGGGCCGGTTTCCTGCTTGACGAGATGGGCGAGCAGGACCACGGTCGGCAGCCGGTCGCGGCGCTCGTCGTCGAACGCCTCGCGGATGTGGGCCAGCAACAGCTCGCCGGTCGACGTGTCGGCGTCGGCGCGCCCGCGGCGGTGCAGCCGGACGGCGGCGGCGCGCGCCCGGACGGGTCAGCGCCCGGCCGCCGCGTCGGCGATGGCGAGCAACGCTTCCCAGCCGTCTTGCTGGCGGTCGGTGAGCGCGTCGGGCGGCTCGGGCGTCGCGCCGGTGAGCGCCGGCAGCGCCGCCGCGGCCCAGCCCGCGACGCGGGCGCGCAGCTCGGCCGCGGCGGGCCGGACGAGCCGGCGGCGGAAGCGCTCGGCGTCCTCACCTTTCTTCTTGCGCTGCAACCGGACCGGGATGGACCGGTCGGCGAGCATGTCGGGCAGCTCGCCGGTGCCCGCGAGCACCTTGGGGCAGTAGGCCGAGTACTCGACGGGCGCGCGTGCGGCGCCCTCGCCCTCGACCAGCCGCACGCAGCCGCCCTCTTCGTAGCCCGCGTTCAAGACGGCCTGCAGCCGCTTGGCGTCGTCGCCGGCCGTGCGGGCGAACAGCAGTTGCACCTCGTCGAACAGCAGCGTCGGCGGCGGGACGCCAATCGAGCGGAACAGCGCCGACGCGGTCGAGTCGGCCGCCTTGAGTGCGCCACGGCAGAGCAGGACGAGCACGTCGCAAAGCCTGGTCTTGCCGGACTGCTTCTCGGCCGACGTGACGTGCAGGTACAGGGTCGTCTCGGCCGCCTCGAACGCCCACGTGTGTGCCACCCAGAGCGTCACGGCGACGGCCTGCGCGCGGGTGGTGAACACGACGAAGCGGCGCAGGAACCGCTCGACGTCGGCCAGGATGGCGGCGCCCTCGGCGATGTCGACGGCCGCGACGGCCGCGGCCTGCTCGTCGAGCAGGGTCAGCGGCTCGAACTCATCGAGTGCGTACCCCTCGCGCAGGTGCTCGGTGGCGCCCGCGCCGCGGCGGTTCACGGCGCCCTCGACCAGGGCCACGTCCCGGGCGGCCGCGGCCAGCTCGCGCGCGAGCGCCCGGGCGTGCTTGGCGCCGGCCTCGCCCCGGCGGGCGACGACGGTGACGTATCCGCCGCGCAGGTACTCGACGTGCCGGACGTTCCAGAGCTGGCCGCGGGGCAGGTGCGCGCAGGTGGCGACCACGCCCGCGGCGGCCAGGGCGTCGGCGTCGGCTTCGTCGTCGACCACGTAGACGCGCTCGCCCGCCTCGACGGCCGCGACGACCTCGGCGGCCCGGTACAGCGGCCAGGAGCCCCGCCGGTCGGGCCGCTCGGGCATCCACGCGTCGACGCGCCACACCTCGTAGCGCACGTCGGGCGGCTCGGCGTAGCGGAACACCCGCAACCTCGGCGCGCCGTCCTCGTCGGCGTAGTCGTAGGTGCCACTGAGCCGGCCGGCCGCGCCCGCGCCGTGGTCCCAGAGGTCACTCGGCTTGAGTCCCAGCCGGTCGCGTATCTGCGGGCCGGTGCACTCGCCCCAGCAGAACAGGCGGACTTTGCAGTCGTCGTAGGTGACCTGGAAGCGGCCCTGCTTGCCGCACGCGGGGCAGGTGTACCGGCCGGCCGTGAACGTCTCGGCGGTGTGCGGGTCGTGGCTGCGCCAGCGTCGCCAGAACCGCGCCTGCGCCGGGGTCTCGGCGCTCACGATGCCCGCCACTCGAGCACGGTCGACCCGGGGAAGCAGGCCAGGACGCGGGCCACGGCCACGGCCACGGCCACGGCCACGGCGACGTCGGCGCCAGCGTCGGCTATGATGGCTGCGCCGCCGGTCGCGGTAGAGCTGGAAGCGGGGCGCCCCTTGTCGCGGGGGGCGCCTCGTTCGTTAGGCGGTGGCCGCATCGTCACCGCCCCCACGCTTGCGGGCGGCGCGGGCCCGGCTCGACTTGAGTGCCAGCTTGGCGAAGTACGCGCGGCGCAGGTGCTCGGCGCGGCGGGCCCGCTCGACCGGGTCCAGCTCGCCGGACGGGTCGGCCTCGCGCTCGAAGCGCTCGAGGAACTTGGCGCGCGCGCCGGCCGTGCGGCCGGACGGGTCGGCTTCCTTCGCCCACTGGATGTGAGCGGCAACCTTGGCGCGTAGGACGCGCTGCTCGGGGGCTTCCGGGGCATGGCTTCCTCAGCCGTTCCCCTGCCCTTGCGGGGAGGGAGGCGAGCCGGGCCCGCGCCCATACATCTTGTGTTGTGCCGGGTACGCTACTGGTTGTGGCCGAGCAACCCGACTCGTACGCCGTCGTCTTCCGGTGCGACCGCTGCGCGCGCCGGTCCGGGCGCGCGCCGGTCCTGGCCGTGGGCAATCCCGACCCTAGCGCCCCGGTCGAGTGGAGCTGGCGGCTCTGGGCCCGCCGGGCCAGCCATCCCCTTCCGCCCATGGAGAAGGGCGGCATTAGCTCGCACGGCGGCGGCGTCCCGCACGGGTCCATGCGGCGCCTCGACACGCGCGGGAGGCAGAACACTCGGCTCGCCCTGATTCCACTCATGGCGCCGGCGGCGCAGCTCATCTGCCACCGCTGCAAGGCGAAGCCGAGGGTTGCCCGCGCGAAGCTGGTCGAGCTGGCCGAGCAGGCGATGGCCGCGGGCCGCCGCGACGCCTACGTCTAGAGCCGGTCCCCAGGGTCTCGCCTTTCTCGTCGCTGAGCGCTACGCTCAAGGCATGAGCGAACATGTCGTGACGCTGCTCGCCACCGTCAGCCGAGGGGAGAGCGGCTGGTTCGTCGCCCAGTGCCTCGAGGTTGACGTGGTCAGCCAGGGGAAGACCCCGGACGACGCCCTCGCCAACCTCAAAGAGGCGCTGGAGCTGTACTTCGAGGATGAGCCGGTCCCGGTCGCCGTCCCCGTCGAGGTGTCGGTTCCGGCGTGACGGGCGCCCTGCCGGTCGTGTCGGGCGCCGCGGTCGTCCGCGCCCTGAAGCGGGCGGGCTTCGAGCAGGTCAGCCAGCGCGGCAGCCACGTGAAGCTGCGGCATGCCTCGCCGCCGCGGACAACTGTCGTCCCGCTGCACAGCGAGCTTGACGTCGGCACGCTCAAGGCAATCCTTCGGCAGGCGGACTTGACGGCCGAAGCGTTCCGGCGGCTTCTCTAGAGGTCCCCGAGGCCCAGCCCGCGGGCCTCGTCGGCGGCTCGCTCGCTCGCGGTCGCGGCGACGTAGCGGTCGAGCATGTCCCGGCGCTGCCAGCCGGCCACGGCCATCAGCCCGCCTTCCGAGCCGCCCGCGGCCAGCCAGCGGCCCGCGGCGGTGTGCCTGAGCACGTGGGGATGAAACCCCTTGATGCCGGCCAGCTCGGCGCGGTAGCCCAGGGTGTGGTGCAGTGCGTCGTAGCCGAACGCCCGGCCGCGGTCCCCCAGCCACAGCGCCGGGGTGGCGGCGAGCCGGTGCGCCCGGCGGGCCCGCACGTAGCGGTCCAGCGCGCGGGCGGTCTGGGGGCCGAACGGGACCATGCGGCCCTTGCCGCCCTTGCCGCGGCGCACGACCACGACACCGGCGCGCACGTCCACGTCGCCCGTGGTGAGCGCGACCGCCTCGCCGGCCCGCAAGCCCGTCTCGGCGAGCAGGCGCACGATGGCCTCGTCCCGGCGGTCGCGCATCCCCGGGCCCTGGCACGCGGCGACGAGCGCGCGCAGCTGGGTGGCCGACAGGGCCGGGACCACCTTCGAGTCCAGCTTCGGGGGCTTGAGGCCGGCCAGCGGGTCGGCGTCCAGCTCGCCCTCGTCGACCAGCCACGCGGCGAAGCGGCGCAGGGCGAGGTGGCGGGTGCGCGCGGTCGCCGCCTCGGCGCCCCGGTCGAGCAGGTGGGCGATGAACGCGGCCACGCCCGCCCGGTCCAGCACGGCCGGCCGCTCGGCTTCTGCGCACCAGGCGAGGTACAGGCGCACGCCGGTGGTGTACAGGCGCACCGTCCCCGGGGCCTTGCGCTCGGCCTCAAGGTGGGTCTGCCACGACTCGGCCAGCTCGGCCAGCTCGAGGGCGGGTGGGGTTGGCATACCCGATATCTTGACTGAGAACGCTACGCTATGGCAAGCTCAGTCCAGGCCGCCAGTGTTTCCGCAGGTGGAAAGGGGATTCAGCGGCCAGGACCGGCCCCGTCTCATTCCAGGTAGTCGCGCAGTTTCTGGCTCCGCGAGGGATGGCGCAGCTTGGACAGCGTCTTCGACTCGATCTGGCGGATGCGCTCGCGGGTCACGCCGAACTCGCGCCCCACCTCCTCGAGGGTCCGGGGGTGGCCGTCGGTCAGGCCGAAGCGGAGCTGGATGACCTTCTTCTCCCGCTCGGACAGGGTGTGCAGCACCGAGTCCAGCTGCTCCTGGAGCAGGATGAAGCTGGCCGCGTCGACCGGGACCACCGCGTCGGAGTCCTCGATGAAGTCGCCGAGGTGGGAGTCCTCCTCCTCGCCGATCGGGGTCTCGAGGCTGACCGGCTCCTGGCTCACCTTGAGGATCTCGCGCACCTTCTCGGGGGTGAACTCCATCTCCCGCCCGATCTCCTCCGGGGTCGGCTCGCGGCCGAGGTCCTGCAGGAGCTGGCGCTGGATGCGGATCAGCTTGTTGATCGTCTCGACCATGTGCACCGGGATGCGGATGGTGCGGGCCTGGTCGGCGATGGCCCGGGTGATCGCCTGCCGGATCCACCAGGTGGCGTAGGTCGAGAACTTGTAGCCCTTGGTGTAGTCGAACTTCTCGACCGCGCGGATGAGCCCGAGGTTGCCCTCCTGGATCAGGTCCAGGAAGAGCATCCCACGGCCCACGTAGCGCTTGGCGATCGACACGACCAGGCGCAGGTTGGCCTCGATCAGCTTCTTCTTGGCGAGCTGGCCCTGGCGCTCGGTGCGCTGCAGCTCCCGCAGCCGGGTGGAGCTGGGCTTCTTGGCCCCGTTCACGGCCTTGTCGAGCTCGGCGGTGGCTGCCTCGCCCTCCTCGATGGCCTTGGCCAGGATGACCTCCTGCTCCGCGGTCAGGAGCGGGACCTTGCCGATCTCCTTGAGGTACATGCGGACGGGGTCGTTGGTCGGCGCCTTGAGCGCGAGGTCGTCGTCGCGGGCCGAGCGGGCCTCGCGCGCGAACTCCTCGGCGTCGAGCTCGTCCACCATCTCGACGACCTCGATGTTCTCGTCGGCGAGGACCTGGTAGACGTTGTCGATCTGCTCCGCTGACAGGTCGACGGGAGCGAGCGCCTCGATCACCTCTTCGGTGGTGATGAAGCCGCGCTCCTTTCCCTTGACGACGAGGTCGCGCACCTCGTCGATCTGGGCTTCCTTGGCCATGGCCATAGGGTCAAGTACCTCTCGTGTCGTACGAACGACGCGGGACGCCGCATGTGCTGCCAGGTGCGCTCAGGGGGAGGGACCCCTAGCCTCCGGGCCGCGGCTCCCGCAGGGCTCGCCGTCGGGCCTCGAGGCTGATGAGCTCTTCGAATCGTTGAGTGTACTCGTCCGGCCGCTCCACCGGGTTCATACGCTGCAAGGTTCCCTTGAGCTCGTCGATTCCGCGGGTCAGGCGGAACTCTTCGAGCCGACGAAACACCTCTTCAGCGTACTCGCGCTTCTCTTCGGCCGCGAATGCTTCTACTGCAAGGCCGCGCAGGAAGCCGCGCTCCTTCTCGTTGGCGGCCTGCTCGAGCACGGACTCGAGCGGCGCGCCGGGCCCGCCCGCCTTGGCCAGGGCGACGAACGAGGCGCTGGTGGCCGGGGTGGTGAACCAGTCCTCGGTCCAGTGGCCGGCCGCGTCCACGGTCCACTCCGGGTACTGCAGGGCGAACTTGAGCGCCTCGCACTCGACCTTGGCCTGCGGGCTCCGGGAGCGCGGGGCCGCCCTGGCCGCCGCCTGCTCGCGGGCCGGCTCGCGGCCGGCGACCATGCCCAGGTACTCGCGCTCGTCCAGGTGCAGGGCCTGGACCACCGAGCGGGCGTACTCGGTGCGCTGCAGGGTGTCGGGCACGCTGCGCAGCAGCGGGACCAGCTCGCGGGCGGCCCGCACCTTGCCCTCGGGGTGGCGCAGGTCGAAGTGGGCCAGCTTCCAGTCGAGCCACCAGCGCACCAGCGGCTGCGCCTCGGCGACCAGCTCGCCGAACGCGTCCCCGCCGTGGCGGGTGACGAAGTCGGCCGGGTCGAGGCCGGACGGCATGGTCAGCACGTGGGCGGAGAGCGACGCCTCCGGCGTGGCCACCAGCTCGCCGATGCCGCGCTCGGCCGCCTTGGCGCCGGCGGTGTCGGCGTCAAAGGCGAGTACGACCTTGTTGGTGAAGCGGTTGAGCAGGCGGAAGTGGTCGCCTCGGAGGGCGGTGCCGCAGGTGGCCACGGCCTGGGGCACCCCGGCCAGGTGGAGGGAGATCACGTCGGTGTAGCCCTCGACCACGACCGCGAAGCCGGCCTGCACGATCGGCAGCTTGGCCAGGTGGAGCGCGTACAGGGCCCTGCCCTTCTGCCAGATCGGAGTCTCGGCGGTGTTCAGGTACTTCGGGGCCTTGGCCTTGGTGTCGCCTGGGTCGTCGAGGATGCGGCCGCCGAAGGCGACCGGGTCGCCGCCCACGTCGAAGATGGGGAACAGCACCCGGGCGTGGAAGGCGTCCCGCAGCCCGCGGGCTCCGGTCCGGGCCAGCCCCGCCTCGGTCAGCTCCTCGGGTCGGAACCCCTTGCCACGCAGGTGACCGACGAGCGCTTCCCAGGCGTTGGCCGGCGCCCAGCCGAGCCGGAACCGCTCGGCGGCGGCCCGGTCGTAGCCCCGTGAGGACAGGTAGGTGCGTGCCTCCCGGCCGTCGGGCGACTCCACCAGCAACCGGTGGTAGAACGCGACCGCCTCGGCGTGCGCGGCCACCAGCCGGCTCTTCTTGCCCAGGCTCCCCCGCTCCCCCGCCGACCGCCCCTCGTAGCGGACCTCGATCCCGGCCCGCTGGGCCAGCCGCTCGAGCGCCTCGGTGAACGACAGCGTGTCCTGTTTCATCAGGAAGTCGATCACGTCCCCGTGTGCCTGGCAACCGAAACAGTGGTAGGCACGCGTCGTGGCGTTCACCGTGAACGATGGGGTCTTCTCCTGGTGGAAGGGGCACAGGCCCTTCATGCGGGTGCCGCCCGCGGGCCGGAGGGTCACGTACTCGCCGACGAGGGCGGTGATGTCGGTCGCCTCGCGGATCTCCGCGATCGACTCGTCACGGATGCGGCCGGCCACGGTCCTTCACCCCTATTCGTCCAACACGCCGGGGGCCGCTGCGACGGCCCGAGCCCGAGCGAAACGACGATGGGGGAAGGACCCGCTGAAGGGCTCTCCGGCATTGTACGCACCGTTCCGCCGAACTGAGACCTCCTGCGGGGAAGGCAGCCTGACGGTGACCACCGCCGTGCGCTCCCCCGCCCGCAGGACGGCTCCCTCGCAGTGTACTCGAACATACGTTCGATACGGAAGCCGGTGTGGACAGCCGGCCTCACCGCGCGGCGACGGTCTTCTCGCCCGCCCGGTCCCTGGGCGCGAAGGCGGCGTTCCAGGCGGCGAGAGCGTAGCGGTCGGTCATGCCCGCGATGGCGTCCACCGCCTGCTGCTCGACCGGGTCGGTGGCGAGGCTCGCCCCCATCGGCATCGCGTCGGGATGCTCCAGGTAGTGCCCGTACAGGTCGGTGAGCAGCCGGCTGGCCCGCCGTGTCTGGCGCTCGGCCTCGGGCCGGAGGTAGACGCGGTCGAACATGAACGTCCGCAGGGTGGCCATGGCCTCGGCGCAGCCGTCGCCCTGTACGACGTGGGGCCGGCCCCGGGAGTGGCGGACCACGTCCTCGACCAGGGTGCCGACCATGTCGGAGGTGGTGTCGCCGAGGGCGTGGCGGACGGCCGGGGGCACCTCGTCGACACCGGCCAGGACGCCGGCCCGGAGCGCGTCGGTGAGGTCGGCGGTGAGGTAGGCGATGCGGTCGGCCAGGCGCGCGCAGGTCCCCTCGAGCGTGGCCGGGGGCTCGTGCCTCCACGAGTGCCTGGCGATGCCGTCGAGCACCTCGGCGGTCAGGTTGCGCGGCTCGAGCAGGGTGAGCAGGCGCGCGCCCTGCTGGGCGTGGTCGAAGCCGTTGGGCGCGACCGCCTGGAGCGCGGCCTCGCCGCCGTGGCCGAAGCAGGAGTGCCCGAGGTCGTGCCCGGTGGCGATGGCGGTGGCGAGCGGCACGTTGAGCGCCAGGGCCTGGGCGATGGTGGCCGCGATCCGGGCCGTGTGCTGCATGTGGGTGGCGCGGGTGACGTAGTGGTCGCCGATGTAGGGGCCGCCCTGCCTGCCCGCGGCCGGCCCCTCGGAGAAGGCCGGGATGAACGACTGGGTCTTGCCGTGGGCCCGCATCATCGCCCGCGAGAAGATGATCCGGTCGAGGTCCCGCATCCAGCAGGTCCGCACCGGGTCCTCCGGCTCGGGCTGGCTCCGGCCGGCCGACTCGGCCGCGCGGGCCGCCCAGGGCGCGAGCGTGCGCGCCTCGGCCGCCTCCAGCTCGGCCCGGACGGTCCCCTGCTGGACCCAGTCCGCCGTGCCCCTCACCGCGCGCTCCCTGACTGGGTCGCGTCCGCCGTTGCCTTCACCGTTCGCTCCCTCGGTACCGTCGGCGCCGTTCGTCGTCGTCACCCCAAGTGTGACCGGGCCCTGTGACGGTCGGGCCCCATCCCCGCCGACGGTCAGGTCTCATCCGCGGCTGACGGCCGGGCCGCATCCGCGGCTGAGGGCCGGGCCGCATCCCCGGGCTGACGGCCAGGCATCACTCCCTGCTGATGGCCAGGTCTCACTCCCTGCTGACGGCCAGGCATCACTCCCCCCGCACCAGGCTGAACAGCACCAGGTCGTGGAAGGCGCCGTCGCGGAACTGGGCCCGGCGCAGCACGCCCTCCCGGGTGAAGCCGGCCTTCTCCAGCGCGCGCTGCTCGGCCAGGTTGTCCACGTCGGTGCTCGCCTCGACCCGCTCGACCCGGGTGACGGCGAACAGGTAGTCGGCCAGCAGGCGCTGCGCCTCGGTGCCGTGGCCCTTGCCGCGCTGCCCGGGCGCGATGGTGACGCCGATGTTGAGGGCCCGGGAGGTGGGCGGCGGGCCGTGGTGCACGGCGTGCCAGGCGACGTCGCCGATGACGGTGCCGTCGGCCAGCTCGACCAGCAGGTACCCGCCGTCCTCGGCGAGCAGGCCGGTCTGGTCGAACCGGCGCCGCAGCTCGCCCGGCGGCTTGAACCCGTACCAGTCGAACTCCGACCACCCTGGGTCGTTGCGCCATTCCTCGAGCCGGTCGAGGTCCTCCCGGCGGACGGGACGGATGCGGACCTGTGCTGCCATCGCCCACCTCCCGGCGCGGGCCGGAGGCCACCAGATGGTGGCCCCAAGCCCGCGGACCCGCTACTTGGAGGCGGTGGTCGCCTCGCCGATGGCGGCCTGGCCGGCGGCCAGGCGGGCGGTCGGCACCCGGAACGGCGAGCACGACACATAGTCAAGGCCCAGCTCGTGGCAGAAGCGCACCGAGTCGGGGTCGCCGCCGTGCTCGCCACAGATGCCGAGGTGGAGGTCGGCGCGGCTGGCGCGGCCCTCCTCGCTGGCGATGCGCATGAGCCGCCCGACGCCGGGCTGGTCGATGGTCACGAACGGGTTGGCCGGGACCAGCTTGCGCTCCTCGTAGAGGCCGAGGAACTTGCCGATGTCGTCGCGGGAGAACCCGAACGCGGTCTGGGACAGGTCGTTGGTGCCGAACGAGAAGAACTCGGCCACCTCGGCGATCTCCCCGGCCGTGAGCGCGGCCCTGGGCAGCTCGATCATCGTGCCCCACAGCACCGGGACGTCGACGCCGCGGTCGGCCATGACCTGCTTGGCGACGGGCTCGAGCTCCTCGCGCATCTGGGCCAGCTCCTCGCGGGTGACCGCCAGCGGGATCATGATCTCCACGACCGGGTTGCCGCCGTCCTGCTCGACCGTGCAGGCCGCCTCGATGATCGCCCGGACCTGCATGGCGTACAGCCCGGGCTTGAGGATGCCCAGCCGCACCCCACGCAGGCCGAGCATCGGGTTGGCCTCGTGCAGGTCGTTGACCTTGGCCAGCACCGCCTCGGCCTCGCCGAGGGACATCGGCTCGTCGCCGCCGACCTGGACCTGCTCGGCGCGCCTCTCCTTGGCCAGCGCGACCGCGACGGCCAGGTCGACCTGGTTGGGGAGGAACTCGTGCAGCGGCGGGTCCAGCAGCCGCACGGTGACCGGCTTGCCGTCCATCTCCTTGAAGATGCCGACGAAGTCGTCGCGTTGCAGCGGCAGCAGCACGTCGTACGCCTGCTGCTCCTCCTCGGCGGTGTCGGCGAAGATCATCGTGCGCACGGCCGCGACCCGCTCCTCGCCCAGGAACATGTGCTCGGTGCGGCACAGGCCGATGCCCTCGGCGCCCCGCTCGATGGCGTTGCGGGACTGGCCGGGGGTGTCGGCGTTGGCGCGCACCTTGAGCCGGCGCGCCTCGTCGGCGCGGGTCATGAAGCGCTCGTAGGCCTGCCAGATCTTCTCCTTGCGCGCCTCGGGGTCGCCCGACCGGGCCCGCTCGATCGGCGACTCGGCCAGCTCGAGCTGGCCGGCGTACACCTTGCCGCTGAAGCCGTCGATCGTGACCCAGTCGCCCTCGGCGACCGTGGTCCCGCTGACCGTGAATTTCTTGCCCTGCCGGTCGACCCGGATCGCGTCGGCGCCGCACACGGCCGGGATGCCCTCGCCCCGGGCGACCACGGCGGCGTGGGAGTTGGTGCCGCCGGCCGAGGTCAAGATGCCCTGCGAGCGGATCATGCCGTGATAGTCGTCGGGGGTGGTCTCCCGGCGGACCAGGATCACCGGCTCGCCCCGCTCGGCCCACGCCTCCGCGTCGTCGGCGGTGAACACGGCCCTGCCCACCGCCGCCCCCGGGCTGGCGTTCAGGCCGGTCGCGATCGGCTCGCCGCCCCCCTCGGCGAGGACCTTCTCGAACAGCTCCTCGAGCCGGTTGGCGTCCAGCCGCAGCACGGCGGTGTCGACGTCGATCAGCCCCTCGTCGGCCATGTCGTAGGCCATCACCCACTCGGCGAACGCGGTCCGCTTGCCGACCCGGGTCTGCAGCAGCCAGAGCTTGCCCTGCTCGACGGTGAGCTCGATGTCGCACATGTCCCGGTAGCGCTGCTCCAGGGTGCGCATGTGACCCTTGAACTCCTCCCACGCCTGGGGATGGACCTTGCCCATGTCCTCGAGCTTGAGGGTGTTGCGGATGCCGGCGACCACGTCCTCGCCCTGCGCGTTGGTCAGGTAGTCGCCGTACGGCTTGGCCTCGCCGTTGGCCGGGTTGCGGGTGAACGCCACCCCGGTGCCGGAGTCCTCGCCCTTGTTGCCGAACACCATCGACTGGATGTTCACGGCGGTGCCGAGGGAGTCGTCGATCTTGTTCTTGCGCCGGTAGTCCCGGGCCCGCTTGTTGTCCCAGGAGCCGAACACGGCCTGGATGCCGAGCCTGAGCTGCTCCTGCGGGTCCTGGGGGAACTCCCGGTCGGCGTCCTCGGCGATGACCCGCTTGAACGCGTCCACCAGCCTGCGCAGGTCACCCTCGTCCAGGTCCACGTCGTTGAGGACGCCCTTGGCCTGCTTGGCGTGCTCGATGGCATCCTCGAAGCGGTCGCCGTCCACGCCCATGACGGTCTTGCCGAACATCTGCAGCAGCCGCCGGTAGGAGTCCCAGGCGAACCGCTCCGACCCGGTCTGCTTGGCCAGCCCGTCCACGCTCTGGTCGTTCAAGCCGACGTTCAGCACCGTGTCCATCATGCCCGGCATCGAGAACGGCGCCCCCGAGCGGATGCTGACCAGCAGTGGGTCGCTCGGGTCGCCGAGCCGGCGCCCCATCTTCTGCTCCAGCGCGCGCAGGTGCCCGGCGACCTCGTCGAGCATCCCGTCGGGGAACTTCCTGCCCGCGGCCCGGTAGGCGTTGCATGCCTCGCAGGTGACGGTGAACCCGTGGGGCACGGGCAGCCCCATGTTGGTCATCTCGGCGAGGTTGGCCCCCTTCCCGCCGAGCAGCTCCTTCATGTCCCGGTTGCCCTCTTCGAAGTCGTACACGTACTTGTCGGACATGGCGCCTCCTGTGGACGGTTGCCCGTAGCGTAGTGCAGGTTCGCGCCGGATGGCTGGTCGCCGGCGTCCCGCCCCTCCAAGTCGCCGGCGTCCCGCCCCTCCAAGTCGCCGGCGTCCCGCCCCTCCAAGTCGCCGGCGTCCCGCCCCTCCAAGTCGCCGGCGTCCCGCCCCTCCAAGTCGCCGGCGTCCTACCCGTCCAACCGGCGGCACAATGCTCACATGCTCCGCTCCCTGAGCCCCCGGCGGCGCCTGCTCGTGCTCACGCTCGCCCTGGCGCTCACGGCCGGCACCGCGGCCGGGCTGGTGCTCGCGCTGCGACCGCAGGCAAGCCCTCCCATGATCGCCGACGCGGTCGTGCCGGTGCTCGTGGTGCACGGCTACGACGGCACGCCGGCCGAGTTCGACCGGTTGGCCGCGCTGCTCGCGGCCAGCGGCCGCCCGGTGGTGCGCGTGGCCCTCCCGGCCCAGGGCACCGGGGACATCTCCCGAAGGCGGAGCGCTCGGCCGCGGCGCCGGCGCTCGGGTATGATCCGGCGATGACCACGCAGCGGACCTACCCGCACTACAGTGCCGACGAGCGGACGATGCTGGACGCCTGGCTCGACTACCACCGGGCGACGCTGGCGATCAAGTGCGACGGGCTGGACGACGCGCAGCTGCGCGAGCGGGCCGTGCCGCCGTCCAGCCTGTCGCTGCTGGGCCTGGTCAGGCACATGGCCGAGGTGGAGCGCGCCTGGTTCCGGCGCTGCCTTGGCGGCGAGGACGCGCCGGGCATCTACTTCTCCGACGACGACCCGGACGGGGACTTCGACAACGTCGACACCGCCGACGTCGCCGAGGCGTTCGCGACCTGGCAGGCCGAGTGCGAGCACGCCAACCGGGCCGTGGCCGCGGCGCCCTCGCTGGAGGTCACCGGCCAGCGCCGCGGCGAGGCGGTATCCCTGCGCTGGATCCTGGTCCACATGATCGAGGAGTACGCCCGCCACAACGGCCACGCCGACCTGCTCCGCGAGCGCATCGACGGCACCGTCGGCGAGTGAGCGACCCGGGCCGGGACGGTCAGCTCTTGACGTCCTTGGTGGCGAAGTTGGCCCAGGCCGCGCCGAGGAACACCGCGATGTAGACGCCCTGGATGGCGAAGCCGCGGCCGACGCCGCGCCACAGGATCGGGGTGCGGAACAGGTCGACGAAGGCGAGCCAGTAGTGGGTGGGTGGGCAGGTACGGCTTGACCGCGGCGGCCGCGTCCAGCAGGTCGAGCACCTGGGAGGCCACCAGCGCGGCGAGCGCGCCCAGGGCGGCAGCCAGCGGCGAGTCGGTGACCGTCGAGGCGAACAGCGCGATCGCCCCCACCCCGAGCATCGACCAGGCCACGTAGGCGACGGTCACCGCCGTGCGGAAGGAGGCGTCCGGGCCGGTGATGGTCGCCCCCGACACCGAGGGCAGCGGCTTGATCCCGAACAGCCAGGCGCCCACCGCGAAGGCGACCGCGGCGACCACCGGCACGGCCAGGAACACGAACACGGTCACCACGGCGAGCTTCACCACCAGCAGGCGGGTCCGCCCGACGGGCCGGGTGAGCAGGTAGCGCAGCGTGCCGGCGCTGGCCTCGCCGGCCACGACGTCGCCGGCGACCACCGCGACGGCCACGGGCAGGAACACCGGCAGCACCAGGGCGAGCGCTGCCGCGGTACGACGGCCCGGCCGCTTGCGGGCGCCCGGGAGCGCAGGCCCGGGCATGCTCGGCCGTCACCGCAGGCCCGGATATGCTCGGCCGTCACCGCCGAGTGGAGTGTTGGGAGAGAGGAAGCCAGCCATGCCGTACTACGTCCGCCTGCAGCCGGGCCAGAAGGTGCGGCTCGCCGACCACGACCCGGACGCGGACGGCGGCCTGGACAAGCAGGCCGGACGGGCGGCCCTGGCCGCCCTGCGGAAGGAGCTGGCCGAGCTGCAGCAGGAGCTGTACGCGGCCGGCTGCAACAGCGTGCTGGTGGTCCTGCAGGGCATGGACACCAGCGGCAAGGACGGCACCATCCGCCGAGGCACAGGCGACCGCGGCGCAGGCGGCGGAGGCGGACGCGACCGTGGCGGAGGCGCAGGCGGCCGACGCGGAGGCGGCCGAGGCCTCAGCCGCCAGCTGAGCGGGCGGTCTGGCGCAGGGCGGTCTGCAGGGCGACGGCGGCCGGCCCGGGGCGGCCGTCGCCGATGCGCACGCCGTCGGCTCCGACCACCGGCATGACCTCGCGGACCGTGCTGGTGATGAACGCCTCGTCGGCGGCGACCAGGTCGTCGGCGGTGAACACGCCCTCGACGACCCGGTAGCCGGCCCCTGGGGCCAGCTCGATCAGCGTGGCCCGGGTCACCCCGGCGAGGATGCCGAGGTCGAGCGCTGGCGTGTACAGGACCTGCCCGGAGCGCCACCAGACGGTGGCGGTGGGCGCCTCGAGCAGCTCGCCGCCCAGCCCGACGAAGACGGCGTCGTCGGCGCCTCGGGCCTGGGCCGCCCGCTGGGCGGCCATGTTCACCGCGTAGCTGGTGCTCTTGGCCCCGGCCAGCAGCCAGGGCGCGGCCGCGCGGACCAGCGGGTCGACCGCGAGGGTGAGCAGGGCGATGCGCAGGCCGCGGCGGCGGGCCTCCTCGTGCTCGCCGGGCACCTCGGTGACGACCGCGAAGGCGCTGGAGACCAGCTCGCCCTCGGTGCCGCGGGTGCAGACCAGGCGGATCACCCCGTCGCCGCCGTCGCACGCGCTGGCCGCCTCGCCGACCAGCTCGGCGAGCCCGTGGGGCAGGGTGATCTGGAGGGCGGCCGCCGACGCGGCCAGCCGGTCCAGGTGGGCGCCGAGCCGGAACGGCCGGCCCTGGTAGACCCGCATGGTCTCGAAGACCGCCTCGCCCCGGAGCAGGGCCAGGTCCAGGGGGGACACTCCTGGCCCGCCGTCGTGGACCACGCCCGGCCCGGAGGCGAGGACGCGCAGGACCTGAGGTGCCGCCACGGTCAGCGCGGCAGCCGCTCTTCGAGGTACCCGACGAGCCGGTCGAGGGCGACCCGGTCCTGGCCCATCGTGTCGCGGTCGCGCACGGTGACCGCGCGGTCGTCCAGCGAGTCGAAGTCGACCGTCACGCAGTACGGGGTGCCGACCTCGTCCTGGCGCCGGTAGCGGCGGCCGATCCCGCGGGCGTCGTCGAAGTCGACCATCCACCGGTCGCGCAGCATCGCTGCAACGTCCTGGGCCATGGGCGAGAGCTTCTCGTTGCGGGACAGGGGCAGCACCGCGACCTTGTACGGGGCCAGGCGCGGGTCGAGCTTGAGCACGGTGCGCAGCTCGGTCCCGCCCGCGGCGGTGGGCGCCTCCTCCTCCCGCCAGGCGTCGATCAGGAACACGAGCGCGGCCCGGTCGACCCCGACGGCCGGCTCGACCACGTAGGGGATGTAGCGGACGTCGCGCTCCGGGTCGTAGTACGACATGTCGTGGCCCGAGTAGTTCTGGTGCTGGGTCAGGTCGTAGTCGGCCCGGTTGGCGATGCCCTCAAGCTCCGACCAGCCGAACGGGAACTTGTACTCGATGTCGACCGCCCGCTTGGCGTAGTGGGCGAGCTCGTCGGGGCCGTGCTCGCGCAGACGCAGGTTCTCCTTGCGGATGCCGAGGTCGAGGAACCAGTCCTGGCGCTCGGCGATCCAGCGCTCGTGCCAGTCCTCGTCGGTGCCCGGCTCGACGAAGAACTCCATCTCCATCTGCTCGAACTCGCGGGTCCGGAAGATGAAGTTCCCCGGGGTGATCTCGTTCCGGAACGACTTGCCGGTCTGGGCGACGCCGAACGGGACCTTCTTGCGGCTGGCGGCCTGGACGAACGGGAAGTCGACGAAGATGCCCTGGGCGGTCTCGGGACGCAGCCACACGACCGCGGAGGCGTCCTCGACCGGGCCCATGAACGTCTTGAACATGAGGTTGAAGTTGCGGGGGTCGGTGAACGGCCCCTTGCCGCAGTTCGGGCAGGTCAGCTCGCCCGGCTCGGGCGGCCGGCCGTGCTTGGCCTGGAATGCCTCCTGCAGGTGGTCCTCGCGGAAGCGCATGTGGCAGTTGGTGCACTCGACCAGCGGGTCGGAGAACGACTGCAGGTGGCCGGAGGCCTCCCAGACCTTGGGCGACATGATGATGGCGGCGTCCTGGCCGACGATGTCGTCGCGGAGCTGCACCATCGAGCGCCACCAGGCCCGCTTCACGTTGTTCTTGAGCTCGACCCCGAGCGGACCGTAGTCGTAGCTCGAACGCAGACCACCGTAGATCTCGCTCGACTGGAAGACGAAGCCCCGGCGCTTGGCCAGGTTGACGATGGCGTCCATCGGGTCGGTGGGCACGGGCGGCAGCCTCCTGGATGCCGCCGGCACGGCCTGCCGGCGGTCGGGTCGGTGGACCTCATCCTACCGGAGCGACGGACCCGGTCCGGGCGGCGGACCTGGTCCCGGGCGGCGGACCCGTCCCGGCGGCGGACCCGTCCCGGGCCTGGTTCGCCTGGTGGGCGCGGCAGGCGGCACCACACGTGGCTGTGGTGCACCGCGGACCCGGTCCCGGGCCTGCTCGGGGTCGGTGGGGGCGGCCCGGCCGGCCGCCCGTGGGGGCGGGCGGGCGGCCGGGCCGGGCGGGGGCTCAGTCGTCGGAGCGGGCCAGCTCGGGCACCAGCTTGGCCGCGTCGATCGTGCCGAGGCCGCTCGACAGGTCGTAGCCGGGGCGGGCCGGGAAGCCCTTGACGGTGAACGTCCGGCCGTGCTGGGTGAACGTGACGGTGTTGTCGCCCCGGGTGACGTCGACGACGCCGGGCGAGCCGCGCCTGGCCAGCTCGTACAGGCGCGGGTTGAGCAGGCCGAGGCGCCTGCCGGCGGCCTGGGCGGCGATGGCGACGACGCCGGCCAGCTCGGGGGTTGCCGCGCTGGTGCCGCCGAAGATGTACCAGCCGGGCGTGATGCCGTCGCCGCCGGTGAACCCGATGCGGACGAGCACGCCGCCGTCGACCGCGGCGCTCATGCTGACGTCGGGGGTGCCACGGTGCTCGCCCACGACCCGCCGCACGCCGTCCTGGTAGCCCGGCCGGGCGAAGATCCTGGACCGGCCGCCGCCGCCGGCGGCCGCGGTGCCGAACAGCTTCTGGTCGTTCCAGACGTTGTCGGGCGCGGTCCGCCTGCCCTTGGCGTCGAGGTGGAGCTGGGTGCCGCCGACCGAGGTGACCAGCGGGTCCGACGACGGCCAGGAGTTGGCCCGGCTGGTGTACAGGTCGGTCAGGTTGCGCTTGAAGCCGGTCGCGCCGGTGTCGCCCGAGGCGGCCAGCACGGTCACGTCGTGCCTGCGGGCGTTCTTGAAGGCGCTGCGGAGCCGGAGCAGCGACTGGGCGGTCGGGAAGGTCTCCTCGGTCGCCCCGAAGCTCTGCGAGATGACGTCGCCGAGGTCCTGGTCGATCACGTGGTTCTCGGCCTTGACGATCTCGGGGAAGCCCTGGACGCCCTGGGTCTCCGACACGGGGGTCACGACCAGCAGGATGTCGGCACCCGGGGCCATGGCGTGGGCCCACTGGACGTCGAGGGTGGTCTCCTCCGCCCAGGCGGCCATCTCGGGGTCCCTGGGGTCGAACGGCGGCACCTTCCCGGCCGGCGCGATGATGCGCAAGCGCGGCGGGTCGGGCAGGCCGAAGGCCCGGTTGAACTGCTTCAGGTCCTGCCGGATCGTGGGCGAGCCGAACGGGACCACGATCGCGATGGTCCGCCCGCGCCCGTTCAGGCCACGCTTGTAGAGGGGATCGAGGTTGTAGGCGCGCTGGAGCTGGGACGGCGCGTAGCAGGGGACCCCGGTGCTCGCCTGGCACTGTGCGGTGGTCGGCGGGGCCTGCCAGTGCCTGCGCGCGAGCAGGCGCGCGCTGGGCCGGGGCGTGACGCGCCCGACCGCGGCGGCGCGCGGGCGGACGGTGGCGCCGCCCTGCTCGGCGGCGACCGCCGTGGAGCCGAGCACGCTGACGGCGACGAGACCGATACCAGCCACGATGCTGACCGGACGAGACCGCATGGCATCCCTCCCTCGGGGGGTTGTCGTGGAAGTCAGACGATGCGGTCGAACAAGACGACGGACAAACCCCCGATGCCGTATTTCCCTAAGCAGTTCGGCGGAGGGAAGGGTGGCGCGCGAGGTCTGGTCGCCAGCCCGCCGGGATCATCCGGGCCGGTCCCACGTCCATGCTCCGGCCCGCGATCGCGGTGCCCTGCCGGCGCCGACGGACCTGGTCGAGGTTGGCGCCGGGCCGGCCGGCGCAGGGCCCGGACGGGCGCTCAGCGGGCGAGCTGCTCGACGGCTGCGGCGGCGTCGCCGTCGGGGTGGGTGCGCAGGATGCGCTCGCGGTCGTCCTCGGAGAGGCCGCCCCAGACGCCGTACGGCTCCCGGTGGGCCAGCGCGTAGGCGGCGCACGCGGCCCGGGCCGGGCAGGCCAGGCAGATCCGCTTGGCCTCGAGCTCCCGGCGGCGCTTGGTCGGGCCGCGCTCGCCGTCCTGCGAGAAGAACGCCGAGCCGTCGGTCTCCCGGCAGGCGGCCCGCTCCTGCCAGGCGAATGCCGAGGCCAGGACCGTCCGGCCGAACCAGGCGTTGATCCGCGGTGCTCCCATGACCTCACCTTCCGTGCCGGCGAGCCGCATGCGCCATGGCAACCTTCGGCACATGAGCCCTGGCAACCTTAGGCACTTGATGCCATTTGTCAAGCGGTGCATTCTGCTAGCAGGTCATCGGCCCTGGTCAGCGTGGGCTCGCTCAGCCCGGTCCGCCCGGACGGACCGGTCCGTCCGGTGACATCCCCGGAGCCGTGGACTATGGTCCACTGACATGGAGCCTGAGAGCCGGCTGCCGCTGCGGGAGCGCAAGAAGCTCAGGACCCGCTGCGAGCTGGAAGCGGCCGCGCTGCGGCTGTTCTCCGAGCGTGGCTTCGACACCGTCACCGTCGAGGAGATCAGCGACGCCGCCGAGGTGTCGAAGCGGACGTTCTTCCGCTACTACGCCTGCAAGGAGGACGTCCTGTTCGCCGACCACGTCAGGCACCTGCGCCAGCTCGTAACCCTGCTGGACGAGCGGCCGGCCGGCGAGCCCGCACTCGCCGCCGTCCGGACCGCGCTGGTCGCGCTGGCCGCGGTGCTCGAGGGGGAGAGGGAGCAGGTCATGGCCCGGGCGCGGATCGTGGTGGCGACCCGTTCGCTGCACGGGCGGGCCCTGCAGATCTTCAGCCTGTTCCAGGAGGCGATCGCCGGGGCGGTGGCGGGCCGCTGCGGCGCCGACCAGGCCCAGGACCTGCGGGTCAGGCTGATGGCCGGGATCACGGCGACCGCGCTGCGCGAGGCGGTGCAGGCGTGGGCGCTCGGCGGCGCCCGGGACTCGCTGCCCGCCCTGGTCGACACCTCGCTCGAGCTGTCGAGCGCGGGGCTGGCCGGGCTGCTGGCGGACCGCCCGCGTCCGGCGCCGGTGCCCGGCGCGGGCGCGGGCCCCGGGCGCCTCGCGGCCGAGGCCTGACCGCCCCTACACGCCGGTCGGGTGCCAGACCGTCTTGATCTCGAGGAAGGCCGTGATCCAGTACGGGTCCTGCCCGCGCGCGTCGTCGAGCCAGTCCCGGCCCGAGAGCCTGACCGGCGCGGCGACCCGCTTGACGCTCTCGGCCGCGGCCAGCTCGGCCTCCTTGTACAGGGCGAGGTCGAGCCCGGCCAGGTCGAGCGCGTTCACGTCCATGTGGGCGGCCAGGGGACCGACCAGCTCGGTGGTGAAGCCGGTGAGGACGTTGACCACCCCGCCGGGGACGTCGCTGGTCGCCAGCACCTCGGCCAGGGTCACCGCCGGCAAGGGGCGGGCCTGCGCGGCAAGCACGACCGCGCTGTTGCCCGAGACCACGATCGGCGCGAGCCGGGAGACCAGCCCGAGCAGCGACGACTCGGCCGGGGCGACCAGGCCGACCACCCCGGTCGGCTCGGGCACCGAGAAGTTGAAGTAGGGGCCCGCCACCGGGTTGGCCGAGCCGAACACCTGGGCCAGCTTGTCGGCCCAGCCCGCGTACCACACCCAGCGGTCCACCGCCTTGGCGACCGCGTCGGCTGCCTGGCGGTGGGTCGTGCCCTCGGACCGGGCCACCTCGTCGACGAACTGCTCCCGCCTGCCCTCGAGCATCTCGGCCACCCGGTACAGGACCTGGCCCCGGTTGTAGGCGGTCAGGCCCGCCCAGCCCGGGAACGCCTTGCGCGCGGCGACCACCGCGTCACGGACGTCCTTGCGCGAGGCCCGGCAGGCGTTGGCCCACGGCTTGCCCTTGGCCTCGGTCACCGGGTACGAGCGCCCCGACTCGGTGCGCGGGAACTTGCCGCCGATGTAGAGCTTGTAGGTCTTGCGGACATCGAGACGGTCGTCGTCGGCCACTGACGCCTCCATCCAGGTCCTTTTCGGTGCTCAGGTGAGGTCGAGGTAGGCGGCCAGCCCGTGCCGGCCGCCCTCGCGGCCGAAACCGGACTCCTTGTAGCCGCCGAACGGCGAGGTGGGGTCGAAGCGGTTGAACGTGTTGGCCCACACCACCCCGGCCCGCAGGCGGCTGGCCAGGTCGAGGATGCGGCTGCCCTTGTCGGTCCACACGCCGGCCGACAGCCCGTAGGGGGTGTTGTTGGCCTTCTGGACCGCCTCGTCGGGAGTGCGGAAGGTCAGCACCGAGAGGACCGGGCCGAAGATCTCCTCCTGGGCGATGCGGTAGGACTGGGCGACCCCGGTGAACACCGTGGGACGGAACCAGAAGCCGCGCTCGGGCAGCTCACAGGGGGGCTGGTACACCTCGGCCCCGTCGGCCTCGCCCGAGGCCACCAGCTCCGTGATCCTGTCGAGCTGGGCGCGGGAGTTGATCGCGCCCACGTCGGTGTTCTTGTCGAGCGGGTCGCCCACCCGCAGGGTGGCCATGCGCCGCTTCAGCTTGGCGACCAGCAGCTCGGCGATCGACTCCTGCACCAGCAGGCGCGACCCGGCGCAGCACACGTGGCCCTGGTTGAAGTAGATGCCGTTGACGACGCCCTCGACGGCCTGGTCGACCGGGGCGTCGTCGAGCACGATGTTGGCCGCCTTGCCGCCCAGCTCGAGGGTGAGCCGCTTGCCGGAGCCGGCCAGGGTGCGCTGGATCGCCTTGCCCACCTCGGTCGACCCGGTGAACGCGACCTTGTCGACGCCCGGGTGGGCGACCAGGGCGGCGCCGGTCTGTCCCGCGCCGGTGACGATGTTGACCACCCCGGGAGGCAGCTCGGCCTGCTGCAGCACCTCGCCGAGGAGCAGGGCGGTGAGCGGCGTGGTCTCGGCCGGCTTGAGCACCACGGTGTTGCCGGCGGCGAGCGCCGGCGCGAGCTTCCAGGCCGCCATCAGCAGCGGGAAGTTCCAGGGGATGACCTGGGCGGCGACGCCGAGCGGGCGCGGCTTGCGGCCGGGAAAGGCGTAGTCGAGCTTGTCGGCCCAGCCGGCGTGGTAGAAGAAGTGGGCCGCGGCCAGCGGGACGTCGACGTCGCGGGACTCCTTGATCGGCTTGCCGCCGTTCATGGTCTCGAGGACCGCGAACTCCCGGGCCCGCTCCTGCAGGATGCGCGCGATCCGGTACAGGTACTTGGCCCGCTCGGCCCCTGACGTCTTCGACCACGTCCTGGCGTAGGCGGCCCGGGCCGCCCTGACCGCCGCGTCGACGTCCTCCTCCGCCGCCTCGGCGACCGAGGCGAGGACCTCCTCGGTGGCCGGGTTGATGGTCTTGAAGTACGAGCCGGACGGCGGCGCGACCCACTTCCCCCCGATGAGCAGGCCGTAGCTCTCCCGGACCTTGGCGTGGTCGGTGGCCTCGGGCGCGGGCGCGTAGCTCCAGTCCAGCCGCGCCGGCGCCCGGCCAGGGTCCGCCGCCGCGGTGATCTCGTCGGCCATCGTCGGCCTCCCGTCGGATGGGTGGGTGAAGCAGTCGATTCAATCGGTCTGATGGGTGGGGTGAAGCTGTCGGTTCAGTCGATGGTGAAATGGTCGGGCGACTGGTAGCGGCCGGTGCGCTCCTTGGCGAGCTGCATGAGGCAGTCGTTGAGCAGGCTGGACGCCCCGATCCGGTAGCGGTCGGGGGTGAGCCAGTCCGGGCCCAGGGTCTCGTTCACCAGCACCAGGTGCTGGATGGCCTGCTTGGCGGTGCGCACACCCCCGGCCGGCTTGAACCCCACGGCCCGGCCGGTGCGGTCGTGGAAGTCACGGATCGCCTCGAGCATGACCAGGGCCACCGGCAGGGTGGCGGCCGGCTGCACCTTGCCGGTGGAGGTCTTGACGAAGTCGGCCCCGGCCGCCATCGCGAGCATGCTGGCCCGGCGCACGTTGTCGTAGGTGCCGAGCTCGCCGGTCTCGAGGATGACCTTGAGGTGGGCGGAGCCGCAGGCGTCCTTGACGATCAGGATCTCCTCGAACACCTCGCGGTAGCGGCCGGCCAGGAACGCGCCCCGGCTGATCACCATGTCGACCTCGTCGGCGCCGGCGTCGACGGCGTCGCCCACGTCGGCCAGGCGGACCGCGAGCGACGCCTGCCCGCTCGGGAACGCGGTCGCCACGGAGGCGACCTTGACCGTCGAGCCGGCCAGGGCGCGCCTGGCGGTGGCCACGAGGGTGGGGTACACGCAGACGGCCGCGACGGGCGGGACGGCCGGGTCGGCGGTGTCGGGCCGACGGGCCTTGGAGCACAGGGCCTCGACCTTGCCCGGGGTGTCGGCCCCTTCCAGGGTGGTGAGGTCCATCACGGCCACCGCCAGGCGCAGGGCGGCCACCTTGGCGTCCTTCTTGATGCTCCGCTTGGCCAGCGAGGCGGCGCGCTCCTCGACGCCGACCTGGTCCACCGCGGACCGCGACAGCAGCGGGCCGAGCCCGGCCTCCTGCAGGAAGCTGCCGCCGGCCTCCGGGAGCCGGACGGGTGTGGTCGCCATGCCGCCTCCAGCGATCGGGGTCGGAACCCCCAGACGGGGGCCAGGAACCCCCCAATTGTAGGAGCGCGCCGGAGCGGCCGCCGAAGCCCCTGAGCCTTCTCTGCGCGATCGCGCTGTTGCGCACGGTCACCAGGCCAGCGCGCCGGGCCGACCGCCGAAGCCCCTGAGCCCTCGGTTCCGCGCAGAACACGACGACCACCCACGCAAACGACGAAGCTGTCACCATCTTGTGACCCTGGACGTGCATGATTGGCTCGGCATGCTCTCTACACTGGACGGGAGCCGGCCGTACCGGACCGGAAGGGAGACCCAAGGCGGTGCGTTCGCTCGGCAGAGGGTTCGTCCTGGTCCTGGTCGGCGCGTTCCTGCTCGGCGTGTACAAGACCCACGGCCCGGGCGCGCGGGCGGGCGTCACGCTGGATGCGCCGACCCGGACCGAGCCGGTGGTCAAGGCGCGCCGCAGCCAGACGGTGCCGAAGCTCATCGCGGTGCGGACCTCGAAGCACGGCATCTACGACCGCGTCGTCTTCACCTTCGCCGGTACCCTGCCCGCCTCCCGGACCGGGTACGTCCGCAACGTCCGCACCGCGGGGTCGGGCAAGCCGGTGCCGCTGGACGGGTTCGCCGACCTCCAGGTCAGCTTCGACGCCGTGAGCCGCGACCGTTCCGGCCGGCTCACCTGGCCCGGGCCGGCCACCATCCACCCCCGCTACCCGTCGTTGCGGCAGGTCACCCTGGCCAGGACCGACGACGGCGGGCGGACCGTGTTCGGGCTCGGCGTCGACCACCGCGTGGGGTTCCGGGTCATCGAGGTCGACAAGCCCTCACGCGTCGCGATCGACGTCGCCTCCTGACGAGCCACCCTGGACCAGCCATCCCTTTCGCCGACCGCCGTGACAGGAACGTTCGATCTGGCCGGGATCTCCCGGCCCTGAGAAGGGGGCAGCATGGGCCTCGACGTCTATGTCGGCTCCCTGACCGGCTACTACGCCGGCGGGTCGCCGACCGCGGTCGAGCGCCTGGCGTGGCAGCAGCGGGTCCCCTACATGGTCATCCGCGGCGAGCGGCGGTCGGGCGGGCACACCGAGCACGACGTGATCCGCGCCGCCGTGCTGGCCTGGCGCGACGAGCTGCGCCGGGGGCTCGGCGACCGCGTCGAGCAGCCGCTGGACTGGGACGAGTCGCCCGAGGCGCCGTCGCTCGCCGGGCGGCCCGGCTGGGACGGCTACGGCGCCGTGCTGGTGGTCGCCGCCCACGACGAGCACCCCGAGCTGGAGGCCCCGGCCACGGTCTCGGCGGACTGGCCCGACGACGTCGCCTACCAGACGGCGGTCGCCGCCGGGGCGGGCTCCCGCTACGACCAGCTCCTGCTTCCCGACCTGTGGCTCCCCTGCGAGTTCGGGTTCACCTTCCGCACCCGCGACGCCGCCGGGCAGGCGGTCGAGGTCGGGTCGAGCTCCACGCTGCTCGCCCAGCTCCGCACCTTGCAGGCCCGGACCGGCCTGGCCGTCCCCGACGGCGAGGTCGAGGTCGCCCGCCCGCCCGGGCCCAAGCCGCCCCTGCGCGACGCCGCCCGCCACGGCCTGGCCACCCTGCTCCGGCTGGCCGGCCGGTCGGTCGAGCACCAGGTCCCGATGCGCCTCGACTACTGACCCGTCACGCCCGCGGCCCCCGGCGGGCGCCGACGGCGGGCGGGCGTGGCGGTGGACCCGGCGGCAGTCCCGCTCAGGCCTGCTGGCGCGATGGCGAGGGGTCCAGGGCCGCGTGCTCGCCTGGGGCGGGGTCGGGCAGCGCGTCGACGGCGCCGAAGCGGCGCTGGCGGCCCTGGTAGTCGCGGAGCGCGGCGAACAGCTCCTGGCGGTTGAAGTCGGGCCACAGCACCGGGGTGAAGTACAGCTCGGCGTAGGCGATCTGCCAGAGCAGGAAGTTGGAGATGCGGCGCTCGTTGGAGGTGCGCACGAGCAGGTCGACGTCTGGCATGTCGGCGGTGTAGAGGCGCTCGGCGATCGCCCGCTCGTCGATCCGGCGCGGGCCGCGCCCCTTGGCCACGTCGGCCACGAGCCGCTCCACCGCCCGGGCCAGCTCGTCCCGGCTGCCGTAGTCGAGCGCGACCGCGAGCGTCATGCGGGTGTCGCCCGCGGTCAGCTCCTCGGCCTCCTCGATGCGCCGGCGCACATGCCTCGGCACGCGGTCGCGGCGGCCGATGAACCGGATCCGCACCTCGCGCTCGTGGAGCTCGTGGGAGCGCCGGACCAGCAGCGACTCGTTGAAGTTCATGAGGAAGCGGACCTCGGACGCGGGCCGGCGCCAGTTCTCGGTGGAGAACGCGTACACGGTCAGCCAGGACAGGCCGGCGTCCAGCGCGCCCTCGACGGTGTCGAACAGGGCCGCCTCGCCAGCCTCGTGCCCCTTGTTGCGGGGCAGCCCCCGGGCCTTGGCCCAGCGGCCGTTGCCGTCCATGACGATCGCGACGTGGTCGGGCACGGCCCGCGGGTCCAGGCCGGGCGGCAGCGCGCGCGGGTCGCGGCTCGGCATCAGCGGGCCACCATCGGGTAGGAGCGCAGGCGCCGGTCCAGGTGGTACTCCACGAAGCTCTTGACCAGGGTGCCGGCCTCGCGGCGGGGTCTCCTGGGCGGCGCCGCCGACGCGGCCCGGTCCATGTCCCCGCCGAGCAGCCAGGCCAGCAGCGGGACCGTGCCCTCGTCGAGGGTGGACTCCGCGCCCGACCGGCAGCGCTCGCACAGCGCGCCGCCGCGGGCGACGGAGAAGACCTGGTAGGGCCCTTGCCCGCCACAGCCGGCGCACTCCCCCAGGGCGGGCCGGTAGCCTTCCAGCGCCATCAGCTTGAGCAGGAACGCGTCGAGCACCACCGAGGGGTCGCGCGGGGCGCCGTCGAGGGCGCGCAACGCGCGCACGAGCAGCAGGTAGATGCGCACGGCCGCCTCGCGCTCCTGGGCGACCTGGTCGACCGCCTCGAGCATGGCGGTCCCCGCGGTGACCCGGTCGTAGTCCTCGCGCAGCCAGCGGAACGGGTTGAGCACCTCCACCTGGGTCACCGTGTCGAGCTCACCGCGGCCGCGGTAGAGCGACAGGTCGACGTGGGAGAACGGCTCGAGGCGGCCGCCGAAGCGGGACTTGGTCTTGCGGACCCCCTTGGCCACGGCGCGGACCTTGCCCTCGCCCTGGGTGAGCAGCACGACGATCCGGTCGGCCTCGCCGAGCTTGTAGGTGCGCAGCACCACGCCCTGCTCGCGGTAGAGGCTCATCTTCGCGTCCGCGGGCTCACCGGCGCATCCTCCTCCCCCGCGGCGCCCCGGGTGCGCCCGCCGTGATCATGCGGCCGCCACCCGGCCGAGGAGGGTGGCCGGGTCGGCCACGGCGACCCGCTCGGCGCCGGCGGCGAGCAGGTCGCGGGCTGCGGCGGCGTCCCGGGCGCCGCCGGCCACCACCCCGATGGGCATGCGCCGGGGCGGCACGGCCCGGCGGGCGGCCAGCACCTGGGCAGGGGTGGCGGGCGCCTCGGCGGCGGCCGACCCGAACCCGGTCTGGAGCAGGTCGGCGCCTGCCTCGGTGGCCAGCCGGCCGGCGATCACCAGCTCCTCCTCGTTCAGCAGCCAGGCCTGGAGCACGGCGCGGACGTGCACGCCCTCGGCGTGGGCGAGGTAGCAGACGGCGACCAGCTCGCCGGCGAGCGCCCCGGCGTCCCCGCCGCGGAAGCGGCCGGCGTCCACCGCCACCGCGAGGTGGCGGGCGCCGGCGGTGATGGCCCGCCTGGCCTCGTCGAGCTTGGTGTCGCGCACGCTGGCGCCGTAGGGGGCGCCGACCGCGGCGACCACCGCGACCCGGCTGCCGCCGGCCGCGGCGGCCGCCTGGGCGACCGCGTTCGGCCAGACGGCGACGGCGGGCAGGCCCAGCTCGACCGCGACGGCGCAGGCGTCGTCGACCTCGGCCGGGGTGATCCCCGGCCGGAGCAGGACGTGCTCCAGGTTGTCGGCCAGCTCGGTCAGCGCTCGCTCCCGTGCGGATGGTGGCCGCCTCAGTGTAGCCGGGCGCCGCCACGGCCACGCCGTCCCCCCGCGTGCCGCCTTCCCCGCCACGCCGTCCCCCGCGCGCCGCCTTCCCCGCCGTCCCCAGCGTGCCGCCTTTCCGGCCACGCCCGCGGGGCCACGGCCACGCCGTCCCCAGCGGTGCCGCCGTCGCCTTCCCGGCCACGCCAGCGAGCATCGGCGGCTCATCCTCCAACCCGGGGCCGGCCGCGTACGGCTCCGAGCAAATCGGACGGAACCATCTGGGTCGGGTGGACGGCACCGTGGGAGCCGGGCTGCCCGAGCGGGCGGAAACGTGTGACCCGAACGGCGGCTGCGACGCCCTTTCTCCGAACGGTGGCTCACCTGCGGCGATTGAAGTATTGACAGCGTGATCGCGTGCCATCCATCCTTCCCTCAGCAAGGCAACAGATTCTCGGCTCGCGGGCGCGGCTTGGCAGTGGGCACCGCCGCCCAGACGGGACCGGGGAGTTGTAGGAGGGGCCTTATTCTTGGGGCTGGTCGGCCGACCTTCCCCGCCGCTTTCTTCGCGTTCTGACGCGCATTCCCGCACCGGCTGAGGCTGGGAGCGGGTTGCGGGGCAGAGCCCATCCTTAAGGGGGGGTGGACATGACCGCGCTGGGAGGTCTCCACCAGTGATGCGTTCGATCGTCGGGTCGAGCCTGAAGTTCCGGCTCCTGGTGGTGGCGGTCGCCGCGGCGACGCTGTTCCTCGGCGTCACCCAGCTTCGCAACATGCCGGTGGACACCCTGCCCGAGTTCACCCAGCCGTACGTGGAGATCCAGACCGAGGCCCTCGGTCTCTCCGCGGACGAGGTGGAGCAACTGATCACCGTCCCGCTGGAGGCCGACCTGCTCAACGGCGTGGCGTGGCTTGACACAATTCGCTCCGAGTCGGTTCCCGGGCTGTCGTCGATCGTGCTCGTCTTCGAGCCGGGGACCGACCTGTTCCGTGCGCGGCAACTGGTGGCGGAGCGCCTCACCCAGGCGCACGCGTTGCCGCAGGTGTCGAAGCCGCCCACGATGCTCCAGCCCCTGTCGTCGTCGAGCCGGGTCATGATGATCGGGCTCTCCTCCAAGAACCTGAGCGCGATCGAGCAGTCGGTGCTCACCCGCTGGACGATCAGGCCACGCCTGATGGGTGTGCCCGGCGTGGCGAACGTGGCCATCTGGGGCCAGCGGGAGCGCCAGCTCCAGGTGCAGGTCGACCCGGACAAGCTGCGAGCCCACAAGGTGTCGCTGTCCGAGGTCATCAAGACCACCGGGAACGCCCTGTGGGTGTCGCCGCTGACCTTCCTGGACGCATCGACGCCCGGCACCGGAGGGTTCATCGACACCCCCAACCAGCGGCTCGGCGTCCGCCACGTCCTGCCCATCACGACCCCCGCCGACCTGGCCAAGGTCACCATCGAGAAGGGGCGGGCGGGCGGCCGGGCGCTGCGCCTGGGTGACGTGGCCAGCGTGGTGGAGGACCACCAGCCGCTCATCGGTGACGCCAGCGTCAACAACGGTGCCGGCCTCATGCTCGTCGTCGAGAAGTTCCCGGAGGCCAACACGCTCGAAGTCACCCGAGGGGTGGACGCGGCGCTCGAGTCGCTCCGGCCCGGTCTGTCCGGCATGGAGATCGACTCCTCCGTCTACCGCCCGGCGTCCTTCATCGAGACGGCCATGGGCAACCTCGCCCTGCCGCTGCTCCTGGGTTGCGCGCTCCTGCTCCTGCTCCTGGTCCTCGTCGTCTTCCTGTTCAACTGGCGGACCGCGCTGATCAGCCTCGTGGCGATCCTGGTGTCGCTGGCTGCGGCAGTGCTGGTGCTCTACCTGCGTGGGGCGGCACTCAATGCGATGGTCCTGGCGGGACTGGTGCTCGCCGTCGCCATCGTCGTCGACGACGCCATCGTCGGTGTCGAGCACGTCGCGCGGCGCCTCCGCCAGCACCGCCAGGAGGACAGCGACAAGTCGACCGCAGCGGTCATCCTCGAGGCCTCGCTCGAGGTACGCGGCGCGCTCCTCTACGCGACGTTGATCATCCTTCTCGCCATCGTGCCGGTCCTCCTCTTGGGCGGCCTGTCCGGCGCGTTCTTCCGGCCGCTCGCCCTCTCCTACGGGCTGGCGGTGCTCGCCTCCATGGTGGCCGCGCTGACCGTCACGCCGGCGCTCAGCGTCCTGCTCCTGTCCGGGCCGCCGGCCGGGCGCCGCGAGTCCCCGCTCGTGGGCCGGCTCCAGGGCCGCTACGGCGGGGTCCTCGCGCGCACCGTCAACCGGCCGCGCGCGGTGCTCGCGGCCGCGGGCGTCATCGTCCTGCTCGGCCTGGCGGTGCTGCCGTGGGCCGGGCGGTCGCAGTCGCTGCTTCCCTCGTTCAAGGAGCGCAACCTCCTGATCCGCTGGGACGGTGCGCCCGGCACCTCCGGTCCGGAGATGACCCGGGTCGTGGCCCAGGCCAGCAACGAGCTCCGGTCCACTCCGGGGGTCCGCAACGTCGGCGCCCATGTGGGGCGTGCGGTGATGTCGGACCAGGTGGTCGGGATCAACTCCGGCGAGCTGTGGGTCAGCATCGACCCCAGGGCCAACTACGACAAGACGGTGGCCTCCATCCAGCAGGTGGTCGACGGCTACCCAGGGTTCCAGCGCGAGGTGCTGACCTATCTGAAGGACAGGACCAGCGGGGTGCTGCCGGTGGCGGGCGAGGCACCGGCGGGGGCAGACGACGCCATTGTCGTGCGCGTCTACGGCCAGGAGCTGGAGGTCCTCCGCAGCAAGGCCGAGGAGGTGCGGCAGGCCCTCTCGGAGATCGACGGTGTCGTCGACCCGACGGTGGAGCAGCCGGTCGAGGAGCCGACGTTGGAGGTCGAGGTCGACCTCGCCAAGGCCGAACGCTACGGGATCAAGCCAGGCGACGTGCGCCGGGCGGCGACCACGCTGCTGTCAGGGATCGCGGTCGGCAGCTTGTTCGAGGAGCAGAAGGTGTTCGACGTGCAGGTGTGGAGCACGCCCGAGACGCGCACCAGCCTGACCAGTGTCCGCGAGCTCCTGATCGACACGCCCGGCGGCGGGCACGTGCGGCTGGGGGACGTTGCCGAGGTGCGCGTCGCGGCGGCTCCCAACGTCATCCGGCGTGAAGCGGTCTCGCGTCTCATCGACGTCAGCGCCAACGTGCGGGGCCGTGACCGCGGCGCGGTCGCTGGCGACGTGGACCGTCGCATCAGGCAGCTCAGCTTCCCGCTCGAGTACCACGCGGAGCTGCTCGGCGACTACGCGGACCGGCAGGCCGCCCAGCGGCGCGTCGTCAACTACGCGGCGGCCGCCGCCATCGGGATCTTCCTCCTCCTGCAAGCGGCCTTCGGCAGCTGGCGCCTGGCAGCGGTCGTCTTCTTGACCCTGCCCGTGGCGCTGGTGGGCGGCGTGCTGGCGGCACTCGCGGGCGGCGGCATCATGTCGCTTGGTGCGCTCGCCGGGTTCTTCACGGTCCTGGGGATCGCAGTGCGCAACGGCGTCCTGCTGGTCAGCCACTACCGCCGTCTCGAGCGGGACGAAGGCGAGACCTTCGGCCCCGAGCTCGTCGTGCGCGGGGCACGGGAACGGCTCGCGCCGGTCTTGACGACCGTGTTCGCAACCGGGCTGGCCCTGGTGCCCCTGGTGGTGCTCGACAACCCCGGTCACGAGATCGTGCACCCGATGGCCGTGGTCGTCCTGGGTGGCCTGGTGACGTCGGCGCTGCTCAACCTGTTCATCGTGCCCGCCCTCTACCTGCGGTTCGGAGCCCGTCGCCCCGAACCGGAACCTGTCAGCGGGCCCCAGGTCGACCTGGACATGGCCAAGGTGAACGCATAAGGGGGAAGCTCGGTGCGACACGGTAACCGATGGATGATCGTGCTCCTGCTCATCGCCTGTCTCCAACTCGCGGCGTGCACGCAGAAGGCGGCAGAAGGGGCGAGCAAGAGCAAGATCGAACCCGCCAAGGTCGAGCACAACGAGGCGACGGGTCTCGGCCGCATCACGCTGACCGCGCAGGCGGCCAAGCGGCTCGGCATCCAGACGGCCAAGGTCGGTGACGCGAAGGTCGGCGGGAAGCAGCGAAAGGTCATCCCCTATGCCGCGGTGATCTACGACCCGAAGGGCGCCGCCTGGGCCTACACGAACCCCGAGCCCCTCGTGTTCGTCCGGCACTCCATCAGCATCGACGAGATCAGGGGGAACCAGGCGGTCCTCTCGGCCGGCCCACCCTCTGGCACCGCGGTCGTGGTCGTCGGCGCCGCCGAGTTGTTCGGCACCGAGGTCGGCATCGGTGGCGGACACTGACTGAAGGACGTTCTCAGCCATGATGCGATGGATCGTTGGGTCGAGCCTGAAGTTCCGCTTCCTCGTGGTCGCGGTCGCCGCGGCGATGATGTTCTTCGGCGTCGGGCAACTGGCACAGATGCCGGTGGACGTCTTCCCCGAGTTCGCACCGCCACGGGTGGAGATCCAGACCCCCTGCCTCGGGCTCTCCTCGTCCGAGGTGGAGGCCCTGGTCACCGTTCCGCTCGAGGAGGCGCTCAGCGGGGTGGAGGGGCTTGACGTGATGCGCTCCAAGTCGGTCCCCCAGCTGTCGTCCATCGTCCTCATCTTCGAGACCGGGACCGACCTGCTGCGGGCGCGCCAGTTGGTGCAGGAGCGCGTCGGCACGGTGACGCCGACGTTGCCGACCTGGGCGAGCCCGCCGTTCATGATGCAGCCGCTCTCGGCGACCAGCCGGGTCATGAAGATCGGGCTCTCCTCCAAGAGCGTGTCCCTGATCGACATGTCGGCGATCTCCTACTGGACGATCAGGAACCGCCTGCTGCGCGTGCCAGGGGTGGCGAACATCGCGATCTGGGGCGAGCGGATCAAGCAGATGCACGTGCAGGTTGAACCGGAACGGTTGCAGGCCAGCGGCGTTTCGCTGGACCAGGTCATGGAGGGCACCGCGGACGCCCTGGACGCGGGGATCCTGCGGTTCTCCGACGGGGCGATGATCGGCACCGGGGGGTTCATCGAGACCCCCAACCAGCGGCTCGGCGTCCGCCACGTCCTGCCCATCGTGACCCCGGGCGACCTGGCCAAGGTGACGCTCGAGCGGAAGGACGGCAAGCCGCTGCGCATCGGCGACGTGGCCAACGTGGTGGAAGGCCACCAACCGTTGGCCGGTGACGCCGTCATCAACGACGGCCCTGGGCTCATGCTCATCGTCGAGAAGTTCCCCGGCGCCAACACCCTGCAGGTGACGCAAGGCGTGGAGGCGGCGCTCGACCAGCTCAAGCCCGGCCTTCCCGGGATGGAGATCGACACCACCATCTTCCGGCCGGCGACCTTCATCGACATGGCGATCCACAACCTCACCAGGGCGCTGCTGCTCGGCTGCCTGCTGGTGATGCTGGTCCTCGGCGCGTTCCTCTTCGAGTGGCGCACCGCGCTGATCAGCCTGGTGGCGATCCCGCTGTCGCTGGTGGCGGCGGTGATCGTGCTCTACCTGCGCGGCACGACGATCAACACGATGGTGCTGGCGGGGCTGGTGATCGCCGTCGGCGTGGTGGTCGACGACGCCATCATCGACGTCGAGAACATCCTGCGGCGCCTCCGCCAGCATCGCCGGGAAGGCACCGGCAAGTCCACCGCGTCCGTCGTCCTCGAGGCGTCGCTCGAGGTGCGCAGCGCGATCATCTACGCGACGCTGATCGCCGTGGTCGCGGTCGTGCCGGTCTTCTTCCTGAAGGGCCTGTCCGGCGCGTTCTTCCGGCCACTGGTCCTGTCGTACGGGCTGGCGGTGCTGGCCTCCCTGGTGATCGCGCTGACCGTCACGCCGGCCATGGCCTACATCCTGTTGCGGAAGGCGCCGCTGGACCACCGCGACCCTCCGCTGTACCGCGTGCTCCAGCGCGGCTACCAGGCGGTCCTCGCGCGGCTCATCAACCGGCCAGTCTCGGCGTTCGCCGGTGTCATGGTCATCGCCCTGCTCGGACTCATGGTCTACCCGGCGCTCGGGCAGTCGCTGCTCCCGTCGTTCAAGGAGCGGGACTTCCTGATGCACTGGGTGACCAAGCCCGACACCTCCCACCCGGAGATGACCCGGATCACCACGGCGGCCAGCCGCGAGCTGCGGTCCATCCCGGGGGTGCGCAACTTCGGCGCCCACATCGGGCAGGCACTGCTGGCCGACGAGGTGGTCGGCGTGAACTTCGGCGAGAACTGGATCAGCGTCGACCCCAAGGTCGACTACGACCAGACGGTGGCCTCCATCCAGAAGGTGGTCGACGGCTATCCCGGGCTCCAGCGCGACGTGCAGACCTACCTGAAGGAGCGGATCAGGGAGGTGCTGGCGGGATCGAGCGACGCCATCGTCGTGCGCATCTACGGCCAGGACCTGGCGACCCTCCGCAGCAAGGCGAAGGAGGTGGAGGCAGCCCTCTCGAAGATCGGCGGCATCGTCGATCTGCACGTGTCGCTCCAAGCCGACGTGCCGCAGGTCGACGTCAAGGTCGACCTCGCCAAGGCCGAACGCTACGGGCTCAAGCCAGGCGACGTGCGCCGGGCAGCGGCCACCTGGGTGGCGAGCGAAGAGGTCGGTGACATCTTCCGGGCCGGGAAGGCCTACGACGTGCACGTGTGGAGCACGCCCAGCGCACGCAACAGCCTGAACGACATCCGCGCCCTGCTGATCGACACGCCCGGCGGCGGGCACGTGCGGCTCGGGGACGTGGCCCAGGTGCAGATCAAGCCGACCCCGAACCTCATCGAGCGCGAGAACCTCGCCCGCCGCATCGACGTCGACGCCAACGTGCAGGGACGGGACCTCGGCTCCGTGGTGGCCGACGTCAAGCGCACCATCGACGGAATCCAGTTCCCGCGCGAGTTCCACGCGGAGCTGCTCGGGGAGTACGCGGAGCGGCAGGCCGCCCAGCGGCGCATCCTCGCCTTCGGGGGTGCCGCCGCGATCGGGATCTTCCTGCTGCTGCAGGCGGCCTTCGGGGGAAGCTGGCGCCTGGCCACGCTCCTCTTCCTCACCCTGCCGATGGCGCTGGTGGGCGGGGTGCTGGCGGCGTACACAGCTGGCGGCATCATCTCGCTCGGCTCGCTCATCGGGTTCTTCACGGTGCTCGGGATCGCGGCGCGCAACGGCATCATGCTGATCAACCACTGCCAGCATCTCGAACGGGAGGAAGGCGAGACCTTCGGGCCCGGGCTCGTCCTGCGCGGCGCACGGGAACGGCTCGCGCCGATCCTGATGACCGCGCTTGCGACCGGGCTGGCCCTGGTGCCCCTGGTGGTGCTGGGCGACATCCCCGGTCACGAGGTCGAGCACCCGATGGCCGTCGTCATCCTCGGTGGCCTGATCACCTCGACCCTGCTCAACCTGTTCATCGTCCCGGTCCTGTACCTGCGGTTCGCCAAGTCCAGGAGGTCGCGCCAGAGCTCCGGCGGGGGCCCGGGCGCACCGTCAGTGGCAGGCGCCTGACCCTGCGTCGCTGAACCCGCTCTGGCTCGCCGGCACGAAGCGCCAGCTGTAGCTTCGGTCGGCGAGCTGGAGCGTGAGCACGCCAAAGGTCCCGCTGTCGCGGACCTCGCTGCCGGGCAGCGGGTCGCCGAAGCGGTAGTGGCTGCGACCGCCGGTGCCCACGACGAACTGGCGCATGCCGCGGGCCTGGTCCACCTGGCCGCTCCGGTTGAGCGGCTCGAAGCGCTCGTAGTTGTGCTCGTGCCCGGCGAGCACGACGTCGGCGCCCGCGTCGTACAGCGCCTCCCACAACCCGGCCACCTGACGGCTGCTGCCGTGGCTGGCCCCGGAGCTGAAGCGGGGGTGGTGCCAGTACGCGAGGGTGCAGCGGGCGGGGTGGGCGGCGAGGTCGGCCCGCAGCCAGCGCTCCTGCTCGGACCCGGGGCGGCACCCCCCTGCCTGCTCGCAGTTGGAGTTGAGCGCGACCAGGTGCCAGCTCCCGAGGTCGAAGCTGTACCAGCCCTTGCCCGGCGGCCCGGCCCGCTTGCCGAAGAACCCGTGGTACCCCGCGGCGCGGTCGGTCTTGTACTCGTGGTTGCCGGGCACCGGGCGGGTGCGACCGGCGTGCCGGCCCCAGCCGGGGCCGTAGCAGCGCTCGAACTCCTTGGCGCTGCCCCGCTGGTAGGCGAGGTCACCCAGGGCGAGGATGGTGCCGGGCAGGTGGTCGAGCAGGGCGGCGGTGGCCTCGTCGCCCTCGTGGCCGCAGTCGGCGATGTCGCCCGCGGCCACCACCGGCGTGCCCGCCGTCCCGCGGGGCGGGTCCAGGCCCGCCGACGTCCCGCTCGGACGGACCTGGCCCCCCTGCGTCCCGCCCTGGCGGTCGCCGCCTTCCCCGGTGCACCCGGCGGCGAGCACGGCCACCACCAAGGCCACGGTGCAGCCCAGACGGCGACGCCGTGCCGCTCCCATCAGGCAGTCAGGGCTCGCCGCCCAAGGACCTGGCCGGATCGAGCCTCGCCTCCCTCGGTGTGCCGGGGCTGGAACGACCAAGGTATTGGCCGGCAGGCTTTTCGTCCACGCGATCAGCCCTTGTTGGCGCCGTCGTCGTCGTTGGGGCCGTCGTCGTCGGTCTCCTGGCCGATGACCTTGAAGTCCTTGTCGAGGTTGACCTCGACCTGGCGGCCGTCCTTGAGGCGGATCTCCACGCCGAAGGCGGCGCCGTCGTCGCCGGCTTCGGTCTCGGTGACCGTGCCGCCGCCGGTGCTGGCGAGCGCGGCAGCGACCGCCCTGTCGAGGTTCGCTCCGGTGAGCGGCTTGTCGTCCTGGGCGCTCAGGGCGGGCAGGGTGAACCCGGTGCCGGTGCCGATCATGGCGACGGTGAGCGCCCCGCCAACGAGCCACCTGGTCATGCGCTGCATCGATGTGCTCCTCTCGGTGCCTGTGGCCGCTCGGGTCGTGCGAGGATCCGGGCAGCTCCGCGGCTGCGTGGCCAGCATGCCGAGGGCTACCTGACCGGGGGCTGAACGCGCCTGAAGCCCCCTTCAGGCGACTGCGACCCGGTCACGTGCCGAGCGGGCCGCCGCGGTCGCCGCCACGTGGGAGGGTGACCTCGATCCGGGCGCCGCCCAGGGGGCTGCCGGCCACGGCCAGCGTGCCGCCGTGAGCGGCGACCAGCTCGGCCACGATGGCCAGGCCGAGCCCGCTGCCACCGGCGTCGCGGGCGCGGGCGTCGTCGAGGCGGACGAACCGTTCGAGGACCCGGTCGCGGTCGGCCTCGGGGATCCCCGGCCCGTCGTCGTCCACCGCCACGACCACGACGCCGTCGTGCTCGGCGAGCGCGAAGGAGATGCGGCCGCGGGCGTGGCGGGCGGCGTTGTCGCCGAGGTTGCGGAGCACCCGGCGCAGCACGGCGGCGTCTCCCTCGACCCGGCCGGCCGACACCGCGGTGGTGTCGACCCGCGCCACGGTGGCGTCCCGCAGCCGGCGAGCCTCGTCGAACACCAGGTCGTCCAGGTCGACGGGTCGCCGGCGCAGCCCCAGGGTGTGCTCGTCGGCTCGGGCCAGCAGCAGCAGGTCCTCCACCAGCCGCTGCACCCGCAGGTCCTCGGCCAGCACCGTCTCGGCCAGCTCGACGGTGGTGGTGCGGTCGGGGTGGGCCAGGGCGACCTCGGCGTGCTGGCGGATGGAGGCGACCGGTGAGCGCAGCTCGTGGGAGGCGTCGGAGACGAAGCGCCGCTGGCGGACCTGGGCGCGCTCGAGCCGGTCGAGCATCCGGTTCATCGTGTTGGCCAGCCGGGCGATCTCGTCGTCGCCCGGCGGGTCGGGGACCCGGCGGTGCAGCTCGGCGGCGGAGATCGCGTCGACCTCGCCGCGGATCGCCTCGACCGGCGCCAGCGCCCCGCCCACCACCCTCCACGTGGTCGCGCCAACCACCAGCAGCAGCACCGGCACCCCGATCGCGAGCAGGCCGGTGACGATCCGGGCCGGCTGTACGACCGTCTCGACGTTGCGGGCGACCACGACGGTGAGGCGGCCCTGGGCGGTGACGGCGTCGGTGGCCACGGCCAGGAACTCGTCGTCCTTGTCGATCGGCACCTCGACCCGGGCCGACTCCCCCGGGCGCAGCCGGGCCACCGCAGGCAGCCCCTTGACGTTGGGGCTCGACATCACCACCCTGCCGTCCCGGTCCAGCACCTGGATCATCAGGTCCTCGTCGTCGTCGACCGCGAGCACGGGTGGCTCGGCCCTCGACGCGAGGACCGTTGCCACGTCCGTGGCGCGCAGCCGGGCCGCGGCCGCCACCTGGCGGGTGAGCGCGTCCCGCAGCACCGTCACCAGCAGCACCCCGCCCACGGCCATGGCCACCCCGACGACCACCACGGCCGCCACGGTCGTGCGCACCCGCACCGTCCCGGTCCGGGCCGGCCAGGACCGCCGCCGGTCAGCCACCCTGCGCCGCCAACCGGTACCCGGCCCCCCGGATCGTCTCGATCGAGTCCCGGTCGAACGGCCGGTCGAGCTTGTTGCGGAGATGCCGCACGTAGACCTCGACGATGTTCGGGTCGCCCTCGAAGTCGTAGTCCCAGACGTGCTCGAGGATCTCCCGCTTCGACACGACCTCGCCCCGGCGGCGGAGCAGGAACTCCAGCAGCGCAAGCTCCCGGGCGGTCAGCTCCACCTCGACCTCGCCTCGCCACGCCCGCCTGGCCGCCGGGTCAAGCCGCAGGTCGCCGGCCTCCAGCACCGCCGGCCGCTCACGGGCGCCCCGCCGCAGCAGCGCCCGCAGCCGGGCCAGGAGCACCGCGTAGGAGAACGGCTTGGTCAGGTAGTCGTCGGCGCCGGTGTCGAGCGCCTCGACCTCGTCCCACTCGCCATCCTTGGCGGTGAGCATCAGGATCGGCGTCCAGACCCCCGCTTCCCGCAGGGTGGCGCAGACCTTGTAGCCGTTGACCCCGGGCAGCATGATGTCCAGCACGATCGCGTCGTACGGGTTCTCCCGGGCCATCCACAACCCGTCGGTGCCGTCCAGGGCCACGTCCACGGCGAACCCCTCGGCCTCGAGCCCGTTGCGGAGCCCGGCCGCGAGCCGCTTCTCGTCCTCGACCACCAGCACCCGCATCGTCCTCTCCTTCGCCAGCCGCACGATCCTGACCCGCCGGGGCTGAAGTCTCGCTGAACGAGCCCTGAACGTCACGACCGAGCACGCTCTGCTGCCAGTCGTCGAAGACGTAGGTCCCCGGCCGCTCCTCGCTCACACAGCCGCGGCGGAGAGCAGCGCGGTCGGCGTGTCGGTCCCGCCGGGGATGCCGATGGGAGGGGTCGAGCTCGTGGTCATGGTGGCGGTGGAACCCTTCCTCGGGAACCAGGACATACCCCTCAGAGCACCGACACGCCCTTCAGAGCACCGACACGCCCTTCAGAGCACGGACACGCCCTGGGGCGCGAAGCGGGTCGCGTCGCCGCCCGCCTCGGCCCGGATCACGTGCATGACCGCGTTGACCAGGGCCAGGTGGGTGAACGCCTGGGGGAAGTTCCCCAGGTGCCGGCCGCTGCGCGGGTCGATCTCCTCGGCGTACAGCAGCAGCGGGCTGGCATACGACAGCAGCTTCTCGCACAGCTGGCGCGCGCGGGCGACCTCGCCGATCTCCACCAACGCCGAGACCAGCCAGAACGAGCAGATCGTGAACGTGCCCTCCTCGCCCGCGAAGCCGTCGTCGGTCTGGTCCACCCGGTAGCGCAGCACCAGCTCGTCAACGGTCAGCTCGTCCGCGACCGCGAGCACGGTCCTCCGGATCCGCGGGTCGTCGGGCGGCAGGAAGCGCAGCAGCGGCATGAGCAGCACCGAGGCGTCGAGCGAGGTGGTGCCGTAGTGCTGCACGAACACCCCCCGCTGGTCCACGCCGTGCTCGCAGATGTCGGCATGGATCTCCTGGGCTGCCTTGCGCCAGTCGATCGCCAGCTCGCGGTCCCCGTGCAGCTGCGCCAGCCGGGCGCCACGATCGGCCGCCACCCAGCACATCAGCTTCGACGAGGTGAAGTGCCTCGGCTCGCCACGCACCTCCCAGATCCCGTGGTCTGGCTTGTGCCAGTTGGCCAGCGCGCACTCGACCGCCCGCCTGAGCATCGGCCACACCCGCTCGGGCAGGTAGTCCCGTGACTTGGTGTGCAGGTAGACCGAGTCGAGCACGGCCCCCCAGACGTCGTGCTGGACCTGGTCGTGGGCCGCGTTGCCGATGCGGACCGGCCGCGCGCCCTCGTAGCCGTCCATGTGGTGGAGGACCTGCTCGGTGAGCTCCTTCTCGCCGCCGACCCCGTACATGATCTGTAGATCTTCCTCGTCCTGGCAGACATCGGCCACGAAGTAGAAGAAGTCGTTGGCCTCGCGGTCGAAACCGAGGGTGTACAGGCCCCAGAGCATGAAGGTGGCGTCGCGGATCCAGGTGTAGCGGTAGTCGTAGTTGCGTTCGCCGCCGGGCGTCTCCGGCAGCGACGTCGTCGCCGCCGCGAGCAGCGCCCCGGTCGGCGCGTAGGTCAGGCCCTTGAGCGTCAGCGCGCTGCGCTGCAGGTGGCTCTGCCAGGGATGCTCGGGGAACACCCCCTGGTTGATCCAGCCGCGCCAGAACTCCGCGGTCCGCTCCATGCGCTCGAAGGCCTCGTCGCACGTGCTCGGCGGGGCCCGCTCGGCCCAGTACTCCTCCGACGCCGACCACTGCGACCGGGGCCAGCACAGCGCCACGAAGGCCCGGTCGCCCTCGCGCAGCGTCGTGCGCGCGTGCGCCCCGCGGCCTTCGAAGCCCACGCGCAAGTCGGTGACCAGCCGCAACGGCACGTCACCGTCCCCGCCGTGCGCGATCGCCTCGCCGTAGCCCGCCCCCGAGTACTCCCACCGGGCCTCGGTCCGGCCGTAGTCGAACACCGGCTCGCAGTCCAGGCTCAGCTCGACGCTGCCGATGATGCACCGCACCGTGCGAACCAGGATGTGCTCGGCCTCGTGGTCGGTCGGCGGGCGGCGGTGGGTCCCCGAACGCCGCTGCTGGTGGTACCAGGGGCCGAGGCACATCGCGTCGCGGACGACGACCCAGCCGCTGCGGGCCCGCCAGGTGGTCTCGAGGACCAGGGTGCCGGGGAGGTAGCGGCGTCCAGCCGGCACCGTCACCCCGGTCGGGCCGAACCGGAAGCTGCCCGCCGCCCGGTCCAGGATCGACGCGAACACACTCCGCCCGTCGGGGCGTGGCAGGCACAGCCACTCGACGTTGCCGCTCGGCGCGACCAGGGCGTTGGTCTCGCAGTCCGACAGGAACGCGTACTCGGCGATGGGCGGGAACGGGCTCGGGCCTTCGGCGGCCTCCAACTCCAACGCCTGGGCCGGCAGCTCCTGGGGGCGGGCAGCCTCCTCCACCGGTCCCTCGCCGGCTGTCACCGGCAGCGCGGGAGCATTGGCGGCCTGGCCGCCCGCCTCGCGGCCTTCGGGCACCGCCTTGGTCGCTCTGGTCCTCGCCATCGAAGCCGCCCACCCTCCCCCGGCCCTGGCTCCCCGCCTCCGGCGGCGGGCTTGTGCATATGCTCGCCCCCGCGCCCCACGCTGGCAAGGGATGGGCCCTGTCTCGCCCGCTGGGCGCGGGAGGGGGCCGGAGGCGCCCCCTCCCACCTGCTCAGCCTGCCGCTACGGGGTCGGGTCGGCGTAGGTCCCGCCGAAGATGTCGGAGTTGCCGAACGTCCCTGCACACACCTGCTGCACGGGTGGCGCGACGGCATCCGGCTCCTGGGTCCTGGACAGACGGCGGGCGGCCTCCTCCTCGCCCCGCGGCTCCTCCGGCTCGGCCACGGGCCCGCCGCCGGCCACCGCCTCGTTGTGAAGCGCCAGGCGGTAGGCGTCGACGGCCGGGCAGTCGGCCGCCCTGCGGACGTCGTTCCACACGGCGGCCCCGTACGTGCGGGTGGCCGCGGCGTAGACGTAGTCGCCGAGGAACTCCGCCGCGAGGTTGTTCTGGCTGCTGCCCCTGGGATCGCCGCCCGGGCCCCGGTGGATCCCGGTGAAGGCCCCCACGGTGCCGTCGGCCGCGACGTCAGCGTGCTTCACCACGCCGACAAGGTTCCGGGGCGACGTCGTGTCGTTGCGGAACGGCGTGGTGAACGCGTTGTACACGACCCAGACGTCGGTCCCGTTCGGGGAGATCGCCGGCGCGGCGTAGTACCCGCGGTCCCCAGCCGTCTCGATCTCGGCCGGACCGGTCCAGGTGGCGCCCCCGTCGGTCGAGGTTGCGAACATCACGTGCTCGTTGTTCAGGCCGTCGCGGCCGTCCGCCCACGAGTTGACGATCTGGTTGGTGGCGTCGGCGCCGGTCGGGGCGCCGTTGGCGATGTCGACGCTCGGGGAGGGCCCGAGGTCGTCGCGGGCGCCGCCGATCCCGTCCTCGACGCACCGGCCGATCGACGGCTCGAAGGCGTTGCACAGGTCGGTCGCCGGGAGGATCGGCTGGGCCTGGGTCCAGTGGCGGCCGCCGTCGAAGGACCTGGCCATGATCTGGACGCCGTTGCCGGGGAGCCCGGAGGCGAACTGGTAGGCGAACACGTACACCACGCCGTCGCTGCCGGTCCGGATCGTGCAGCCCGACCGGCCGAAGCCCCTCGGGGTGACGGGGTTGTTGGTGGCCGGCGTGATCTGGTGGTTGGTCCAGGTGTCACCACCGTCGGTCGAGGTCGCCACCACCAGCGGCTGGGACCTTCCCGGCACGCCCCGGAAGGCCCCGTAGCAGGCGTAGGCGTGCCCGAAGAACGGGCTCGACGAGGCGTTGTCCGCCCACACCTGCTCCTTGTCGGCGAACAGGGCCGAGTTCTGCTTGCTCACGATGACCGGCGCCTGCCAGTTGGCCTGGTCGGACACGATGGCCTGGGTCAGTCCGGTCGAGGCCGGCCCGTCGATCCGCGACACCGCGATCGCCTCGAACCCCGTGACCCCCTGCTGGCCCGGGAAGTTCGAGGTCAGGTTCGCGTAGTACAGGCGGGACCCGTTCGCCCACGAGAAGGTGCCGTTCCGGTAGACGGGACCGAACGCCACCGCCGGGTCGCCGTCGGAGACCAGGCCCGCCTCGAGGTAGCCGGGCAGCGTGCCGATCGGGCCGACCCGGGGCTCGCAGGGCGGGTCGCTATCGCCGGGCACACCCACGCAGTTGCGGGCGCTCCAGCCGGTGTAGGTGGGCTGGAACCACGAGTCGCCGCCGTTGAACGAGAAGGAGACGCCCGACACGCCGACTCCGTCCGTGAACGGACACGTGTTGTCGGTACCGGCGTTGCAGGCCTCCAGGTCGATGTTGTCGTTCGCGCCTGCCACCAGCACGGTGGGATGGTCGGCGTCGATCGCCACGGCCGGCTCGTTCTGCTTGTTCGGCGAGAACGGCGACGGTGGGCTCCCCACGGTGACCAGCGTGTCGGGGTTGAACGCGAGGGCGGTGCCCGCCGGCGCGGCGGCAAGGGCCGCCACCGCGACAAGGAGCAACACCCGCAAGGGCTTCCGCATGCCTTCTCCCTTCGGCCCGGAGGCGAGCAACCCGACCCCCAGCGGGCCGCCGGTGGCGTCGCCTACGTCCTACGCGGAAAGGCGCACAGGAGCGCTTGCGCGTTACACCAGGACCCTCGGCCCTGGGCGGAGCGCGGACCTCCTCGGGCGTGCGCCCGGGGATCAGCACCAGCTTCTCCCGGCCGCGCTCCCCCGCCGCCAGGCGCAGCGCCCGCGCGCGCAGGCCGAGCCGGCCGGCGAGGAAGGCGAGCAGCGCCGCGTTCGCCTTCCCCTCGACCGCGGGCGCGGCGACCCGGACCCGCAGCGCACCGCCGGCGAGCCCCGCCAAGCCGCTGGAGGCCGCCCCGGGCACGACCCGCACGGTGAGCGCCGTCCCCACCGGGTGTGCCCGCACGACCTGGCTCCTCGGATCGCCTCCGGTCACCTGCCTGTTCCCTCCCGCCGCGCGGCCAGCCAGCGAAGAGCTCCTGCTCAGACGGCCGAGGCCAGCGCCCGGTCGTCGGCGGCGAAGTCCCCGTCGGCGTCGGCGGGCGGGTTGGCCAGGTGCCAGGCGACCGAGCGGGCAAGCGCCTCGTGCGGGTCGGTCTCCTGCCAACCCAGGAGACCGCGGGCCTTGGAGGAGTCGACCAGCAGGTGCTGAGCGACCGTGCCGAACTCCTCGAGGTCGTCGGGGAGGAGCACGTCGGGCACCCGGACCAGCTCGGCCTGGGCGGCGGCCGCCTCCAGGACGTGCCTGGCCCACAGGCCCATCGACCAGCTCCGGCTCTCCCCCAGGTTGAGCACCTCGGCCACGGCCGCGTCGGACTCGAGCGCGAGGCGGACCCCGGTGGCGATGTCGCGGACGTAGCCGCGGGTCCACAGCCAGCTCCCGGTGCCGATCGGGATCCGCGACCGCCCGGCGCGCAGCCGGCCCAGGACCGGTTCCTCGCGCCGCTGGTGGTCGCGCTCGCCGTACACCATCGGGAGCCGGCAGACGGTGGCCGCCCTGGCCAGGTAGGGCGCTTCGACGTCGAGCTTCTCGTAGTCGTCGCCCCGCTCCATGCGGCCCCGGTAGGGGAAGCGCTCGGTGCGCACCGGTGAGGTCTCGTCGATCGGGAGCGGGTCGGTCTCCACCCCGGTCAGCACCGACCCGAACGCCCGGTACACGTCCATGCTGGACAGGACCAGCAGGCGCACGTCGTCGCCGAGGGTGGCGAGCGCCGTCTCGGCGTCGGCGGCGGTGAGCGCGCAGGTGTCGACCAGCGCCTCCGGTCCGAACTCCTCGATCGCGCCGCGCAGGTGGGGGAGGTCGCGCCGGTCGGCGTGCAGGTGGTCGGCGGCGGGCAGGTCGTCGGGTTCGTGTTCCCCACGGTGCGCGATGAGCAGCTCGTGCCCGTGCGCGTCGAGCTCCTCGACGATCGCGGCCCCGATGAACCGCGTCCCCCCCAGCACCATCACTCGCATCCCGGGCTCCGTTCCGTGGTCGGCTGCGTGGTCGGCTCCGTGGTCGGCGGTCCGGCGGCAAGCCTACTGAGGGCTCGGCCCCGCCGCCTTCTGCTCCGCTGACAGCGAAGTGCCGCGCGCTCACCACCCCGCCGATCGGTGACCACGCCGGCGGCGTTCCGGTTCACCTTCCCGGCCGACCCGGACCGGCACGTGCGCGCGGCCACCCTGCTCGGCGCCGACCCGGCCAGCGGCCGCGACCTCCGCGAGCTGCTCCCGGACGCGCTCGTCCGGCTGATGCGCGACATCGGCACCCCGAACGGGATCGGCGCGCTCGGCTACGGCGAGGACGACGTCGACGAGCTGGTCGCCGGCACCGTGAAACAGCAGCGCCTGCTGGTGATCGCGCCCCGGGACGCAACCGAGGAGGACCTGGCCGGGATCTTCCGGTCGTCGGTGGAGAACTGGTGACGGCGCCGACCTACGAGCACGCCCGCGGCTCGGGGAGCGGTTCGAGGTGCTGGCGGGGAAAACCGCGTGCGCGCGCGGGCGGCGGCGGGTACAACAAGGCCCATGGACGTCGACATCCGGCCGATCGCGGTCGAGGAGCTGCCCGAGCTCGCGCGCGTGTTCGGCACGGTCCTCGGTCGACCCTGGCCCGGCGAGGCCCTCGCGGAGTTCCCCAAGGTCTTCGAGACCGACCGCAGCCTGTGCGCCTTCGACGCCCGGGAGGGGATGGTCGCGACCGCCGGCGCCTACTCCTTCGAGCTGACCGTGCCTGGCGGCGTGGGCGTGCCCGCCGGCGGGCTGACGCTGGTCTCGGTGCTGCCCACCCACCGGCGCCGGGGCATCCTGCGCGCGCTGATGCAGCGCCACTTCGAGGACGTGCAGGCCCGGGGCGAGCCGGTGTCGATCCTGACCGCGTCGGAGTCGCTGCTCTACGGCCGGTTCGGGTACGGCATGGCCAGCTCGGCGGCCGACCTCGAGATCGACCGCAGGCACGCCGCGTTCGCCGGGTCGGTGCCGACCAGCGGGCGGGTCCGCATGGTCGCCGGCGACGAGGCGGCCCGGCTGCTGCCGGAGGTGTTCGACCGCGTCCGCCGCGCCCATCCCGGCCAGATCAGCCGCGCCCCGGCATGGTGGGACCTGCGCCTGCGCGACCCCGAGTGGGTCCGCGACGGCGGCGGTCCCCGCGTCAACGTGGTCTACGAGCCGGACCCCGGGCAGGTCGACGGCTACGCCACCTACAGCCTGAAGCCGCGCTGGACCGGCAACCTGCCCGACAACGTCGCCCAGGTCCACGAGCTGATGGCGGTCACGCCGGAGGCGGCCGCGTCGCTGTGGCGGTTCTGCCTCGACCTCGACCTGACCACCACCGTCGAGCTGCACAACCGGCCGCTGGACGAGCCGCTGCGCTGGTGCCTGGCCGACCCGCGCCGCCTGCGCACCACGCTGCTCTCCGACTTCCTGTGGCTGCGCCTCCTGGACGTGCGGGGCGCCCTGGCCGCCCGGCGCTACGCCGCCAGCGGGCAGCTCGTGCTGGAGGTCGCCGACCCGCTCCTGCCCGAGAACGACGGCCGCTTCCGGGTCGACGGCGGGCCGTGGGGTGCCGACTGCGCGCGGACCGGCTTCGAGCCGGACGTGGTGCTCGACGTGGCCTCGCTGGGCGCCGCGTACCTCGGTGGGGTCCGCTTCTCCACCCTGGGCCGGGCCGGCCGGGCCGGCGAGGGCCGGCCGGGCGCGCTGACCCGCGCCGACGCGATGTTCGGAAGCGACCTCGCCCCCTGGTGCTCCACGGACTTCTGATCGAGCGGATCGAGCAGGGCTGTCCGTCTGACAGGCCCTGTGCGCGGGCGCTGACGGCCGGCTGACAGGGGCGGTCAGAACCCGCTGACAGGGGCGGTCAGAACCCCAGGCGGGCGAGCTGCCTGGGGTCGCGCTGCCACTCCTTGGCCACCTTGACGTGGAGGTCGAGGTAGATGCGGGTGCCGAGCAGGGCTTCCAGCTCGGTGCGGGCCCGCGTGCCGATCTCGCGCAGCACCGACCCCTGCCTGCCGAGCACGATCGGCTTCTGGCTGGCCCGCTCGACGAACAGGGTGGCCCGGATCACCAGCACCGGGTCGTGGTGGCCCTCGGCCTCGCTCTGGCCGGGGCCGACCTCGTCGACCAGCACCGCGACCGAGTGGGGCAGCTCGTCGCGGACCAGGGCGAGGGCCTTCTCGCGGATCACCTCGGCGATCAGGTGCTGCTCGGGCTCGTCGGTGACGTGGCCCTCGGGGTAGAGCGGCGGACCCTCGGGGAGGTGGTCGAAGATGAGCCCGACGAGCACGTCGAGCTGCTCGCCGGTACGGGCGGACACCGGCACGACCTCGGCCCAGTCACCGAGCGCGGCCGCGGCCTGGAGCGCCTCGACCAGCCTGGCCTGGGGGACCGCGTCCATCTTGTTGACCACGCAGATGGCCGGCGTGCCGATCCGGGCCAGCTCGCCGGCCAGGAAGCGGTCGCCCCGGCCGACCCCGGCGGACGCGTCGACCAGCAGGCAGACGAGGTCGACCTCGGCCAGGGTGCCCCGGACGAGGTCGTTGAGCCGCTGGCCGAGGAGGGTCTGTGGCTTGTGCAGCCCGGGCGTGTCGACCAGCACGGCCTGGCCGCGCTCGGAGTGGAGCACGCCGCGAACCGCCGTGCGGGTCGTCTGCGGCTTGTCCGACATGATCGCCAGCTTCTGGCCGAGCAGGCCGTTGAGCAGCGTGGACTTGCCAACGTTGGGCCGGCCGACGAGCGCGGCCAGGCCCGACTTCACGACGGGTCCCCGGGCGGCCGGCCGAGCGCGTCCGGCCCCTCCGCCTGTAGCACACCCGGCTGCTGCGCCTGAAGCGCGCCAGGCCCCTCCGCCTCAGACGCGCCAGCCCGCTGCGCCTGAAACGCGCCCGGCCCCTCCGAGTGAAACGCGCCCGGCCCCTCCGCCTGAAACGCGCCCGGCCCCTCCGCCTGAAACGCGCCGGGCCCGAAGCTCTCTGGCAGCAGGGCCCTGAGGGTGGTGGTGAGCACCTGGTCCCCGGCCTCGCCGGCGCACACGACCTCGAGGTCGAGGGCGGCCGGGAACTCGCGCAGGACCTGCCGGCACGCCCCGCAGGGGGTGACCGGGGCCTCCCCGCCGCCGGCCACCGCGATCGCCTCGAAGCTGCGGTAGCCGGCGGCCACGGCGGCGACCACGGCCGCCCGCTCGGCGCAGATGCCCAGGCCGTAGGAGGCGTTCTCGACGTTGGCGGCGGTCACCACGTCCCCGCCGTCGGTGAGCAGGGCCGCGCCCACCCGGAACCGCGAGTAGGGCGCGTAGGCGCGCTCCCGGGCGGCGCGGGCGGCGGCGACCAGCTCCCCCACCGGCAGGTTCGTCATTGGCGCCCCCCCATTCCGCGCACGGCTCCTGGTGCGCCCGCCCGCGTCATTGTGGTCGGGCCTCGGCGGGCTCGTCCTCGCCCAGCTCGGCCCTGTCCAGGCGGTGGATGCGGATCCGCCCCAGGCGGCGCCCCTGGACCCGCTCGGCCCGCAGGCGAAGGCCCATGAACTCGACCTCCTGGCCCTCTTTGGGCACGTCGCCGACCAGGTTGAACACCAGGCCGCCGATCGAGTCCCACTCGGTCGAGGGCAGCTCCACGTCGAGCAGCTCGTTGACCTCGTCGATGCCGAGCCGGGCGTTGACCCGGTAGTCGCCGTCGGGGAGGGGCTCGATGTTGGGCTCCTCGCGGTCGTACTCGTCGGTGATCTCACCGACGATCTCCTCCAGCAGGTCCTCGATGGTGACCAGGCCCGAGGTGCCGCCGTACTCGTCGATCACGATCACCATGTGGCTCTTGCGCCTGCGCATCTCGCGCAGGCAGTCGGCCGCCTTCATCGACTCCGGCATGAACGGGGCCGGGCGCAGGATGTCGGCCAGCGGCTTGTCGACCTGGCCGTCGTGGAGGCTGCGGAGCACGTCCTTGGCGTAGGCGAGCCCGACGATGTCGTCGATGTCGCCCTGGTGCACGGGGATGCGCGAGTACCCGGAGCGCAGGATGACCTCGAGCACCTCCTGCAGCGACCGCCCGACGCTGACGGTGACCATGTCGGGCCTGGGCACCATCACCTCGCGCAGGATGGTGTCCCCGAACTCGAAGATGGAGTGGATCATCTCGCGCTCCTCCTGCTCGATGACCTCCTCCTTCTCGGCCTCGTCGACCATCGCGCGCAGCTCGTCCTCGGACAGGAACGGGCCCGTCTTGAGGCCCTTGCCGGGGGTGACCACGTTGCCGATCCCGATCAGCAGCCGGGTCAGCGGCCCCAGGATCGGCAGCCGCACCAGCAGGTACACGAACGGCGCCACGCCGAGGGCGACCCGGTCGGTGTGCTGGACCGCGAACGTCTTGGGCGCCACCTCGGCGAAGATGAACGTGAGCACGGTCATGGCCGTGGCCGCGACCGCCACCCCGGTGCCGCCGCCGATCAGCCGCTCGGCCACCGAGGTGGCCAGCGCGGTCGCGAAGAACTGGACCACCAGCACCAGCAGCAGCACCAGGTTGAGGAAGCGGGGCGGGTCCTCCACGAGCCGGAGGAGCTGGGCGGCCCCGCGCCGCTGCTCCTCGACCAGGTGCATGGCCCGGATGCGGCCCATCCGGGTGAGGCTGGTCTCGGCCGCGGCCAGGAACGCGGCGACCCCGGTGAGGACCACGATGGCCACCAGGATCCAGATGTCGCTGGTGGAGGGCGCCTTCATCGGCCTGCTCCCCTCCCCCGCCAGTTCGCCAGCAGCTCGTCGGTGCGCGCCCGCATGAGCTGCTCGTCGTCGGGTTCGGCGTGGTCGAAGCCGCACAGGTGCAGGATGCCGTGCACGGTGAGCAGCTCGAGCTCGGCGGCGAGGGTCTGCCCGGCCCGGGCCGCCTGCTCGGCCGCGTAGGCGGGGCACAGGACGATGTCCCCGAGCATCCAGGGGGCGTCGTCGTCCTCCTCCTCGGCGTCCTCGTCGACGTCGTCGCCGGCCATGCCGTAGCGCTCGCCGGCGAAGCCGCGCGGCCCGACCGGGCCGTCGGGCGGGCCGGACGCGGGCAGCGGCCCGTCGATCGGGAACGCCAGCACGTCGGTGGGCCGCTCCTCCCCCATGAAGCGGCTGTTCAGCTCGGTCATCACCGTGCGGTCGACCACCAGGATGGAGACCTCGGACTCCTCCACGCCCTCGGACTCCATGACCAGCCTGGCCAGGGCGACCAGGCCGGTCTCGTCGACCGCCTTCTGGCTCTGCTCGTTGGCCAGGTACACGCTCACCGGCGCACCCTCATCCCGAACACCGCCGCCGATGCGCCCGCCGTGCTCGTCGGCGGCCGGCCCTGGCCGGGGACCGGCGATGCGGAGGCTCGATCCCGGCCATCTACGCCCTCGCCTCGTCGCAGCGGCGGTAGGCCTCCACGATGTCCTGCACGATCCGGTGGCGGACCACGTCCCGGCTCGACAGGTACATGAAGGCGAGGCCGTCGATCCCGGTGAGGATCTCGCGTACCACGTTCAGGCCCGAGTGCTGGCCGGACGGCAGGTCGATCTGGGTGATGTCGCCGGTGACGACGGCCTTCGAGTTGAACCCGAGCCGGGTCAGGAACATCTTCATCTGCTCCGGGGTGGTGTTCTGGGCCTCGTCGAGGACGATGAAGGAGTCGTTGAGCGTCCGTCCCCGCATGTAGGCGAGGGGGGCGACCTCGATCGTGCCCCGCTCCATCAGCCGTCCGATCTGCTCGGCGTCGACCATCTCGTACAGGGCGTCGTAGAGCGGCCGCAGGTACGGGTCGATCTTCTCCGACAGGGTCCCGGGCAGAAAGCCGAGCTTCTCGCCTGCCTCGACCGCCGGCCGGGTCAGGATCAGGCGGTTGACCTGCTTGCTGAGCAGGGCCTGGACGGCCACGGCCATGGCCAGGTAGGTCTTGCCGGTGCCGGCCGGGCCGATGCCGAACACCACCGTGTTCCTGCGGATGGCGTCGACGTACTTCTTCTGCCCGACCGTCTTGGGCTTGATCGAGCGGCCCCGCACGGTGAGCACGGCGTCGCCGAACACGTCCGACGGCCGCACCGCCTCGTCGCCCCGGAGCATGTCGATGGACCGGCCGACGGTATCGGCGGTGAGGGCGTTGCCGTGCTCGAGCAGGTTGATCATCTCCTCGAACAGGCGGGCGACCCGCTCGGCGTCGGCCTGCTCCCCGGTGATCGTGATCTCGTTGCCGCGGACGAACACCGTGCTCTCGAACGCCGCCTCGATCAGCTTGAGCAGCTCGTCCCGGGTGCCGAGGAGGCTGACCATGGGATGGTTGCCCGGAACCAGTACCTTGACCTGCGTCTGTTGCTGCACGCTTGCTGGTAGCCCCTCCTGTAGGGGACGCGGAATGGCGCCGACCCTTCGATCGACGTTTTGCGAGTATATCTGTAGTTCACCGGGCGGCGGCGCCGGGGTCACAGGTGCTCGGGGCCGGAGGTCACAGGTGCTCGGGGCCGGAGGTCACAGGTGCTGGGCGCCGGGGGTCACAGGTGCTCGGGGCCGGAGGTCACAGGTGCCCTGTCGGCACCGGCTCGACCGGGTCGGCCGGCTCGAACCCGAAGACGCGGCCGTAGAACCACAGCTCCGCCTCGAACGCGCGCTTGATGGTCTCCGCCTTGCGGAAGCCGTGCTGCTCGCCCTCGAACGCCAGGTAGGCGTGGGGGATGCCCCGCGCGGCGAGCGCCCGGACCATCGCCTCGGCCTGGGAGGGCGGCACGACCTCGTCCTCGAGGCCCTGGACGAGCAGGACCGGGCAGTCGATCCGGTCGGCGAAGCGCGCCGGGGAGCGCTCGCGGTAGAGGTCGGCCCGCTCGGGCCACGGGCCCACGAGCTGGTCGAGGTAGCGCGACTCGAAGTTGTGGGTGTCGCTGGCGAACGTCTCCAGGTCGGCGACGCCGAACCAGCTCGAGCCGGCGGCGAACGCGTCGCGGAAGGCGAGCGCGCAGAGGGTGGTGTAGCCGCCGGCGCTCCCCCCGGTGATCGCGAGCCGCGCGCCGTCGACCTCGCCGGCGTCGACCAGGTGGCGGGCGGCGTTGACGCAGTCGTCGACGTCCACCACGCCCCACTGCCCCTTCAGGCGCTCCCTGTAGGCCCGGCCGTACCCGCTGCTGCCGCCGTAGTCGACGTCGACCACGGCGATGCCGCGGCTGGTGAAGAACTGCACGCCGAGCTTGAGCAGGTCGACCACGCCGGCGGTGGGGCCGCCGTGGCTCATCACCACCAGCGGCGGCCGCTCGCCGTCGGGACCCCGGGCGTCGGGGTTGGCGGGCGGGTAGTACAGGGCGTGGGCGGTGCGACCGCCCTCGGTCGGGAACTCGACCGGGCGCGCGACCGACAGGTAGCCGGGGTCCAGGTCGAGGTCGCGGGCCCGCCGGAGGGTCTCGACCTCCCCGGTCGCCGGGTCGACCACCACCACCGCGGGGGACAGCGTCGAGCTGCCCGCGATGCAGGCCACGCGGTCGCCGAGCGCCACCAGCTGCGGCGGGTAGAAGCAGGTGAAGGGGACGTCGACGGGGGTGGGGCGGTCCGACCCGGGCTCGAGCAGACCGAGGTGCTGGACCGGGCCGCGCCCGTACAGGCAGGCGATCCGGCCGCCGGGCAGGAACGCGTACGTCGCCAGGCCGAACACCCACTGGGGCGCCCCGAACTCGGCCTCCATCGGGGCCAGGGCCTCGGCGAACCCGCCGGAAGCGCCCGAGGCCTGGTCGCCTGAAGCGCGGGAGGCCCACTCGCCGGAGGCGCCCGAGGTCCACTCGCCTGAAGCGCCCGAGGCCCACTCACCTGAAGCGCCCGAGGCCCACTCACCTGAAGCGCCCGAGGCCTCCTGCTCCCGGTACAGGTTCCACCAGCCGGTGCGGTCGCTCACGAAGTGCAGGGCGCCGCCCGGGCTCCACTCGGGCTGGAAGACCGACTCGGAAGGGCCCCCGGCGACGAGCCTCGGCTCGCCGGCCAGCACGCCGCCCGAGAGGTCCGCCACCTTCAGCTCGGTCCCGTCCCACGGCATGCGCGGGTGGTCCCATTCGAGCCAGGCGAGCCGGCTCGCGTCCGGGGAGAGGCGCGGGGACGCGTAGAAGTCGCGCCCGCCGGCCAGCACCCAGGGCGCCCCGGACCCGTCGGTGGGCATGGCGACCAGCTCGTTGACGACCCGCCCGGCCTCGTCGTGGGACTCCCGGACGCAGACCAGCAGCGCGCCGTCCGGGGTGACCCGGGCGTCGGCGTAGCGCAGCGCGACCGGCCGCTCGGGCTCTGACGTGATCGGCCTTGGCGGCTCGCCCGGGTCCTGGCGCCACAGCCGCTGGTCGGCGAAGTTGGAGAAGAACAGGGTGCCGGCGTGGACGGCGTAGGCGCCGCCGCCGTACTCGTTGACCCGGGTGCGCACGTCGAACTCGTCCCCGGGCGGGGTGAGGTCGACCGGGTCGGCGCCGGGCTCGGCCCGGCAGACCACGTTCCGGCCGCCTTCCAGCGGCCGGCTCTCGATCCACAGCAGCGCCTCCCCGTCCGGCTGCAGCGCGTCGAGCGAGATGCCGCCCCCGGCGAGCAGGTCGCTCGAGATCGGGGACTTCCACGAGCCGTACGGGCTGGGGGAACCGTGCCGGCTCATCCCGGCGGCCAGCCCAGGTCGCGGCCGCCGAGCACGTGGAGGTGGAGGTGGTCGACCGACTGGCCGGCGGTCCGCCCGACGTTGGTCACGACCCGGAACCCGCCGGCCACGCCTTCCTTCCTGGCCACCTCGTTGACCGCGCCGACCAGTGCGGCGAGCAGCGGGCCGTGGCTCTCGGCGACCTCCTCGAGGCTGGCCAGATGCTGCTTGGGGATCACCAGCACGTGGCTGGGCGCCTGCGGGTTGATGTCCCGGAAGGCCAGCACGTCGTCGGTCTCGAGCACGACGTCGGCCTGGATCTCCTTGCGGGCGATCCTGCAGAACAGGTCGTCGCCGCTCACTGGCGCACCCTCCTCCCAGGCACGGCCCGAGCTGCGCCCACCGTGCTCATGGCGTCGCCTCCATGCCTTCGTTGTCGGCCCGGGCGCCGCGCACGGTGACGACCCGGTCGACCAGGTCGGGGCCGCCCGGGAAGCGGACCTTGATGTAGTTGTCGCTGGTCCCCTCGGCCAGGCCGTCGCCGGCCGTCTCCACCAGCACCGAGAGCGGCCGCCCGACGTGCGCCTCGTGGAAGCGGCGGCGCAGCTCGTTGCCGAGGGCGATCAGCTCGCGGGCGCGCGCCTTCTTCTCGACGTCGGGCACCTGCTCGGGCATGGTGGCGGCCGGCGTGTCGGGCCGCTGGGAGTAGCGGAACACGTGCAGCTTGGAGAAGCCGACCCGCTCGGTGACCCGCAGGGTGGCCGCGAACTGCTCCCGGGTCTCGGCCGGGAAGCCGACGATCACGTCGGTGGACAGGCCGAGACCCGGGATCTCCGCCTTGGCGTGCTCGACCCGGTCGAGGAACTCGGCCACCCGGTAGGGGCGGTGCATCCGCTCGAGCACCTCGTCGTCGCCGGCCTGCAGCGGCACGTGCAGGTGGCGGCAGACCTTGGGGTCGTCGCGGACCCGCTCGACCAGGGCCGGGGTGACCTGCACGGGCAGCACGCTGGACAGGCGCAGGCGGACGAGCCCCTCGACCGCGGTGAGGCGGTCGACGAGCCGGGCCAGCCCCTCCCGCTCGCCCCGGTCCTCGCCGTACTTGCCCAGGTGGACCCCGGTGAGCACGACCTCCCGGACGCCCCTGGCGACCTGACGGCGCACGTCGGCGACGATCTCGTCCTCCGGATAGGACTTCAGCGGCCCCCTGGTGCGGGGGATGATGCAGAATGTGCACCACTCGTCGCAGCCGGTCTGGGCCTTGATCGCCACCCGGGTCCGCAGCCGCTCGACCGGCGCCTCGCGGACCATGAGGGGCAGCCGGCGGACCCTGGGCACGGCGGTGACCAGGTCGGCGAGGCGGTCCTTGCCCTCGTTGTCGACCACCAGGTCGACCCCTGGGATGGCCTTCACGACCTCGGGGTCGCTGACGGCGTAGCAGCCGGTCACCACGACCGTCGCGCCCGGGTGGGCCTCGGCCGTCTTGCGGATCAGCCGGCGCGAGGACGCGGTCGACTCGCGGGTCACGGTGCAGGTGTTGATGACCACCACGTCGGGCTCCTCGCCGGCGTGGGCGAGGTCGAACCCCTTGGCGCCGAGGGCCTCCAGGGCCCGCTCGGACTCGGCCTGGTTCAGCCGGCAGCCGAGGGTCTTGAAGGCGACCTTGGGCGCGGGCGCGGCGGCCGGTCGCGCCTCAGGCGGGCGGGCCTGCCGTGCTTCAGCCGTCACGTCGGCACCTCCAGGCGCGACGGTCCGTCCCCGGCCACGGACGTCGCGCGCGTCAGTTGAACGAGGGGCGGCGCAACCCGAGATCGGACAGTCGCGCCACGAGGCTCCCCGGGGACTGATCGAGGATAGCGGCAAGTACCCGGACGTCGTCACGCCGGATCGTCAGCACCTTGCCGTTGAAGTCCCCGCGCTGCTGCTGGATCAGGGACAGGTAGCGGCCGAGCGTGCGCGCCTCCGGCTCCCGCCGGGCCTCGAGGGCCTCGAGGTCGATGCAGACGGCCTCCTCGGCGGCGACCGCCGCACCCTCGGCCGCCTCGGCCGCGATGCGGGGCAGCAGGTGGTCGACGGGCACGCCGTAGAACATGGCCAGGCGCTGCAGGCGCGGGACCGAGATGCTCCGCTCGCCGCGCTCGTAGGCCCCCAGCACGCTCGCCTTGAACTCCTTGGACGAACGCTCTTCGACGTCGTGCAGCGACAGGCCCTTCTGCAGCCGGATGTTGCGGAGCCGCTCCCCCACTTGCTCCGCGTAGCTGGCCATCCCCCCACCTCCTGGGTTCGTGGTGCGTCGGGGCCGGTAGCGGTGGCCACCGTTGACCACCACAGAGTGTGGCGGACTCTAGCATCGGCGGAATGACGCCTTCAATCACCCCGCGAGACGAAATTTCACGAAGGGTGGGGACTCTCCGCCCACCAGCCGGGGGGGGACTCTCCGCCCACCAGCCGAGGGGGCGCTCGCCCACCAGCCGAGGGGGGACTCTCCGCCCACCAGCCGAGGGGGCGCTCCGCCCACTAGCCGAGGTGGCCGTAGCGGAACCCGACCGCCGCCGCCGCCGCGATGGCGGCGGTCTCGGCGCGCAGCACGAGCGGCCCGAGCGTGACCGGCACGGCGCCGGCCTCCGCGCACGCGGCCACCTCACCGGCTTCGAGGCCGCCCTCGGGCCCGACCACCAGCGTGAGCGCGTCGGGTGGGTCGGCCGGCAGCGCCGCCGACAGGGGCTGGCCGCCCTCCTCCCAGCAGACCAGGCGAGGCCCTGGCGAGGCGGTCACCTGCACGGCGAGGTCGTCCACGGGCGCGACCACCGGCACCCGGTCCCGGTGGCACTGCTTGGCGGCGGCGAGCGCGACGGCCGCCCAGCGGTCGCGGGCGGCCGCGCGCTTGCGCCCGTCCCAGTCGACCACCGAGCGGCGGCAGACCGCCGGCGCGATCCGCTCCACCCCAAGCTCGGTCAGCTTCTGCACCACGAGGTCGAGCTTGCCGCCCTTGACCAGCCCGGCCACCACCGTCAGCGCCGGGCGCCTGGGCGGCACCACGCGCACCGCCTCGACGCGGGCCCGCACCTCGCCGCAGTCGACGGCCACCGCCATGGCCTCGGCGACCCGCCCGGAACCGTCGGCCACCAGCAGCCGCTCCCCCACCTTCAGGCGCAGCACCTGGACCGCGTGGCGGGCCTCGTCGCCCCGCACGACCGCGACCTCGCCGGTCAGGTCGGCCGGGTCCACGAAGAACTGGGGCGCACCCACCGGGCCTCGCCGTCAGCAGAGGTGAGGGGTCAGCATCAGGAACCGGTGAGGGGTCAGCGTCCGGAGCCCTTGAAGCGGGCGAAGAGGCCGGCCGGCTGGGGGTTGACCGCCTCGCCGCGCAGCTCGGCGAGCTGGCGGAGCAGCCGCCGCTCCTCCTCGGAGAGGTCGTCGGGGGTCTGCACGGCCAGCTCCACCAGCAGGTCGCCGCGGCCCCGGCCGTCGGTGTGGGGGACGCCGCGCTTGCGGAAGCGCCTCACCGTGCCCGGCTGGGTGCCCGGCTCGACGTCGATGACCTCCTCGCCGTCGAGGGTGACCAGGGTCACCGTGCCGCCCAGGGCGGCCACGGTCATCGGCACGGGCATGCGGCAGAGCAGGTTGTCGCCGTCGCGCTCGAACACCTTGTGGGGCGCGACCACGAGCCGGACGTAGAGGTCCCCGGGCGGGCCGCCGAACTCCCCGGCGTGCCCGCGGCCGTGGTAGCGGATCTGCATGCCGCCCTCGACCCCGGCCGGGATCTCGATCGTGAGGCTGACCTTCTCGGCCACCCGCCCCTGGCCACGGCACTTCGCGCACGGGGTGAGCACCTCCTGGCCGCCGCCCGAGCACGCCCCGCAGGTGGTCGTGGTCACGAGCTGGCCGAGCAGGGACTGGCGCACGGTGCGCAGCTGGCCGCTGCCGTGGCAGTTGCGGCAGACGGTCGGCTCGGTACCCGGCTCGGCACCGCTGGCGTGACAGCGCGGGCAGCCGACGGCCGCCACGTACTCGAGGTCCCTGGACGCGCCGAACACGGCCTCGGTGAACTCCAGCGAGAGCCGCTCCTCCACGTCCTCGCCGCGGCGGGAGCGGGACCGCCGCCGGCCCCGGCCGACGAACGGGTCGCCGCCGCCGAAGAACTCCCTGACCACCTCGTCGAAGGTGCCGAAGCCGAAGCCGAACGGGTCGGCCATGGACGGCCCCTGGGCGTCCACGCCCGCCTCGCCGTAGGTGTCGTAGCGCTGCCGCTTCTCGGGGTCGCTGAGCACGCTGTAGGCCCGGTTGACCTCCTTGATGCGCTCCTCGGCCGCGGCGTCGCCGCCGTTCACGTCCGGGTGGTACTGGCGCGCCAGCCTCCGGTAGGCGCGCTTGATCTCGTCGGACGTGGCATCGCGGCCGACGCCGAGCACCGCGTAGTAGTCGGTCACCCGTCTCCTCTCGACCTCGCAGGCGTCATCCGGAACGATCCCAAAGCGTGCCTCACCCGACGTCGTCGAGCACGTCGCCAAGGTACCTGGCAACGGCCTGGACCGCCGCCATGGCGCGCAGGTAGTCCATCCTGGTCGGGCCGAGCACCCCGATGCTGCCGGTCGCGTCGCCGGCCAGGTAGGTCGAGGTCACGAACGAGCAGGCCTCCATGCCCTCCACCGGGTTCTCCGCCCCGATGATGACCGACACCCGGTCCTTGCCGAGGGCGGCCTGGAGCAGGCGCAGGACCAGCACCTGCTGTTCGAGCGCCTGGTAGACGCGGTGCACGGTCTCGATGCCGTCGAACCTGTCTGGCCCGGCGATGTGGGCCTGGCCGCCGACCCAGACCCGCCCGCTGGTCTGGTCGCCGACCACCTGGCCGATCGCGTTGGCCAGGGTGGTGAACAGGACCTGGCGGTCCGGGGGGACGTCCTGGGCCATGGCGGACAGGACCAGCTCGGCCCGGTCCAGCCGCTCGCCGTCGAGCGCCTCGTTGAGCTCGCGACGCAGGTCCTCCAGGTCGCTCGCGCCCACCTCGCTGGCGGTCTCCACCAGGCGCTTCTCGACCCGGCCGGTGTCCATGATGAGCACCAGCATGATGACGTGGCGTCCAAGGCCGACCAGCTCGACGTGGCGGACGCGGGAGCGGTCGAGCGAGGGCGGGGCCACCATGGCCGTGTAGCGGCTGAGCTTCGCGAGCAGGACCGAGGTGCGGCGCAGGGTCTCTTCGAGGTCGGCGGCGCCCTCGAAGTAGCGCACCATCGCCTCCTCCTGGGCGCGCGCCAGCTTGCCGACCCCCGACAGCGAGTCGACGTAGAAGCGGTAGCCACGGTCGGTGGGGACCCGGCCCGCGCTGGTGTGCGGGTGGCTCAGGTAGCCCTGCTCCTCGAGGGTGGCGAGCTCGTTGCGGATGGTCGCAGCGGACACCCCCAAGGCGTAGCGTTCGGCCAGGGTCTTGGACCCCACCGGCTCGGCGGTCTGGATGAAATCGTGCACGACGGCGCGCAGCAGCCGCGCCTTTCGGTCATCGAGGTTCATGGCCGTCCTTCCTGCACACCGGCAGAGTAGCACTCCGCCTGGGGGAGCGATGAACCAGGACGACCGCCTCGGCCCCGGTCGCGGCCTCCCCGACGATCTCGAAGTCGGGCTGCTGGGCGAGCATGCCCCGCAGCCCGTCGCGGACGACCGGGTGGTCGTCGGCGATCACCAGCCGGATGGTCAGCGGGTGTAGGCGATGCCCATCAGCGAGCAGGCGCTGATGCCGAGCAGGGACACCCAGGCGAACGTGAACCACTTGGCCGGGGTGCCGGGCAGGTTGAGGTCGAAGGCGACGACCCCGAGGGCCAGGGTGACGGCGACCTCGAGGACGCCGGCCACGAGGACCATGCCGAGCTTGCCGATGAAGGTCGAGGCCGTCGACGGCCACCTGCTCCCCGTACAGCTTGCGGAGGCCCCGCACGCTGATGACCTGCTCCACCATGCCCTCCTGTCGCCCCCGCCGGCCTGTCGCCCCCGCCGGCCTGTCGCCCGCCGGCCTGTCGCCCCCGCCGGCGCGCTGGCACGCCGGTCGGAGCAAGCGTGCGGCAGCGCGGGGCCGGCCACAGCCACCGTCAGGCTGGATCCTGGCCGCCGTCCGGTTGACCGGGCATCAACCATCCGGTGGATGCGGGCTATGGGGCGAGCCGCGTGACCACGTCGCCGTGGAGGAACATCCCCTGCTCGGTGAGGGCGACCCGGGGGCCGGCGGTGAGCAGCCCCGCCGCGCGCAGCTCGGCCGCCTCGGGCCCTGACGGGTCCACGCCGAGCTGCCGCGCCTCGGCCGGGTCCAGGCCGTCGGCGGTGCGCAGCCGCAGGGCGAGCAGCTCGAACGCGGCCTGCGTGGCCGACAGGGACTCCTGCCCGGCGGTCGGGCGCCGGCCGGCGGCGACCGCGGCCAGGTACTCGGGCACGCCATTGACGTTCCAGCGCCGGACGCCGCCGGTGAACTCGTGCGCGCCCGCGCCGAGCCCCAGGTAGGAGCCCCGCCGCCAGTAGGTGAGGTTGTGCCGGCTGGCCCTTGCAGGCAGGCGCCCGCCCGGGGCGGCGGGGTCGTCGCGGGCCCAGTTGGACACCTCGTAGTGGCCGTACCCGGCCCCGGCCAACGTGGCGCAGGCGGTCTCGTAGCGGTCGGCCAGCAGGTCCTCGTCCGGGCCGGCCATGCGGCCGCTGGCCACCAGCCGCCCGAACTTGGTGGCCGGCTCGATGGTGAGCGCGTACGCCGACAGGTGCTCCGGGCCGAGCCCGACCGCGGCGGCGAGGGTGGCCGCCCAGGAGGCCGCGTCCTCGTGCGGGCAGCCGAAGATCAGGTCGAGGTTGACCGCCTCGATCCCGGCGGCGCGCAGCGCCGCCACCGCCCGGCCGGGCTGGGCGGCCCCGTGCGGCCGGCCCAGGGCGTCGAGCACGCGGTCGTCGAAGCTCTGGGCCCCCATCGACACCCGGGTCACCCCGGCCGCGGCCAGCCCGTCGGCCACCGCCCGGTCGACGGTCTCCGGGTTGGCCTCGACGGTGACCTCGGCGTCGGGCGCGACGTCGAGCAGCTCGCGGAGCCGGTCGAGCACCCGGGCGAGGTCGCCCGGGGGCAGCAGGGTCGGCGTGCCCCCGCCCACGAACACGCTGGTGACCACCTGCTCGGTCTCCGGACCCAGGGCGGCCGTGGCCAGCTCGGCCTCGGCCAGCAGCGCGGCCGCGTAGGGACGGCGCAGCCCCTCCATGCCGGTGTAGGTGACGAAGTCGCAGTAGTGGCAGCGGGTCAGGCAGAACGGCACGTGCACGTACACGCCGAGCACGGTGCTAGCTCTCGTCGGTCCGCAGGGCGGCCACGAAGGCTTCCTGGGGCACCTCGACCCGGCCGATCTGCTTCATCTTCCGCTTGCCTTCCTTCTGCTTCTCCAGCAGCTTGCGCTTGCGGGTGATGTCGCCGCCGTAGCACTTGGCCAGCACGTCCTTGCGGCGGGCGGAGATCGTCTCCCTGGCGATCACCCGCGAGCCGATCGCGGCCTGGATGGCGACCTCGTACAGCTGGCGCGGGATGAGCTGCTTCAGCCGGGTCGCCATGGCCCGCCCGTACGCGTACGCCTTGTCCTTGTGGACGATGGCCGAGAACGCGTCGACCGGCTCGCCCTGCAGCAGCAGGTCGACCTTGACCAGGTTGGCCTCCCGGTAGCCGCTCGGCTCGTAGTCGAGCGAGGCGTACCCGCGCGTCCTCGACTTCAGCTGGTCGAAGAAGTCGAAGATGATCTCGGCCAGCGGGAGCTGGTAGCGCAGCTCCACCCGCTCCTCGGACAGGTACTCCATGGTGTCCAGGACGCCCCGGCGGCTCTGGCACAGCTCCATGACCGCGCCGATGTAGTCGGACGGGCAGAGCACCATCGCGGCGACGTAGGGCTCCTCGATGCGCAGGATCGCGTTCGGCTCGGGCAGCTCGCTCGGGTTGGACACCATCGCCGTCTCGCCGGTCACCGTCGACACCCGGTAGGCCACGTTCGGCGCGGTGGTGATGAGGGCCAGGTCGAACTCCCGCTCCAGGCGCTCGCGCACGATGTCCATGTGCAGCAGCCCGAGGAACCCGCAGCGGAAGCCGAACCCGAGGGCGGTGGACGACTCCGGCTCGTAGACCAGGGCCGCGTCGTTGAGGCGGAGCTTGTCGAGCGCGTCGCGCAGGTCGGGGAAGTCGTCCCCCTCGATCGGGTAGAGCCCCGAGTACACCATCGGCCTGGGCTCCCGGTAGCCGGGCAGCGGCTCGGCTGCCGGGCGGGCGGCCGTGGTCACGGTCTCCCCCACGCTGGCCTGGCGCACGTCCTTGACCCCGGGGATGAGGTAGCCGACCTCGCCGGCGGCGAGGTCGGCGGTGACCACCGCCTCGGGCGCGAACACCCCGACCTCCTCGGCCTCCGACACCCCGCCGGTCGCCATCATGCGGACCCGGTCGTTGCGGGCCAGCCGGCCGTCGACCATGCGCACGTAGGTGATGACGCCCCGGTAGGGGTCGTAGAGCGAGTCGAACACCAGCCCCCGGGCCGGCGCGTCCGGGTCGCCGCTCGGCGGCGGCACCCGGCGCACGAGCGCCTCGAGCAGGTCGGGCACGCCCTCCCCGGTCTTGGCCGACACGCGCAGCATGTCCGCGGCTGGAATGCCGACCACCTGCTCGATCTCGCGCGCGACCCGCTCGGGCTGGGCGGCGGGCAGGTCGATCTTGTTGATCACCGGGATGATCGCCAGGTCGGCCTCGAGGGCAAGGTAGAGGTTGGCCAGCGTCTGGGCCTCGATTCCCTGGGCGGCGTCCACGAGCAGGACGGCGCCCTCGCAGGCGGCCAGGGCGCGCGACACCTCGTAGGTGAAGTCGACGTGCCCGGGCGTGTCGATCAGGTTCAGGACGTAGCCGAGCCCGTCGGCGGCGGTGTAGGACAGGCGCACCGCCTGGGCCTTGATGGTGATCCCCCGCTCGCGCTCGAGGTCCATCTTGTCCAGGTACTGGGCGCGCATCTGGCGCTCGCTGACCGCGTGGGTGAGGTCCAGCAGGCGGTCGGCCAGGGTCGACTTGCCGTGGTCGATGTGGGCGATGATGCAGAAGTTGCGCAGGCGCGCGAGGTCTGTGGTCATTGGCGGAGAGGTCGTGCGTGGTGCCGGGGACGGGCCGCTGGGCCGCGTTCCGGGTGCCCGGTCGGATGGCGAGCATACCATCGCCGCAGGCAGGGGCCGCCGCCGTGATTGAGCCGCTCGGAACGGGTGTGCTACCGTCTCACGGTTGTCCTCGGCGGCGCGCGACCCTCCCGCGGGACGGGACCGCGCCGGCCGAGCGTCTTCTGCAAGCACTGCTGTCCTTCACGGGAGAGGTACCTCGTTGGCGAACATCAAGTCCCAGATCAAGCGGAACCGGCAGAACGAGGCGGCCCGGATGCGGAACAAGTCGGTCCGCTCCGCGCTGAAGACGCACGCCCGGCGCGTGCGCGAGAGCCTGGCCGCCGGCGACCGCGAGGCGGCCGAGGCGGCCTACCAGCGCACCGCCCGCGCCTACGACAAGGCGGCCAGCAAGGGTGTCATCCACCGCAACAACGCCGCCAACCACAAGTCGCGCCTTGCCAAGGCCGTGAACGACCAAGGCGAGTAGCGCGCGGCGAGACCCAGTGCCATCCGGTCAGCAGGAGTTGCGAGTACAAACTCCCTGGTCAGCACGGTCAAATCAGGCCAGAAGGGCCCTTGGCCGGATGGCATTCGGCTAGACCCACGAGGGCGGCCCGGGCGGCCGCCCTCGACGCGTAGGGAGGCGATGGCATGGCGGAGCGCACCCGCGACGACGAGCTGGCCCTGATCGACCTCGACCTGGCCCCCAACGAGGCGTCGGGACTGCTCCCGTCGAGGACGCGCCCCTGATGGACGCCCACGACGTCGCGGGCTGGCCGGCGCGCTAGCGGCGGGCGCCGGCGGCGGCCAGGCGGGTGACCACCAGCTCGAGGAGCAGGCGGGGCGGCAGGCTGCCGTTGCGCACCTCGGCGTCGGCCTCGGCGATCACGTCCAGGCCCCGGCGCAGGTCCTCGGGCCGGAACTTCCGGGCCTGGCGCCGGGCTCGCTCGACCTGCCAGTCCCGGGTGCCGGGGCCGAGGAGCTGGGCGACCTGGCTCGCGGGCGCGCCAGGGTGGTCGGCCACCTTGAGCAGCAGGCGGAGCTGGCGGGCGAGCATCCCGAGGAGCCCGAGCGCGTCCTCGCCCTGGCCCAGCAGGGAGTCGAGGTGCCCGAGGGCGGTGGCGGCGTCCCCGGCGAAGACCGCGTCGGTCAGCTCGAACACGCCCCGGTCGGCGGTCTGGCTCAGGAACTCTGCCACGTGTGCCGCGGTCAGCGGGGCCGGCGGGGGGACGGCCACGTGCAGCTTGGCCACGGCACCGGCCAGTTCGCGCAGGTCCTGGCCGACGGTGTCGACGAGCGCGGCCAGCGCCGCCTGGTCTGCCTGGCGGCCGAGCCGGCGCACCTCCGACCGCAGCCAGCTGGTCCGCTCCGACGGCTTGAGCCGGGCGGCCAGCTTGACGGCGGCGTGCTGCTGCACCTCCTTGAAGAACTTGGCCTGGCGGCCGACGCCGGCCGCCCGCAGCACGAGCACGGTGCCCGGGCTCGGGTCCCTGGCCGCGCCGAGCACGGCCGACCGGGCCGTCGGGTCCAGGGCCTCGGCGTCGTGGATCACGACCACCCGGCCCCCGCCGAACAGCGACGCGGTGGCCAGGTCCATGGCGAACCCGTCGGGCAGGGCGCCGGCGCGCACCTCCTCGACCGTGGTCTCCGGCCCGAGCTCGCCGACCGCGGCGCCCACCGCGTCGGCGACCGCGCGCTCGGCCAGCAGCTCCTCCTCCCCGAGGACGACGGTGACCGGGGCGAGCCCCTCGCGTGACGGCATCCCCGGATCCTACCCGCCTGCCCGGTCGCCCGGGCGGACCGGCAGGCCCGGTCCGCGCACGCTGCGCCATTCACCCGACGGCGCGACCACCAGCCGGTAGACCGCCGGCATCGGCATCGCGAACCAGAATCGGTGGTCGACCGGGGCGCTCATCCCCGCTGCCCGTCGGCGCCGGCTGTCACCTGCGCACGCGCCGGCGGCGTTCGGCGGCGCGGCGGTCGAGGGTGCGGGCCCGGCGGCGGGCGAGCGCCAGCAGGGCGGCCGCGAGCGCGGCCGGGGCCAGGCGGGCGGGGCCGGTCAGCTCGGTCGAGGCGCCGGGCAGGCCGGCGGCCAGGTGGGCGACCCAGACCAGGGCGGCCAGGAACGGCTCGGCGAGGCGGCAGGCGAGCGCGGCCACCGGCGGCGCGACCGGGGCGGCGGCCGCGGCGACCACGCCGAGCAGCATCGGCCCGGACGCCAGGGGCAGGGCCAGCAGGTTGGCGGGCAGGCTGGCCGGCGACACCCGCCCGAGCGCGAGCGCGAGCACGGGCAGCGCGGCGGCCTGCGCCCCGAGCGTCATGCCGATCCCGAGCCGGACCCGGTCGGGCAACCGGCCGGGCAGGACCCGCGCGACCGGCGGCCCGGCCCACAGCACCCCGGCGGTCGCCGCCACCGACAGCCGGAACCCGAGCGAGCCGAACAGGCCCGGGTCGGCGAGCAGCAGGAGCAGCACGGCCAGGCAGAGCGAGCGCCGGCCGCCCGGACCGCGGCCGGTGGCCACCCCGAGCAGCACGAGCACGGCCATCACACCGGCCCGGAGCACGCTCGGCTCCCATCGGGTCAGGAACACGAACAGGCCGACCAGCACCACGCCGAGCACGACGAGCACCGGGCGGCCCGCACCGAGCAGGACCGCGATCCCGAGGCCGGCCGCGAGCACGACGGCCAGGTTGGACCCGCTCACCGCGACCAGGTGGGTGAGCCCGGCCGTCTCGAACGCGCCGCCGAGGTCGGCGGGGATGCGCGAGGTGTCGCCGAGCGCCATGCCGACCAGGAGCCCGGCCCGCTCGGGCGGGAGGCCGGCCGCCGCCTGCTCGCGCGCTGCCGCGCGCACCGCCTCGCTGGCCAGCAGCGGTCCCGGGGCCGGCCGGGACACTGCCAGCACGACGGGACGGCGCAGGGTGACGGGCGGCTCCCGCCCGAGCCGGTCGGCCCGCCGCGCCCGCGTCACCCGGGCCCGGAGGCGCAGCCGGTCCCCGACCGCGAGCGGGTGCGTCCGGTCGCCGTCCAGCGCCACCCCGGCCCGCTCATGCGTCCGCCATGCCCGCCCGCCGAGCTCGACCCGGCCGACCGACAGCACCACCCACCGGCCCCCGAACCGTGTCGTGCGCGGCTCCTCGGCCACCCGGGCGTCCACCACCACCGTGCCGTTGCCGAGGCCCGGCAGCACGCCCGCCCGTACCGCGGCCGCCCGGGCCCCCGCCACGGCCGCACCCGCGCACATCAGGGTGGCGAACGCGAGCACGCCGGCCAGGACCGGCCGCCCGGCCAGGCCGGGACGCCGGCCCGCGAGCGTTGCCCCGTCCCGGACCGGCCGGCTCGCCGGGCCGAGGCGGCGGCCGGCGAGCAGCCCGCCGGCGAGGCAGGCCGTCGCGACCGCCAGGCCGGCGACCACCGGCGGGCGGCCCACCAGCTCGAACCGGGCACCCACGGCAACCCCGGCCGCGGCGGCGACCGCGAGCGCCACCCCATCCGGGTCTGGGCTCCGTGGTTCGGGCCCCTGAGGGCTACCACCCGAGGGGTCCGAACCACGACCTACGGGGCCCACGGCAGTCCGGTCGGGACCGGCGGGACGGAGCAGGGCGCGTGGACATCCGGTGCCGGGCCGGCCGGGATCGTCACCCGACCGTCACCTGCCGGGCCGGCCGGGATCGTCACCCGACCGTCACCTGCCGGGCCGGCCGGGATCGTCACCCGACCGTCACCTGCCGGGCCGGCCGGGATCGTCACCCGACCGTCACCAGGTCCTTGAGGACCGCGAAGCGGCGGTCGCCGATGCCGTCGACCTGGCGGAGCTCCTCGACCGACCGGAACGGGTGCGCGGTCCGGTAGGCGACGATCCGGTTGGCGGTCACCTCGCCGACGCCGGGCAGGGCGTCGAGCTGCTCGACGGTGGCGGTGTTCAGGTCGACCGGCCCGGCGGGCGCGCCACCGGTCCCGCCCCCGCCGCCCGTGGCGGCGGGTGGCGGCGGGTGCTCCCCGCGGGCCGGGACCCGGATCTGCTCGCCGTCGACCACCTTCCTGGCCAGGTTGACGGCGTCGAGGTCGGCGCCCGGGGCCGCGCCGCCCGCGGCCTGGACGGCGTCCAGGACCCGGCTGCCCGCGGGCAGCCGGACCACCCCGGAGCGCCGCACCCGGCCGACGACGTCCACGGTGACGGTCTGGCCGGCCCCGGCCGGTCCGGCGCCGCCCCCTGGCGTGACGGCGGGCAAGGTCCCGCCGCCCGCCGGCCCGGCGCCGTGCGCCCCCGCCTGCCCGCCCGGGCCGGCCAGGCTCGGCTGGTCCGCGCCCACGGGGGGGCCGGCCGGGCGGGCGGCGCCGCGGGCCCAGAGGGCACCCGCGCCGGCCAGCGCGACCAGCGCGATGACCGCGACGGCGGCGCCCTGGCGCCCGACGCCCGCCAGCAGCCCCGCGAGCCGGGTGCGCCAGGACTCGGGCGGCAGGACGAACGGCGGCTGGGTCGGCATGCTGGTCCTCCCGGTGCTGCCGGGCCGCCGTGCCGGCGGCCCGGTGGGTGTCAGTGGCATGCCGACCGTAGCCCGCCCCGGCCCGGCCGTCCTCGGGCCGTCCACAGCCTCCAACCTGCCAGTTCGCGCCACTGCCAGAGGCCGTCTGCCTTCCGCGACGGCGCCGCACCACCGTCCTCGGCGGCGCAGGCGTCCCCACCGGCCCGGCCGGAGGGCAGGCGGGACCGAGCTGGCGGCGGATCAGCCCCGCGCAGAGCGTCGCTGTCGAGCGGCCAGGCAGATCGGCGCCGCGCCCGCTACCTGGCGGTGACGACGTTGACGAGCTTGGGGGGCACGACCACGACCCGGGCGACCGGCCGGCCGCCCATGGCGGCCCTGACCTTGGGCGAGTCGAGGGCGGCCGCCCGCAGGGCGTCCTCGCCGGTGTCGGGCGCGACCTCGATCCGGTCGCGCACCCTGCCGTCGACCTGCAGGACGCAGGTGACGCGCTCGGTGCGGACCAGCTCGGCGTCGTACGCGGGCCAGCGCTGGAGGTGCACCGAGGTGGAGTTTCCGAGCACCCGCCACAGCTCCTCGGTCACGAACGGGGCCAGGGGGGCGAGCAGGAGCACCAGCCGCTCGGCGGCGTCGCGCCGCTCGGCCGCGCTCCCCCGTCCCTGCCTGAGCGCGTCGGCAAGGCCGTTGGTGAGCACCATCAGCTTGGAGATGGCGGTGTTGAAGCGGAACCGCTCGAGGTCGTCGGTGACCCCCTTGGTGGTGCGGTGGGCGAGCCGCACCAGCTCCGGGTCGGGCGCGCCCCCCTCCCCGCGCGACTGTACGCCGTGGACCGCGCGCCAGACCCGCTGGACCCAGCGGGCGGCGCCCTCGGTGGACACCTCGGCCCAGTCGACGTCGTCCTCGAACGGTCCGGCGAACAGCATGGTCAGGCGGGCCACGTCGGCGCCGTGCTCGTCGATGATGGCCGACGGCTCGACCAGGTTGCCGCGCGACTTGCTCATGGCGGCGCCGTGCATCACGACCATGCCCTGGTTCAGCAGGGCCTGGAACGGCTCGGTGAAGGGGACCAGCCCGAGGTCGTGCAGCACCTTCACGAAGAAGCGGGAGTAGAGCAGGTGCAGGATGGCGTGCTCGATCCCGCCGGTGTACTGGGGCACCGGCATCCACCTGGCCACCCGCTCGGGGTCGAACGGGCGGTCGGGGTCCAGCCCGGTGTAGCGGAGGAAGTACCAGGAGGAGTCGACGAACGTGTCCATGGTGTCGGTCTCGCGCCGGGCCGGGCCGCCGCACCTGGGGCAGTCCACGTTGACGAACGCCTCGGAGGTGGCCAGCGGCGAGCGGCCCTTGGGCTTGAAGTCGGTGACGTCGTCGGGCAGCACCACGGGCAGCTGATCGTCGGGCACGCCGACCTCGCCGCACTCGGGGCAGTGGATGATGGGGATGGGGCAGCCCCAGTACCGCTGCCGCGAGAGCAGCCAGTCACGCAGGCGGAAGTTGACCGCGAACCCGCCGAGCCCGCGCGCTTCGAGGTCGGCGGTGATCCGCTGGATCGTCTCGTCGGCCGGGAGCCCGTCGTAGGCGCCGGAGTTGACCATGACCCCGTCGTGGCCCATGGCGTGGGTCATCGTGCCCGGGTCCAGGGGCGGCGCCGGCACCCACTCCTCGCTCGTCTCGTCCCATTGCCGCTCGGGCTGGACGACCACGCGCACGGGCAGCCCGTACTTGCGGGCGAACTCGAAGTCGCGCTGGTCGTGGGCTGGCACGGCCATGATGGCGCCGGTGCCGTAGTCGGTGAGCACGTAGTCGGCCGCCCAGACCGGGACGCGCTCGCCGTTGACCGGGTTGACCACGTGCACACCGAGGAACACGCCCTCCTTGTCACGCTCGGTGGACAGCCGCTCGACCTCGGTCTCGCGCCCGACCCGATCCCGGAAGGCGATGAACTCCTGCTCGTAGGGGCCGCCGGCGACCAGCCGGGCGGCCAGCTCGTGCTCGGGGGCGAGCACGAAGAAGGTGGCCCCGTACAGCGTGTCGGGGCGGGTGGTGAACACGCGCACCGTGTCGCCCGTCTCGGCCACCGTGAAGTCGACGTCGGCCCCGGTCGAGCGCCCGATCCAGTTCCGCTGCATGGTGAGGACCTTGTCGCTCCAGTGGCCCTCGAGCCCGGCCATGTCGTCGAGCAGGCGCTGGGCGTAGTCGGTGATCCTGAAGAACCACTGGGTCAGCTCGCGCTTCTCGACCAGGGCGCCGCAGCGCTCGCAGTGGCCGTTGATCACCTGCTCGTTGGCGAGCACGGTCTGGTCGTTCGGGCACCAGTTGACCGGCGAGGCCTTGCGGTAGGCGAGGCCCCGCTCCCAGAAGCGCAGGAACAGCCACTGCGTCCAGCGGTAGTACTCCGGGTCGCTGGTGTTGAACGCGCGCGACCAGTCGAACGAGATCCCGAGCCGGCGGAAGGTGGCCCGCTGGGTGTCGATGTTCTGGTAGGTCCACGTCTTGGGGTGGGTGCCGCGCTTGATGGCGGCGTTCTCGGCGGGCAGGCCGAAGGAGTCCCAGCCGATCGGGTGGAGGACGTTGTAGCCCTGCATCCGCTTGAGGCGCGCGATCACGTCGCCGCCGGAGAACGCCTCGAGGTGGCCCATGTGGAGGTCGCCGGAGGGGTAGGGGAACATGTCGAGCGCGTAGAACCGCGGGCGGGTCGTGTCGCTCTCGTCCGCCCGGTACAGCGCCTGCTCCTCCCAGGCCGCCGACCATTTGGGCTCGGCCTGCTGCGGGTCGTACCGCTCCGCGTCCACCGTGGGGTCCACCTCTCATGACAAATTCGGCTCAGCCGTTCTTTTTTTCCTCCCAGCCAGCATAACAGCAGGCCAGCCGTGGTCTGGCATGGTACTGGATCGAGGGGATCGGCCCATATCGGGTGATCCCCTCTGGACATCCCGACCGGAGCAGTGCAAAGTCTCCGCCCATATCGACGAAGTCGTTCAAGCCGGACGTAGCTCGCTAGGTGGCAAGCGGGCATCGCCCCCGTACGTCCGAGCTGAGGGGAGGCAGGATGGTAACCGCTCGCAGGCGGGTCGGGGCTCCCAGCCCCTATCGTGCGGTGTTGCAGAACTGGCAGCAGCCGCGCGCGTACGAACCTCAGCTTCGCCCCAGCAGTGCATCCACCAGCGACGACGTCGAGGTGCTCCTGCGCACGACCGAGGTCGCGCGCAGGCTCCAGGTGAGCGCCCGCACGGTGCTGGCCTGGGCACAGGCTGGGAAGCTGCCGAGCATCCTGACGCCGGGCGGCCACCGCCGCTATCCGGTCCAGGGTGTGGAGCAGGTGCTGGCCACCATGACCGCCGCCGGCGAGCAGCGCATCGACGAGGATCGCCGCCGCTAGCTCGACCCGTCGGGAGCCGGCGCCGGCGTGCTCACACGCGCCGGCGCCGGCTCCCCGATCCGGTTCGCGGCCGGACCGATGCCGCACGCCGACCGGCCCTCTGCGCCATTGGGGTTGCTCTGCGCCGCCACCATTGGGCAGTCTGTGCCATTTCCATCGGCGTGGCGGTCAATTCGCGGCGACAGGCTTTCTGGCACCCGGTGCTTGTTTGGCCCGGAAGATCGGTGATATGTCTGCTCTCGTGAGCCTTCCGACCACCGCAGCATGGGTCTGGCACACCGGCCCGCGGCCGGTTCCCGGCCTGGACGCGGTGTTCGTGCGTTGCGCCAACGGGGCCAGCGGCTCCGGGAGCGGGAACTTCGACTTCGCCCGCAACTGGCGGAGGTGGAAGGCGGACGGCCGCACCCGGGCGATCCCCTGGACCTGGTTCGGCCCGCCGTCGAGCTCCAACGGCTCGGCCTGCGCCGACGTGCTGCACCAGATCGCCCCGGGCGAGCCGGTCTACATCGTCGAGATCCAGCACGACCCGCCCGCCGACCAGGTGGTCACGTTCGCCCGGCGGATGCGCAAGCTCGAGCCGAGCGCCAAGCTCGGCTTCACCAGCTACCCCACCCGGGCCGAGGCCGAGGGAAGAGGCGGCGTCCCCTGGGACGCGTGCGTGGAGGCCTTCGACTTCGGCCTGCCCCAGGTCTACAACGCGAGGCAGCGTGCCTCCCTGCTCAAGATGAACAGCCCGGTCGTCGCGGACATGGGCGGCAAGCCGATCCACGTGGCCGTGTTCCCCGACGCCGACGCCGGCTGGGCGGAGAGCGCGCAGCTCGGGCTCCTGCGCCACCTGGGCGCCTCCGGGTGGTCGCTCGACCAGTCCAGCTTCGGGCGCTGGTGCGGGCAGCTCGCCGCCCTGGCCGAGGACCGCCTCGCCCCGGACGCCCCGAACAGCCAGGGCGCCAGCGGCACTCGGGCCGCCGATGGCACGGGACGCACCGGCAGAGGCGTCGAGGAGGTCGCCGCCAGAGTGCTCGCGGTCGTCGAGCAGCACATGGTCGACGGCGGCAGCCTGGCCGACGAGCGGCTGGTCGCTGCCGTGAAGCACGCCCTCAGGGAGAGCCTGGGCGTCGAAGGCGCCTAGACCGCGGACCTGCGGTCAAGCCCCGGCGCGTCAGGGGCGAGCTCGCGCAGGAACGACAGGCAGCGCTCGGCCTCGTCCCCCTCGCCGAGCGCTTCGGCGGCCAGCTGCAAGCCGCGCAGGCAGCGCAGGAACCCGCGGTTGGACTCGTGCGACCAGAGCACCCGGCCGCTCCCCCGCCATCCGGCCTTGCGGACGCGGTCCAGGCCCCGGTGGTAGCCGACACGGAAGTAGGCGTAGGCGTCGACCGTGCGGCCGACGGCCAGGGCCGCCTCCCCCAGCTCCGCCCATGCGGCCAGGCAGGTGGGGTAGCGCCCGGCCAGCTCCGCGGTCTCCTCGATGCCTTGGGCGGCGGCGAGGGCCTCGAGGGAGCCCGCGGGCTCCGAGATGCGCGTCTCGTCCGGCTCGGTGATCGGGAGCTGGCTCATGGCTGCTCACTCTACCGAGCTTCGGTGCCGGCTGCTCGCGACCGCCCGCCGGGCAGCCGGCCCGGCCTGGCCCTCACGCGGAGCAGCCCCGGAGCAGGCTCGTCGAGGAGTGGGCCCGCCACTCCCCACGACGGGGCGCGCCCGGTGAGGACCCCGGGCGCGCCCCGTCTGTAGGCGGTCAGTCCGCGATGCGCAGGGCGACCGCCGGCCGGATCTTGGACGCCTGGCGGGCCGGCCAGGCGGTGGCCAGGACCGAGGCCACGGCCGCGGCGAGCACCAGCACCGCGATGCTCGTCCACGGGATCGGGAAGCCGACGCCGGCCGCGTTCAGCTCGTCGTCGTTCTTGAACAGCAGGTAGCTGGTGACGATGGACAGGGCGGCGCCGAGCACGATCCCCTCGAGGGCCACGAACGAGCTCTCGGTGAGGAACGCCCGCTGGACCGTGCCCGACGGGAACCCGAGGGCGCGGAGCACGCCGATGTTGCGGCGGCGCTCCCGGACGGCGCGGACCATGACGACGCCGAGGCCGGCGATGCCGACGATCAGGCCGAGCGCGAGGAACCCCTGCATGAGCTGGAAGAAGCTGCGGTTGGCGGCGAACCCGCGCTCGACCTGGTCGCGGATCGCGGTGGCGACCAGCCCCTCGGGCAGGTACTGGCCCTGCAGGTCGGCGGCGAGCGCCTGGTCGGAGGCGCCTGCCGCCGGCTTGACGAAGGCGCTGGCGAGCTTGGCGCCCGACCCGAACTGCGCCCGGGCCGCCGCCTGGCTCATGATGACCGGGCTCAGGAACCCGGTGTTGCCGATGCCGTAGAACCCCTCGCCCGACTTGAGCACGCCGGCGATGGTCTTGCGGTCGGCCTTGCCGGTGTTGGGGTCGGTGAGCGTCAGGGTGTCGCCCGGGTTGTAGGTGACCGCGCCCGGGCCGCCGCCCTCCTGGCCGAGGAACGGGTCCAGGATCACGTAGCCCGGGTCGGACTGGACCGCCCGCCAGACCGCGCGGTCGTCGCCGAGCCGCTCGAGCCGCCGGTTGAGCGGGAACAGGCCGGCCTCGGAGACCTTGGGGTCGGTGCCCACCACGACGACGTCGACCGGGTCGGTGCGCCCCTTGATCAGGTTGGTCACCTTGCCGCCGACCACCGTGAGGGGTGCGACCGCGTCCACCTTGCCCGCGAACCGGCCGGTGGTGAACGTCCGGGCCGGGTCGGCGACCGGCGCCGACGGGTTGAAGTCGGCCCGGATCGCGAAGCCGCCCGAGGCGTTGGCCACCTGGCTGTCGGTGCCCGCGCTGATCAGGTTGCCGATCACGGTGATCAGCACCAGCGTGAACACGACCAGGCCGTACATGATCAGGATGGCGCCGGTGCGGAACCGGCGGGCGATCGGGTAGGCCACCGCCAGCCTGGTCGCCAGCCCGCCGAGCGTCGGACGGGCGATCAGCGGCCGCAGCGGCCGGGTCAGCAGCTCCTGGTTCTGGCTGAGCAGGAACACCGCCGAGAAGGTGAGCAGGCTGCCGAGCACGATGAAGGTGGTCGTCGAGCCGTCGTCGAACACCTTGGGCCGCAGCGTGTTGGCGGCCAGGCCCCAGCCGAGCACGGCCAGCGACGCCCCGGTGTAGACCCAGCGCTTGGGCGCCAGGCGCACCAGCAGCGGGCACAGCGCGAGCACGGCCAGCGCCGGGTACAGGTAGACCCCGACCCCCTGGCTCCGGGCGATCGCAACCGCCGACAGGCCGCCGAACACCGCGGCCGCCACGGTCGACAGCACCACCCAGCGGCGCTTGAGCCGGCGGCCGCCCTCGTTGGGCAGGTCGCGGATGGCCGCGATGATGTTGACCCGGCTGATGCGGATGCTGGTCAGGGCCACGGTCAGGAAGGCGATGAGGAAGCCCATCGCGAAGCCGTTGACGAGGCTGGTCGGGGTGAACTTGAACGCCAGGCTGAACCCGTCGTCCGAGAAGCTGTTGAAGATGCGGGCGGCGACCACCACCACGGCGCGGCCGACGCCCAGGCCGATGAGGATCCCGAGCAGGGAGGCCACGAGCGCGTACACCGTGCCCTCGATGATGAAGCTGCGCACCAGCCGGCCGCGCTTCATGCCGACCGCGCGGAGCATGCCGAGCTCGGACTTCCGCTCCTCGGCCAGCATCACGAAGATGTTCACCAGCAGCAGGACCCCGGCGATGATCGAGAAGCTGCCGATGAACAGGAACAGGGAGCCGAGGCTGTTGCCCGCCGCCACGGCGGCCTTGAGCACGCTCTGCTTGGGCTTCTCGACCGAGGTCCCCTGGCTGGTCAGCGGGCCGAGAGCGGCCTTGAGCCTGGCCTCGACCGCGTCGCTGCGCTTCTCGCCCTCCTCCACCCCGCCGGTGTTGGAGACGAACGTGAACGTGCGCGGCCCGGGCGCGGTGGCCCCGGCCGCCTGGGCGGCCGCGCCGGCGCCGGCCGGCGCGGCGGCGCCACCGGCCCCTTCCGCTGCGGCGCCCCCGCCGGTCCCGGCTGCTGGAGCCGCGCCCGCGCTCGTGCCTGGCTGCTTGGGACCGGCGCCGTCCTGGGCGAGGCCGGCCGCCTTGGCCGCCTGCACCAGCGTGCCGGTGGTGAAGAAGGCGTTGCGCGCGGCCGTCTGGCCGGTTCCCGCCCCGGCCAGGCCCTCGGTGGGCACGACCCGGGCCACGCGGACGGCGGTGGGCCGGCCGTAGAGGTAGAAGGTGAGCGTCTCCCCGGCCCGCGCCCCGAGCTGGGTGGCCAGGTCGTCGTTGATGACCGCCTCCCCGGCGCCCGGGGCGGGGCCGGACAGCCCGGAACCGCTGTCGACGCCGCCGCTGAACGCGGCCGCCTGGGCGAAGTCGACCTCCCAGACGCTGGCGCGGGGCTCGGCGGTGCGGCTCGCGCCGCTGCCGCGGGTGACGGCGGCCTGGTCGCCGCGGAGGGTCAGGAGCCCGTCGACGTCGGGGTCGCCGCGCAGCCGGCCGACCAGGCGGGCGGCCTCGTCGCCCTGGGCGACCGTGGGGGAGCTGACGATCTCGTCGATCGGCCCGAGGTTGTCGTACGCGGTCTGCTTCACGGAGAAGTTGAGGGTGTCGCCGACGATCAGGCTGCCGATGATGATCGCGGTGCCGAGCACCGACCCGACGACGACCAGGACCGCCTCGCCGCGGCGGCGGGCGATCTGCCGCAGCGCCAGCCGGCGCAGGAAGGGCCGGCGCACCGCGATGAACGCGGCCACCGCCAGCGCGATCCCGAGCAGGGTGACCAGGGTGGGGGTGAGGTTCGGGTACATCGCTATCCCTCCACCCGGACCGCGCCACTCCGGTCGCCGCCCGCCGCCGGCTCGTCGGCCTGGGGACGCTCCTCGTCACCGACCAGCCGGCCGTCCCGCATGCGGATCAGCCGCCCGGCCTGCTCGCCGATGGCCGGGTCGTGGGTGACGAGCACGATCGTCTGCCCGTCGACCCGGTTCAGCTCGTGGAGCAGGTCGACGACCTGCGTTGCCATCTGGGTGTCGAGGTTGCCGGTCGGCTCGTCGGCCCACACGATCGCCGGCCGCGACGCCAGCGCCCGGGCCACCGTGACCCGTTGCTGCTCGCCGCCCGACAGCTCGTTGGGCCGGTGCCCGGTGCGGTGGCCGAGCCCGACCCGCTCCAGCATCTCGACCGCGCGACCCCGCGCCTCCTTGGCGGGCGTCCCGCCGAGCAGCAGGGGCAGCTCGACGTTCTCGGCCGCGGTGAACACCGGGATGAGGTTGAACGCCTGGAAGATGAACCCCATGGAGGTGGCCCGGTGGGTGGTGCGGGCCGCGTCGGACATCGCGAACAGGTCCTGCCCCGCGACCAGCACCCGGCCGGCGTCGACGTCGTCCAGCCCCGACAGGCAGTTGAGCAGGGTCGTCTTGCCGGAGCCGGACGGGCCCATCACCGCCACCATCTCGCCCTGGTGCACCGTGAGGCTGAGGTCGGCCAGGGCCTCCACCTCGATCTCCCCGGTGCGGTACACCTTGCGGACGTGCTCGGCGACCAGCAGCGCGGGACGCCCGTTGCCGTCCACGCCCGCCGCCACCGCCGCCGCGGCCGTCTCGCCGGTTCGCTTCCACTTGCGCATTGGACCTTCACCCTTCTCCGTCGATGACGAGATCACCTGATCTCTGTCCCTGGCTGCCCGCGTCCCTGGCTGCCCGCGAAGCGCCCGTCCGGGCGCCCGCTCGGTCGCCCAGGGCCGGTGACCGGCCCGGGCGGAGCCGGCGGGCAGCGGCGGGGCTGGGATGGGCCGACGTCGGTCGGCCCGCTCCCCCCGCCACTATCACGCTCGGGCGCCCCTGGCGCGAGCCAAAATGGCCGACTCGGCCGGATCTCCCCCGCCCGACCGCCAACTGTTCGATCCCCGTCCACCAGCCGTCCACCTGCCGGCTCCCTCGCTCGGCCACCCTTTCATCTTCGTCCGGTGCGCAGAGCCTCCCCCCGTTCCGGGTGCGGGCGCCATGGGGCATCACCCGGGCAGTTCCCTGAGCGGCCGGCAGGGTGCTCAGGGTCATCCCCGACGCGGCACGAGCATGCCCGTCGCCGGCTGTGGCGCCCCTGAGCGCGCCTGAGAGCCCTCTCAGGAGGCAGGGCGGTCTCTCAGCCGAGACCGTGTCGCACACGGGAGCCGAGACCGGGTCACACACGGGAGCCGAGACCGGGTCACACACGGGAGCCGAGACCGGGTCACACACGGGAGCCGAGACCGGGTCGCACACGGGGGCCGAGACCGGGTCGCACACGGGGGCCGAGACCGGGTCTCACACCGGCGGCCGGCGGTAGCGGATCACGCGGAAGGACTCGCCGAAGCGGAAGGCCTGGCTGGCCGCGGCCTGCTCGGCCATGCCGGTGACCAACGCCACGTCCTCGGGCGAGAGCTGCTCGCCGACCTGGGTGACGTGACGCCGGAGGCTGTCCAGCTTGGTCTCGAGGTGGTCGCCGATGTCGACCACCAGGTTGGCGTCGGCGCCGAACATGATCCACACCGCATCGAGCTTGACCGGCTCGAGCCCCTCCTCGAGCAGCTCGGGGTAGGCGAGCCGGGTGTCCGAGCCTGGGATGACCGCGGCAAGGGTCGCCTCCCCGACCGCCAGGTGGTCGGGGTGGTTGATGTAGAAGTCGCCGACGTACCTGGTGGTCGGGTCGCTGGTGACCACGACCTCGGGACGGACCCGGCGGATCAGGCGCACGATCCGCTCCCTGACCTCCAGGGTGGGCTCGAGCAGCCCGTCCTCGTAGCCGAGGAACTCGACCTCCTCGACACCCAGGACCTTGGCGCTGGCGCGCTGCTCGGCCTCGCGCAGCTCGGCCAGGGCGGCTCGGGTCAGCGACGGGTCGCTCGAGCCGGCGGCGCCGTTGGTGACCACGGCATAGGTCACCCGGGCGCCCTCGGCGACCCAGCGGGCCACCGTGCCTGCGCACCCGAACTCGATGTCGTCGGGGTGGGCGGCGACGACCAGCGCGCTGGCAGGCCTCCAGTACTCCATCGGTTTCACGCATCCTTCGCGGTGGGACGGGCGGTCAGCATCTCTCAACGCGCCGCTGCCCCGGAGTAGTCCCGCCGTCCCTGGTTCCAGGTCAGCCGTTCCAGATCAGCCCGAACGCCCGCGCGGAGTTCCGCGCCCACCCTTCGAAGATCAGCCGTTCCAGATCAGCCGTTCCAGATCAGCCGTTCCAGGTCAGCGGTTCCAGATCAGCCCGGCCTGCTCAGACCGGGAGGTCGGCGCCCGGCCGTCTTCGCGACCGTCGGCCGCCAGCCCCGCGTCGGGCGCGTCCGAGCCCGTCCAGGCCGGCATCGCGACCCTGCCCAACCCGGTGGCCAGCGGCAGGCGCAGCTCGAACCGGGCGCCCCCGCCGCTGCCGGCGGCCGGCTCGCCCACCGACAGCTCGCCCCCCTGGGCCCGTGCGAGCTGCCTGGCGACGAAGAGCCCGAGCCCGACCCCGCCGGCCCGCCTGGTGGAGCCCGAGTCGACCTGGGTGAACCGGTCGAAGATGCGGTCGCGCTCGGCCGCGGGCACACCCGGGCCGGCGTCGGTGACCGCGACCACCACCTCGGCGTCCTCCCGGCCTGCGTCGAGCCGGATGACGGCGCCGGCCGGCGAGTACTTGGCCGCGTTGTCGAGCAGGTTGCCGATCACCCGGGCGATCGCCTCCGGGGCGGCGAGCACGGGCAGCAGGCCCGCCACGGTGGCGACGACATGGTGCCCGGAGTGGTCGAGCTGCCCTGTCCGCCCGGCGTGGCGGATCACCTCGGCGGCGTCGATCAGCGGGTGGATGGCCGGCTCGCTGGGGACGTCCTGGAACCTGGAGGCGAGCAGGAGCTGCTCGATCAGCTCCTTCAGCCGCTCCCCTTCCCGCCGGGCCATGGCGACGAGCTCGAGGCGCTGCTCCGGGGTGAGCACGCCGTCGCGGGCGCTCAGGGTGACCAGGGACCCGAGGATCCCGGTGAGCGGGGTGCGCAGCTCGTGCGAGACGGTGGCGAGCAGGTCCCCCTTGAGCCGGTCGTTCTCCTTGAGCTGGAGGACCAGAGCGTGCTCGACCTCGACCAGGCGGGCCTGCTCGGCCGCCATCTCGGTGGCGGCCGCGGCCGCCGACTCGGCCTCGGCCCGGCGGGCCGCGGCCTGCAGCGCCCACTTGGAAGCGAGGTACACGGCGACGATCGGCAGGAGCAGCAGTGGGATCAGCACGGCCGAGCGCTCGGCCACGATGAGCGCCACCGGCGCCATGGCGAGCAGCATGCCCGAGGTCCACGCCTTGAAGACGAGGTCCTCCCGGATGACCGAGGCGAACGAGGCTCCCGATGCGAGGGCGACCGTGATGCACACCAGCAGGTCGTTGAGCACGAAAAATACGACCATGGCGGCGACGAACGCCGGCACGTGCCCGGTGGAGAACGGGCGCCCGCCGCCGAGGAACTGGTAGAGGAGATCGGCGGCCGCCAGCGACAGGCTGTATTGGGCGACGTTGAATAGCACCTTCTTGAGCGGCTTGCGCTGGACCAGGTCGGACACGGCCGAGGCGATCCCGAAGGCGAGCACGCCGGCGGCCACGCCCCAACCGAGCAGCAGGGCGAAGCCGAAGGTGCCGGAGACGGTGATGCTCTCGGTGTCGCCCTTTTTCGGCAGGTCGACCGGGAACAGCTCGGTCAGCACGACGAGGGCTGCGAGCAGCCAGAACGCGCCCGGCGGGCCGTCAGCGGGCCGCACCGTTCCGCTCGTGGCGGCCACGGCGAAGACGGCGAGGCCGGCCGTTGACACGGTGAATACCCACGCTTCGAAGGCGGATGAGCGACCGTGAAGGGTCAGGTCCATCGTCCTCGCCTGTGAGGGGCACCGGCTGAACCGCTCCAGCACACCACTTCACCCCGGGTCTTGTCGACCCGGGGTGAAGGTGGCCGGATTCAGGATCGTGGGGTCACCACTTGATGGGGGCACCGAGCGTCGCTACGAGCGCGGCGAATGTCGCGAGCAGGTACGCGACCTTGGCACGACGGCTCCTGAGGTACTGCATGACCGTTCACCTCCCCGAATGCTGCAAGAGGCGACCAGTGACCGGGCCCAGGTCGCAAAGCCCGACTGTCGACGGCGGAGGGCCGATCCCTCGGTGGACCAGCCAGTATACCCAATCAGGAGGAATATGTCATACTGATTGAAGCAACGTTCTGCGCATATTCGATTGAAAAACTTGATCAAGTGAAACCACACAACCGGTAGCTTCCAGTTGTCATTGACAATGTTCTTGGCTTGTCGCGTCACGATCGACCGGTTTAGTCATTGCGGTCGCCACGGCTACTTCGGCAGGAACAGCGGGGATGCACCCAGGCCTCCGTACCTCGTGCCCACGGAGGGCTTGGACTCGACATCGTCGCCAGCGTGGCGCATGCTCTTGATATCGTGCGGTATCAAGTGGCGCGATATCGAGGAGGAGGAAGCGCCATGGAGGAGTCGTCGAAGCTGGCGTCGCTCCTGTTCACAGCGGTGCGCCGCCTACCCCAGGACGACCAGGACGCCGTGCTTGCCGAGCTGCTGAGCGACCGGCTGGAAGCAGGCGGCCAGGGCCCGCCGCCAGCGCGGATCCCAGGGCTGCCCGAGCTCCTGGGGACCAGCACGCTCACCGGCGTCCAGCTCGGGCTGGTGTCAGGAGCCCAGGGGGAACCGGGCGGGCCCTGGCAGACCGTGCCGGTGCGGCTCTCCACCGAGCAGCACGAGCGCCTCAAGCAGTGGTGCCAGGCCAACAGCTTCACCATGGCGGTGGTGCTGCGCGGCCTGGTCGCGCGGTTCCTGGACGAGCAGGTCGGCCGGACCGGGCCGCGCAGCGGCGAGGAGGCCGGCCCGGCCGGTTGACCCCCGCCGCTTCGCGGTGACCGGGTCCTTCAGGCCCGCGAGCCCGGCCGGGCTACGGCAGCGCCCAGGCTGACCCGGAACAACCCCGTCGGCGCCGCCACCCCACAGCGCGCCCGGACCGGCGGCGACCTCATGGTGCCGCGTCCTTGCGGCACTGCTGGCTGACCAGGGTGTAGGCCTTGAGTGCCGCCCTTGCCTTCTGGCGCTGGTTGGTGACCAGCAGCGCGATGACCTGATCGCCCTGCTTCGCGGTCTCCAGGCAGGCCGGAGAGCCCGACGGCCGGACCCCCGCCGAGGTGGAGGGGACGGGAGCGGGCCGGCTTCCGGACGGGACCGGCGTCGCGGTGCGCGCCCGCTCACCACCGGTGCGCGCGCTCGCCACGGCGAAGCCGAGCACCACTCCGACGGCGAGGGTGAGCGCTGGGACGACGAGGAACCAGGACCGCCTGGCGCCACGGGGCGCCGGGAGCGGCGGGAGCGTGGTGGAGGCCGGGTCGGGCCGCCCCGAGTCGAACAGTGATCCGACCCGAGGCTGGTCGGGGCCGGTCCGGTCCGGGCCGGTCCGGTCCGGGACTGCCGGGTCGGAGTCGAGCCGTGCCCGGAGCGACGAGAACGAGCGTCGGATGCGTTCGAGCTCCTGCCGTCGCTCGTCCTGGTTGGCGGGCATGCTCTCTTGCCTTCGAGACAGGGGTCCGGACCGGCGACCCGAGCCAGGACCGCCAGCCGGCAAGTTAGCCACAGCCCCCCGGGAATGCACAAATCGCCAAACCCAGCAGCGCTACATGCGTTCGCCCTCCTGCATACGTGGCGTCCGAACGGCTCGAAGGGGCGTGCGATGGCCAAAGTGCGGGAGCAGTAGCTACGGGAGCAGCTGGGCGACGCTTGCGGTGATCTTTCTCTGACGCTTGCGGTGATCTTTCTGGCCATCTGCTCAGGTCGCTCCCCCACCGACACCGCGGACTCCCGCGAGACCGCGGACTCCCGCGACGGCGCGCACCACACGGGGCTGGCCAGCCACGGAGACCGTTGGTTGATCGTCGCTGAAGGTGGCACTCGGTCTGATGGCTCCTGCGGCAAGGGAGGAGAGAGCTCATGGGGGTCACCACCTGAGATGCTCCCGCTCGAGATGGGCAGCGTGCGGCTTTCGAACGGCGAGATCACCGAACTGAACCAGGCGGTGACCCGCAGCCGGCAGCGGTCGGAGGAGCTGCGCCCCCGGCTGGCCGAGAGGCCCGCGACTGCGCGCACGGGTGAGTTCGTCGCGGAGACCGTCGCTCGCCATGCAGGCGCTCCTGGACCCGATGACGCGCTCGTTCGGGCGGCGAAGTCGGGCGACCCGCGAGCGCGGGAGGAGATGATCGAGCGGTTCATGCCGTTGATCGTGTCCCAGGCGCGTTCGTTCCGCGTCGAGGGCGGCCCGGGGCGCGGCGTTGCGGCCGCTCACGGGCGGGCCGGGAGCCGCCGGATCGCCGCCTCGACCTCGGGCTCGGCGGCGACGTTGTCGAAGCGGGCGGTGATCTTGCCGTCGGGGCCGATCACGAACACCCACGGCTCGTTGAGGTCCTCCCCGCGGTACAGCCAGTCGGCGGCGGCCTTGTTGACCTCGCGCTTCTCGAAGTCCCGCCAGACCTCGACGTGGACGAACTCGGCCCGGTCCCGGTAGCGGCCGGCGAGCTGGGCGACCATGTCGGTGATCGGCCCGCAGAACCGGCTCACGCAGTACACCGGCGTGGAGAACACCGCCACCACCGGGCGCCGGTCGGCGATCGCGGCGGCGATCGTGGTCTGGTGCAGCTCAGGATCGGGCACCTTGCCGTCGGTGGCCGCCCGGGAGTCGACCGCCCCCTTGGGCGCGTCCTTGGCGGCGGTGGTCAGGTTCTTGGTCTTCAAGGCCGCGTCGCCGACGGCCGGCACCTGGTGGGTGGCGGCGACCTCAAACGTGGTCTGCGCCGAGTTCGCCCTGCCTTGCAGGTCGAGGCTGACGATCGCGCCCCACCAGCCGGCCCGGTCGAAGGTCACCCCTGCCGCATACACCCCGCGGTTCTCAGCGCCCGACACGATCGCCGGGCCTGACCGCCCCTCGGCGGGCGGGCTCCCCGGCACGGGCAGGTAGCGGCCGGTCGCGGTGATGCTGGTCGTCCCCGTCGCGGCCCCGCTCGGCCGGTCCTTGCCCAGGAACGCAAACCCCAGGCGCACGGTGCCGTAGCTGACGAACCGGTTGTCCTGGGTGACCAGACCGACCAGGAACCGGCTGACACCCTCGGCGGACAGGTCGTAGCTGGCCACCTCGGCCTGCAGCCCGACCTTGCTGCCCTGGCCGGCCGGCGTGGCGGCGTCATCCTTGGTCTGGGACGAGCAGCCGGCGCCAAGGAGGACAACCAGCACGACGATGAGCCCCCAGGAGCGGCGAGGCATCGGTTGGGTCACTTCCTTTCCGGTTCCCCGGCGCACGCCGGCGGAGCGATCGAGAGCACGCCAAGGGCGGCGCCGGTGGCGCGCACGAGCCGCTCCAGGTCCGCCCGAGCCTTACGGGCGGTCACCTGACCGGCGAAGTCCCGCTCGACGGCCGCCTTGGCCTCCAGCAGGCGAGCCGCCGCGGCCCGGTCGCGGTCCTGGACCATGCGGGCGAGATCATGCAGCCGGTCGTGGGCGAGTGCGTAGAAGACGCCGCGGGCGCCCGCGACATCGCTGGCGGCCTGCTGGCGCGCGCCGCACAGGGCCGTCGCCGCGGACTGCAGCGACGCGGCCGAAACCGGCTGGCCGCCCGCGGACGGGGACGCGGCCACCGGCCCGGCGAGCTGGTCGGTGTCGGCGGCGCAGGCGGTGGCGCCAAGGCCCGCGACGACCGCGACGGCCAACGCCGCCAGGCTCCGGCCCAGCAATGCCAACGCGCCAGAACCCGGCGGGCCAGCCGCCGAACAAGCTCGCATCGCACACCACCGCCTCACCGCCGTCGCGACCGGTGCGGCGAGCTGCCGCACCGGGTTCCGAGCTCAGGCGATGCGTGGCGGGTGGTCAAGCCCTCCGACCAGCAAGAACGCACGCAGCCCGTCCCCCGCCGGGGACCAGCGTCGTCCGAGCAGGCGCGGGGCGGCGAGCAGCCAGGCGGCGACCGGCAGGGTGACGGCGAGCACGCCCCCAAGCGACAGGGCGGCTCCCCCGCCGCACGCCGGGTCTCCAGCGCACGGATCGTGCCCGGGTAGGCTATGGCCCTGCTGGCCGCTGGCCGCCGCGGACACCACGCCGGTGGGCCGGCACGCACCCGGCGGGCAGCTGTGCGCCCGCGGATGGGTGGCGGGCAGGACCACGCTCAGCGCGATGCTGGCAAGCAGCAGCCCCACAGCAACCGCTATGGGAAAACGCGCGGAGGTAAGGAGCCGGTTCATGGTGCGCCGCCAGCATACGCAACCCGGCTCGGATGCGTCGGTCGCCGGTACGGGTGGCCGCGATCAGCGGCCAGGACCTCAAGGTCGGCGGGAAGTAAGGTGGATCCGACGTGTTCCGACGCCGATGCGCAGGCTGCGCGGCGCGTCACCAGGACGCGCGGTTGGACAGGCGACCGACCCCGGGCACGAACCGCCCGACGGTGGCGGCGTACCGCTGGTAGGCGGCGCCGTGCACGCGCTGCAGGTAGGGCTCCTCGACCACGCGAACCTGCGGTTCCAGGGCGATCACGAGCGCGGCGAGCCCGGCGACGGCGACGGTGTTGGCGACCATCAGCGCCAGGCCGAGGGCGGTGCTGGCCATCGCGGTGAAGATCGGGTTGCGCACCAGCCGGAACGGCCCCCCGGTCACCAGGGTGGTGCGCTCGCGCTCCTCGACGCCGGTGCGCCAGGCGTCGCCCATGGCGAGCTGGGTGCCGAGCGTGGCCAGGACGCCGAAGCCGGCGAGCGCGACACCGGCCGCGTGGACCACCGGCCGGTCGGCCGGGTCGAACGGGTCCAGGCCGGCAAGACCGGCGACCGGGGCGGCCAGTCCAGTGGCCAGAGCGGCGACGAACAACAGACCTGCCCACCACTGCGGTGAGCCGGGACGGTGGCCTGCGCCTCGAAAACCGGTGTCGCCGGTGCGACACAGCTGCACGAGGGTGCGCACACCGAAGCCGAGCAGCAGCCAGACGGCGTACACGATCAGGGCGAGGAGGGCCATCAGTGGTGGGTCGCGCCCTCGTGGTCACGGTGGCTGGGCTCCTCGAGCTGGAAGGTGGAATGCTCGATGTCGAAGTGCCCGGCCAGGCAGTCACCGAGCCGGCCGAGCACCTGCGGGCCCCGCGCCCCTTGATCGAGGACGACGTGCGCGCAGAGCACGGGCATCCCGCTGGTGATCGTCCAGGCATGCAGGTCATGGCAGTCGGCAACGCCGGGGATGTCGACGATGTGGCGGCGCACCTCGGCCATGTCCACCCCCTTGGGGGTGGCCTCGAGCAGCACGTCGACCGCCTCGCGGAGCAGCCTCCAGGTGCGGGGCAGGATGAACAGCCCGATCAGCGCCGACGCGATCGGGTCGGCGGCCCGGAAGCCGGTGAGCGCGATGACCCCGGCGGCGACCACGACCGCGGCCGAGCCGAACAGGTCGCCCAGCACCTCGAGGTATGCGCCGCGGACGTTGAGGCTCTCGGCCTGCCCGCGGCGCAGCAGCCACAGCGACACCGCGTTGCCGGCCAGGCCGACCAGCGCCACGGCGAGCATCGGGCCGCTGGCGATCTCGGGCGGCTCGGCCAGGCGGCGCCACGCCTCGACCAGCACGAAGATCGCGACACCGAACAGCAGCACCGCGTTGACCACCGCGGCCAGGATCTCCAGGCGGTAGTAGCCGAACGTGCGGGCGGCGGTCGGGGGCCGGCCGGCGAACCAGATCGCCAGCAGGGCCAGCCCGATCCCGGCCACGTCGGTGAGCATGTGGCCGGCGTCGGCGAGCAGGGCGAGGCTGCCGGTGATGATCCCCCCCGACGACCTCGACCACCAGGATGGCCGAGGTCAGGCCCAGCACGGCGAGCAGCCTGCCCCGGCTCCCGCCAGCGGCGCTGTGGGCGTGGTCGTGGCCCATCAGCCCGCTTGCTGCTCCGCGGTGGGGCGTTCCTCGAGGGTGTGGCGGGCGCCGTCGGCCAGCACGTGGCGGACGTGGGTGTCGGCGAGCCGGTAGTAGGCGATCCGGCCGGCGCGGCGACGGGCGACCACGCGGTGGTCGCGCAGCAGGCGGAGCTGATGGCTGATGGCGGACTGGCGCATGTCCAGCAGCAGGGCGAGGTCGCAGACGCACAGCTCCTCGGTAAGGCTGAGCGCGTGCAGGATGCGCACCCGGGTGGGGTCGGCCAGCATCTCGAACGTGGCGGCGACGTCCTCGGCGCCGGCCAGGTCGAACACCCGGCCGATGAGCGGCCGGACGTGCTCGGGGTGGACGCAGCTCGTCTCGCAGCGGTCCAACAGCTGCTTGTCTGCTTGCATGCTCATACGTTCAGTGTAAGGCTGATTCCCGCCAGAACCCAAACAATGCCCGGGGGCCTTGTGGGCGCTGCCTCCCAGGCAAACCCCAGGGTACTACGCGCCTGGAAGGACCTGTTGATGAGCGAGGTGGCGGCCACGGGCGCCGGCGCCTCAGGCGAGCGGGCCCTCCTGGTCCGGCGCGGCCTGCGGCTTGAGTACCTGACGGTCGGGTGGAACCTGGTCGAGGGCCTCGTCGCGGTGGCGGCCGCGCTGGCCGCCGGCAGTGTCGCGCTGCTCGGCTTCGGGATCGACAGCTTCGTGGAGTCAGCCTCGGGGTCGGTGCTGATCTGGCGGCTGCTGGCCGAGCGCCGCGCGGCCGACCAGGAGGCGGTCGAGCGGCTCGAGCGCCGCGCCCAGCGCCTGGTCGCCGTCTCGCTGTTCGCCTTGGCCGCCTGGATCGCCGCCGACGCCAGCCTGGCGCGGCGAGGACTGCTGTGCCGCCTGACCTGGCAGAAGTGCCGCCTGACCCGGAGCCGGTGCGGCGCACCAGGCGTGGCCGGGCGGCGGCCGGCGCGGCCGCCGCCATTGTGGTCGGCGTCGCGCTGACCGTCACGCTCGGCCGCTCCGGCGGCGACCGGGCGCCTGAGTCGGCCACCGGACAGGTGCGGGTGGTGCCCAGCAACGTGGTGGTCTGGCCCGAGGCCAAGCGGCGACCGTTGCCGGAGTTCGCCGGCACGACCATGGACGGCACGCCGCTTTCCCTGTCGAGCCTGCGGGGCAAGGTGGTCGTGCTGAACTTCTGGGCGTCGTGGTGTGGGCCGTGCCGGGCCGAGCAGGCGGCCCTCGAGCAAGCCAGCAAGGAGCTCGCCGGCCAGGGCGTGCGGTTCGTGGGCGTGAACATCCGCGACAACCACGCCGCCGCCGCGGCCTACCTTGCCGAGTTCCAGGTGACCTACCCGTCGCTGTTCGACCCGTCCGCCCTGCTGGCACAGCGGCTCCGCGGCCAGGGGCCCAACTTCCCGCCCTACACCGTCGTCGTCGACGCCCGCGGGCGGATCGCCGCCCAGCTGTACGGCGCCCTCAACGGCGGCAAAGGCCCGACGCGGCTGCAGGTCACCCAGCTCCGCGACGTGATCGACGCAGCCGCCGGCCCGGAGGGCACGCCAGCAGCTCCACCGGCGGCGGGCCGATGACCGCGGCGAGCACGGCGGGAGCCAGAGTCTCCACACGGGGGTCCCAAACGCTGCCGAGGTGTGCGCACAAGCGGCTGCCCAGCTGGCTAGAACCAGAGCACCGAACCCGGCTCAGCGGGGTCAGGCGCGATTGCCGACGCTGCGACCGACATCTCTGATGACGCCTGCGAGCTTGCTTAGGGGTCCCCGCACGACAACCTGGACGTCCCAGGGTCGGGACGCCCAGGTGAGCAGTACTCGGCCTGGCCAAATAGTCAGGCGGGGACCCCCTTAGCTTGCCTCAGGCGGGTCGTCCTCGCCCTCCTCCTCGTCTGGCTTGTGCCTGAAGATGAGCCAAAGCCCGATGCCCATCGCCACCGGGGACGCGAAGATCAACATCTCGTCGAGCCCGCTTCCGTGCGCCAGGATCCCACTGTCCATGCTCACCACCACCAATCCAGCAGGTGTACTCGCGGTGCGCGCTGTCCCGTTCCGAGGACTCGAAACCGACCGCTGTGGGTGGTACGCGGTTTGACGGCCGATTGTGGTGCGGCCTCCTTGCTGGTTGGTCGCGGAGCTGGCGGGTCAGGTGCCCAGCAGCAGAGCGATGCCGCTGAGGGTATAGAAGACCATGGTGGCCAGTGTGAGGGGACACTGTCGATGAGCATGTAGAGGGTTTGTAGTGACACTGGTCGTGATGACGAGCCCAAGCCCTTGGGGCCATGGCGGTGGGACAGGTTGCGCAGCAGGCTCGCCGGGTCCGTCGGTGCTGTGGCTCGGCTGGGCACTGGAGTTGTCCGGGATGCTTGGTGCGGAGCACGCTCTCGCGCGTCGTGCACGCGCAAGGCCCTCCCAGACTCGTCGCAGAAGGGGAGGGCCTTGCTGATGGTGCGAGGCGCACCGGTGCTGATGGTAGACACCGACCCGGACCGGGTCGAGTTGGCGCTGGGCGCGGGCGAGCTGGCCTGCCCGCGGTGTAAGGGCGTGCTGGGCCCGTGGGGCTGGGCGCGGGGCCGGTGGTTGCGCGGCCGCGGCGGGGTGCAGCAGCGCCTTCGTCCCCGGGGCGGTGGGTTGCTCCAGTGGCCACCGCTCGGCCACCTCCGGCGCGCGGCGCTCCCGCCGCAGCACCTCCGCGCTCGCACTGCGGGCGAGGGTGAGAAACCACACCCGCACCGGCGCCTCCCCCCGAAAGCGTCGGATCGACCGCACTGAGCGCAGGAACGTCTCCTGCGCCGCCTCGGCGGCCAGCTCCCGGTCGCCAACCAGCACACAGCAGTACCACCAGACGTCGACCTGCAACGCCCGGCAGACGGCCTCGAACGCCTGGCCATCACCTCTGGCCGCCCGGCGGGCCCATCTGGTGGTCGCTCTCGGCTGCTGACCTGGTTTGCTGGGATGGCTCAGCGTGCTGGTGGCCGGATCGCGCTGGGGGCGTCGAAGCCGTGGTAGTCGTGGTCCATGAAGTGGCCTTGGGCGAGCATCTGGGCGCGGCGGACCAGCCCGCCCTGGTCGACCCAGAGGCGGAACCACACCGGCACCTGGTCGCTGCGGCCGAAGAAGGCGACGATCCGGGTGGGGTGGCCGCCGACGGGTTGGCTGCCGATGATCCGCGGGGCGACCAGCGGGGCGAAGTAGTCCCACACGTAGGAGGGGGCTGGGGTGACGGGGAAGTCGTGGTCGACCTTCCACGGCGTGGCGGGGGTGTCGCGGGTGTAGCGGGTGGCGCCGATGATCACGGTCTCGGCGCCGCCGGCGAGGATGCGCAGGTGGTTGGGTGCCTCCAGCTGGTAGCGGGCGCGAGTGGCGCCGGCACCCCACGACAGCCGCTCGGTGAGGGCGACGGTGCGCAGGGTGTGCATGCGTCGCTGCGCCAGGGTGAGCAGCGCGCCGCCGTCGGGGGCTGGCAGGCGGGGCAGCCGGAAGGTCGCGGTGCCGCCGCCCTGACCGCCGACCGCCACCCGGATGGTCTCGCCGCCCCAGAGGGTGGCGGTGGCGTGGCGGCAGGCCGGCCCGCAGGGCTGCGGGGTGATGGTGCGGCCGGCCAGGTCGAGGCCGACCGGCAGGCGCGCGGCGGCCTGCTCGCCCTGCAGCGGCAGCAGGTAGACGAGGAGCTGGTTGGGGCCGGGCCGGGCCGGGCGGATGGTGAGCCCGACCAGGACCTGGCCGGCGGGCTGGCCCAGGGTGAGGTCGCCGGCCTGCGGGAGGGCGGCACCGGCCGGGTCGGCGGCGGTGGCGACCCCAGGCGTCGGGGGGGAGGGCAGGGGCGAGACGGCCAGCAGCGCCGCCAGCGCGATCACCACCAGGGCCAGCCCGGCCTCGGCGCGGGGGGCCAGCCGGCGCCGCCAGGCCAGCAGCGACAGCGGCAGCATCGCCGCCACGGCGAGGAGCTTGACGCCAAGGACCTGCCCGTAGGCGCTGGTCAGCAGGGCGCTGGGGCGGCCGAGCCGCCCCAGGGCCTGGACACTGCCCAGGGCGACGGTGGCGCAGAATGCGGCCAGCGCTACGGGGCTGAAGCGGTCCAGCAGCCGCCGGGCCGCGGGGCCGCGCCAGCCGCCGGGTGGGCGCAGCAGCGCCAGGGCCAGGATGCCGCCGGCCCACAGCCCGGCGCTGGCCAGGTGCCCGGCGTCGACCGCGATCCCCCACCAGGCAGGCCTGACGGTGGCGGCGTGGCCGGAGGCGGCCAGCGCCACCAGCGCGACCGGGACCGCGGCCCGCAGCAGGGGCGGTGCGGCCAGGGCGGCGAGCAGCGCGACCGCCTCGGCGGCCACCAGCACCAGCCGCGCCCGCCCGGCAAGCCCCGAGCTCAGGTAGGTGCCGGGTGCGCCGGGTGCGGCTGCGAGCATCTCTCGGGTGACCAGCAGCACCCCGCTGGCCAGCGCCACCGCCAGCGGGAGGCGCGGCCGCACCCTGAGCCAGGCGAGTTCCGGGTCGCCTCGGGCCAGCCGCCCGAGCAGCAGCATGCCCACCACCAGTAGCAGCGCCGCGTACTGCACCGCCCGCAACGCGGCGGCGAGCGGGTCGGGCCGCTGCGCGGCGGCGCGCTCGGTGAGCCGCGCGGGTGCCACGACGCTGAACTGGAAGCCGCCGCGGCTGGTGTGGCCGTCGTCGGTGCTGACCGCCGTCCACGCCACCCGGTAGCCGCCCGGCTGGTTGGTGGCCAGCGCCACCCGCGCCTCGGTCCCGGACGCCTTGCCCGCCACGCGGGTGCCGGCCGGGTCGGTGACGCTGACCTGCGACAGCCCGGTGTCCAGGGGCTGGGAGAACTGCAGCACGACCACACCGGGCGCGGTGCCGAGCTGCTGGCCGGCCCGTGGGCTGGACGACAGCAGCGTGGCGTGCGCCCGCGCGACGCCGGGCGCGATCACAAGCCAGGCCAGCAGCGCCAGCAGGCCCACTCCGGCGAGCCGGCCGGCGGCCGGCAAGCGCCGCGCCCTGGCCGGTGGCTGCCGCATCACCGCCCTCCCCGCAGTGCCTCCTACGTCCTGTCGGAGGAGCGTACGCCTGCGCAGGCCGGACGTGGGGCCTCGGGTCCGGCCCGGCAGGTCGCCAGCCCACCGGTGAGCCGCACCGTCAGCCCAGCGGGCAGATCATGGTGCCCGCGACGCGGGCAACAGGGAGGGCGACCGCGATCACCTGCGCGGCGAGGGGGAGGGCGAGCACGAGCACGCCGACCAGCAGCGCAAGCCCACCGCCGTGCTGCCGGGGCGCGACCAGCCGGCTGGCCCGCTCCGCGGCCGAGACCACCGTGGCGCCGAGCGCGGCCTCGGGGGCCGGGGTCTCCCCAAGAGCGGCCAGCGCCGCCGCGACCTGCCGGCGGCCCTGGACGCGGGCGGCGGCGTCGTCGGCGGCCAGCTCGACCAGGCGGGCGACCGCCTGGCGGGCGAGCCGTGCCGCCGGCAGCCACGGGAAGCCGACCCGCAGCACCTGCGCGAGCAGCAGCAGCCGGTGGTGGCGGCTGGCCTGGTGGGCGCGCTCGTGGGCCAGGACGGCGGCGAGCTGTCCGGCGTCCAGGCGGCGCAGCGCCGCGCTGGAGACCACTACGGGGCCGGGCCGGCCGGGCAGGCAGTAGGCGAACGGGCGCCCATGGTCGAGCTCGGTGACCCCGGCCAGGCCCGTGGCGGGCCGGCCGGCCAGCGCGAGCAGCTCCCGGTGGCGGCACCCGGCTCGCCAGGCCCGCAGGCCGGCGGTCGAGCCGCCGAGCACGATCCCGCCGGCGACAGTGGCCAGCAGCAGCACCCCAGCCATGGTGCTGGCGCTGCTGCCGTGAGGGGTCGACAGGGCCGCCCGCAGCGCCATGACGCAGGTGCGCAGCAGCTCGGCGACGCCGACCCCGAGCGAACGGGTCGGCAGGAGCAGCAGCAGCCCGGCAAGCGTGACGGCGGCGAGCGCGCCGGCCGGGGCGGCGAGCCACAGCCAGGCGGTGAGCGTGGGCCAGCGCTCCAGCCCCCGCAGCCGCCGCAGCATCAGCGGCGCCCCGCCGCCCAGCGCGACCGCCGACACCGCGAGGACGAGCAGGGCGTTCATGCGGGGTCGCTCGCCGGGGTCGGGCGGTCGCGGGCGGTGTCCAGGGCCGTCCGGAGCGCCTCGGCCTGGTCGGGTGGGATCTGCTCGACGAAGTGCAGCAGCACCGCGGGGTGGTCGTCGCTGCTGCCCAGCACGCTGGCCATGAGGTCGGCGGTGTAGGCGGCACGGGACCGGGCCGCCTGGTAGGTGTGGGCGCGGCCGTGGCGCTGCCGGGTGAGCAGGCCCTTGCCGGCCAGGCGGTCCATGACCGTGAGCACGGTGGTGTAGGCCACGGGACGGGCACGAGTCAGCTCGTCGACGACGGCGCGGCCGGTCACCGGGCCGTCAGCCGCCCAGACGACCTCCATGATCGCCCGCTCCAGCTCACCGAGCCCCCGCAGCCGCATCCGCCCTCCTTCGCTGGCCGCATCCACCAGCCCAGGCCCGGCCTGACGGCGCCGGACTGGCCGGGGTGGCAGGGGTATCATCGCGGGCCGGTCAACCCTGGCGGTGCTGGGGCGCCGTCGGCCGCACCTTGGGCGTGGGGTCCGGCCTGGGTGCCGGCGTGGACGCCCCCGCCGCATCCGCCCGGGGGAGGCGGGTGCGCAGCTCGGCGAGCTCGCGTTCGAGCTCGGCGACCCGGTCGTCTTGGCCCTGCGCCGCCCGGGTTCCCCTGCCCCGCATCGCGAACATGCAGACGAGCATCAGCAGCGGGCACAGCAGCAGGGGGAGGACAGGGAGCAGTCGGGTGAGCATGCGGCCTCCTCAGGCGGTCCGAACCTTCCGGTGATGTCTCCTACGATACGTCGTAGGATAGGGTACTGCGATGTCGGACACCACGCCCACCCTTGGCCAGGAGCCGCCGCGGCCCGCGGCCGGCCGCGGCCTGCGGCGGGCGCTGCCAACGCTGATTCTGGTCGCCCTGCTGCTGCCGGTGCTGCTCGTGGGCATCCTCCGGGTCCAGCGCCGGGTCGAGACCACCGGCACGCCCAGCCTGAGCGCGGTCGCCCGGGCCTACCGCGGCCGTGGCGTGCGGTTGGTCGGGGTCAACATCCGCGACCGCCGGGCCGCCGCCAAGGCCTATGTGGAGGAGTTCCAGGTCGCCTACCCGTCGCTCTACGACCCGGCCGCCCAGGCGGCGGCGACGCTGCAGGCGTTCGCGCTGCCAACCACGATCATCCTGGACCGCGACGGGGTCGTCGCCTACCGGCTCACCGGCAAGACCACTGTGGCGATCCTGTCGGCCCGGCTAGACCGGCTGCTCGGCCAGGGCGGGCGGTGGAGAGCGTGAGCGCCGCGTTTGTGGTCATGGCCGCGTTCCTGGCCGGGCTGGTGAGCTTCTCCTCCCCCTGCTGCCTGCCGCTGCTGCCCGGCTACGTCGCCTACCTCGGCGGCGCCGGCCCGGCGAGCCCGCGGCGGACGATGGCCGCGGCCGGGCTGTTCGTCCTGGGGTTCGGCGCGACCTTCACCGCCCTGGGCGCCAGCGCGTCGTGGCTGGGGGCGGGCCTGCTCGCCAACCAGCCGGTGCTGCTGCGCGCCGCCGGGCTGCTGGTGGCCGCCATGGGGGCGGCGACCATGCTCGGCGCCGGCATCCCGGGGCTTTCGGGGGAGCGGCGGCTGGTCGCGCTGCACCGGGTGCCGCGCGGGCCGGTGTTCGCGGCGCCGCTGGGGGCGGCGTTCGCGCTGGGCTGGACCCCATGCGTCGGGCCGGTGCTGGCCGGGCTGCTGGCCACCGCGGCGGCCAGCCGCACCGCCGCGGTCGGCGCGGGGTTGCTGGCCGTCTACGCCGCCGGCCTGGCCGTCCCGTTCCTGCTGCTGGCCTGGGCGGTCACCCGGGGACGGGCCGGGGTCGGGCTGGCGCGCCGCCACCACCAGACTCTGGCCCGGCTCGGCGGGGCGCTGCTGGTGGTCGTCGGGCTGGCCATGGCCGCGGGCGCCTGGACGCGCCTGTTCGCCCCCCTGGTGCGGCTGTTTGTCCGCTCGGGCTGGCCGCCGATCTGACCCGGCCATGCCCCCACCTCGCCGCCAGCTCACCCTCGCCGTCGTCGTGGCGCTGCTGGCCGCCTGCTCCCAGCCGCAGCCCACGCCACCCCCGGGCGGCACGCGGGCGCCGTCGGCGTCCACGGCCCCGGCCAGGCCGGGCGTGGCCCGGGTCCGCTTCGCCGGGTTCGCCGGCGGGCCAGGGTTCGCCCTGCCCGACGACCAGCGCGGCCGCCCGCTGGTCCTGAACGTGTGGGCGTCGTGGTGTGTGCCGTGCCGCACCGAGATGCCGGCGTTCCAGGCGGTCTACCTGCAGGCACGCGCCACGGTCGGGTTCCTGGGCGTCGACTACCTCGACGAGGCCGGCGCCGCCCGCCGCCTGGTCGCCGCCACCGGGGTGACCTACCCGCTGGCGGCCGACCCCAAGGGCACCGAGGTCCTCAAGCTGGGCGTGACCGCGCTGCCAACGACGCTGTTCTTCTCCGCCGACGGGGTCCTGCGCGGCCGCCGCTTCGGCACCCAGGACGCCGACCGCCTCCGCGCCGCGATCCGCACCTACCTCGGGCAGCAGGTGCCGTGATGACCGCCCGCGCCGACCGGACCGCATCGGCCCCGCCGCCGGCCCGACCAGCAGGCGTGCTGCGCTGACCGCGGTCACGGCGCCGGCTCACGCCTTGAGCGCGGCGACCGCCTGTTGGACCTTGGCGAACGGCACGTGCATCTCCAGCGACACCTCGCGGAAGCGGATCCGCCCCTGGCGGTCCAGCAGCCAGAACGAGTGGGTCGAGAACGGGCCCATGCTGCCGGGCAGGTCGTAGATCCCAAACGCCCGTGCGACCTGCGTGGAGATGTCGGCCAGGATCGGGACGTCGACCCCGAGCCGGGCGGCCATCTCCCGTGAGGTCGCGAGGTCTTGGACCGTTACCGCGAACACCTCGGTGCCCTCCGCCTGGAAGGTGGCCTTGGCCCGCTGCAGCTCGACCAGCTGCGCCTCACATGGGCTTCATCCGGCGTGCTCGTAGAAGTACAGCAGCACGTTGCGCTTGCCCCGGAACCCGGCCACGTCGACGGTCTGCCCGCTGGTGGCCGGCAGCCGCACCGGCGGGGCGGCCTCCCCGACCGCCCGGACACCACCGGCTGGCTGCCCGCTGCCGCCCGGCCGTCCGGTGAGCCAGACGACCGCCACCACCCCCAGGCCGACCACCACGACCAGCGGCAGCCACAGCGACCAGCCGGCTGTCGGCCGCCCGCGCCCGGGCAGGGAGGTGCGGGCCGGCCGCATGCGCGCCGGGGGCTTGGGCTTGCTCACGGCTGGACCTCCCCTGCCTGACCGATGACCTGACGCCGCGCGCATGACCCACGCCTGGCGTCGAGCCGTTATCCTACACGCCGTAGGAATCAACGGAGGGAGACCCGTGCCGAGCATCCCCGGGGGGCACTGGAGCCTCGCACCCCGGCGGCGCGCCGGCCGCGGAGCCGCCGGGGTGGCGGGGCGGCGCTGGGGGTCGGCCAGGTGAGCGGCCCGCTGGTGCTGGCCCACGTCGAGCAGGCCAGCGTGCACGGCGGCGCCGCGCAGCTGCTGCGGCTCGGCCCGCTGCTCGCCCTGCTGCTCGTGGCGGCCTGGGCCTGCCTTGCGCGGGCAGGCCCGGCGGCACGAACGCCACGCGGGCGGCTCGGGGCGGGCGCGGCGGTCACCCTCGGCACGGCGGGCGTCATCCACCTCGCCCTGGTCGGCCAACACGCCAAAGAGAGCCTGGCCGTTGGCGTGTTCTTCGCCGCCGCCGGGGTCGCCGAGCTGCTGCTGGCCGTCGCGGCGTGGCGGACCCCAGGGTCGCGCCGGACCGCCCTGGCGGCCGGGGTCGTGGTCGGCGGGTTGCTGGTGCTGTACGGGGTGTCGCGGCTGTGGAACATCCCCGCGTTCGGCGGCCGCGAGGCCGTCGACGCTCTGGGGCTGCTCACCAAGCTGCTGGAGCTGGCCGGCGCGCTCCTGGCCGCCGCCGCGGCCGGGACCTGGCGGCTGCGACCGGTCCGGCCGCACCTTCTCATAGCCGCGGCGGCCCTGGCCGTGGCGCTGGCCGCCCGGGGCCTGTTCGGCCTGGGCGCCCAGCCGTGGACGGTGGCCGCGGTCGTGGCCGCCACGGTGGGGATCGGGGTGGCCGCCGGGTCCCGGGACCGGGAGACGCTCGCCGTGGCCGCCGCCGACGGGGCCGTCGTGGCGCTGCTGCTGCGCGCCGGCGGGCTGGCGCCCTACCTGCTGGCCGCTGTCATCGCGGGGCTGCTGCGGGGGGCGGCCCACCGGCCGGCGCGCTGGGCGCTGGCGCCGGTGGCGACAGCCGCGCTGCTGGTCCTGGCCGTGCCCTCCTTGGACGCCCGCATGGAGCTCCTGCACGTCAGCCATCCCGGCGACACCGCCGCGTGGATGGCGGGGTTCCTGGCCGCCGCGGCACTCACGCTGGGGGTGTGGCGGTCGGGCCGCCTGCCGGTGGTCGCGGGGTTCTTCCTGGCCCATCTGGGCCTGCAGGCGCTGCGGCTGCTCGCCGGGCAGACCAGCCTCGAGGCCGTCGAGATCCCCGCCACCTCACTCGGGCTGTTCCTGCTGGCCACCGTGGTGCTGGCCGACCCACAGCACACCCCCGCCAGCGTCGTCCCCGCGGCGCTGCTCGGCGCGCTGGCCGGTGGGCTCGACGTCGCGCTGCGCGCCCTCGGGACGCCGTACGCGCCGCTGCTGGCGGTGACGGTCGCCCTGGCCGTCACCGCCCCGTTCGGGTCCCCGCCACCCGCCGCGTCCGGTGACCTGCTGCCACAAGCGGCGCCAGCGCCCGCAAGGACGCGACCCGGCCAAGGGCCACGGCCGCCCCCGCCACCGCGATCGGCAGGAGCACCACGACGGTCTGCGCCCCAAGAGTGGTCTCGGCGCCCCCCTACCTGGGCGCATACCACACAAGGACCCACACCAGCAGCGACACCAAGCACGTCACCGCCAGCGCAGTACTGCCCAGGCGAGTGCCACGCGCGGCAGGTAGACCAGCCACAACGCGGATACCAGCATCGCAAGGACGAAGGCGGCGGCGGCAAGCCTGGTGCTGGTTGCCACCTAGGAAGGCCCGCCTCCGCAGGGCTCCCCGTCACCGAAGGGGATGTCCTCCCACCCCGTGCCAGGGTGGGCGTACAGGCTCCCGTCCGCCGCGGCGGCCAGCACGGCCATCGTCGGGCGCACGAAGAGCTGCTCCAGCATGCCGTTGCTCTTCTGGCCGACCGACCGCACCTCGTAGAAGATCGCTCCCTGCGTCCTGAACCGGGGGTCGCTGCCGTCGGGACCGGGACCGCCCAGCAGCATCCGGCTGATCACCGCGTTGGTGATGTCAATCAGCGGGTAGCGGGCCACGTTGCCGGTGCCGAGCCGCCGCACCGCGTCGACCGAGATCAGCGCCATCTGCCGGTTCGTCAGCCACTGCTCCTCGGCCATCCGGCTTGGGTCGATCGACCGGGCACCGACCTGGAACGTGTTGAGCTCGTCCGTCCCCTCCACGACCGGGCTCTGCCCCATGTGGTGCAGGTCCAGGGCGAGCCGAGGGTGGGTCTGTTCCCACAGCGCGTACCAGGCCCGGGACTCCGGCTGGCGAAACAGCTCCCAGTCCCGGTTGAGGTCGATCCGGAGCGGCGTGGTGCTCTGGCGGATGTTGGCCTCCGCGCCGTCGGGGTTGTACATCGGGATCACGATCACGGTGAGCTGCTCGCGGATCCGCGTCGCCACCGGGTCGCCGCTTGAGGCCAGGTACTTGAGGACTTGGAGGACCGCCTCGGTGCTGTGCAGCTCGTTGCCGTGGATCCTCGCCTGCAGCCAGAACACGCCCGGGCCGTGGCCGACCGTTGCGTACAGCAGCTCGCGGCTCTCGCCGGACCGTCCAGCGCTGCGTACCTGCACAGCTCCCTGGCTCGACTGCTCGATCGAGTCGAGCTGCCGGACGACCTCCTCGTAGCTTGGGATGCTGCTCCGCTGGACCTGCTGCTCGCCCTCGATGCAGGGCCCGCCGGGCACGTGCGCGGGTGGGTCCGCAGAGGCCGGGCTCGCGAGCCCGATCGCCAGCGCGAGCCCCAGCAATCCTGCCGACCATCGCTTCCGGTCCATGCGCGCATCCTTCCGACTCGCACCATCTCGCGGCTTCCCTGGACGGCCCCGTCTCTTCGATGCGTGGTAGGCGTCGGGCTGCAGCCGCGACCGCCCTTCGCCGGCCGAGCTCACTCCGTCGACTCGCCCTGTTCGTTGGGCGGGTCGATCGCAGGCCCCCGCTCGGGCAGCGCGTCCGCGACGGCGGTGTCGGCGTCGAACAGCGACCCGTCGGCCAGGGCCTCGACCACCGACCTGGCGGCGTAGTAGGCCGTCTTGGTGATGTAGCCGTTGGACTTCGTGCCGATGTCGCCGCGGAGCTCAAAGAGCACCGATCCGGCGCCCAGCAGACCGTAGGCGTTGCGGGCGATCCCGGGCGGCAGCGTGCCCGGGTACCGGCTGATGTTGGCAAAGCCGTACTGGCCGAGCCTGGTCACCAGGGTGGCGACCACCTTCTTCGACAGCTCCACCGCCTGGGCGAACTCCGCCGACCTGCCGATCGCCGCCGCCGTGCCGGTGGCGTTGGGCCAGAAGGTCGAGCCGGTGATCAGGTCGCCGTCGGCGTCGACGTAGGACCCCTGATGATGCAGGTCCATGACCACGTCGGGCCGCCGCTGGTCGAACAGGAGCCGCATCGCGACCGCCTCTGGCACCGGGTTCTGGTCGATGGCGGGGGTGTTGGGATCGTCCTCCGGGTGACCGAGCAGGTAGGAGTGGTACCGGTTGATGTCGTAGCCCCGACCCCGCTGGTAGAAGGCGGGGCAGCCCGACAGGCAGAACGGGTCGAAGTTCTGCCGCCACGGCGGCGTGTTGCCGAAGGCGTCCTCGACCGGGGCGTCGAACCCGTCGACGTTGACCCGCGGCACCACCGTCACCGTCACGGCCTCCCGGATCGCCCGTGACGACGCCGAGTTGGACGACAGATCACGGATCAGCTCGACCGCGCCGTTGCTGACCACATACTCGTCGCCGTGCTGCTGGGCGATGACCATGATCCCGCGCGGGCCGTTCCCGATCGTGGCCACCGGGATCGCTCTGCCCGTGTTGCTGGTCCTGGGCGCGGTCGAGAGCACCATCGCCCCCTGACCGGAGGCCTCGATCTGCTCCAGGGTCTTCCAGAGCTGCTGGTAGCTGCGAAGCGCCGACAGCGAGATGGCCTGCTCGTCGGTCGGCCATGGACCGTTGGGGGTGCTCTGCGGGTCGGCCGAGGCCGGCACGGCCAGCAACCCGGCCACCAGCAACCCGCCGACGACGGTGATCCACAGCTGCTTCCTCATGTGGCATCCGCCCCTTCCTCCACGCCGCCCTGACCCAGGTGCACGGCAGGCTTGGCCTGGACCACGTCGCCACCGGAAGGCAGCGACCGCTGCCGCCTCGCCGGCCAGCTCGCCCAGCCGGGCAGTGGCCACCTGGCCGTGCCCTCGTCGAGCGTCCGCCGACGGATGTCGAGACGATATCGCAGCAATCGGGACATCTCTAGCGCCGATTTCCGCACAGCGACATCGACCCCGGAGTCAGGCGAAGTCGATCGAGTCTGGTGTCGGCGCAACCCTGCCAGACGTGCCATGCCTGACCGCACTCGACGTCGCCCGCTGGCGCCGAGCTTCTCAAACCAGGATCGAGCGGATATTGTGCTGGTCCACCGTGGCCGCGAAGGTGCGTGCCTGCGCACTGTCGCGAGGGCTTGGCGCAACGCCGGGGGGGTGAGGCCGCTGCAGCGAAGGGACTGCCCCCACGCCATCTGGTGGTGGGCCTGTCCCGGTGTATCGGTCAAGCTGCACCCAGGAGAGAGCTCATGCGCAAAGGCATCATCTGGCTGGCGACGCTGCTGCTGGCGCTTGCCATGCTGTTGGCGTCCCCGGCCGCGCTGGCCGCCCCCGTCGACGACTCCAAGCAGCTCCGTGAGGCGGTCACGCTCAAGCAGATCCGCAAGCACCAGGCGGCCTTGCAGGCCATCGCCGACGCCAACGGCGGCACCCGCGCCTCCGGCACGCCCGGCTACGACCAGTCGGTCAACTACTTGGTCAAGAAGCTCCGAGGGGCCGGCTACAGCCCGACGCTGTTCCCGTTCGACTTCGCCTTCTTCCGCGAGCTGGCCCCGGCCGAACTGGCGCAGGTCTCCCCGACCCCGCAGACCTACCCCACCGGGACCTTCACCTACTCCGGCAGCGGCGACGTCACCAGAGCGGTGACCCCGGTCGACGTGACCGTCGCGCCGCCGCCACCGACGCCAAGCTCGACCAGCGGCTGCGAGGCCAGCGACTTCGCCGGCTTCCCCGCCGGCAACGTCGCCCTGATCCAGCGGGGCACCTGCACCTTCCAGGTGAAGGCCCTCAACGCCCAGGCGGCCGGCGCCTCGGCGGTGGTGATCTTCAACGAGGGCCAGCCAGGCCGGACCGATCTCATCGTGGGCACGCTGGGCGCGCCCGGGGTCACGGTCCCGGTGGTGGGGCTGAGCTACGCCAACGGCGAGGCGATCGTCCTCCAGGTCCAGGGCGGCGCCACGGTCACCCTGCACGTCAAGACCAGCACCGAGTCCGAGATCCGCCGGACCGTCAACGTCCTGGCCGACACCGACAAGAAGGGCGACCCCAACAACGTCGTGGTGGTCGGCGCGCACCTGGACAGCGTGATCCCCGGCCCGGGCATCAACGACAACGGCAGCGGCTCGGCGACGATCCTTGAGATCGCCGTGCAGCTGGCCAAGTTCAAGCACGCCAACCGGGTCCGGTTCGCCTGGTGGGGCGCCGAGGAGCTCGGCCTGATCGGCTCCACCCGGTACGTGGCCAGCCTGAGCAACACCCAGAAGGACGCGATCGCGCTCAACCTCAACTTCGACATGGTCGGCTCGCCGAACTTCGTGCGCTTCGTCTACGACGGCGACAACTCCGCGTTCCCGCCCGGCGGTGGCGTGCAGCCCGGCCCGCCCGGCTCCGGTGCGATCGAGCAGGCCTTCACCGGCTACTTCACCGGCCAGGGCCTGGCGAGCGAGCCGACGCCGTTCAACGGCCGCTCCGACTACGGCCCGTTCATCACCACCACCTCACCTGAGCATCCCAACGGCATCCCCGCCGGGGGGCTGTTCACCGGCGCCGAGGGCATCAAGACCCCCGCGCAGCAGGCCACCTACGGCGGCACCGCCGGGATCGCCTACGACCCCTGCTACCACCAGGCCTGCGACACCTCCGCCAACGTGTCCACGGTTGGCCTGGACCAGATGTCGGACGCGGCCGCCCACGCGGTCATCACCTTCGCCAAAAGCACCGCCGGTGTCCGGGCCCAGCCGGCCACGGCGGGAACCAGGGTCTCCACTCTCAAGCCAGTCAACCACGAGGCACAAGGCAGGCCCGCGGCCTGACCGTAGGATCCAGGCGAGGGGCGGCGCCAATCCGTGGCACCGCCCCTCGGCTCGGGTTCCCGTCCTCCTCCTGACGAGAGCACTTTGCCTCCCGGCGCCTGCTTCAGCTCACTGTGCCTGTGGGCCGCTGCCGTGTCGGCCACGGCCCGCTCAAGCTGGGCCACGGTCATCGACTCGACCCTGCGTACCAGCCGGCCCGACCGGTCGGGTATCGACTAGGCCCGCGCCGTCGATCAGATACAGGCCCTCGGGGCCGAGCACATACCAACCCGGCGCGTCGTTTGTGCGGGCGAGGAAGAAGATCCCGCGGTCGTCCTCCTTGAGGCGCAGCTGGTTCGACAATCCGCGAGAGCGGGACTGGCGCGTCGCCGGTGAGCGCCAGTACCATCACCAGCAGGGTGAGCGCTCCTGACCCACACAGACGCCGCGGGAACCCCATCGCGTGCCACCTTCGTACAGGTCACTCCTCATCGAGGGTAGACGATCGTGCACAGGCCTCGGTTCCAGAGCCATCGCGTCCTCAGGGCCGACGGCCATGCCGCACCACCCTGAGTAGCAAAACCAGAGCAGGCTGAGACTGCCGCCGAAGGCGGCGCGGACCGAGGTCCGCCCCAAGGCGCGGACGCGCCGATCGATCAATCGCGCGAAGCGCACCGCTGTGGTGCCGCCTCACATACCTGTCTGCTCGTCGAGGAGGGCCGCGACCGCTCGGGCCGTGACCGTGTCGGTGACCAGCGTATTGATGAGTCCGGCCCGGGCTGCCCCCACGATCGCCTTGGACTTGTCGGTGCCGACGGCGATGCCGATGACGTGCGGGATGCGTCGGAGCCGGTCTGCCGTGATCGCCAGCAGCCGCGACTCATCGGCGTAGTGGATCAGTGTCCCGTCTTCCGTGAAGAATCGACCGACCACGTCCCCTGTCGCGTGCTCGATCGCAGGATCGCCGTCCGAGAAGCCGGCGGCAACGAGGCTGGGATCGGGCTTCGGATAGGCCCCGATGCCCACGAGCGCGGCGGTGGCTTCGTCCCAGAGGCCCAGTGTGGAATGGATGCCTTCCTCGTGGATCAGCGACCGCTTGAGCGCCGCCGAGACGAAGGCCGGAGCATGCAGGTAACGTGGGGTGCCCTCGAGGGTGGCTGCCCACTGCCGAGCGATCTCGTTCGGTTGGAACCACGGTCGGTCCTCGTCACTCCCGCCCAGCGCTGGAGCGACAACGACTCCCGGCTGCGGGGTCAGCTCGTAGCGCGCGAGGCTGTGGATGGCGCGGCCCCATCCCACCACGATGACGTCGCCGGCCCGCAGGGCGATGCCGGCGAGCGCGTCATTGAGCCGACCGGCCAGCAGTGGCGCAGGATCGGCGGGGTCGGCCAGCCCGGCGGCGATGTGGACCCCTCGGAGCTGCAGTTTCTCTTTGAGGTCCTTGGCGAGGCCGGGGTCCGCGGTCGGAGAGACGATCTCGATCCGGACGATCCCGAGTTGCCGGGCGCGGGCGAGCAGCCGGCTCACGGTCGGCCGACTGACGCCGAGATGCCGGGCGATCTGCTCCTGGGAGCGCTGTGCCTGGTAGTACATGATCGCCGCCGTGAGCAGGGGCTCGTCCTCGTCTGGCTCGTAGGCGTTGAAGGGTCTTCTCAAGGGGGCTCCTCGCTCTCAAGGACTTGTCACCCGCGTGCTGCATCCCATCGATGCACGTCACGATACCCGTCGCTGTACGGATGCACAACTGCTCTGATCAGATATTGCACATCCGTTCTTGACAATCGTTCATGACCTGAGTATGGTGTGAAGCGTCCAGTCGGCATCCAGGCGATCGGGTCGCTTCTGGTAGCCAGTCCCGTACAGCGCGAAGGGTGGGGTGCCTGGCAGGCGCGTCCGTGAGTGCTCAGGACGTGAGCGGCCGGGCCACCAGTCGAGGCGGACCTGTCTGACCAACTTGTCCGACAGCCTCCACCCTTGCCCCGGCGGGCGGCGACCAGTGCCTCATTCCGTCCACTGGCGTATGTCGACGTGAGAACAGAGCGAGGGGACAGGTGGGCTGGTATGGAGTTCCGCCAACTGCGCTACTTCATCGCCGTCGCCGAAGAGCTGCACTTCGGCCGCGCGGCCGAGCGCCTCCAGATGACCCGGCCACCGCTCAGCCAACAGATCCTGGCCCTCGAGCGAGAGCTCGGAGTCGAGCTGTTCGTGCGTGGCCGACGCATCGAGCTGACCGAGGCGGGTCGCGTCTTCCTGGAGCAGGCGCGTCGCGCCAATGAGGCTGTCGACCATGCCGCGCAGGCCGCGCGAGAGGCCGGCGAGGAAACGACGCGGCTGCGGATCGGCTATCCCGCGGCCGTCGCATCCCGGTACGTGCCCACAGCGGTTCGGACGTTCCGCGAACGGTTCCCCTCCATCGCCCTGGAGACGGTCGTGGGGCACACGGGCGCACACCTCATGGCGCTGAAGGCCAAGCAGGTCGACGTCGCCTTCGTCCGTCTCGCGTGCCCCAACGGAGAGGCCATCAGCTTCCGGCCGCTGCACCGCGAGCGTGTCCTCGTGGCCGTGCCTGAGGGTCATCCACTGGCCAAGCTGCGGGCCGTCCGGGCCGAGCACCTCGCGCACGAGCCGGTCGTGCTCTTCCCGCGCGCCCTCGACCCGCCGTTCCACGACCATCTCGTAAACGACGTGTGCGATCGCTCGGGGGTCCTGCTGTCAGTCGTGCTCGAGGCCACGACGCTCGAGAGCAGCCTCGGCGCGGTCGCGGCCGGGCTCGGGCTCGCGTTCACGGCAGAGTCGGCGGTAGGCCTCCTGTCGGTCCGGGGAGTCGCCTTCCGCCCGTTGGAGGCGACAGCACCGGCTCTCCAGGTCGGCGTGACATGGCGGCGGGACACGACGTCAAGAGCTGTCAGACAGTTCCTTGCCGTCATCGACGAGCTCGCCAGAGGCGCCGGACTGGCCACACGCGATGGCACGGCCTATCGTCACAAGGGCCACCACCCAGACACGGTCCTGCTGACCACCGGCTGACCGCGGCCACCGGCGGCGAGGGTGGTGCGCCAGTATCGATGGCCACCTGTCTCCGAGCATGTCGGCTTTCGTACCGCGTGTCGGAGTTTGTAGCGGACGGGTTGCGGGCGGCCGCTCACCATTATCGTTGTCGGTTGGGACGCTGACATGTCGATCGCAGCAGTCCATCGCAACAGAGGATCGCAACAGAGGAAGGGGCCTGAACCATGGCGATGGCAGCAGCACCGCAGGCGACGGGGAGCGGCCTCCGGGCGAGAGTCCAGCGCTTCGGCGGGTACCTGGCTGGCATGGTGATGCCCAACATCGGAGCGTTCATCGCCTGGGGCCTGCTCACCGCGCTGTTCATCCCGACCGGCTGGCTTCCCAACAAGAACCTGGCCCGGCTGGTCGACCCGATGATCCTGATCCTGCTGCCGGTGCTGATCGGCTACACCGGCGGGCGCCTGGTGCACGGCCAGCGGGGCGCCGTGGTCGGCGCGGTCGCCGCCGTCGGCGTCGCGGTCGGCGCCGACACGCCGATGTTCCTGGGCGCCATGCTCGTCGGCCCACTCGCCGCGTTGCTGCTCAAGGGAATCGACCACTTCACCCAGGAGCGGACCCCGGTCGGCTTCGAGATGCTGATCGAGAACTTCACCGCCGGGATCCTGGCCGCCGCGATGGCCGTGTTCGGGCTGCTGGCCGTCGAGCCGGTCGTGAGCGGGCTGACCACGGCGGCCGGCAACGGCGTCGAGTATCTCGTCACCCACAAACTGCTGCCGTTCGCGGCCCTCCTGATCGAGCCGGCCAAGGTCCTGTTCCTGAACAACGCCATCAACCACGGCGTCCTCAGTCCACTGGGGGTGGCCGAGGCGACTGAAACCGGCAAGGCCATCCACTTCCTGCTCGAGCCCAACCCCGGGCCCGGGTTCGGCGTGCTCCTGGCCTACCTGATCTTCGGCCCTCCGGCGCTGCGCCCCAGCGTCCCCGCCGCGATGGTGATCCAGTTCCTCGGCGGGATCCACGAGATCTACTTCCCGTACGTGCTGATGAAGCCGCGCCTGATCCTCGGCGCCATCGCCGGCGGCGCGGTCGGCATCCTCACCTTCATCATCACGGGGGCCGGCCTGGTCGCCACCCCGTCGCCGGGCAGCATCTTCGCGATCATGGCGGTCACGCCCAAGGGCGGCTGGTTCGGGGTCCTGCTCGGCATCGTCCTCGCTGCCGCCACCTCGTTCGTCGTGTGTGCGGCGCTGCTCGGGTTCGGGCGCGAGGCCCGCAACGAGGCCGACGAGGCCGCCGCGGAAGCCGCCTACGACGAGGCGACGGTCGCGTCGCTGCACCACAAGAACAAGCCGGCCAGCAAGCCCGCGACGGAAGGTGCGTGAGCAGATGCCAGCGGTCCAGGGATCCGACGTCCGCAAGGTGGTCATCGCCTGCGATGCGGGCATGGGCAGCAGCGTGATGCTGGCCAGCCAGCTCAAGAAGCAGCTCAAGAAGCACAACGTCGCGGTGGAGCACACCCCGGTCAACAGCATCCCGGCCGACGCGGACGTGGTGCTGACCCACGTCGGGCTGGCCGACCGGGCCCGCGCGACGGTCCCGGACAAGGTGGTGCTCACGTTCCAGGTCTACCTGGGCGACCCGGCCTTCAACAAGCTGGTCCAGGCGGTCAAGGACGGTGAACGGATTGAGAGCTGAGCCCGGGAAGGAACTGCTCTCGGCCGACGGGGTGCGCCTCGGCCAGAAGGCCGCCAACCGCGACGAGGCGGTGCAGCAGTGCGGCGAGCTGCTGGTCCAGCTGGGTGCGGTCGAGCCGGCCTACGTGGACACGATGCACCTGCGGGAACGGTCCATCTCGACGTTCCTCGGCGAGGGCGTGGCCATCCCGCACGGGACCGACGAAAGCCGCGTCTTCGTGCGCCGGACCACGCTTGCCGTCGTGCAGTACCCCGACGGCGTCGAGTGGGGGGACAACTCGGGCAACCAGGCCAAAATGTGCATCGCCATCGCGGCCAGGGGCAACGAGCACATGCAGGTGCTGTCGTCGCTGGCGCGGATCCTGCTCGATCCCGACAAGGCCGAGGAGCTGCGCTCGGCCAGCGAGGTCGACCAGGTACTGCGGCTGCTGGAGCCGGTCGGCGAGGAGTGAGACGAGTGAGGGTCGTTCGCTTCTACGCTCCCGAGGACGTCCGTATCGAGGACGCGCCGGAGCCCAGGCCCGACCCCGGCGATCTGGTGATCCGGGTCCGCAACTGCTCCACGTGCGGGACCGACGCCAAGATCTACCGCTCCGGCCACCCCAACCTGAGCCCGCCACGAGTGCTCGGCCACGAGATCGCCGGCGAGGTCGTCGAGATCGGCGAGGGGGTCACCGGCTGGGCGGTGGGCGACCGGGTGCAGGTGATCGCGGCCATCCCCGACGGGGACTGCTACGAGTGCCGGCGCGGCTGGATGACGGTCTGTCCCAACCAGGAGTCGATCGGCTACCAGTACGACGGCGGCTTCGCCCAGTTCATGCGCATCCCCGAGAAGGTGCTGCGCGTCGACGGCGTCAACCGGATCCCGGAGGGCCTGTCATTCGCCGAGGCGTCGGTGGCCGAGCCGCTCGCCTGCGTGCTCAACGGTCAGGAGCACGCCCTGGTCGGTGACGGCGACACCGTCGTGGTCGTCGGCTCGGGCCCGATCGGCTGCATGCACGTCCGGCTCGCCCGGGCCCGCGGCGCCGCGCGGGTGTTCCTGATCGACCTGAGCCGGGAGCGGCTGGAGATGGCCGCCAGCCGGGTCCAGCCGGATGAGGCAATCGGTGGTGCCGACGCGGCCGACACGGTCGAGGCGGTGCGCAAGCTGACCGACGGGCGCGGCGCCGACGTCATCATCACCGCCGCAGCATCCGGCAAGGCCCAGGAGGACGCCCTGAAGATGGCGGCCCCCCGCGGGCGCGTCAGCTTCTTCGGGGGCCTGCCCAAGGACAGGCCCACCATCACCTGCGACTCCAACATCGTCCACTACCGCGAGGTGAGCATCGTCGGCGCCAACGGCTCCAGCCCCAACCACAACAAGCAGGCGCTGGAGCTCATCGCGTCGGGCGCCGTCCCCGTCGCGGACCTGATCACCCACAGGCTGCCGCTCGAGCAGGCCATCGAGGGCATCCACACGGTCACCCGAGGCGAGGCCATCAAGGTCACAATCGAGGCCTGAGGGACGGCCGGCCAAGGCGGCGCAGTGCGCGCTCCGCCGAGAGCGCAATCGCTCCAGCGCGGCTGTTTCTCCACCTGCGCCAGGCCGTGCTCGAAGCGCGTAACGGGGCGCAGAGCGAAACGACACCGGGCGGATGCCGATCGGGGATGCGTCCGAGACGGCGCCGATCGGGTTTCGTGACCGGATGGGTCAAAGCTGGTAGTCGACCGCTCCAGCCTGGAGCCGTCGACCGGGGGTCAGCATGCGTTCCATCCGCTTCCCACTTCTCGTCGTCGCGAGCCTGCTCGCCGTCGTCATCGGGGTCGCCGCCGCCTTCGTCAGCGGCCGCGACAAGGGCGAGCCGGCCCAGCCCGCGACCGCCGCCACCCCGACCACCTCCGCCGCCACCCCGACCACCTCCGCCGCGGGCCAGCCCGTTGGCACCACTCCCAAGACCAACACCGCTCCCGAGCCCAACGACAGTCCCAAGTCCGGCAACCGTGCTGCCAGCGCCGCCGCGGTGGCGTTCATGCGCGAGCTCGGCATGCGCGACGCGGTGGCCGCGTCCTTCCGCTCGACCGGTGACGCCACCGCCGAGGTCGGCATCCACCCGCGGGCCGGCGAGGGTGGCCGTCCGCTCGACAAGGTCACCACGCTCGTGCAGCTTCGCCGCTACACCGGCGGCTGGGTCGTGACCGGCGCCAAGGCCACCAACGCCATCGAGGTCGACGAGCCGCTCGCCTTCGCGCGGGTGCGCTCGCCGCTGACGGTGAGCGGCCTGTCCAGCGCCTACGAGGGCACCGTCCACGTCACCGTCACCGAGGACCGTCGCGGCGCCGACCGCGTGCTCGGCAAGGGCTTCGTCAACGGCGGGGCGACCGAGCTGGCGCCGTTCCGCGGGCCGATCAGCTTCCAGCGGCCTTCCGCCGACGCCGGCTGGGTGGTCTTCAGCGGCGACACCGGCGCCGACACCGGGATCATGTCGGCCACCGCGGTCCGGATCCGCTTCAGCACCGCCGCGGCAGCCCCGCGGATCGTCGGCGTGCGCACCACGCCAGCACCGTCCGCCTCGGCCAACCTCGTGACCCTCACCGGGTCAGGCACCTTCCGGGTCCGGGTCGAGGCCACCGACGCCCAGGAGATCCGCTTCCTGCTGGTTCCCAGCGGCACCGGTGGTCGCCCGCACGCCAAGCTGCTCGGCGTCGACACCCAAGGCAGCGACGGCTGGTCGCTCGCCTGGCGCTACCCGAACCAGGCGACGCACGGCCACCTGCTCATCCAGGTCAACGGCCGGGGTGGCACCGTGGAGCACGACGGCATCGCCGTCCTCCACACGTAACCGACCGCACCGTCAGGGGAGCCGCCCGGCTCCCCCGTTCGTTGCTCCCTTGACATGGGTGAGCGGCCGCGCGTGGCCCACCAGTCCGGTACGCGCGGACCGACGCCAAGCCGGTATGCGCGGACCGACCGCGTCTCCGCCGCCGGCCCGCTGCCATCGGCCGCGGCCTGCGCCACCACCCCGGCGGCATCTGACCCCAGCACCGCACCCGGCGCCGCCTTGCCGTCCTGGGCGCGGGTGATGACGACCTGCCAGAGCTGCTGGGTGCGGCCCTGCTGGATCGGCTCGGCAACCACGTTGAGGCGTCCCTCACGCTGGGGACGCAGGAAATCGGTCACGTTGCTGACGCCGACGGCGAGCTGTCCGCGGTCCTTGACCGCCTGGTAGGCCCCGATGGTGGCAAAGGTCTCGATGATCGCGGTGAAGACGCCGCCGTGGACCAGGCCCCATGGCTGGTGGTGGTCGGCTCCGACCTCCAACCAGCCAGTCACGCGATCCCCGCGGGCCTCCTCGAAGTGCGCACCGAGCAGGCGCATGAACGCGCTCTGGCCCTCCAGCTCGGTGGTGCTCGTCGATGCTGTCACCGGACGCCCCCTTGCGAGTCGAAGGCCCGTCACCCGCTACCGAGTCTAGGCTGCCTGAGCGCCGACCTTGTGGTGCACCTGGACGCCGGCTACGACTACCAGACCTGACGGGCGGTGCCGACCGAGGGCCTCCTCAGGCTGAGGCAGGCCGCTTTCGAACCGCGTCGCCGACACAGATGGTGCCGGCGACCACGACCTTGGCGTTCACGCCACGCAGGCGCAGCTTACGGCCCTCTGGCGAATTGACGAATCGAAGCGCGTCCTGTCCGAACCGCTCCGCGAACTTCTTGCAGCCGCGGTGCGGTGGCTGGCTGATCTCGATGACGGCCGAGCCCAACGCAAGCCGGGTCCCAGGCGGGAGGTTGGCCTGGCTCAGGTCGAGATCGACGTAGAGCTGATCACCGGCGAGCTGCCAGCGATCGGCCTGCCCGGCCAGCAACGCGGCGACGCGGGAGTCCATCACGGTGAGCTGCAGGTCGGGGTGCGGCGACCCATCTCTCGTCATGCCGCCGGGTCGGGTCCGCCAGGTATCGCCCACCAGACCCTCGGCGCGGTCCAGCGTTCCCTCCACGAGGACTTCGCGGGCGTTCTCGGCCGGCCGCCGGACGATGAGGTCGACCCGACCGCCGTCGGCCGGCGAGCGACGGATCTGGTCGAGGCCGGCCTGCAGAGCATCGGCCGTCGGGTGCTCCATACGCCGAGCATGCTCGGCGAAACCACGACCACGCAAGCCATTTCGGGCTCTCCTGCGGCATCCGTGGGCCTGTTCATCCCCGTCCTGGTGGTGATGGGCAGAGGCCGCCGAGGGGCAGCATCCCGCCAGGCCTCCGCGGCGCCCAAGGTGTCCGACGCCCAGATCGGCCTGGTCGAACAGGCCCTGGTCGAGCTCGCCAACCTCACCGGTCCCAACCCTGGCCGAGGTGATCCAGCAGGCCCACCTGGGGATCGAGCGGGTCCGCGAGACTCCGCACCTGGCCTACTCGTTCCTGCGGCACACCGGCCTGTCGGTCTCATGACTCCTCAACCCAACACCCAAGGCCCGTTACTGCGGTGGTGCAAGCCGTCGCCGGATCGCGGCGGCGAAGGCTCGAGGGGCCTCGACCGGGGTGAAATGCCCGACGCCGTCGAGGAATTCCAGCTCCGCGGCGCTGAAGAACGCCTCCAGCCGGTCCGACCATGCGCGCGGGAACAGGGGATCATGCTCTGGCCACAGGACGGTGGTGGGCACGGCGATCCGCTCCTGCGGCTCAGGCGCCTGCTCGGCCAGGGACATCGCCACCGTCCCGGACCCGGCGCGGTACCAGCCGACCGACGCAGTGAGGGCGCCGGGCGGCCCGTAGCCGTCGAGCAGGTGCGCAAGGCGCCGGTCGTCGGGCTCGAAGGCCGGCCCCGACCAGTGCGACCAGAAATGCCGCAGATACGCGCGGACCGCAGTCGGGCGGCCGTCGACCAGCTCCTCGATCAACCCGAGGGTGTGAAATGGCTGGTACCAGAACTCGCGCTGGGCATCGGCGGTCAGGACGCGCTCGCCGACGCCCGGCATCGGTGGTGAGAGCACCAGCGCCCGAACCCGGTCCGGCGCCGCGCCGGCAACCGCCTGCGCGATCCGGCTCCCGATGTCATAGCCGGCGAGCACCGGTGGCTGGAGGCCGAGCTCGTCGATCAGCCCGAGCACGCTGCGGGCCTGCGCCGCGGCGGAGTAGGCATCGGCCGGGGACACCGGGTGCTTGTCCGACGCGCCGAACCCGCGCAAATCCGGCACGACAACCTCGGCATGGCGCTCCAGCCGGGGGACGAGCGCGCCGAAGTCGGTCCGGTCGCCCGGCCAGCCGTGGAGGAGCACCACCGGGTCGCCGGCACCGTGACGGTCGTAGGCCAGACAAAAGCCGTCAACAGGCGCCGACCGCGGCATCTCCATCGTCCTCCCAGCGCCACCGACAGCCGCTCTCAGTCGGCCGCCCCGCGATGCGTTCCGTGTCAACAGCACGTTCAGTGGCGTTCGACGCATCGGCAAGCTCGAAGCGTCAGTCCCTCGTGGCACCCGAAGCCGAGGCCTCGAAGCGCCACTCGCAGCCTCGCGGGATCATCGCATTGCTGCCGCGGACGGTACGACCTGGTGGTCGAGGTGGTCGAGACCCACCTCCGGACCGCCCTGGCATCCGTGCCCCCAAGCGTGCCCCAAAGCGCAAGTAGCTGGGCAGGCGGACAGCATGGAAGGCGCTGAACAGGGGGGTGACCTGCGGCGAAGAGTGGTGGAGCCGAGGGGATTTGAACCCCTGGCCTCTTGCATGCCATCCCGGTGCACCAGGCGAACAGGCCACCACGCCACCACGTCCGGCTGTCAATGGCCAGGTAGCGGTCCCCGGTGGTGGCCATCAAGAAGTCCCCACCCCCTGGGTGTTTCAGTGGTGGGGTTCCTTGGTCGTCACCTCCTGTGGGGTCTGGTGAGGCTGCGGTTGGGGCCGC